>Ga0209614_1000220_pt1 | contig 52676 bp, 51 predicted proteins | sample BlaSprsedimmetaG_FD_185484 | JGI IMG/M metagenome (GOLD analysis project Ga0209614, IMG submission 185484) | Hot spring sediment bacterial and archeal communities from California, USA to study Microbial Dark Matter (Phase II) - Blank Spring... ...
ATTTCCGTTTTTTTCTGATTCCCGGAATCTTCATTCAGTTTATCCGCATGATTTAGGGTTTTGTTATAGTATACGAATCGGGAGCCTTTTTCGCAAGTGTTCCAGGCAGTCAATATCCAGCGGCCCGGGGGACCGCGACCACGGACCGAATCAAAATATCGTAAATCGTAAGGCGTAAGTCGTAAGCCGTGCTCAACTTGCATGGTTTGATCCTATCGCTTTTTTTCTTTTTCGCCTTACGAATTACGATTTACGTCTTACGGTTTTTATCAATCCACAATTCGAAATCCGCAATGCTTTTTCTTACACCGTTGTCTAATTTATAAAGCTTGACTATACAATCATTTACGGATGCCTCCGGCGGGCTACTTTTCTTGGCGCAAGAAAAGTAGCCAAAAGAAACATCCTTTTTCCAAGCTCGCTGCCATCAAAGAGGTATCTTCCAGCCATTTCCTGAGTCCACCCCCAACCCCTTCGCTATTTCGCCTGCGGCGAAATAATGCCCACCCCCCATACCATGAATGAAACATAAAACCGGTCCATCGCAGGAAAAAGGGGAAAAAACAACCCCCAATTATTCCCACCCTGCGCCCCGCTCTCTCCGCTTCGCGCTTGTCGCTTTGTGTCTTTTCGCCTTACGAATTACGATTTACGTCTTACGGTTTTTATCAATCCGCAATTCGAAATCCACAATGCTTTTTCTTCCACCGCTGTCGGATTTTTCAGGCTTGACTATACAATCATTTACGGATGCCTCCGGCGGGGTACTTTTCTTGGCGCAAGAAAAGTACCCAAAAGAACACTCTTTTTCCAAGCTTCGTACCATCATAAAGGTTTCTTCCAGCGGTTTACTAAGTCCACCCACAACCCCTTCGCTATTTCGCCTTCGGCGGACAAGTCCGCCTGCGGCGAAATAATGCCCTCCCCCCAATCCATGGTTGTAACATAAGACTTGTCCATCGCAGGAAAAAGGGAAAAGGCAAACCCATTCTTTCCGCTTTGCGCTTTGCGCTCTGCGTCTTTCCGATCCGCAATCCGCAATTCGAAATCCGCAATGCTTTTTCTTCCACCGCTGTCGGATTTTTCAGGCTTGACTATACAATCATTTACGGATGCCTCCGGCGGGGTACTTAATGCGGTCCTGCAGACCGCGACCATGGACCACAGACCGCGGACCGCAGTCGGCCTTCGGCCGAGACAATAGACCACAGACCATCGACCGTGGTCGACCATCGTCTGTCGTCTATGGTCTATGGTCAGAACATCGTCCGCCATCCATCGTCTATGGTCTAATAACAGGGTGTTCGCTCGGATTGCGTTCACGAGACGGCCATTTTTCTGAGGCCGGAAATAAACAAAACTGTCTTTTTCTTACGCTATGCGCTCCGCGCTTCGCATCTTTTCAATCCGAAATCCGCAATGCTTTTCTCCACTTCATGTCGATTTTACTTGACATTGAATATTATTATTGGTATATTTTCGCAGGCATTGACGAATAAACTGGGTTGTTAGCCTGTTTCGGTCCTCGCGAAGCCTTCAGGCAGCGATTCAGCCGCAGACCCCGTGACACATTTCTTCAAATGGATCTCCCTTCGATCCCCGCACGGTGTGATCCTTCGACTCGGACACCTGTGCAGGAGAACCGGCGGGAGCGGGAAAGGGCCTGTTAGAGACGAAGAGCTTTAACAGGTCCATCCCGCCCGCTGATTACAGAACATCATTTATGATACACAAACCAATGGTTTCGTTCAACGCCTTATGTGTTTTCCCTCCGGCCGCAAACGAATGCCGGATCCCCTGAACCCTTTATCAGTATGGAGGTGACCCATGATACAGAAAAAACCGAAATTTCCGCGCTGGAGCGTTGTTTGGTTCCTTTTGTTTCTTCTCTTGCTGCAACTTCCTGCTTCGGCCGGAGAAGAGGCCGGCGTGAAGGACGAATGCCTGAAGGCTCTTCTGAAATGCGGCGGGACCACGCTTTTCACAGCCTTTGGGGGATGGATTCCGTTTCTGGTTTCTTCCACTTTCTGTCTGAACGGATATGCCTGGTGCATGATGTATTTTCAATAAAGGAGCATCAAATGAAAACGATACACAAAGCGCTGATCGGTTTATTTGCCGCCGTCATGATCAGCGGCAGTGCGATTGCCGGTGAAGCGGATAATCTCGAGCGCTGCAACGCGGCGCTGAAAAGATGTCTGGCCTATCCCCCGCCGAGCACTTCAGTCATACTGGGTGAAACGGACGGATGGTTGTTTTGTTTCGCGGGTTATGCGTTCTGCATCTCCTACCTCATATAAAACATCGATTTCCGACGAAAATGTGTCGATGGAGAATCCAGGAATGATGCACGCAGCAGCACAACGTTTTATCATTGTAATGGATCCAAACCCATGCAAGTATGCAGACGGATCCGAAATCGTGCTGCCCGAAAAAACGGATTATTCTGATTGAAGAAAAACAGCCGGCCGGAGTCTTCATGAATCTCCGGCCGGCTCAAGCCAAAGCGCACACGATGGACTGGCAAGGAGAAACCCATGTATCGAACGATTCGGCTTTTTATCATCATCTGTTTATCGTGTTTCCTTTTCACCGGACCGGAAACCGCGGAATGCCGTGAGCCCTGGCGCATTCACACGGAAGAGATCTGGAATATCGGCGGCGAAGACTCCGATCTGATTATTCAATGGGTTGGTCTTGCCGTGGATCAGGAAGGTTGTATCTTTCTTACGGACCGTATGGACTATTCACTGAAAAAGTTTTCTCCCGACGGTGATCTGCTGGCCAGAACCGGCCGCAGGGGTCAGGGGCCGGACGAATTCCTGGATCCATGCCAGGTGTCTTGCCTGGGTGACCGTATTTATGTTTCGGATATACAGAAACCCGGTCTGAGCGTGTATGACAAACGGCTGAATTATCTCGGTCAAATCATGATTCCCCACGCGGTTTTTTCTTTACAGGTCATGGATTTCAACACGATCTGGATTTCCAGCATGATGCACACAGACCGGCCGATGATGATGGCCTTCGACAGTCTGGGCACACTGAAACAGTCCCTTTTCCCTCACTTTTCCCTGAAAAAGAGTTTTATTGAAATGACATCTTTTCAATGGCAGGATCCGGACACAGTGCACGTTGTTTTCCACTGGTCGGGACGGACATGCCGCTTTCACCGCGATGGAAGACTGCTGTGGGAAAACCGTGAATTGGAAAAACGAAAACCGGAGACAACGGTCATCAATGATATTCAGGTGCCTGTCGGAATCGCCCTGAAAAACATTCAAACCGATCCTTACGGACATCTCTTTGTCCTGGGCGGCAGCGAGATGCCGAATCCGGGTCGGGATATATTTGTCATGGATAAAAACGGGAAGATATGCGGTCAATTCACCCTTGAGGAATCGAGCCATATGATTCTCATCGATGAAAAGGGTTATCTCTATTCGCGGGGTGACATGGGCATGAGTCTGATTAAACACCGCCTTGATTATCCTGACGCCATGCTGCCCGCTGAAAGGCGGTATTAATGGACTGCTGGTGGAAATTCTGGTGGCTGCTGACAATGTGCTGCACACTCCTCGCCGGACAGCCGAAAAAAACATCACGAAAATCGCTTCCGCCTGTCCGAACCGTTTGCGCCGTTCTGCTGCTTTCTTATTCGGATTATCTGTGTCCGCTGTGCCTTCAGTCTTTCCTGCAAACAGCCGATTCCCTAAACTCCTGGCCCGGATTGCAGACATGGTGCGTCCTGATTGGTGATTCAGAAACTTTTATGGGCATACCCGCTCAGATTGTTCGTGCGCAATTCAAAGGCTGGATAGCCGCATCGGGTTTGAATTTCCAGGCCCTGGTGGATGAAAAAGGATTTTTAAATACGATGATCCGAGACGGACCTGTTCTTATTGTATTCAGCAAAGGAAGTTTCATCCGCCATTGGAGCCTGCCCCTGAGCCCGAATGATCTGAAAACAGTAAAAAAATTTATCAAACAGTCTGGCTGATTTTCAGGCATGGTCCAACAAAAACCGCAAATAGCTGTTTAAAATTCTCGAAACAACGGGAAGAGAAAATCCACCGGCAGGCAGCGGGCAGCAACTCCCTCACAACCCAACAACCGCCCGATCGAACATGCAATACGGGTGAATCCAATGGCCGGGGCGGAATATTTTCGAAGGTCTGGATCGGGTTTCGGTCTGAAACGGGGCTCGGATCGAATGCGATAAACCGGCCTTCCGCGTGTTCCGCCCGGCTTTCTCGATCTGTTCCGCTAAAAACATGGGTTGACTTTCAGCGGATCAGTTTACAGCATCATCTCTGCACAAACACCCGAGCACCTGGATACCGGCCGGATGGGGGGGCTTGCCCCCCCGTTCTTCCCGTTGCAGCATCGAACCCGATCGATCTATGACGATAAAATACAGACCGGAAATCAGGATTATGAGCGGATCTCGACAATAGTTACATAACGGGTTATCGATTATTTCTCTCCGGAACGTCTCCGCGCGGGATCAGAACCGTGACCAGAAAACCGACAAGACCCGCGGCAACGAAAGTCATGAATCGGGCCGTTATTTGCGCATCCATTCCGGAACCGATCCATATGATGGTGAAAACCATGCCGGTGATCATGGTGACCAGAGCCGCCGTTCCGTGAAACCGTTTCCAGAAAAGGGTATACAGGATTACCACAGAGAATGTCGAGCCGATGCCCGCCCAGACATAACCCACCAGTGTGTAAATAAGATCCGTGGGTGACAGATACGCTGCAGCCAGGGCGATGACTGCGAGAACAGCCGTAACCAGACGGGCGCGCCGGAGTCTGATCGTTTCACTTTCATCGAATCTTTTCGATCGACCCAGAAGATTCTCCGACAATTCCGTGGCCGAAAGAATCAGCAGGGAATCGGCCGTTGAGATCATGGCGGCAATGGCGCCTGTGATGAGCAGAGCGGCCAGAGCCGGTGGAAAGATGCGAAGCATGACGGCAGGCATCACATATTCAGGATCTTCCAGCCCCTGAGGCCCGAACAGGGCGATGCCGATCCAGCCCAGACACAGGGCTCCTCCATAAGCGGCCAGCGTCCAGAGAATACCCACATTGCGCCCCTTTTTCGCCTGTTTGCCATCCCGTATGGCCATAAAACGCATACTGAGCTGCGGCTGCCCCCCCAGATAACCGAAAAACCACGAGAATCCTCCCATCACCGCCACTCCCGCCGCGAAACCCGAGGCGCCTTCGGTCAGAGAAGAATAAGCAGGTCCTGCTTGTCCGAGTGCCTGCGGAATGGAGGATGCGAACAATCCCGGTGTTCTGGCTATGAAAAGTATGCCGACTGCAGGGCCGACAACCAGGGCGATGATCATGACAATAGCCTGAATTACATCCGTATAGACCACGCTGCGGAACCCGCCATAAACGGTATAAGGTACGATAACAAGGGCGGTGATGAGCATGCCCAGACGCGGACCGATCCGGAAGAGAGTGTGCAGGGTTTTTCCTCCCCCAAGAAACTGGGCGCCGACATAAAAGAAAAAAAAGAAAACCAGGATCAGGCTTCCGACCGTGCGGATCGACTTCTCCGCGTCTCCGTGTTTCCTGGCAATATAATCGGTAAAACTGCCCGCATTCAGAGAATCGGCCTCATCACGAAGCCGCCACGCTATAGCCGCCCAGGCGGTGATGATCCCGGCCATGCATCCCAGGGCCGTCCAGACACCGGTCAGTCCCGAAGCATAGGCAAAACCGGGCAGGCCGAGCAGGGCCCAGGAAGACTCACCCGTCGCCCTTTCCGACAGCGCGGCCGCCCATCCGGGGAGGCTCCGTCCGGCGATGTTGAAGTCCGAACTGTTCTTGACTTTTCGCCCCTGGTACAGACCCCACAGAATGAGAAGGCCAAGATAGGCTGCCATGACGACAAGAATTTGTGTCCGGGTTTCCATGCAAATCTCCTAAGTCTTTTTTCACGGCTACCAGGTCGACTTGGGACGCCGCTTGCCGAACCGCAGCGGACAGGGCGCGTTCTTTGTAACATAAGACTCAAGCTTCTCACACCATACGGCGGAAAAGGTGCGGCAGCTTCCCGCCCCGTCAATATCCGCATCCCCGGGAAAAGAAGCGTGGGGACAGTGATAATCACAAAACAGAACATGAGAGGAAGTCACGCCTGCGTTGCCGTCGTCTTTATTCATGATGGATTTCCCTCCCGGATTTCCTGAATCGAATACTTTTCCACCAGGCGAAAGGGAAAATAGGATTCTTTCGCCTTGCGAAGGCCGGGCTCACCGACGTCCTGTTCCCGGTTGATGAACGCGGTTTGGCTCCACGCGTGCTCGCAGAACTGCTGGTTCATTACGGTAAACATCTGCGGAATTTCCGGATCCGCTTTTTCAACATGAATCACGGCCGTATCCTCATTGAGCATCTCACCCAGGGAAAACGCGGCCACGGCTCCGGAAACGCGAACCAGCCCTCCCGTCAATTGCAGCGATTCAAAATTAAAGAGCGCCTTGTGAACCGCCTTGCACTCCGCTTTCATCACGGGATTCTCCCGACACTTTCGATGGTCACACCATTTCTTCAGGGCTTTCATGCATTCCCTGATTTCACCGGCCGTTATCGGTTCATATGTAAATGACATTGTTCTTTGGATTTTATTGATATGGTTCCGTTTGGCATGGTAACGTCTTCCTTCCAGGGTCATCAGGTCTCGAGTCCGATACAGATAATCAAAATAATTCCGCACCTGTGATATTTCGAACGGCGCGCCGGAAAGCTCCCGGACCAGGCGTTCGTCGGCCCGCTCGATGCGCGGAACTTTTCCCCTCTTCTTCTGCCATTGGAAAAGATCGCCGACCAGGGAGGCGCGGTTATGATTCCCTACGGGAGGGAAAAAGAATTCTCGCTCGTTTTTCTGACTCAGAATGACAAGACAATCGTCCAGAAGACTCCACTTTAGCCCGAAATACGGCTGCCATATATACAAATTGGTAAATGTCAGTTCTGATGTTTCAGGTCTGTAACGGCTCAGACGGTCCTGAATAATCTCCCTGTCGCTCAGGCGAACGGGTTCGAAAACGGGAAAAACCGGAGGAGCGGTCATGAATAAAAACCTCATCGATCTGTTTTCGTTTGCAGGGCTCTCTTATTGGACGATCACTTCAACCGCATCCGAAGCCGGACTCTCGCCTCCCCGGTTTTCCATCGGAGCGCCCCGCGTGGCCACGGCCGTGATCCGATAATAATACGTCGCACCGCCTTGAACGGATCTGTCCGTAAACCGGCTTTCAGTCGGCGAGGCGATCGCATTTCCGGTCCGGGGATATCCGCCCTGCGGATTAAAATCCGGTTCCATGCCGCGATAAACCAGATAATAGACGGCTCCTTCCACGTGATTCCACCGAATCTGCACCCCTGTTCCTGCAAAGAAAGATGCGTGCACGCCGAAGGGAGCGTGAGGTCTTCCAACGACAAAGGCGGTCGAGCGGATATAACTTTTTTGATCCGTCAGTGTCACGGTTTCTTCATAATAGACGGCATGGACCCTGTCACCGGTATCACCAATCAGAGACGGATAGGCGCAGTCGCCTGCCGCCGACCAGATTTGGGTCTCCGCCTCCCAGGTAATTCCGTCGTTGTAGCTGATCGAGTAACTCACTCCTCGAGGCCAGAAATCCCTGTAGGCGCACACCATGATACCGTCCGGGGTGACCAGACAGCCCGGAGCCTGCCCCTGTATGGAGGTGGATGCCGGCGCGTTCCAGGACCGGCCGCCGTCAGAGCTCTGCACGCGATACAGATAGTCATCGGCACCCGCGGTTCGCATGAGACAGACGATCGATCCCGACGGAGAAAGGACGAAACAGGGCTCCTGAAAGTCGATCCGCTGACCCGGGTCCCTGGCTACGGTGACAATCTCCGTCCACGTGTCTCCGCCGTCCCGGGAAATAACCGCCATGGCTCTCGATTTCTCTCCGGCGTTGCCGCCGTATACGGGCATCAGGAGAGTTCCATCGGAATAAGTCAGTATTTTCGCCGACGTCGCAGACCACTCCACACCGGGCATGGTGATTCTTCTCGGAGCCGTGAAAGATTTTCCGTTGTCGAAACTCCGCACCACAAAACAGCTCACAGCAGCCGGCGCTTTCCCCGGTTCGTCGTACCTGGACTGAAAGAAACTGATCAGAATCAATCCATCTTCCAGCTGAATCACGGAAGGATCCCGGCAATCCCATACGGAGTTGACAATGGTGTCGGGTTCGGACCACGTTTTTCCCTGATCCGTGGATACTGTGCGCATGATCACCCCGTCCGGAGAGACATGGCCGCTTCCCTGGCGGTATACGACCATCCACTCTCCGGTTTTCAGACGGACGATATCGGGAAAAGCCGCATGAGTCGAAGATTCCACCACAACGCGGTGGCGCATCTCTCCGTATCTGAGGCTTTCGATCTTCGCGCATCCGGAAATCAGCCCGATCAGAGCGAATAAAACGATGCTGCGTTTCATGAAACATCCTCCTGCCGTAGATTTCGGCTTTGAGTGTTGATGACAAAAATGTTTATATCTCCCAAACGCCCTCAGAATCCGTTTTCACCGGATTGGGCCATATTCATCAGGACCATGCCTGTCAGTATGATGATCCCCCCCAGCACCAGCCCGATTCCAAGCACGATTCCGACGAGGGTCAGCCAGTCACGGGCGTTCGATGTGCTCCGCCTTCGAACCCAGCTCATGATGATGGTGTCGAAAAAGAGCTTTCCCGTGAATATGAGAAACAGGGTGATACCGGCAACCACCCGAACCGCGTCCCACCGGGTCGCGATCCGCTGAAGCGGCCACAACAGCCAGATCACTACTCCCCATTTCAGAGTTTCGATGAGTATGCCGACCCATTCGCGCTTTTTCAATCCGATTCCTGTAATCTTTAACCCATACTCTCAAAAACTTTTTCAAAGCCGGAAAGCATCCTTGAAATGGGTTATCTCGACCCGGCTTCCCCACTCGATGGCGAGCACGTCGAAGCGGCAGTCCGGTATCTCTGCATTCCGTCTTTCCAGATAATACACCGCGGCCCTTCCCAGCCTGCGTTGTTTAGAGGGTGTAACCCGCTCTTCAGGATGACCGTACTCGTCACTCATCGAGGCTTTCACCTCTACGAAGACCAGTTCGGAACCGTCTGCGGCCACGATGTCGATCTCCCCGAAAGGCGTGTTGTAATTCCGGCACAGGATATTATAACCCTTTTGGGTCAGATATTGGACGGCCGTTCTTTCTCCCAGCCGCCCTTTCCTCTGATGTCCTCCTCCCATCTTTTTCCTCCTTTCTCCACCCGCGGACATGAAATGTTTTTCGATGTATTGGACAAAACCCGTGAATACGAATCATTTCCACATGATCCCGGGTTCCATATCCCTTGTGCCGGCCGAATCCGTATGTCGGATAGAGGCGGTCGCATTCCAGCATGAGCCGGTCGCGGGTGACTTTCGCGACAATGGACGCCGCCGCAATCGAAAAACAGAGGCGATCACCGCCGCAAACAGCCGTCTGAACAAAATGGAAATCCGGCACGGACTTTCCGTCGATCAGCACATGGTCGGGCTTCAGTGAAAGCCCCTCCACCGCTCTTGTCATGGCCCGGTGAGTCGCCCGCAGAATATTGATTCGGTCGATCTCATCATGATCCGCAATTCCTATGGAAACCGCCAGGGCGGTTTGATGAATCCGTTCAAAGAGCGTCTCGCGTCGGCTTGGGGTCAGAGCCTTGGAATCGCGGACCCCCTCGAGCTTCGTGTGCGAAGGGAAAATCACGGCCGCCGCCACCACCGGTCCCGCAAGCGGGCCCCGGCCCGCTTCATCCACACCGGCCACCAGAAAACCCCGCTGCCAGAGAGGCGTTTCAAACCCGGTGTGAGGAAGGTCCTTATCTAAATTCCGGCTGTTCGTACACTCCCCGTTTCCTGCATTCATCGTATAACCTCGATTAAACGAACCCCGAAAGGTGGAACGGCCCGTTCAATAAAACCTTCTCCCCTTCCATAATAAATATCTCCCCGGGCATTAAAAAGCCGGACCTGCCAGCCGTCCTTTCCTTCCAGGGGCCGGATCGAAGTAATTAGAATTCCCTCGGGCAGATCCAGGCCTTTCAGGGCCGGATCCGGCTCATAGAACAAGAGCAGCAGAGGGGCACCGGATTCCATGCCTCTCTTTTTGGCCTCACGCAGGACAAAGGGTCCGTGAGGAAACAGTCGAAAACGAACCGTTACGGGACCCGGCTGGGCGGCCCGGTAATTGGTTTCCCAGTAATTGTTCATGACATAGGCAAAAAGCCGTTTCCGGTCATCCGTTTTTTTAAGCCAGCCCACGGCGACCGGATCGGCGGTGATGCGTCCGATCTGCACCATGGGCACATCCGGAGTCACCCAGGTGACTCCTCTTGTCTCGTCGGATATATCCACCCATCTCTGAGGGGCAAAATAATTCTTGCAGGAACCCGGAAGCTGTTCCGCGTCGGGACGGAACACACTCCAGGCTCCATCGATACGCACTTCGCCCTCAGGAAGATTGAAAGGAAATTCAAAATAGACGGCTTCAGGGTCGAACACTTCCTTTTTATATATCGTATTGATCATTTCCACACGATTCAGACCGTTTATTATCCGGATCTCACGAACCAGTGAATCGCAACCGGGCGCCTCCGATATCATTTTAACCGAACGGATCAGCGGTCCCGATTCCCCGGCACGCATTCGAACCGGTTCCGATGTCCGGACGTTTGACGGGTCTCTTCCTTTCACATACCGGTACACATTCCAGCCGGATCCTTTCTCGTCCACCAGTGTTCCGTATTTCCGATGAGCCGCTTTGTTAACGCCTCCCGAAACCGGATCCAGATCGAGGGAAAAGCTGCCCGCTGAAAGGCTGAAATCCATCGAGCTTGTTTCGGTTTCTTCCTGCTCTCCCGGCCGGACTCTGTAAAGGCGTGCCGCCAGAGCCGGAACCCGGGCAATAAAAACCAGAGAACCGTCTCTCAGACGCTGGGTAGACACGGAATTGCCTTCATCATCCACCACCCGGTCTCCAATACGGACCAGGCCCGCATCGAGAATCACGACATCTTCCCGGGGCCAGGAAAGCGTGTTCATCACCCAGACATGCTCTCCGTCAAAAGGGGATCCGGCGGCCGCTTCTTCCATAAGCCGGAAGGACTCCTCCCGGGCGGTTTCGGCGAAAGACTTCTTGATCTCCCACTGCTGAAGGGTAAAAGGCGAATGCGGTTCGCTGATGCTGTTCCAGGATCCCCATGTGTGTTCACTGTAGAGAAAAACCTGACGCCAGGCCCGTCCGAACCGCTCACGGGGATAATCCGAGGGTTTGAGAAGAGACCAGAGAATTTCGGCCTGAACCAGCCGTTCGGCAGCCTGTCTGTTCATGGCCGTTTCACGGGCCGAAGAAGCGGCTCCGTCTTCCCAGTACCCGGTAAAATCTCCCCTGAACGCGGGAAGAGTATGACCGTACTTCTCCTCGAACACGGAAAAGGCCTCGTCCACCGTGGAAATGATCATGCGAGGCGACAGAAATTTCTCGTTCCACTCGCTGACCTGGTTTGAGAGCATGGGATCCGGAGGACCGTTGTCCGAACCGATGTTGTAACGGAAAACACCGATATCGTAGGGATACCCTTCCGCGTCCAGTTCTCTCAGATAATCGAGAATGGCTTTCTCATGAAGCCGCTTCTGAATACGATGAAATCCCAGTCTGCTGTGAAACCAGGAGTACCCCTTTCCCGCGACCCAGCACAGTATTTTCTCTTCACCGGAAGGAGAGATCCAGTAAAAGGGCCGGTCCGCCCAGGTTTCCAAAACATGACCGATGCGGTGTCCCGTATTGGTCCCGATGGAAAGATACCGGATGCCCCTTTGAGCCAAAGCCGTCACCAGCCCCCAGCTGGTTCCGGGAATATCCGTGATCATGGCGGAAATCAGGGGAACCCCGCAAAGACGGGAGATCTCCACCGCCGGATCGAGCTGACGGAACAGCTCTTCGGACCGGCACAGGCCGGTGAGAAGATTCCCGTACAGGGCGTTCAGCCCGATCGATCCGTCCCGAATGGCCTGAATGAAACGATCACGCTTTTTTGGATCCGCACGGCGCAAATAACTGTCCACGGCCCACATGACCTCCACGTTCCATTTAAACCGGGACTCGGCCGGAAAATCGCGACTGGCGTCGGCCAGGCCCATGGCCGTCTCCAGATGGGACCATTGCATGGCTTCCACTTCGGACTGTATGTGGGTGTATCCGATATCCACATGAGAGTGATGCAGGAGGAAGAGGGTCTTTTCCTTTACCGGCATCACTCGTACGGTATCGTGCACAGTCCTCGATCCGGGCAGGCGCACACGAACCGGAACCCAGGACTCCTGCCGGACTCTGGGAATGGCTATCTGAACTTCATTATAGCCGATATTCAGAGGGGCCTTCACCGTGCCGCCCCCGGCGCGTATCTCGGCATGTCCGGAAGATTCGAAATGCAGTATTCTTACCCGCAAGGGCTGCCGTTCCCCCCGCCTGAGAATCGCGGGTTCTGAGTCTATAGTCACGTCCCTGTCGAAACCGTTTCGAAACGTCATATACCAGGTACGGCTGCCAGCCGATTCTCCGGCCACGGCGAGTCGAAGTCTTCGTCCCGGAGTCAGCATCGTATTCGGGACTTCCAGAAAAGCGTACCCCATGAAATCGCCGTATTTGTCGATGAGCGTGCTTCGAAAGCGCAGCGACACGCCATGAAGCCCCTTCACCGTCCAGTCGGGACGGGTGGTATCCTCCGGAGTCCGAAAGGTCAAAACAGGCTGTTCATCGATAAAAAGCCGGAAATTATGCGCATCGGAATTCACATCGATACCGAAAGCCCACACAAACACGGCCGCATCGCCTCGCCGGTCATGCGGAATTGCCCCGGTCTCCCACTCGATGGTCCGGCTTCGGTCCAGTGAACGAACGAGGAGAGAGGTGGTTTGATCCTGATATGGAGAATGGTAGGTCAGTATTTCTCCGGCTATATCCTTTTCATAGCCCCGAAGCCATTGAACCGCTCCCGCCCGATTCCAGCATCCCGCGTACAGAAGCAGCATTCCGAACATGAAAAACCGCGGTGACATCCTTTTCATTGGTCCTCTCCGTATCCTCTATTCGACAAGGATCTCGTCCACGAAAATCCAGGCCTTGCCCCCGGCTCCCACATGCCATTCCGGCACCACGGACCGGTTATGCGCGTGAACGCGTATATAACGAACGGACACGTTGGGCAATTCCACCATAAAATCCCCGGAAATGCCTCCCCACGCCGTGTCCGCCACGGTATTGACCACCCGGCCCGCTCTGGAAAAATGCACGCCGTCACGGGACACCTCTATGACGACCGAATCGGGCATCCAGATCCACGATCCCGCGTCCTGAAGAAATCCGGCGCCCGCCCCCCTCACTTCCTGCACGGATCCCAGATCGACCACGGCCTGAAAATCGATTCCCTCATAGCCCTGCCACGCACCGTTTTTAAAATTGTTCCCGCCGCGGATCAAATCGATGAGGGCCTCGTCTCCACCCCCGGTATATTGCGGACTGTACGGGGTTTCGATCTCGACGCGGCGATGGGGCGGATGCCGTGTGTATTCCGCGGTCACCACGGCGCTCCACCCGTGCACGGGATGACGGGCCCGCGCCCTGACAAGAGTGTGGTCGTAAATCCAGAACGGCGCGGCGGCCTGTGCGTCCTGATGACCGGGCTCGCGTCCATCCAGAGTGTAATACACCACCGCATCGTCCATGAGGCCGGACACCGTGACTCGCATGGAATCGCTGAAGGTCCGCGCGTCGGCCTGAATGACCGGAACAGGCACCAGAACCGGTTCGTCGATCGACGAGCGCGGCCGCCAGGAAGGCGCCCAATTTCGTTTGTCCGGACGCCGGCTCATCGTGAACTCGAGATCCCCGCCCGCCATAATCGCTTCATGGGCCAGCACCAGAGAAGAATGATTCTTCTGATTCAGCTTCATGGACCGGACATAGGGCCGGTTTCGACTGTTCCCGGGAGCCTGAATCGTGAAAGTTTTTCCATTGTCCAGATGCAAAACCGCCTTCTCAAACCAGGGCGAGCCCAGGACATATTCCGGTTTTCCCGGTTGAACGGGATAGAAACCCAGGGCGCTGAGAACCAGCCACGCGCTCATCTGCCCGCAGTCTTCATTACCGCATAAACCTTCAGGCGAATCATCGTAAAGCGTGTTCATGATTTGACGGACGCGCTTCTGCGTCTTCCATGGCCGGCCTGCATAAGCATAGAGGTAGGCCATGTGATGGCTGGGTTCATTGCCATGGGCGTACTGCCCGATCAGACCGGTGATGTCGGCCTGATCCCGGCCCGTGGTCTCGGAGATTTCGTCGAAGAGGGCGTCGAGTTTCCGGATAAAAGCCTCCTCCCCTCCCATCAGCGCCATCAGCCCCTCCACATCCTGAGGCGCGAAAAATGAATACTGCCAGGCGTTGGCTTCGGTATAGTTGAAACTGACTTCTCGCGGGTCGAAAGGACTCAGCCAGCCGCCGTTCAGCCGGGGGCGCATGAAGCCTGTGGACGCGTCATACAGATTCTTGTAAGACTGGGCCCACAGCCTGTATCTACGGGCCGCGTCCTCCAAACCGAGATCTTCGGCCATTCTGGCGATGCACCAGTCGTCATAAGCATATTCCAGGGTCTTGGACACGGATTCCGATTCCGCGTCCATGGAGATAAAACCCTGTTCTTTAAACATGTCCAGCCCCAGATGATCGAGTTCGGCGCTGTGCATCATGGCTTCCAACGCCAGTGGCGTGTCAAAATCGCGCAATCCCTTAAAATAGGCGTCCGCAATTACGGAAACGGCATGGTATCCGATCATACAGCCCGTGTAATTGGCCGCCAGCTCCCACATGGGAAGCCGTCCGCCCTGCTTATAGTGGATCAGAAGAGTCCGGATAAAATCAAGAGTTCGGTCCGGCTCCAGAATCGTCAGAAGAGGATGCGCCGCCCGAAACGTGTCCCACAGCGAGAATACCGTGTAATGCGTATGCCGGTCCGACTTGTGAACGGCCTGGTCCATACCCCGGTAGCGGCCGTCCACATCCATATACAGATTCGGATTGAGCAGGGCGTGATACAACGCGGTATAAAAGACCCGGAACTGAGAGGGTGTGCCTCCGGACACCCGTATCCGGCCCAGAGACCGGGCCCAGATTTCCCGGGCCTGGTCATGGACCCGGTCAAAATCCCAGTGCGGGATCTCTGCATCCAGGTTCCGCCTCGCCCCCTCTTCATCCACCGCGGAAAGCCCAACCTTGACCAGCAGCTCCGAGTCCGTCCCGTCAAAAGTCATGACGGATTTGACATGCCTGCCCCTGAGATCCACTCCCGGTACCGGCATATCGTGATCATACAGACCCAGCGTCTGAAAGGGTCTGGAAAAACGGATCACGAAAAAGACCCATTGATCGCGCGCCCAGGAGGATGAGCGCCTGTATCCGGCCAGTTCCCGGTCGTTCACCTTTCGAATAAAAGAATCCAGAACCGGGTCGCGGTGAGTCAGATCACAGATAACATGGGCAGACTTTCCGCCCGGAAATCGTATCCTGTGAAATCCCGCCCGCTGCGTGACCGTCAACTCCACTTCGATTCCGCTTTTCATACGCACACCGTAATGTCCGGGTGAAGCGGTCTCCTCTTTATGGCTGAAGAACTCGCCGTATCCCGAACCGGGTGAGTCCGATCCGTTGTTCAGCCTGACCGGACCGGTCATGGGCATAAGAAGAATGTCGGCGTAATCGGGAATTCCCGTTCCCGACAGATGGGTATGGCTGAATCCGTAGATGACAGAATCGGAATAATGGTATCCGGAACAGCCGTCCCATCCGGTCAGGCGGGTGTCGGGACTCAGCTGAACCATGCCAAACGGAAGGCTGGGGCCCGGATAGGTATGGCCGTGAGCGCCCGTTCCGATGAAGGGATCGACCCAGTCCACGGGTTCATGAACTATTTCCACTTCCCTGTGGCAGGCTGTAAACAGCACTGGAAGTAAAAGCCAGCCCCTCCACAATGCAAATCGTTTATTCATGCCTTCTCCAATGAATCATTCCAGAAACCGTGACGTGAGTCATGAGCCGATCGATAAAACATGAAAAAATCCATCTGCTGTTCAAACCATAAAACCCGCCTTTCAGGAGGATGTTTTGCAGGTTCCAGAACACGCGGCACATTTGCCGGAACACGACGAAGAACCGACTGCGGGTCTGAACAGATTTCCACCCATATAAAAAGCCGAATACGTCTCCCGAAGGTCGGCGCTTCCACATTGAGGGCAAAGGGTTTGCGCCTTTCGGGATATGCTGGTAAAAACTTCGAACCGATACCCGCATTTCCGGCAGATGAATTCATACGTCGGCATCTTTCCCCTCCGGCTTTCGGCCCATCCATCTCAGAGTCAGAACGCTTCCAAAAATACCGGCAGCCCCCGCGAAAATGAAAACCACATTCACACCCCAGATATCCATGATCCATCCGGCGGCCAGCGGTCCGATGATCATGCCCAAGCTCATGCTCTGATTGAAAAAACCCATCACATTGCCCATGCCGTGATGCCGCCCGACTTCCGTGGCCACGGCCGACGCCGCGGGAAAGGCCAGTCCCGTTCCCACACCCATGACAACGGCAAGCCCGACCAGATGTCCATAGGTGCCCGCCACGGGAGTCAGCAGCAGCGGCAGGGCCGTCATCAGATTGCCCGTCACCATGAGCATGGCCCTGTTCATACGGTCAGCCAGCCTGCCGAAAAAGTGCTGCAGAACCGCGGCCAGCAGTATATTGAGGCTGACCAGAAAACCGATACGCGCGGCATCCACTTCCAAACGGGCGGCAAACACAGGCAAAAACGCGGTGGTGGAGCCCCGAACCATGGCATTGCTCAGGCGAAAAACCAGAAGTCCTCTGAACCGGTCAATCCTCCATAAGCGTTTTATGGATGAGCTGTCCGCCCGGTCTTTGCTGCGGGCGTTGCGTTTTTTCTCCGGCAGAAAAATGAGGATAAGAAGCAGCGACAAGCCGCTCAACCCCCCCATGATATAGAATACCGGAGCCATTCCCAGCCTGACCATGACCAGCCCGCCTAAAAGAGGACCGATCCCGAATCCCAGGAACAATGCCACGTTGAATGTGCCCATCACAGACCCCTCCCTGCCCCTCGGTGAAACATCGCCTATCGCCGCGGCCGCGATGGGAACGATCATGGCGGAACCCACTCCGTGAAGAAACCGAATCCAGATCAATTCCAGAGTGGTTCCGGACCAGATATACCCCAATGAAGCGAGGGTATAGATCACAAGTCCGGTTACGATAAACTGTTTCCTGCCTTTCCGGTCCGATATCTTTCCGGTCATCGGCATAAAAATCGCCCGGGATATGGAAAACGATGAATACACCATGCCCAGGCCGAAACCTGAAGCGCCAAGAGTCTCCCCGTACAAAGGCATGACCGGAGCAATGACACCGGCTCCCAGCATTGCAACCAGCATGGTTAAAAAAAGAACGATAAAAACCCGGTTGTTTCTCATCCATTACCAGTTCTTTGTTTCAAATCTCAAAAGCGTGGTAATCAAAATCCAGCTGCCCCAGTTTCCTCCGTTCTTCGAGCTGGGCCGCCTCGATTTTCGCTCCCTGAAACTTCGTATCCAGAAGCCAGGCTTCTTTCAGAACGGCGCCGGTCAGATCCGCGCCGCGCAAATCCGCCATAATGAGTTCTGCATGACTCAAATCAGCCCCTGTCAGGCGAGTGCCTCTCAAATCCGCACGGGGTAGCAGAGCCCAGCTCAAATCAGCGCCGGAAAGATCCTCCCCGGAAAGATCAACACCCGTGCGAGTCCGTCCGGCCGGAGTCGTCTGCCAGGGACCCCGCAGATTCTGATGGGACAAGTCGATTCCCCGCAAATCCGGTTCGGTTCCAGACAGCTCCAGGCCGGATGGAACTTTGACATCGCGCAAAACCGGTTCCAGTGGCAGCGCTTCATTCAGGGCGATCACGATCCGAATAATCAGATCACCGGACCAGCGCTCGCGAAGCATCAAATCCATTTCTTTCCTTTCTTTCATCCGCATTCTTCATGCTTTTGCGGCCGGGCAAACTTCGGCATAAGCGCAGAAACGGCAGATTTGATAGGAGGGTGCCGCCGTGTAGCTGCGTTTCCGGATTCCTTCGGCGGCTTTTTCTATCTTTTCACGCGCCTTGTTCATCATCGCGTCATCGACTTCGCTTCTTCCTGTAAGTCCTGACTCCAGAAAGTGCAGTTCCACCCAGCGGGGTCTCTTGCCCATGGTTTGTTCATAAGCCATGGCGTAGATCATGAGCTGCAGACTTTCCCTGACCCGTTTAGCCGCCTGTTCCGGTCGGTGCACCTCCGAGGACTTGAAGTCGATAATCACGACCTCTCCGTTGCGTTCATCCACCCGGTCCCATCGGCCGGCGATGCGATTGTTCCCGACGAGAAAGGAAAAACGTTCCTCCACCCGGGCGGGCGCGTGACCCGAAGCTTCCTCCTTGTCGAAAAATGAGCGCAATGCCGCTTTGCCTGCTTCAAAACGCCTCTCTTCATGTTCACGGGACAGAAACCCCACGTTTTTCCATGCCCTTTTGTAGATCGCGATCAACTGATCGAGCTTGACGGGAATTCCATTGTATTTCTGCCGGTTGTACAATTCAACCGCCGCATGCAGCGCCTTCCCATATACAATCGAATGATGGGGCAAAATGGGAACACGCAGAATATGCACATATTTGTACTTCAGCGGGCAGGTAAGATAATCATCGATCTGGTAATGACTCAAAGTCAATACCACGTCCCGAGAAAGGGGTTCCTCAGCGAGGTCCGTGGTTTCAGGAAGCGGTGCAAAACGGTGTATTTTCTCTTCGGCACTCGCGCGTATCTGCACCGCATCGGCTCTCGGACGGTCGAGAGCCTCCAGAACAAAAGGACTGACTTTTCTCTTCCTGACTCCGCCGTAGTCTTCGGCACTGGTCAATATGAGGCGGTCTTTGGCACGTGTCATGCCCACATAAAAGAGCCTCCGTTCTTCCTGGGTGTGAAAATCGCCTGTCGGAAGGATTTCCTGCGTCATTTCCGCGTCCAGTTCGATCAACTCACGGCGCCGGCTGTGCGGGAACCGGTTGTTGATGAGACTGACCATGAACACCACAGGCCATTCCAGACCCTTTGCCTTGTGAACGGTCATCACCTGCACCGCGTCCACATCGGGATCGGCTTCAGCGGCCGCTGGATCATCCCCGGCTTCTATCAGTAGATCGAGATGCCGTACAAAATGAATGACGCGATCATCGGATGCGATTTGAGAATACGACCAGATCACATCGAAAAACCGGGCGATATTCTGAACCCGGGCGCTGTCAAATCCCGAATGACTGCGGGTCAGCCGCTTCAGATATCCCGATGTGGTGAGAAACTGATAGAGCACTACGCCGGCAGGCTGATTTCTTGACCGGTTGAGGTAATCTTCGATGTCATGAAGTATCTTGGACACGGTCGCTCGGCTTTCACTGCTCATGGACAGATCATCCAACTCGTCCAGACGCTGAAATATTCGGTACAGTGACGAATGTTCACGGTATGCTTTGTTGGAACAGCGATGAAGGTCCTGCATGGGCATTTCGTAGATCTCGGAAGATGCCAGCGAATAGAGGCTCAGAGAATCATCCGAGTCGGCCAGAACACGCAGGAAACTGACAAGCAGTCTGATTTCGGGACGCGTATACAGACCGCGGTTGCCGGTGAACCGCCATGGCACCTCCCGCATATTGAGTGACCTGAGAAAAGGGTCGGCACTTTGATTGGTCCGCACCAGAATGGCAATATCGCCGGGCCGGTATTGGCCGCTGTCGATCATGGAACGAATGGTCATGGCGACACGGTCGGACTCCGTGGTCAACGTGTCGCAATGCCAATGCTCGACCGGATGTTCTCCTTCGCGGGAAGCTTCGAGTCTTTTGTCGATCTGATTGCGTGTTTCCAACCGATCGGGATTGTTGTGGCTGATCAGACGGTAGGCCGTATCCAGAATAATCTGTGTCGAACGATAATTATCCGTCATCACAACCTGTTTGGCCCCGGGATAGTGATCGAGAAAGCCCAAAATATTGGAGATGGCAGCGCCTCTGAACTTGTAGATGGACTGATCGTCATCCCCGACCACGGTAATATTCGCCTGCTTTTCGGCCAGCATTCGAACCAGTTGAAACTGAGCAAAATTGGTATCCTGAAATTCATCGACCAGGATGAACCGGTAACGATTCCGGACTCGTTCGAGAACCGACGGATGCTTTCGAAAAAGAGTCAGCACCATGGCCACCTGATCACCGAAATCGAGTTTTCCCTCTCGGGCCATGGCTTCCTGATAGGCGGCGTAAACAGCGGCGACTTCTTCCTCTTTTTCCGCCTCCTCCATCGCGGCCGTATTTTCGGGACAGGCCTCCGCTTTCCTGCGTTTGCGTTCCGCGTGGGCTTTGTAGGTCTCGGGCGAAATGTCTTCGTCCTTGCAGCGGGAGATCACGTTGAGCATGGCCTGGATAAAACGCGTGGGATCGCCCAGAGGACGATAGTGCCTAAGGGGAAAATCAAAAAGATGATTTCGGAAAAACAGAACCTGCTCCGCCTGCGACAAAACCTGAAAATCGGGATTGATTCCCAGTTCCAGGCCGAACTCACGCAAAAGCCGGTCTCCCAGGGCGTGAAACGTGGATATGCTCACATTCGAAAACCCGTAGGGAAGCAGGCAGTCCACGCGTTCGGTCATCTCCGCGGCCGCTTTTTCCGTAAAAGTGACGGCCAGGATCTCCTCAGGCCGGGCCAGCTTCTTATTCACCAGCCAGGCCAGGCGATGCGTAATGACCAGCGTTTTTCCGGTGCCGGCTCCGGCCACGATCAAAAGAGGCCCTGAGCCGTGTTCGACCGCTTCTTTCTGGACCGGTGTCAGATGGATTTCATTCGCCATTCCGCATTCCTGTTTCTTGTTCAATAATATACAAATTTTTCACTCTGATTCAAAATCCGGCCGCCTTGTTCCGGAATCCGAATCAGGCACGACAGATTAAAAAAAACCTCAATCATGAATCGGCGGAAGATGAAAAACGGAGGCTTCGAAGAGCCTGAACAACGAGCACCAGAGCCGTGGACATAAGAATAATCCCCATAGAGAAAAGTGTCCAGTTTCGGGCTTTCAGGTTGCCGACGATCAGGCTTGCCAGAGCGGCCAGCGTGACGAGAAACATAAAAACCATCGGGATGCGCGTAAATGCCGTCTTTTTCTTTAGCCGGGCCAGCCAGACGGTTATGGCCAGCAGAACTATCGCCGCGAGCAGCTGGTTGGCCGATCCGAACAGGGGCCATAGCGTATCACCGGTTCCTGTCAGAGCCAATCCCGCGGCCGCACCGATTGTCAACAGAGTTGGAATGAATCGGTTCTTTGACAGAAGCCGTGAAGGCCATCCCGAAAAGCCGTCGAAAAACTCCTGAACGATGAACCGTCCCAGTCTCGTGGCCGTATCCAGAGAGGTCAGGGCAAAAGCCGAAATGGCCAGTGCCGCAAAAGTCACGGCCGCTCTGGAAGGAATCCCCAGAGTGGCGATGAATCCGCCGACACCCGATGCGAAAATGCCGATGGGACCCCCCCCATGGACAGTCAGTTTCTGAGCGTAATCTCCCTGAAGCAGAACCGTGGCTGTAATCAAAGCGACAACAGCCAGGACTCCTTCAATCAGCATGCCTCCATAGCCGACCGGACGGGCGTCATTTTCATTGTCGAGCTGTTTGGAAGTCGTGCCGGAAGACACCATGGAGTGAAAGCCGGAAATGGCTCCGCATGCCACCGTGACAAAAAGAATGGGAAACATCGGGCCCAGGCTGGAATGAAAGGATCCCAGCGCCGGAAACGCGACAACCGGATTCGTGATAAAAATGCCCGCCACGCTGCCCAGCAGCACGGCATAGAGCAGAAATGAATTGAGAAAATCCCGCGGCTGCAGAAGAATCCATACCGGTGTGACCGAGGCGACAAAGATGTAACCAAACAGAACCGCCATCCAGGTGTTGTACGAAAGGGTTATCGGGAATCGAAGCCCCAAAATCACGCAGCCGAAGAGCAGGACCACTCCCAGCGCCGTGGCCAATCCCAGACGCAGATTCAGACGGTACAGACTCAATCCAAATAAAACGGCCAGTACGATGAAAAGAAACGAGGATCCGGCCGATGAAGGCTCGGCGGTGAATGTGCCGGCCACGGCCTTGCAGAATACGGCCACCACGAGAATCAGCATGAACCAGGCGAATATCAGAAATAGCTGTTTGCCCGACCTGCCGATATACTCCTCAATCACTTCACCGATGGAGCGGCCGCCGTGCCGAATGGACGCCACAATGGAAGCAAAATCATGGACGCCTCCGAAAAACAGGCTGCCGATCACGATCCAGATAAAAACCGGCAGCCATCCGAATACCGCGGCGTAAATCGGCCCGAGAATCGGGCCCGCGCCGGCGATCGAGGCGAAATGATGCCCCAGAAGAACCGGTGACCGGGCCGGTACATAATCCACGCCGTCTCGTCGCGTATGAGCCGGCGTGCTTCGATGCGGATCGATATCCAGACGCCGGTTGAGAAAGCGGCCGTAAATACGGTATCCGGCCGCGAATACGGCGGACGAAAGGATAACCAGCAGTATGGCAGGCATTGTTATCGCTCGTATTCCGGGTGTTCTTTATGTCCCTTTAAAACCGGACCTGGGGAGCCTGATCCGCGCCCTGGGTCGCTTCAAAATAGGGTTTCGGCGTAAATCCGAACATGCCGGCCAGAAGGACCTGTGGAAACCGTCGTATCGTCTGATTGTACTGCTGAACGGATTCGTTGAATCGTCTCCGTTCAACGGCGATGCGGTTTTCCGTACCCGCCAGTTCATCCTGAAGCCGAATAAAATTCTGATTGGCTTTCAGGTCGGGATACCTTTCCACCACAACCATGAGCCGCTGCAGAGCGGAACTGAGTCCGGCCTGGGCTTCCTGAAAGGCCTGCAGTTTTTCAGGAGTGAGATTGTCGGCTTTTATTTCAGTCACACCACCGACCCTGGCGCGGGCTTCCGTGACAGCCTGCAGGGTTTCACGCTCATGGGACGCGTATCCTCTGACCGTCTCCACCAGATTGGGGATCAAATCATACCGTCTCTGATAGACATTTTCCACCTGCGACCATTTTTCATTGACTCCCTCATCCAGCTGAACAAATCCGTTGTACATGTTCTTGATGCTGACGGCAAAGACAATAACCATCAGGACCAGTACGGCAACAATACCCAGACCGATTTTTGCGCCTCGGCTCATATCCATCCTCCTCTGATTGAGAGATACACTATAAATCATCCACGATTTTGATCAGTCGGTCGATCTCCCTGATCAGCTCCATGGTCTTCTTTTCCAGCTGATCCTTTTTCAAACGTTTCGGTTCAGTCCGGAGAGATAGCAGCATGATAAACAGCGATGTATTCAGACCATACACTTCACCGGTTTTGACAGCCGCCTCGTCCCTGGTTTCAGGACAGGGAACATCCTTGATGCTCAGCAGGGCCCTGAAAATGGCAATAAACGCGCTCATTGATTCCAAAAGAAGTTTTCGCAGGTGTTTTGCTTTTCCTCCGCTGGAAATAAAACCCTGCCGCAGATGGAGCAGTTTGCCTTTCAGCTCCCGTTCACATTGCAGCCTGAGATCCTTTTTTTCTATCTTCAGGTTTTTTAGAACATCCTCACCCCGAATCAGCCGGTAGGCCGCCTGCATGTTTAAAAACTCGACGGGAAAACTGTCCAGAGACCGTCCGATATATTCCCGTGTCAGAAAAAGCGGGTGCCAATTCTTTCTTATCCATTTTGACGCATGTTTCTGGGCTCTTTCGATCTGTTCCATCCCCTCATCGGTCAGAACCACCAGAAAGTTGACATCCGATTTGCCGGGCACATAATCGGAAGTGGCCGCGCTGCCGTATACCAGGATTGTCTTCACCGTCTCCCCGAACAGGGAATGAATCTCGGCGGCAAATGACTGCCATGTTTTCTCTATTTTCGAGTCTTCAGCCATATTTAAACCTCCTGTCCGTCTGGAAATCCAACGCGCATTCGTTCCCATTCAGCCTGTCAGAACCGGCCTGACACACCACCGCCGCCGCTCATTCCGCCGCCGAAGCCGCCAAAACCGCCTCCAAAGCCGCCCCCTCCGCTAAAACCGCCCCATCCACCGCCCCGCCTGCCGCCACCCATCATGGAACCCAGCAGCAGCCAGGGAAGAATACGGCCCCGGGTAATAATCATCAGGAAAATGAGGAACAGAATAAAAAAGAACCCGCCGCCTTCCCGATCCCGGCTTTCCCCGCGCGTGCGGTCAGGCTCCGTCGCGCCCGTAATGGTCACACCCGCGTCCCTGGCGATGATACCCGCGGCTGCAGCCACGGCCCGGTAAAATCCACGTCCGTAGTTGCCGTTTTGCAAATCGGGCACCATGTATCGATCCCGCATTTCTCCGGCCAGGCCGTCGGGAATAATCGGTTCGAGACCGTATCCCACTTCAATACGCAGACGGCGTTCATCGACCGCGACCAGAAACAGGATTCCGTTGTCCTTTCCTCTCTGTCCGATACCCCACTCTTTAAAAAGGTCCGCGGCATAGTCTTCGATACCCATGCCGTCCAGAGATCGAACCGTCACCACGGCCAGCTCCGCGCCGGTTTTTTCTTTTACCTCGGCAGCAAGCGTGCTGATGCGTGTTCGATATTGACTGTCGATCACCCGCGCGTAATCATTGACCCATCCCTGATATTGAGGAAAAGAGACGGCCATCGCACTCAGAGGGAGCCAGAAAAATGTCCATCGAAACATGAGTCTCTTCATCTCGCTTCTCCCGCTTCATCATGTTCAGCGTAGTCAAACCGTTTCATCAGGCGGCTTTTTAATTTTCCCGATTCTACCAGTTTTACAAATCCTTCCAGATCCCGACAGTGTTCGTCCGAAAGAATACGAACCACCCAGTTCGCGTGCATGGGCGTGATGCTGACGATCATCACGCCGCGATGGGCCGCTTCCCACATCTCAATCGCGCTTCCCAGGCTGGCCTCCGGCAAGAATACGACCAGAACATGGGCGTTCTTAACCAGTTCGATGTGATGATAAAAAACCTCTCTGGCCCGCTCATTCTTATACGAGGGTGAACCTGGATGGTTCTCGGCCGGACAGTATATTCGACTGCCTGGGAATTCCCGCATCAAAGTTTCCCGTATAACCCTTCGATAACTCTGATCATGAACCGACCGGTCTTTACGCGAACCCTGCATGATTCCGGCAATAAAAAATCGGAAACTTTCCTGCATCGTAATCCAGACTCACATTCGGTGTTAAATGGCGGGATTGCCTTCCCTGGTCCTGCCGATTTCGCGATAATTGGAAAGACGGTAATGGTCCTTGCGCACCTCGCGCTGCTGATGCCCGGGCAGAACACGCTTGTACTGAATCTTGATGTTGCCGAAGTTCACCAGAAGACCGATACTGGTTCCGGTCAGCGAAATATAGCGCAGCATCTGCTGAATCTCAAGATCCCGGAGAGCTTCCTGCGACCGAAGGACCAGGACGACATCATTCATAACCAGAAAATCCATTTCCACGGATCCCACGGCCTCGCCCTTGTAGGTTACGTCCACGGTCTTCCCGGATTCGAAAGGAATCTCTTTCTGCGTAAATTCAACTTCCAGTGCACGGCGGTAAAAATCCGTTGCATATCCCGGGCCCAGAGTCCGGTGCACTTCCATGCAGGCGCCGATGATCTTGTAGATCTTTTCATTCACTTCTTTCATGACTGTCATGTATTGGTTCCTCCGTCAAGATCGGTTTCGATCATAAATCAACCGCATCCCTTCAAGTGTCAGATCGGGTTCAACCCGATTTACCCTTTTGGTCCTTTCCGCCACGCAGGCAGCCGCTCCGCCGGTTGCCACGGTTTGAACCCGCTTCCATTTCATTTCATTCTGAATATACTGGATCATGTTGTCCACCATCGCCACCGCCCCCCACATGATGCCTGACCGCATACTGTCTTCGGTGTTGCGGCCGATCACCGAAGGTGGAAATACCAGTCCCACATGGGGCAATTTGGCGGCCAGACGGTGCAGTTCATAGGCTGTTCCGCGTAGTCCAAGACTGATGACGCCCCCCGCATACTCTCCTTTTTCGGTGATGATATCAAAAGTCGTGGCCGTCCCGAAATCGACAACGATCAGCGGACCTCCGAAACGGTGGTATCCTGCCACCGCGTTGCAGATTCGATCGGCTCCGACGGTTCCCGGTGAATCGTAGAGCAGCACCAGGCCGGTATCAATATCCGCGCCGATCATAAGCGGCTCAATTCCCAGATGCCGATGTGCCATATCACTGAAAACCGACGTCAGAGAGGGTACAACCGAGGCGATGACAACGCCGCGAATCGAAGCCCCGGATTCCGAAACCTGGTCCATCCACATCTTAAGGAGAATCCAGCATTCATCCGATGTACGCTGGACTTTGCTCGACATTCTCCAATGGGAGATCAGGGCCTTTTCCCGATACAACCCGAGAACCGTTTCCGTGTTGCCCACATCAATAACCAGAAGCATTCCGTGCCCCTAAAAAAAATATCCGATGAAAGTTCATTCTTCTGCACCCTCAACCCAAGCCATTATCTTTCTTTTCCTTTTCGATCTCCCTGACAGCATCCGGCTCGCTCGTGTACACTTCAAATACCTGCTCCAGCTGAGCGATTCGAATCAGAGACCGGATTCGTTCGCTCAGTTCGCAGAAAACCAGATCTTTGTCGTATCGTTCGGCCTGTCTCACCCCAAACAGGAAAGCACCCAGTCCGGTGCTGTCCATATGCTCCACATCTTTCAGGTTCAAAATAAAGTATTCGCCCTCGCCCATGAAGAGTTCCAGCAAGGCGGTTTTCAATTCAGGGGCTTCATGAGAAGTCAGGTTTTTTTCGTTTATCCGGACAATGACGATGTCTCCGATGCTGTTCCGTTCACTTTTCATAGCTTTCCGCCCTATTTAACCAATCCATTTTCCGCGAAAGAATAATACGTGTTTCCTGCCAGGATGACATGATCCAGAACCGGAATCCCCATGATTCGGCTGGCATCCATCAGCTGGCGCGTCACACGTTGGTCTTCGGCCGAAGGAGCCGGGTCACCGGACGGATGGTTGTGAATCAGAATAATGCCCGCCGCCCGATAATCCACCGCGGCTTTGAAGACCTCTCTGGGGTGAACCAGGCTCGCGTTCAGCGTTCCCAGAGTGAGCGCCACGTCCTGAATCAGATTATTGCCGCTGTCGAGCAGCACCGCGCCGAAACGCTCCTGACTCAAGTCCCGGTATTTGGGTCCCAGAAGCCGGAATACATCGGCAGGCAGCCGAATCCGCTGACGCCTCTCGGCCGCAACAGCGGCCCGCCGGCCCAGTTCGAAAGCCGCCACCATGCGAGCCGCTCCGGCAGGACCGATGCCCCGAATTCTTGACAATTCGGCCATGCCGAGCCCGGCCAGCCGCGCGGGCGATCCGTGCCGGACCAGCAATTTTCGAACCACTTCCAGAACCGAAACTCCGCCTCCTCCGGCACCCAGAAGCAGGACCAGCAATTCGGCGTCACTCATGGCACCAGGACCGTATCGGTTCAAACGTTCTCTCGGGCGTTCCTGAACCGGCCAGGCCTTAACGGCCCCGGGCCTCCGGTTTGCTGATCCTCGTGTATTCATACTCCCCTCCCGTCCGCTCCCTCAATACCTGTTTCATCTCTTCCAGAATGGCATAAGGCAGCCTGTGCTTCCCGATGGTGCAGCTGCCGTTCCGGCCTCCGTGACAGTCCGAACCTCCGCTGACCAGAAGCCGGTGCTGCCGTGCTATTTGCTGAAGGTGCCGGGTTCTGGAATCCGACAGATTCGGGTGAATGATTTCAATACCATCCAGCCCGGCTTTGATCAGCTGAACAATCAATGTGTCGGCAATCTGGTGACCCGCGTGGGCCAAAAAAGACAGGCCCTGGCTTTCAGCAATCAATCGAATGGCTTTTTCGGGTTTTATCTTATACTTATCGACATAGGCTTTTGATCCGTAACCGATGTAACGATAAAAGGCCTCCTGAAAAGTCTCCACATAGCCTTTCTCCATCAGAACTTCGGCGAAATGGGGACGGCCGATATTGATCCCTTCGGCCCGTTCTTCGATCTCTTGAACCGAGATATTCACGCCCTGATCACGGAGATTGCTCACCATCTTGATCGCCCGGTCATATCGGGCTTCTCTGAACCGCTGCAAATAGTCAAGAAGGTGTTCATCGTTCCTGTCGATAAAATAACCCAGGATATGAATGTCTTTATCTTCATGAAAGGTGCTGAGCTCCAAGCCCGGTACGACTTCCACACCATGCGACGCACCCGCCTTCTTGGCTTCGGAAAGACCGGCGAGACTGTCATGATCGGTTATGCCGACGGCTTTCAGGCCCGTTCTTTTGGCCTGTTCGACGACCTGAGCGGGAGTCAGCAATCCATCGGAAAAAACAGTATGAATATGAAGATCAATCCACTGATCCATGATCATGCGTGCCCTTGACTTTCAAACCAGAGCGATTCCCGGGTTTTTCTTTGTGTTTCCTGCAAACCGAAAAGGAAAAGTTTTCGGCTGATTTCGGGCTTGACTTTGTCCCCCGGATTTATCAATTTGCGTTCAACAACCTATATCGTAAAGGATGGATTCCATGCGGCCGGCCATCATCATCCTGATCGGCATCCTGATCGGTTTTCTGATACGATGCCATCGCTCTGACATATCCCTTACGGAAGAACAGCTGCGTTTCGTCGACGTGTATACCGAAATCCTGACAATGAAAGACCGCCAGGCCGATGAAGAGATCCAGGCGGATTCAATGCAAATCATCCTCCGAAAATATCAATTCACCGAGGAGGAATTCCAAAGACAAATTCAAACTCTCAATGAAGACCCCCGATTCTGGGAAGCCTTCTTTCGGGCTGTGCTGGATAATATCAGCCAATCAGGCGTCTCCCCTCCCTCGCAATCGAAACCTGATTTCAGCAAATCCGGGGAAGCTGTTCGCCGCTGAGCATATCGACGATTCGGTGACTGCCGATCTGTGTCCGCATTACCACCCGTCCCGGGTGTTCCCGGCAGACTCTGCCGATCACGCGGCTGTCACGGCCTCTTGAATCTTTTTTCATGGCCTTCAGAAGCGTTTCCGATTCATCCGCAGATACAGATGCCACAACAACGCCTTCATTGGCGATATACAGCGGATCCAGACCCAGGATTTCGCAGGCCCCGTTGACCGCCTCGGTAACGGGCAGCCATTCTTCGGTCAGTTCGACTCCCAGGGATGCCTGAGAAGCCATCTCATTCAGAACCGCGGCCACTCCCCCCCGGGTCGCGTCCCGCATGGCGTGAAGACCGGGCGCGGCTTTCATCATGCGGGCCGTCAAATGATTCAGGGGCGCCACATCCGATTCGATACGGCTGGAAAAACCCAGCTCTTTCCGACTGGTCATCACCGCCATGCCGTGTCTTCCCATGAAACCGTTGATGACCAGCACGTCTCCTTCGTGAACGCGTGACTCCAGCGGAGGATCCCGCTCAACCACACCGACTCCGGACGTATTGATAAAACACTTGTCGGCCTTTCCATGGGGAATCACCTTCGTATCTCCCGTCACGATGGAGACTCCGGCTTCGCGAGCCGCAGCCCTGGCCGATTCAACAATGCGTTCCAGATCCGCCAGGGGGAATCCCTCCTCCAGGATGAATCCTGCGCTCAGAAACAGGGGGCGCGCGCCGGCGACACTTAAATCGTTGACCGTACCGCACACCGCCAGACGCCCGATATCCCCTCCCGGAAAAAACAGCGGATCCACCGTATACGAATCCGTTGTCAGCGCAATACGCGAAACAGGCAGATCCAGAATGGCGCTGTCATTCAGCAGATCCAGCTGTGGATTGGTGAAAGCCGGCAGAAAGATCTTTTCGATAAGCTGCTGCGTGTATCGTCCGCCTCCTCCGTGAGCGAGACGGATTTCCTGAACAGAGCCCATGCAAATCCTCATTGAAGTTAGGTCAAGCGGGCTGCCATTGATACTTGTAGTAAGCGGCGCAGCTTCCCTCACTGGACACCATACAGGGTCCTATCGGTTCATCGGGAGTACAGGCCTTGCCGAACAGGGGGCAATCCGGCGGTACCGCCAGTCCCTGCAGCACACGGCCGCAGAGACATCCTCGCGTTTCCCGGAAAGGTTCCACGTCCACGGATATGGATTCGGCATCCCGACCGGCAAAAACATCCCGGATTCTCAGTCCGCTTTCAGGAATGATGCCGATGCCCCGCCACTCCGATTCGCAGGGCTCGAAAACCCGGTCAACAATTTTTAAAGCCTGCGGGTTTCCTTCAGGCCGCACGGCCCGTGTGTATTGTATTTCGACCGACGGAGTGTCCTGCCTGACCTGTCTGGCCAGCATAAATACGGCCTGGACAATGTCCAGAGGTTCGAAACCCGCGATCACGCAGGGCATTTGAAATTCACGCGCCAGAAAGACATACGGTTTCGATCCGATGATCGTGCTGACATGACCGGGGCACAGAAATCCATCCAGATTCAATTCACCGGCGCACAGGGCGCGCATCGCCGGAGGCATCACCTTGTGGGCGCTGAGAACTTTGTAATTGTCAATACCCTGATTCTCCGCTTCCAGAATCGAAGCCGCCACAGTCGGGGCTGTTGTCTCGAACCCGACACCGATAAATACCACGTTTTTGGACGGATTCTGCCTGGCCAGTTCCAGAGCTTCCAGAGTGGAGGCCACGACCCTCACATCCCGTCCCGCCGCGTGCTCACGATCCAGGCTGGACGTCGAACCCGGCACCTTCATCATATCGCCGAACGTGGCCAGCAGCACGTCCCTCCTTCGGCTCAGAGCCACGGCCCGATCTATAAGCCGATTGGGCGTGACGCAAACGGGACAGCCGGGGCCGGAAATCAGAGACAGCGTTTCAGGCAGCAGCTGCCGAATACCCGACCGGGCAATGGCCATGGTATGCGTGCCACAGACTTCCATAAACGTCATGAGGCGCGATCCGGCCACTTCGTGGATCAGCCCGATGAACTGCTGTACCGCTTCAATCTGCCTGTACTCGTCGATATATTTCAATCCAGATTCTCCATCTCCTTGAAAAGCGCCAGAGTCTCCAGAGCCTCCTTCTCGTCAAGAACCTGAATGGCAAACCCGGCGTGCACGATCACATAATCCCCTTCCTGAACATCAGGCACCAGCTGCAGTCCGACCTCTCTCTCGGTGGTTCCGATCTCAACAAGCCCTCTGTCGCCTTGTATACGAACGATCTTCATGGGTACGGCAATGCACATGATTTCGCCTCTATCGGATAAAGTGGTAGATGGTAATTTCGTAGATAACCAGCCCCTGGTACAACAGCACCAGGGCTCCGGCGATTTCTTCAAGGGAAAGCAGATTTCTAAAGACACGCACGCGTCCGTTCCAGAGAAGAAACAACAGTCCGCCGGCCGTCAGAAAGTATTTGACAATGATGAAAAACTCATGACTGACATTCAGAGCGTAACGCATGACCGGATTGGCTTCCCAGGCTCCGCGCTGCACAAGAAAGATCGTCATGGCCCCGTCAACCAGACACAGCAGCAGAACGATGAAGAGCACAAACAGATATTTCAGGCCGAAGACACGTAAAGCGGATTCGGACCAGCCCCCGGGTATCTGCAGGGGCTCAGGATTTTTTTTCTTGTTTCGTACCATCTTCCACCCATGCCGCTCGGAAATGAAAGATCTTTTTGCGCTGAAAAGGAATCCGCCGAATCATCGGTTGTCTCCTTTGAATCCCTTTTACCCGCCGGTAAGTGTCCTGCTGCGTTGACTCCACGGTATTCAAACAATGTCATGCGTTATGATCGCTGTCCGAATGGATCGGTTAAACAGCGTGATCGTCCGGCGGAAAGTTGGGATTGCTGCCTGTCGGCTCCTGAATGAAGCAGCCCGAAGATAATCTTGTCAGGCCTTTGAAAGTAAACATTTTTAATGTATTTTCCAATAAAAAACCGCCGGACTCCATTTTTATTTTTAACCTGAATAATTCACAAATCTTTGAATGAAAAATGATTTGCTTCTTTTTGATACCGTCTTTATCCCCTCCATGGATTCCCGATAAAAGATTTCGGGAATGACAGCCCCCAAATCGTCATTCCCGCGATTTTCAAACGGGACCGCTCTGCGCAGCAGAGCGGTCTTGAATCCAGGTTAATGGATCAGTTGATTGGCCGCCACAACCGCCTGCCCCAGACTCAGACCGCCGTCATTGGCCGGAACCTGAGAGTGGGTCAAACAATCGAAACCATGTTTCTTCAACTCAGACTCGAGACGGGCCGATAAAAAGCGGTTTTGAAAACATCCTCCGCTCAGTGCCGCGGTATTGATTCCGGTCTCATCCCGAATCAGGCGGCATGCACGCCCGAGCGCGTCGATCAGACCGAGATGAAATCGGAGACTCATCAAAGCCGGAGACACACCCCTGCGAATATCGCGGCACACTTCACGAATCATCGTATTGAGCCGAAGGACCCAAATCTTTTCATTCTCCTCAATGGGTATGGTATAGCCGGATTCATCGATAAAAAGACCGTTCCGGGGCATGGCCATCTCCAGTTCCATGGCGGCCTGTCCTTCAAAGGCCGATACCGGTCGAATGCCGGTCAGGGCTGCCATGCCGTCAAACCATCTTCCCAGACTGGATGTGGGGATTGTTTGAATTCCGGTTTCCAGCAGTCTGAGTACGGCCGTCATTTTCTTCTTTTCCGTATGATCAAAGAGAGGCAAATCCCGATGGCTGCGAAGGAACTCAGGCAATTCTCCGTTTTCATGGTCTTCCCGCCATGCTTCCCAGAGGTAAGCGGCCGTCATTCGCCAGGGCTGCTGAACGGCGACGGACCCTCCGGGCATGGGTGTTTCCTGCAGACGGCCCACACGGCGGTAACCGTTCTGATCGGCCAGCAGAATCTCTCCTCCCCAGATATGCCCGTCTTCTCCATACCCGGTCCCGTCCATGGCCAAACCGATAACTGTCTCGTTACGTCCGTTTTCCGCCAGACAGGAAGCAATGTGCGCATGATGATGCTGAACCTTGACCACCGGAAGGTCCTTCTGTTCATCCGCCCATTGCGTGGAAAGATAGTCTGGATGCAGGTCACAGGCAACCGCCTGAGGATCGATTTGGAGAACCTGCATGAGATGGCGACGGCATTCGTGAAAATATTCAAGCGTTTCCAGATTCTCCAGGTCGCCGATATGCTGGCTGAGAAAGGCCGCGTCACCCCGGGTCAGACACAGCGTGTTTTTTAATTCCCCGCCCACGGCTAAAAGCGGAGGAACGGAGTTCGAAAGAAAAACCGGTAAAGGCACGTATCCTCTCGAACGCCGAATGAACCGGGGGATTCGATTGACCACTTGCATGACCGAATCATCGGCACGGATATGGATATCCCGATTGGCAATCAGAAAGAAATCGGCGATACCGCACAGCCGTTTCAGGGCCTCACGATTTCCCACGGCGATCGGTTCATCCGACAGGTTGGCGCTGGTCATGACCAGCGCGTCCAAACCCTTTGACATCAGCAGAACCTGCATCGGCGTACACGGCAGCATGAGTCCAATCATTCGATTGTTCGGAGCCACCTGATCGGCCAAAGAAAAGGGGTGTTTTTTTCGCATCAACACGATAGGCCGCCGGGAACAAACGAGCAGATCCTGTTCATGCGGAGTGATCTCCCCGTATCGACACGCGGCCTCCGCATTGGATACCATGACCGCCAGCGGCTTCTCCTCCCTCATTTTTCGCCGCCGCAGACGGCCGACCGCTTTCTCCGAACGGGCGTCGCAGGCCAGATGAAATCCCCCCAATCCCTTCACTGCGACAATTTTTCCCCGCAATATCAGCCGGGCCGCTTCAGCCAGCGGATCATCGGTTTCGATAATCCGGCCCTGATCGTCCGTCAGCCGGACCCATGGACCGCACCGGGCGCAGGCGTTGGGCTGAGCGTGAAAACGCCTGTTGGATGGATCCACATACTCTTTCAGACACGTCTCACACATGGGAAAACAGGACATGGTGGTCTGGGGTCGGTCATAAGGCATTCGCCGAATGATGGTATACCGCGGTCCGCAATTGGTGCAGTTTATGAAGGGATAGCCCAATCTTCGGTCGTTTGCATCGAACATCTCCTTCACGCAGTCATCACATACCGCGATATCCGGCGAAATCAGCGTGGAAAGATGATCGCCCTCACGGGTATCCTCGATGACAAACTCTTCATCTCCCGCGGGCTCCAGAGACGTTGTTTCGATCCGTGCCAACCGTGCCAAAGGCGGAGGGTCATGACGAAGGACGTCCAGAAAACGCTCAATGCCGTCATCCAAACCCTCCACCTCGATTTCAACGCCCCTGGACGAATTGGTGACAAACCCTTTCAGATTTTCCTGAATTGCGGTTCGATAGACGAAAGGACGGAAACCCACGCCCTGCACCACACCGTCCACCCGTATTTTCACTCTTATGAATTTCATGTCATTCTCTTTCGATCTCTCCGGTTAACACTTTTTCCGCATGACGGGTTCCTGAAAGAAAAAAGGGGAGGCTCGCACCTCCCCTTGTGATTCCATGATCAATGAGCCATCAACCCTTGACGAATTTCTGTACCCAATCGGTGCCTACAGACTTGGGCCTTTCAATGGCTTCGCCCAGTCCGCGGCTGATAATCAGCTGGGACAGCATACCCATGGCGCGTGACACACCGAACATCACCGTGTAATAATCGAATTCGGTGACGCCGAAATGGTACAGAAGCGCGCCGGAACCGGCATCCACGTTGGGCCACGGATTCTTGGCCTTTCCGTGTTCTTTCAGGATATCGGGAATGGTCGTAAAAATGAGGGCTACGGTTTTAAAGACATCGTCTTCCGGACACACCCGTTTGCCGAAATTGTAAAACGCCGTAAAACGGGGATCCGTCACCCGGAGTACGGCATGACCATAGCCGGGAATTACCTTTCCGCTGTTCAGGTTGTCCCAGGCGAATTTCGTCAGCTGTTCCTTGCTGGGAACGCCTTTGTACTGTTCGATCAGAGACAGAACAAAACGCAGACATTCCTGGTTGGCGAGTCCGTGGAGAGGTCCGGCCAGACCGTTCAAACCCGCCGACACGGAGTAGTAGGGATCGGACAGCGCCGAAGCCACGCAGTGGCAGGTATGGGCGCTGACATTGCCGCCTTCATGATCGGAGTGCAGCACCAGATACAGCCGGATCATGTTGGCGAATTCTCCGGTGGGATCATTCACGCCCAGCATATGCGCGTAGTTGCCGCCCCAATCCAGGCCGTCTTTCGGTTCGATCCGTGGCCCCTTCTTGAACCTTTTGCGATAGACACCGGCCGCGATACCCGGCAGCATAGCCAGGAGCCTGAGCGAGTCTTCCAGGGCCGGTTTCCACAGATCTCCCTTGGCTATACCGGCTCGGTATTGTGCTGCGAACTGTGACTCTTTCTGCATCACCAGAATGGCGGTATCGAACATGGTCATCGGATGGGAATCTTCAGGCATGGCATCGAGCACGTCCCAGACGTATTTCGGCACCTGCTGACGTTTGTGGAGATCAGCCTGAAGCGCCTCAAGAGCCGCCTTGTCGGGCAATTCGCCTGTCAACAGCAAATAAAAAATTTCTTCCGGCAGATGGTCCACCAGTTCGAGTATGTTTCTGCCCCGGATAATCAAGCCGACATCCGGTTCCACCAGGGACGTATCGCAGATCAGACCCTTCACACCGCGCATACCGCCAAAAGCCTGAGCGACTGTGACTTCAGACATGACCTTGTCGCCGTGATCCTTTACCAGCGAGCGAATTTCTTCCCGTTTCCTGGGTAACTGTTCGGACAGTTTGTCCTGCAGTGTCGCCATTGTTTCTTCTCCTTTCCTGGTTCCTGAGTTTGTTAAATCGGGTTTTCCGTTGTGTTTCAATCCTCATGAAACATCGCCCGCGCCAAAGAAGAAGCAGGCGAAGCGCCCTGAGCGCATTTCGCTGATTTCGACAAAAACCGCTTCCGCTTCGCCGCAAACGATTCTTAACTCTATACAAATTTTACGGATAGAAACGACCGTCGAATGTAGACCCAATATAAAACATTTAAAAATCATTGTCAACGGAAACCGTGATTTAAAAAAGAATTTTTATCGGATTTTCATCGAATATCAGCCGTTATGAGTTTGTCTTGACTTTCTCGGAAAAAACCCTTATGATGATACGATTCCCGGAATTCATTCATATTTTCATACGGGGTTCCCATGAAACCTCAGCGTGTCATCAACGCCGCGGCTCCCACACGCATCTGCGATGTGGGCGGATGGACGGATAACGACCCTTCCGGAAGAGGCGCGGTTTTTCAGATAGCTGTGTATCCCCATGTAGAGGTTCAGCTTTTTCTATGGGAGGAAGCCGGTCCGGAAGCGCGTTTCACACTTTCCATCGAGAACGCGGGTCAAACCGATCCGCCGAATCCCGATTCTCCGGCTTTTCAAAAACTTCCGCTCATCGAAGCGGCCCTGAAGGAACTGCAGATACCCGGGCATTGGTCAATCGTCATCAATCTGTTCTCCCACGCGCCACCCCGAAGCTCTTTGGGAACGTCCGCGGCCGTATCCCTGGCCATCATGGGCACTCTGGAAGCTCTGACGTCCAACCGGTCTTCTCCTGTTGAACTGGTTAATCTAACCCGCCGTCTGGAAACCGGTGCCTATGGATCGGCTCCCGCTGTTCACAATTATTCGGCGGCCGCATTCGGAGGCGTCACCTTCATTGAGTTCCCCGAACCCGGCCACCAGGAGGTGGCGGTCGTGGAACTCCCGGAAAATCACCGGTGGGAACTGGAGCACCGTTTGGTTTTGATCAGCGTACCGAATCGTCCGACGCATTCGGAAACCGGTTTCCACACAAGCCGCCGAAAAGGCCCTGATGACCGGTACCGGCCCGGACTTGAACGGCTCGAGGAGCTGGCCTCTTCGGCCCGTGAATCACTGCTCCAGGGTGATTTCAGACAGTTGGGCCGGATTTTTCAGGAAAGCACGGAGGTCCAGCGCGAACTCGATCCCGGCCTGATTCATCCGCAGGTGGAGCGGATTCTGCCTGTCCTGAAAGAGTTCGATGTCGCCGGATCCAAAGTCAACGGAGGGGGTGGATCCATGGCCATACTCGCCAGTGGAGACACGGCCCGAAAACACCTTCTTGAACGCATGCTTAGAGACAAGGGATTTCTCGTACTTCCCGTACGACTTGCCAGACAGGGGCTGCGGGTCTGGGAAGGGTCTCAATAAACCGCTGTCCGGCCAAGACCGGAGTCGTTGATTGATTCATGGAAACGGTTGCGCGCCCTCCGCGACTCTGCTACCTTCGCAGCATCGCCTTGGTAAAGGTCACTTCCGGTATCTCCACATCGAACGCGATGCTGTCCACAATGAACTCCGTGCCTTCACCGGTTTTCAGCACATCCTTGAACCTCATGCGCATGGGAAACCATCGCCCCTCAATCTGCCTGATGTCAGACAATTCGATCTTTTTCAGCAGCTTTCCGCTCCTGGCGAAAAGTTCCTCTTTCAGCGGAACCCACCGGCTCTTGTCCACCCAGACTTTTCGCAGGGGATAAGCCAGATCCCCGACCACTCCGGTCATGTCCACCACCCAGCAGTCCCGGCCGTCAATGGTTTCAGAACCTGAAACCCGGGCTTCGTAATCGTCCGCCAGTTCGGGATTTTCCATCATATCCTCATAGGACAGGTCCGACCCCATGACGGACTGACGCAGCATGTGACCCGATATCTGAATGGTCCGGTCCGTGGACGGCGAATACATCCAGAGCTGATCTTCCAGTTTGAGCATTTTGGTTCCCCGCTCGCGCGCCGGAGAAAGATATTCGGTGAAGGACCTGTCGGTTCCCTGCGCCCAGGTTTTGGATTCGATGGTCCGGCTGCCTCGGCGGCCGTGCACGATCATGCTTGATTGAACGATCCGTGTTTCCGATGCCATGTTCTTGTCGATGCGATCGAGAATCTCTCTTCCGGACGGTGTCTGTCCCTGAGCAGGAAGAGCGCAGAGGCTGCCGGCCAGCAGAAACCAGATTGGGTTTTTCATGTTTCCAACTCCTTGAAAAGCTGAGCGGTTTGCCGTTTATAGATCCCGATGCCCGAAAGAGACGTTCCCAGTACCGTGGAAAACAATCCGGGAAAGAAACCGATATAATACGCTTCAGGCGTGATGCGGGCGCGAAAGACCGTTGGGATCATCATGGTGGTATTCTGCATGGCAAAGCCCATGTCAATACCGTATCGCTCCAGGGGCCACGCCGCGGCGAGGCCCGCCAGGGTGCCCAGCAAGGAGCCCATCAAACCGATGAGAACCGATTCGCCGATCATGGACCGGTAGATATGTCCCTTGTGTTCACCGATAGCCAGCCGGACCCCCACTTCGCCGTACCGCCTGAGCCCTCCCAGCAATCCGGCGTTCCACAGCACCAGAGACATGACCAGCACGAATAGAGTAACGAGCATTCCCGACATGGATCCGGCATATTCGATCCATTCATGCAGGCCGTCCTGCCGGCTTAAGGGCATCATTTGGGGAGAGAATTCGTCCTTCTCTCCGGCCAGGGAGGCGTTGAATCGATCGGACAGATTCTGCGCCCGTGTTTCGGAATACCGGCCGCCGCCGAAATAGCCGAGAATCGCGGTTGCCGCGTCATCCATATCCAGGGCCATGCGCGCGTCCTCGAGACGGACGATGACCGCGCCGCGGTCCATGGCATGAATGCCGAACCGCACCGTCCCGGCAAATCGATAATTGGTCATGGTCAGTCCGCCGTACATGGTGGATCCGATAAGAGTCACCACGTCTCCGGGTTCGAGCGCCATCTTCCCGGCCAGTTCATGACTGATCAGCGCTTCATCCTGATTCAGGGGAAGCCGTCCGGCCACCAGCGACTTGGCTATGTTCAAACGCGACACCTCACCGGATTCGGGTGAAAAATCGACGGCCAGCCCCATAACCGGCCCCTGTGCCCGGGTCTCACCTTTTGCGTCCGGCACATCCAGCAGCCCTCCGAAGCGGATCCGGCTTATCCACTGCATATCCGGAGCCAGACCGGACAGCTCCTGTTTCAGGGAGGCGATATCCACCAGAGCCAGATCAAGCGGCATCTGATCCAGATTCTCGGCAAAAGCCCGGGTCACGACTTTCACATGACCGGTGTAGTACCGCGCGTTGAAATCCACCATGTCACCCATCACTCCCTTGAGCCAGCAGCTGCCCAGAACAGTCAGCAAAACGCCGATGATCACGATAATGATCGGGAAACGGCTTCGGTGGCTGTCGCGGATGACCCCTTTGAACAGAAATTTAATCATTGTATCTTCCCTTTGATGGATTCCGTGGGTTTCATACGGGCGATTTTCGTGGCCGGCAGATAACTGACAACCGTGGCGGCCACAAGTACCAGGATTGTGGTTCCCGCGACCAGGCCGGCACTGTAAACCGGATAGATCTTCTCGGCGATGGCCAGACCGTAATCATCCACTCCTTCCGGCATAGGAAAACCCCGTTTGGCCTGAAAATACAGAAACGGAATGCCGTACAGCGCGGCCAGACCCGCCGCCAGAAACGCGTGCATGGTCCCTTCGACGGTAAACAGCCGAACCACCTGACCCCGTGTCATGCCCAGGGCCATATCGGTTCCGATCTCCCTCTGACGCCGGAATATGGAAAGTACCTGGGTATCGAAGATGGCCAGAAGGGCCAGCGAAAGCAGCATGATATAAAAGATCGAACTGCCCATCGACTTGGTTTTGATAATCTGATCGATCTCCGCGAGCAAAAACCTGTGATCCTTCAGCATCCATTCGGGATGACTGGATTCGATCTTGGTATTCTGACGGATGACCAGCAGCGTGGCCTCCCCTTCCATGCCCGTCATGGTTTGAAGCCGGTTCAGAGGAATCCACATCTGTCCCGCGTCCACTCCGGGCACGTTGGACTTGAAAATATCGACAATCACCGCTTCCGCGGCATCAAAAGCACCTTTAACGTCCCGCCACCGAACCGTTACATTGTCGCCTCTGTCCAGGCTGTGATTGGAAGCCATCCGGGTTCCTATGATGACCGGTATCGATTCACCGGCTTCGTGGAAAAGACGGGAAGGAATGTCCAGTATCGACTGATCCGGATCGATGCCCCTGAGCATGACACTGTGCATTCTGCCCTGGGGGTAGAACGTGCCCTGGGCCAGCAGCATGGGTGTCAGGCGTCCCTGATCGATCTCATTTTGAAAAACAGGCGGGATCATTCCATGAGCGTCCTGAAGGGTGAAAGGATCGTAGGGATCGTACGCCTCATGCCAGAACTGCCCCCCGCCGATCTCCCATTGAATCATGTCGCGGCGAGCCTCCCGGTTCCAGCCTTCCAGAAACCCCTTGAACCAGATGATGAATACAAAGGAAAAGGAGAGGACGATCACGTTGAGCCAGGTTCTCAGACCGGCTCCCGCGAGATTTCGATAAGCCAGTTTCAATGCCAGCATCTTCGCCTCCCTCACGACTTGGACCGGGGTTCCTTTTTCTCGTCTTTCGTCACGCTTCCGTCTTCCAGCACGATTTTCCGGCGCAGGTACTTGATGACTTTCGCGTCATGCGTGGCGAAGATGAACGTGGTTTTCAGGTCCCGGTTCAGCCGGACCATGGCTTTGAGAATATGATGCGAATTGGCCGAGTCCAGATTGGCTGTCGGTTCATCGGCCAGCAGAATTTCAGGCCGCTTGACCATGGCCCGGGCAATAGCCACACGCTGACACTCTCCTCCGGACAACTGGGCCGGACGGGAATTCACCTTGTCCGTTAATCCCAGCCATTCCAGGGCATCCATAACCGCTTTTTCCCGTTTGGACTTCTCCATTTTCTGCAGAAGCAGGGGAAACTCCACATTCTCGAAAACCGTGTACACGGGCAGCAGGTTGTAGGTCTGAAAGATAAATCCGATATGATAATTCCTGAGCTCGGCGGCTTCCCGATGTGACAGATTTTCGACTGCCCGATCCAGAACCCGGGCGTGTCCCTCGGACGGCCCGTCCAGGGATCCGATGATGTTGAGCAGCGTGGTCTTCCCGGATCCGCTTGGTCCCACCAGTCCGCTGAACTCTCCGGCTTTAAATTTCAGGTTGATATCCTTCAATGCCGTAAACTGACCCCGTCCCACGGGAAAACGCTTGACCACTCCGTCGAGCTGAACAATCGTGTTATTCTGCATGCGTGACCTCCGCGTCCGCAAATAATCGGGATTCATGTTGACATCTGCCTGTTCAATGATTGAAAACAGCCATTACCTGAATTCCCTTTCCGGCGAAAAGATTGATATCGCGAGTTGTGTAAATTTGAAACGCGTCCGGATTCCAGAATCCCATGATAAAAAACTGCCATTGATCCAGGGTTCTCTGAAAATTGATGAACCGGTACCACTCGCGATGCTCCCAGTCAAAATACAGCATCCCTGTTATCCTGTCCAAAAAGCCCAGCGGATAATTGAGAGACAGAGCGGAAAATCGCATCCCCTCTCCCCGGTCGAAGGCCCGCTCCACCGCCCGGACTTCGAAATATTCACTCATCACATGCAGACCGTTGCCCAGCCCGAATGTGTAATCCGCTCCCACGGTGACCAAACGCTGCCAGGGCGGCAGGAAATCCGGACCGGGCAGATGAATCCAGACCGCTTCAAACCAGAGTCCGACTTTCGCGTCCCATTTGCCGTCCAGGCCGAACCGGTTTTCCCCTTCGATCCGGTCACCCAGGAAAAGGCCTCCGGTTCCCCGGCTCAGATCCGCGGTCCGGTAATGGCAGGTGACGGCAAATTCCCCCTTCAGCAGGGGCGTCTGGATCCTTCCGCCCAGCTCGGGCCGGCCGCCCGCCGAGGGGAAAACCTCCCATCCCTTGACTTCGGTATTGAATCCCAGGCCCCAGAACCAGATATTGGTGTTGTTCATAAAATAATACCGAAAAAGAATCGCGTTCACACCCTCGGTAATCTGGAGAGGATCGCGCGGATCGATCCGGTCGAACCACATCAGCGGGCGGAGCATGGCCGCGGATCCGAAACTGATCTTCTGGCGGCCGACTCGGCATTCAAAACGGGGGGTCGTAAACCGTATCCATCCCCGGTACAGGGACAGATCGCCGCTTTCGCTCCGCACGCCTGAACCTTTCATATGACCCATCCAGCGCGTGTTCAGGGAGAGCGCGCCGTCCAGCGAGACGGAAGAACCTGCAAAGCCGCCGGTCAGGGTCGGAATGTAACGGACGATCCACTGCCAGACAGCTGTATGGTCGAGATCCCACACGGATATAGCCGAGGCCTGTCCCCGCAGTTCAAGCGCGGAAGACCGCGGCACACCCGAGACAAGGACTGTGAGCAGCAGCACGGACAGGAACCTAGTCATTGCGGTTCTCTTTCATGATTCCTGTGTTATCCATTGTCATCAACCATGGCTTACGATTTTAATTTGATTATACTATTTTCGTACGGAACGTATCAATAATGGTTTCAAAAGTCAAGGCCAAAACGTTTTTCGAAGTTTCCGGCCGCGGAGCTCATCCGGCGATATCAACTTGATTTTCACGTTGAAAAAATGTACACTATTCAGGATACGGCAACCGGAACTGTTTCAATGAAGGATTCATTGTGCGATCACGCACGGAAAACCATTCAGCGCTGCTTTTTCTTGTGTGCCTGACCCTCACGACTTCTTCTGTCCGCGGACAGGTTCTCCTGAAAGACGCCCCGCTGTCTCCACCGGGCTCATGGATTCTCATGTCTTCATTTTCCATCGCGTCCATCAGCAAGACGTACGACTGGACGGAGAATGCCTGGGCATCGAGTGACGGCCAAAAAGCCGGGACCTTTGCGGAACTCCATGTAACCGCCGGCAGGTCGCTGTCTGACCGGATGGAACTGCTCATCAGCATTCCCTGGCTGGCCCACCGGGATGGAAATCAGGGCGGTCTGAAGACCGGACTGGGCGATATTGTCCTGATTTCCCGCCTGGGCATTCTCAAAAGAACCGAATCGAAACATTCTCTCACCGGCCTCATGGCATTGCGGTCTCCGGCCGCGAATCCCGCGATCGACCCGTTTTTCGGCGACGGTACGTGGGATATCGGTGCGGGCCTGCTCTGGGCGTCTCCGCCGCGAAAAACCTTTCGGTTTCATGTCAAGAGTTCCTACTGGTTCAACAACGTGATCGGCAGCGGCATGGATCCCGCCGACGATTTTATCTTTATTGTCAAACAGGAAACAGCGATCGTCCCAAAACTAAAACTATACATACGGTATCGCTTTTCCCGCATGGGTTACTCGCCGGCTGCCGGTGAGCAATACGTTTTGCCTGTTTTTCGGCACTCTTTGACCGCGGGTATTGTCTGGAAACTCTGGTCCGCGGTGACCCTGCGTCCGGCCGTGCGAATACCGCTGGGCGGAAAGGGCGGCAATCTGCTGAGCGTCAACCCGGATATCGATTTCCGATATATCATTCGGCGCCGAAATCGACCCGCTGAAAAAGACACTGAAAAACCCGACGAATAGATCGACTCATCAACCGGAGGCGTCTGTATGAACACCACTAAAATCATTCGGAGTCTGTGTTATTTCAGCCATGCACTCCATCCGGATCTTGAAGACCGTCTCGCGACGCTTTCCGGCCAGCTTGGAGACGCAGGTTACGCCATACAAACCCGCCGTCTCTGTTTTTTGGGACAGCGAATCATAGATCTTGATGCGGCCTTTCCCGATCCCGATCTGTATGTGAGCGCCGGCGGTCTTGACCGAAAGAACGCATCGCGTCAGTTCGATGATTTCATCCGGGCGAAAAACACGGCCTTCCATCGGCCTCTGACGAATGTACGGGATGAAGACATCTCCCTGCTCTTCGACATCATTCGAACCCGCCCGGAGAAAACCTTCAGCTTCACCTATACCTTCTGCAACGCCCCCTCCAGCCCCTATTTTCCGTCGGCGCATTTTGAAAAGGAAGGATTCGCCCTGGGACTGCAACCCACGGACTCGGCCGCCGGCTGTGACACCCTGGAGGAGTGGCTGCTTCGCATGATGACGGTCTGGTCGGAGCTGGCGTATTTATTCAGGGACCGGCATGATTTTCTGGGCATCGATTCTTCCATAGCGCCGCTTTTCACGGGCGATTCCAGCCTGATTCATCATATCCGCCGCTGGTGCGGCTCTTTTTCACGCAGTGTCACTCTGCCTGTTTACCTGAAGATCACGGAATTCATCAGAACGCGAAATCCCCGGCCCGTGGGTCTTTGCGGCATCATGTTCCCCTGTCTGGAAGATTTCGAACTGGCCGAGGAGTATGAGGCCGGCCGTTTTTCCGTGGAGAGAAATATCTATCTTTCTCTGCACTCGGGGCTGGGCATCGACACCTATCCCGTCGGCGTGGACGAATCTCCGGAGACCGTGCGAAACATTCTGGAGATTCTCAGCCGTCTGGCGCATAAATACCAAAAACCCCTGTCCGCTCGCTTTGTGTCGGACGGGAAGGCCCGTATCGGGGATAAAACGAATTTCGGCAATCCCTATCTGAAAGATGTGACAGTCCGGGGTCTGCAGGAATAAAGCGGGAATCCGCCGGAAAACACCCCGCGCGAAGCGCGAAACAGCCGCCGCTTAGACCGGCCAAAATAAGAGTATCAGAGGGACTCCGATCAGGACTATGAGAACCTCCAGCGGCAGACCCATGCGGCTGTAATCCGTGAATTTGTAACCGCCCGGCCCCGGCTGAATTCGAATACTGATGAATCCACGCGGACAGGTGAAGAAACGGGATTTTATCCGGAATGCCGCCTTTTTTTACATCTTGCTGTACTTGAAGAATATCGAAAAATCTTTCACTTCATTGCCCAAAAGACTTTCGCCCCCCAGATAATACCCGATCACCAGATTGATATTTCGAGTGCTTTGGGGATTGACCTTCTTATAAAGCCAGGTGGCTTCGCCCATCACCGTCTGATAATCCCGCTGATTCCATCCTTCGGCCTTCATCGCTTCCACGGTGTTTTCGACATAGGCTTCCACCTTTTCAACGAGTCCTTCGATATCCTGGAACCGGAAGAATATTTTATACTCCGAAGCATCATCATCGACTTTATCGAACACAAAATAATCGGGAATCGTGACGCCCAGTTCGTCCAGTTTGGCCATCATGCCTTCCTGGGTTCTCAAAGAGAGCTTTGGGGTTTTCGCTTCTTCCGCCGGTTTCTTTTCCCCGTCACCCCCGCAGGAAACCGCAAGACCGGCGATAACAATCATGCACCACAAACAGACAACGGCCTTTTTCATGAGAACAACTCCTTTGGTTTAAACACATATTTTATTGCTGACTGCGTAAAGTGGTAAAAAACATTTGAAAAATCAAGGAAGAAATAGGATTACAGGCATTCGTTTCCCCTCGGCACTTCAGCCGGACGCGGAAACCAACCGCCCGTTGCGGAAGTTGAATAATAAAATCCTGAATACATCGATAAACGAAAAACAATCAAAAAGGAGATCAAACCCTTGAAACACCCATTCCCATCTTCTCAATGGATTCCAATCCTTCTTTCGATGACAATCACAATAAACGGGAGCACGGCGCAGATGAAACCCGAAAAGAAAACCTATACGCGGCCCGGCGAGGCCGAAATCAAAAAAATGCTGACTCCGCTTCAGTACAAGGTGACCCAGAAAAACGGAACAGAGCCCGCTGTTTACAACGCCTACTACAACCATTTCGACGAAGGCATTTATGTGGACATCGTGTCCGGAGAACCGCTTTTCAGTTCCCTGGACAAGTTCGAATCCGGCTCCGGGTGGCCGAGCTTCACCAGACCCCTGGAACCGGATCATATTATCGAGAAAACGGATAAACGCCTTTTCATGACCCGCACCGAGGTGCGCAGCAAATATGGAGATTCGCATCTGGGACACGTGTTCAACGACGGGCCTCCTCCGACCGGCCTGCGCTACTGCATCAACTCCGCGGCTTTGCGGTTTATCCCCCGCGTGAAACTGGCGGAAGAAGGATACGGGGAATATGAGAAGCTTTTCGCCGAACAAGAGTAACCGGGTGTTCAGAAAATGAACTCGCCCGGCGACAGATCCGCCGCGTGGAAAAACGTGCGGCGGATCTTGCCGGCCCTATTCGCTTCGAAGCGCGACAACCGGGTCCAGAAGGGACGCTTTATGAGCGGGATAGACGCCGAAAAACAGGCCCGCCGAAAGAGAGAACGCGAAGGAAAACAGAACGGACTCGGCCGACACGGTAATCATCCAGGACAGAATGAATTTTAAAAAAAAGGCGATTACCAGGCCGGCCGCCATGCCGAGAACGCCTCCCCCCACACTCAGGATCACCGCTTCGAAAAGGAATTGATCGCGCACATCCACGGGCCGGGCGCCGACCGCCAGACGCAGGCCGATCTCCTGTCGGCGTTCCCGAATGGAAAGCAGCATGACCGCCAGAATGCCGATTCCCCCCACAATCAGGGAGATACCCGCTATGCCTGCGGTCAGCGAGGTGAATGTAGAGGTCGTCTCGGTTTCGGCCGCGATCAGGTCGGACTGGCTCTGAACGATAAAATCATCCGGCCTATCTTCACTTTCCAGGCCGTGGCGCCTGCGCAGCAGACTCCGCACCCGGTCCTTCACCGCCTCCAAATCTTTCTGTGGATCGACTTGTATGTATACAGCCGTAATATGATCCTGATTGAACACGCGACGCAGAGCCGTGTTCAGAGGAATGAAGATCTGATCGTCCTGATCCGTTCCGTACAGATCCACCCCTTTGGGCTCCATGACACCGATGATTTCGAAAGGCACGCGCCCGATGCGAATAATTCGCCCCACCGGATCCTGGTCTTCGAATAGATTGATGCCGACCGAATGCCCCAGAACCGCCACCCGTCGGGATATCCGGTTTTCCTGATCGGTAAAAAACCAGCCGCTGACCACGCGGAAGTTCCGCATCACCGGGAAGTCTTCCGCTGTACCCAGAATCGATGTGTTCGTGACAAGATTTCCATATTTCACGCGAGCCTGCCGGCTGACGGCCGCTACGACCGTTACGGCTTCTTGAATCTCCCTTCGAACAGCATCCGCATCCTGAGCGGTCAGGGTCGTGACCAGACCGCGGGCCTGTCCTCTTCCGGGCAGTGAGCGCTGATCGGCCGGATTGATGATGAGCAGATTGGTTCCCAGATCTTCGATTTTCGCGACAATCTCGGCTCTGGCTCCGTTTCCGATGGCCACCATCACAATAACAACCGACACCCCCACAATAATGCCCAACAGCGCCAGCACGGTTCTCATTCGGTGCCTGAGCAAAGTCTTTTTGGAGATTTTCAGATTCCGGTAGATTTTCATTTTTGACTCAATCAAACGAACCGTCGAACTCAGAGAATCCATCGCTTCTGTATATTCCGCCGGCTTATCCAGAAGAGCGTGATGGCCGAGAGGATCAGAAAAATCAGACTGAAGCCCGCCGCAATTTCGGCGGTTTGATGAAAAGCGGTCTTAAGCAGACTGACTCCATACGTCAGGGGTATGGCATAGGATAGAGGACGGATGAATATCGGCAGCCGTTCCAGGGGAAAGAAGAGTCCGCACAGGAAAATCATGGGAAACCGGAAAAAATTTGAAAATGTCTGCGCTTCGAACACCTCACTCACCGACACCGCGATAAACAAACCGAGCAGCGTCGACGTGACAGCGACAAAGAATACTCCGGCAAGCAGATAAGGCCATTGAAGGGCCGGCGGCGCGGCAAACAGGGGCGCCACGGCCAGAGGAACGAACGCGTTGATCATGCCGAAAAACACGGCTCCTCCGGTTTTGGCCAGCATCAGCGCAGTCAGACTGACGGGCGCCAGAAGCAGCCGGTCAAAAGAGCGGCCCCGGCGTTCGAAGGTGATGGTAACAGCCAGCATGGATGTGGTGCCGAACAGAATGGAAAGAGCCATCAAACCGGGAAGCATGGAATAGACATCCTCGACCTTGCCCCCTGTACGGACCAGAAACATGAGCATCCAGGCAAACGGAAAAATGATTCCCCAGCTGATATTGGGAGGCTTCAGATAGTAATTCTTCATGTCCTTCAGCAGAATATTCCAGAAAGCGATCCCTGTTTTCATGGTCTCTTCTCTCCCGGCTTCTTCCCCTCTTTCTCCCTGCGCATCTGTTCCGCGGCCACACCCGTGATATTCACGAAAACCTCTTCCAGACTCGGTCGAATGATTTTGGCTTCATACACCTTTACTCCGTTCTCTTCGAAAAATTTGACAAAGGGTGTCAATTCCACCGCCTCACCGGAATGAACGGACAATGAATTTCGATTCCCTGGATAAACAGAATAACGGCTGAACCTTTTTCCAAACGCTTTCGATAGCTCTTTCGAATCCACGTTTTTTTCGAAAGTGAATAAAAGGATGTTTTCCTGCTGAACTTCCCGCATCAGTTCGCTGAGCGTTCCAACGCGGACAATCCGTCCGCTGACAATGAATGCGACACGATGGCACAGCCGTTCGGCTTCTTCGATATAATGGGTGGTCAAAAACACGGTCGTCCCGTTTTTATTGAGCCGGCCGATCAGATCCCGGATTCCGCGTGCGCTGTCGACATCCACTCCCGTGGTCGGTTCGTCCATAAAAAGGATGGGAGGACGGTGAATGATGCCCGCGGCCAGAGTCAGTTTGCGCTTCATGCCTTTGGAATAGGACCGGAAAGGACGATCGGCCGCACCGGCGAGATCGAACCGCTCCAGAAGTTCCCGCGCCCGTTCCCTTCTATCGGCTTTGGTCATGCCATACAAGGCGCCGCAGAAACAGAGGTTCTCAAAACCGTTTAATTCATCATACAGGTTGCTTTCATCGGGAATGACTCCGAACAGGTGCTGCGCCTTCTTCAGCCGCCCCGTGTAATCCACGCCGTCATAACGGACGGACCCGCTGGTAACAGCCGCCAGTCCGGTCAGCATGTTGATGGTCGTGGTTTTCCCGGCCCCGTTGGGTCCGAGGAAACCGAGTATCTCACCCTGCCGGACCTTGAAATTGACCCGGTCAACAGCCGTGAGATCACCATATTTTTTAGTCAGTTCAACCGCTTCGATCAGAGCCATGCCATCTCCACAGGATTCTCTCGTTATCCCTGTTTGGACAGGGCCTCCACCGGCTGTATGGCCGCGGCCCGTTTCGCCGGATGAACTCCGGCCGCCAGCCCCACCAGCGCGGAAAATACCAAACCCAATGCCGCGCCATGCCATGAAAATGCGACGGGAATTTCGGTCAGCACTTCCATCACAAATGCGCCGCCGATGCCGATCACAATTCCGGCCAGACCTCCAAATACCGTGATGGTTATGGTTTCAACGAGAAACTGATTTCGAATATCCCGGGCCCGCGCGCCCACGGCCATACGCAGGCCGATCTCCCGGCGGCGCTCGCCGATCGATATCAGCATAATATTGGTGATCACGAATCCACCCGCGACCAGTGAAACCGCGGCTACGAGAACGAGAAAGAGGCTGAACGTTCCCGAAACCCGTTCCGCCATCCGGGTTACTTCAACGGGTGTGGTGATCCGAAAGTCATCAGGCACACCGGGCGCCAGCGAATGTCTCCCCCGCAGCAGCGAGCGAATATCCTCCACGGCTCTGTTCATATCCGCCCGGTCCCGAAGAAGCACTTTAATGTTGGTAATATGGTCGACATTCGCGATACGCCGTGAAAAGGTGGACAGGGGGATATAAACACGGTTGTCCATATCGCCTCCGCCCGGGCTGATGCCTTTCGGTTCCATGATCCCGATGATTTCAAACGGAACAGTGCCTATACGGATCTGTTCACCGATCGGATCGGCCTCACCGAAAAGCTCCTGCTGAACCGTCGGAGCGATGACGCAGACACGATTCATGCGCGCGTGATCATCATCGCTGATAAAATTTCCTTTCTCCGCGTACCAGTCCCAAACCGGCTGCCAGGAAGGCGTGACACCGAAAACCCGGGTCGTGTAGGATTTTTCACGGTATTTGAGCATGCCGTCTCCCTTTCGGTTGAACGGAGCCGTGTCCTTAACCGCCCTTATCTCATGTTTGATGGCTTCCGCGTCATCCGCTTTCAGCGTCACCACGGGCAGACTCGCCGTTCCTCCCCCCATCTCGCGTCCTCCACCGGCGGATACCATCAGACTGTTCAGACCGAATTTCCGCACCCGTTCCATCACCTTTCTTCGGGCGCCCAGCCCGGCGGACAATACCAGAGTCACCGTGGTCACGCCGATGACAATGCCGATCATCATGAAAAATGTCCGCGGTTTATTTTTTCCCAGCTCCCTGATCGAATGTGTCAAGATCCGTCCGGTTTTCATTCATTCACCTCCGGTGTTTCAGCCATCTTTTTCAATTCATCGCGTGCCACGCGCGTCTTTCGATTCTCCTTGTCACTGGTAATCCGGCCGTCGGCAATCTGAATAATCCGCGTGGCATACCCGGCCAGTCCGGCATCATGGGTGACCAGGACCAGAGTGCGTCCCTGGGCGTGAAGGTCCTGAAAAAGGGCCATGATTTCATAACCCGCCCGGGAATCGAGATTTCCCGTGGGTTCATCGGCAAACAGAATTTCCGGATCGTTGACCAGGGCCCTGGCGATGGCCACCCTCTGCTGCTGGCCGCCGGACAGTTCGGCAGGTGTATGATGAAGCCTGTCGGCAAGGCCGACCTTTTCCAGGGCGCTTTTAGCCGTTTCGGTGATATGATCCCGATCCGAATAGATCAGCGGCAGTTCGACGTTTTCAAGCGCGCTGGTATTGGGCAGCAGATTGAAGGACTGAAACACAAAACCGATCTTCTCGTTGCGCACCCGTGCGAGATCCTCATCGGATAAAGTGTGAACCGGTTGTCCGTCCAGGAGCACATGGCCCTCGCCTGGACGGTCCAGACATCCCATTATATTCATGAGCGTCGATTTGCCTGAACCGGATGGCCCCATAACAGCTACGAACTCTCCCCGGGAGATGGACAACGATACATTGCGCACCGCGTAGATGGGAACATCCGTGCCTTTCTGATACACCTTGGTAATGTCTTTGGTTTCTACAATAACCATGCTTTTCTCCTGTTTTATCCCTCTGTAATTACCTCATCACCTTCCTGAAGACCGTAGATGATCTCGATATAATCGTTGCTGCTCCATCCTGTTTGAATCTCTTTTTCAATACGCCGGCCGTTTTCAAGGACAGCCACCCGATACCCCCGCTGTCCCCGCTGCACCGCCGAACGCGGCAGGGTAAGAACGCCTTCACGGGCTTCCAGATAGATGGAAACCGTGGTTGTCATCTCCGGTCTTAATATTTTTCCTTTGAAATCAGCAATGCGAATGGTCACTATATAGGTGACCACATTGTCCTGAATCACGGCCTTGGGATAGATCGCCGTAACCTCGCCCTCAAAATCCGTATCCATGTAGGTGTCCACGGTGAATCCGGCCTTTTGGCCTTCACTGATCCGTCCGATATCGGTTTCATCCACATAAGCCCAGACTTCCAGGCGGTTGAGATCGATGATGTTCACAAAAGTGGGTGCCGAGAAACTGGCGGCCACGGTCTCACCTTCCTGAGTGGAGATGGAGGCGACCACCCCGCTGATGGGCGCCGTGATTCGGGTATAATCCAGTTGAACGAGAGCGTAATCCAGGTTCGCCCTTGCCTGTTCATACCGGGCCCTGTTGATATCCCGCGTCGTTTTCGCCAGATCCAGATCGCTTTGAGATATCAGGCTCTTCTGAAAGAGTGTCCGCTGTCGCTCCAGATCCAGCTCTGCGTAGTCGTAATTGGCCCTGGCATTCTCCACATCGGCCCGCGCCTGATCGACTCTGGCCTGCAGTTCCGTGGCGTCGAGTTCCGCGATGATCCGGCCTTTTTGCACCTCGTCGCCGATATCGGCATGCAGTCTTTTGACGACACCCGAAACGCGGGAGCCGACTCTGACCTCGGCGCCTACCATGGGCTTGATAATGCCGGTCGCCAGAACGCTGGAATATATATCCCGCCTCGTCACGCGAACCGTTCGATACAAACGCTCATCCCGGTTGCTTCCGGATGAAAATAAATAGAAAAAGAGAAAAATCAGACAGACAACCGCCAATCCTCCTGTGAGAACCACCCACTTCTTCATTATTTATTCTCCTTAATCAAAGTCCGGCCCTCTTCCTGAAACTCCCCCAACCCGGACAAGCCGGAACCAAAAAGGGTTAGATTTTTAGATTTATTTTGATTATCATCCTCTACAATGAACTGGAGGATGATATGGAATTAATCACGGATCAATATACCAATGATATCACGGG
>Ga0209614_1000223_pt1 | contig 52389 bp, 54 predicted proteins | sample BlaSprsedimmetaG_FD_185484 | JGI IMG/M metagenome (GOLD analysis project Ga0209614, IMG submission 185484) | Hot spring sediment bacterial and archeal communities from California, USA to study Microbial Dark Matter (Phase II) - Blank Spring... ...
TTATATGTAACGCTTCCGGGTTGTATGTCGATACATCGTACGCCTGTTTTTCAGGCATTCAACCCGTATTCTGATCAAATCGGAATTTTTTAATTGTGATCATTCCGGTAAAGGAGTCGCCGATGAGAAGCTTCAGACGAGCCCTGGTGAGGAACAGAAACATGAAATTCGTGCTCATCGACTGCGGAACCTTTGATCATGAGATCGAACCATTTCCCAAAGCCGACCCCAAAATACTTGAAAATCTGCCGAACGCATGGAAAGGATGTCCCGTCCTTTATATTGCTGTCAGTGTGGTCAATAACAAACCCATGTATCAGGGAGACCTCTTTCTGGTTCCGCAGGTAATGGCACGGTCTCTGAATTCATTTTCATGGAAGCCTGCAAAAAACCGATGAGCAATCAAAGTCAAGTCGATCCATCTCCTTTTCGCCAGGCCTTCATCTTTATCTAAGGAGAAGGGTATGCCAAAATCGGTCCCGATACGGTCCGCGTGAAGGCGGAAGAATCCGCTCATTCTGATCTTCCTGGCCTGGGGTGACGGAGCGTGAATCAAACAGATGGTTTTTGAAGGACGATCGATGAAAAAAACAGACAGCATCCCGATACAAATCCCCCGGGCTTCTCTGGAAACCTGGCAGGAGATTGTCAACATCATGGCCGATATCATGGAGATTCCCGCCGGCCTGATCATGAGATTGAGAGCCGTGACAAGATCCGACGCATTGAAGGCGGCGGGAGCCGCCCTCATCCTTCTGCTGGGTTTTGCTTGCACCGAACCCGATGGAGGAGATGAAAAAGCCGGGGCTCCCGACGAACTGTCTATTTCAACTCTTCAGTCGGCCCCGGATACACTGATCATCGGAGAAAAACGGCTGATCCTGACAACCTGTATGTGGCGGGATTTTATGCCTGTATCTCCTCCGGACGGCAAGCCGTTGATCGCCATTTTCACCGTCATGACCGTTGATTCCACCGATCTGCCTTTCGGCCTGCAGGCCGATGCAGCCTGGGTCGTCTGCGAAGGCGAGATCTGGTCCACCTGGATCGATGAAGAAGCGCCACCCCCGGAAGATGAGGACCCCTTCCGGCTGGTCCGCATAGCCCGCAACGGCCCCAAATTCGGACCCGATGTACTTGTGACGGCCGTGGTGCGTCTGACGGATGGCTTGAGTACAGTGTACCTGCTGAGAGCCGATAATCAGTATATTTACCGGACGGATTAAGGGAGGGAAGGGCACAGGTGCAAACGTGGAGGCGTTGCAATGCAACGTCTCCACGTTTGCACAGCCAAACATCTCAACGCATTCGCCCTCAGAGCGCGACAGGAGCGGTTCGCGAAGCGCTCCTTTCAAATATTGACACAACCGCATCCATCCATGAAAAATTCCAGGCATCAAATCCCAAACACCAAAGAAAATCCAATATCGAAAAAGAAAAGCAAAAGAACCAATAGCGCTTGCTTTTTTCTGTATGAATGCATATATTGCAGGCATAATATAGTCACCGCATGTATGCGCAGGGGGCGATATGAAAACCATCACCATTCGGGGAATCGATGAGGAACTTGCCGATGCCATCAGAGAAAAATCCCGTAAAAAGCAGGAAAGCATGAACCAGACCGTGATCAAATTGCTGAAAGAAGGAGTCGGCTTGACGAAAAAGAACCTGTTTCCCGAATACACGGATCTGGATTCACTGGCCGGGACCTGGACGGTTGAGGAGGAAATCGTCTTTATGAAGCACCTTGAAGGATTTGAAACGATCGATGAGGAGATGTGGGATTGAGACGCCTGCTGATGGATACCAATATCTATGTCGCTTTCAAGCGAAACGATCCGGAGGCGGTTGAGGCGTTTCGAAAGGCGAATCATATCGGCGTGGATGTCAGTGTGCTTGCGGAGCTGTACAGCGGATTTCGCCTGGGCGGGCGGGAAAAAGAGAACCTTATGGAACTGGAAGCCTTTCTGAATAATCCCCGTGTCCATGTGTATGAACACAATATGGAGACATCCGAATTTTTTTCCCACATTTATCACGGCCTTCGCGTTAAAGGAAAACCCATTCCCGCCAACGACATCTGGATTGCGGCCGTGGCCATGCAGAACGGCCTGGCCCTGTATTCAAAGGATCGCCATTTCCGGTATATCGACGGCCTTATTGTCTATTCGGCATGAACCCCCTGAAGGGACGTGATTCTGCCAAACGCCTCTGGAAACAGTTTTTATTTGGATTTGCCCAAAGCCGGAAGCAGAAAACGGCTCAATAAAGAAGGCATAAACTGCGTTGGTTTCACACCATCACCGATATACGCGTTCATGGTGGACACAACCATCAGATTCTGTTCGGGGAAAAGCCAGATCCACTGACCTCCGTGTCCCCAGGCCGCATAGGCCTTGTGATCATGAATACGGCCCGTCCACCAGCAAAATCCGTATCCCGCATCCTTCATGCCGCCCCATTCGTCCTGAAAGGAACGATGGTTTCTGAGAGACTGATCGATCCAGCCGGCAGGGATCACCTGGCGCCGCTTCCACAGTCCCCGCTGCAGATAGAGCTGTCCGAAACGGGCCATATCCCTCGCCGCAAGATGCAGCCGGCCTCCGCCGAAGGCGATTCCGTTCGGGTCTGTTTCCCAGAAAAACGACCGGATTCCCAGGGGGGTAAAAAGTTTCTCCCGGGCGTATTCCCGGGTTGTCGTTCCCGTTGCCCGTGTAATGATGACAGACAAAAGATGGGTTCCGTAGGAAGAATACAGGAAATCCGTACCCGGCACAAAACAGAGATCCGATTCCATGATCGCGGCTGCCATATCCGGAGCCCGGCTCATGATCTCGCCGAGATTGTCGTCCGTATCGATTCCGCTCTGCATGGTCAGTAGATGCCGAATGGTAATCTTTCTTTTTTCGGAATCGAGCTCAGGGGTGTCGTGTTCGGGAAAATAGTCGATAATCCTCTGATCGACGCTGTCGATATATCCCTCTTCGATGGCGATACCAACCAGAGCGGACGTCACACTCTTTGTTACGGAATAAACGAGGTCCCACGCGCTGACATCGCTGCCGTTGAAATAGGATTCCCTGACCAGATAACCGTTTTTAACGACCAGAAGGCTGTAAATATAGGGGTTTTTCGCCGCTTCCTGAAACGCCTTGTTCAGGAGCTTCGGATTCAGGCCCTGCTCCTCCGGACCGGAACGGGTCCATCCGGAGGTAATGACCGTCGGATTCTGAGAGACCTGGGGCAATGAACCGGACGAAGACCCGAAAACAGCGATCCAAGCCATCAGCAATACAATAAAATGCCATTTGTTCATCGGTTGCTTCCCTCCTGTCAGAATTCGACAACCCGTTTTCTTCTTGAATGCAGTGCCAATACAAACCGTACCGCTCAACCTATGTAACACGGAAATTGAAATTTTATTTCCGGAAATTATGCAATGGAACCCCGCACGTTAGTTTCCGCTTGCTTTTCGCCCCGTCCTTTTCTATTTTTTAAATGACGATCAGCAGCCATCACGGCAAGTAGAGTTTCCCTATGGCCGGAAATCCGAATTTGCTCGAAGCCGCTCGAAACCTTCAGGATCAAACTGTTTGCTTTCTTAGAGACCTGATCGCTATTCCATCGGTCAGCGGAGACGAAGAGCGCGTCATTCAACGTATCAAACGGGAGATGGAAAGGCTCAAATATGACCGCGTCTGGGTCGATTCCATGGGCAATCTGTTCGGGCAAATCGGTTCAGGAAAACGAATCCTGGTTTTTGACGGCCACTGCGATACCGTGGCGCCCGGCAGCCTCGATAACTGGCGATGCGATCCCTTTCAGGGGGAATACCATGACGGAACCGTATTCGGAAGGGGCGCATCGGATCAGAAAGGCGGACTGGCCGCCGCAGTTATGGCCGGACGTCTTCTCAAGAACGCGGGGCTGCCACCCGATGTGTCCGTCATTGTCGCAGCGTCCATCCTGGAAGAGGATCATGAAGGCCTGAGCTGGAAAAAAATCATCGAAGAGGACCGGCTCCGGCCCGAGGCTGTTATTCTTACGGAACCCTCCAATATGGCCGTCCGTATCGGCCAGCGCGGCCGCATGGAGATGAAACTGACGATTCACGGCGTGTCCAGCCACGGATCCAGCCCGGAACTGGGGGAGAACGCCATTTATCTCTGCTCCCCGGTGCTTCAGGAAATCGAAAATCTTAACAGTCAATTCAGAGGCGATTCTCCCCTGGGAAAGGGAAGCATTGCCGTCACGAATATCCGATCCTCCGCGCCTTCGCTTTGCGCGGTGCCCGACAGTGCCACTCTCCATATAGACAGGCGAATAACCCGGGGAGAGAACGAAGACTCCTGTCTTGAAGAGATCCGGCATCTGCCCTCGGTTTCCAAAAACCGTTATGACCTTGGCATTCCCGAATACACGGTCACCAGTTACACGGAATATACTGTCCGTGAAAAGGCTTCCGTACCTATGTGGCTCATGGATCCCTCCCATTCCCTGGTTCGCAATGCCGTGAATACTTATCAGAACCTGTTCGGGGAAAAACCGGAGATCGGAGCCTGGAAATTCTCCACCAACGGCGTAACCACGAAAGGAATCTATGACATCCCTACCATCGGTTTCGGTCCGGGACGGGAAGAGGAGGCCCACGCGCCCAATGAATCCGTTACCGTCGAAGAGGTGATTCAGGCCATGGCCTTTTACGCGGCCCTGGCTCTGCAATGGGGTGAATCATCCTGAAAATTAATTTTCAGGCCCTTTTCAAAAAAAACGGGGACAATCATTCAAATGGAAATCGACAGAAATTCCTTTATTCTCGGCATGATCAACTGTTTTGCGGAGATGGTCGCCTGCGGAGTGAAAACCCTGGCCCTGAGCCCGCCCCTGCTGCCTGAGGACCATGAGACGATCGGCCCCTTATCCGATGAGATCGTCCGGGAATTCGAAATTTATTCCTATCTGGAGAAATCTCTGCTCGTTACCAAACTGCAGTCCCCGGAATTCACACGCGGAAAATGGTCCATACTTTATTTCAGAGAAGAAAAGACCCTGATCCGTTATCTGGCTCTGAAAGAGAAAAAGGACGAACTCGAGAAATCCGGGAAGCTGAACGACCGTCTCCTTGATGAGATCAGCCGTGATTTGATGTTTCTGCTGAGTTATCCCGAAACAGTCATTCGGAACAAATTGTCCGGCGGGAAAGATCCATACCTGCCGCCCGGCCTTTGAAATGCATGTGACCTCTGTCTGATGGAAAGAAAATCATGAATCCCTCCCTCTATCCTGTTCCGGTATTGGTCATTACCGTGTTTTTCCTGATCGTCGCCCGGCTTCGGAAACGAAGAAAAGCGGTTTATATTTTAAAACCTGCAGCGACCCTGCTGGTCATGCTGATCCTGGGATTATCCCGGTTTTCCAATCCCGTGCCCGCTTTTTTTGGGGGTGTTCTTCTGGGCCTCGTCCTGTCACTGGGCGGCGACATCGCCCTGATGTTCGACAGCCGCAAGGCCTTTTCGGCCGGCCTGGTCCTCTTCCTGCTGGCCCACATCGCCTATGCCGTCACATTCACCCGCCTCTCTCCCTTGTCTGAATGGGAGGGCGCCGCCCTGTTGATACTGGCAATGACCGGCGTTTTGTTTTACCGGCTCATCCGGAACCGGCTGGAAAAAATGAAAGGGCCCGTTATAATCTATATGATGATCATCTCCCTGATGGTCGTTCGAGCGTTCTCGACTCTGTTCAGCCCTCACTTCAGCCGGCTTCAGGGTGGAATGATTCTATCCGGCGCCCTGCTGTTTTATGTTTCAGACATGGTTCTGGCGGCCAATCGTTTCTGGCGGCCCCTGAAATACGATCGTGTCAGTCTGGCTTTTTACTACTGCGGCCAGACGCTGATCGCCCTGGCCGCGGCATATTTTTAACCATTCGATCCCCGCACCGGGCAAAAATCCCGTAGTCCAAAAAGGCGCAACATGTCCATGGAGAAATACTTAAACCCATCTTCGAAACCCTTTCAAACGGTGCTGCTCACGGCCTTTACACTCACGGCCTTTGCCGCCAACTCCGTTCTCTGCCGCCTGGCTTTGGGCCGGGAGACCATCGATGCCGCCGCCTTCACGGTCATCCGGCTGCTTTCCGCAGCCCTCGTGCTCGGGTTTCTGCTTGCGATCAGGGGCCGTCTGAAAATGACTTTACATTGCGGAAGCTGGTTCTCGGCCTGCATGCTCTTTCTGTACGCGGCATCCTTTTCCTATGCCTATATGACGCTGAATACGGGTACCGGCGCCCTGATCCTTTTCGGTGCCGTCCAGATTACCATTCTTCTGGTCTACAGAGTTTCGGGAAACAGAATGGCCGCTGCCGAATGGCTGGGGGCCCTGGCGGCCTTTCTGGGATTTGTGTTTCTGGTTCTTCCCGGCGTCACCGCCCCCTCTTTGAAAGGATTTATTCTGATGTCCGCAGCCGGCGCGGCCTGGGGATTCTATACGCTCGGGGGCCGCGCTTCTGAGAGTCCCATGACGGACACCGCCGCGAATTTCATTCGAACGCTGCCGCTGGTTTTGATGCTTTTTCTTTTGACAAATCCTCTGTTCATCACTCGAAGAGGCGTGCTTCTCGCAATTATTTCAGGAGCCGTCACTTCCGGCCTGGGCTACACCCTCTGGTACCGTGCATTGAGAGGCCTTTCGGCGGCTCAGGCCGCCGTGGTTCAGCTGATGGTACCCGTGATCGCGGCGCTGGGAGGCGTCTTCTTCAACCGGGAAATCATCTCAGGCCGCCTGATTCTTTCGGCGTTGATGATTTTGGGAGGCATTTGCGTGACAGCCCTGGCCAGAACAGGATTCGAAAAAAGACGGGCCGGTCAATAGAGAGGCTGCCGGTTTCCCGGTCCCTGCCGGGTTTACCGGGTTTCCGTGTATTCCGGGTCAGGCCGGCCCTGTGGAAACGCCGGCGACAGTTGATACTGATGACGGAACCAGGGACATGGCCACACTGTGGAATATCACGCCTGCCAGTACAATGGAAAGGTATTCGCGTGCATAGGGAAGAAGCGTGTCCGTGGACCCGAAAAGCCGCAGCATATCATCCAGCTTCCAATACCCGACAACCGTGATGACAGCGCCCACACTCAACACAGAGACCATGACGTTTCCCAGAGTCTTTCGGGCTTTCTCCATATTGCCTTCACCCAGACTCCGGGATAAAAGCGAGGCGCCCCCGATGCCGATCATCTGACCCAGGGCGCCCACGATCATCTGAATGGGAAAGGCCAGGGCCACACCGGCGATTCCGGCGGTGCCGACCCCCCACCCGATGAAAATGGTATCCACCACATTATATAAAGACATGACCAGCATGCCGATGGTGGCCGGTAAAGACAGGCGAAACAGAAGCCGGCCGATTCGATTGTCACTCAGTACGGTATGTTGTTCCAAAGAGGGTCCTTCTTGATGATTCTTTTGGCTAAAAAATTTGCGCGTGCAGAGAGGAAGGTTCCGCCGAAGCGGAAAATTCACTGCCTGACAAACCGGCTGCTGTCCAGGCTGTTCATGCAAAAAACCCGGTATCGGTTTTCGAAAACCCCGGTAACGGTCTCCGCGTCGTTTCCTGTTACCTGTTTGCCGCCAAAATAGACCAGTTTCAGATTCAGGTTCTCTTTTTTCACCTGATAAACACCGTGGCCGTATCCATCCTCCTTGATGAGAAGAAACGTGCCGTCATCGCGGAATACGATCTGCGGCCATGGAACACCCATGCTCCGGTACATGTCGAAAGCATCCTTTTGAGACTCGCCGGGCTGCAGCATATAGGTTCCCAGCCAGGGGTTGTCTCTGGTGCAGGTAAAAAAGGACAGCCCGATCAATATACTATAAAGCAAGGTTTTTTTCATGGCAAACTCATAGGTATATGGAGAGGGAAAAAGTCCTGTCCATTTTGATACGAAAAAACTGTTTAAATGGTACGGATTTCTTCATAAAGAATCAAGAGTATTCCTACCCGGTCCGATAATTCGGCATACGGTATACTCGCACACATTGTTTTTATTTGGAAACCTGCCTTTGTTTTTTTCGTATTGACATAAATGAAAAAAACCTATTAAAAATGGTTGGTTTCCCCGGTCATCGACGATAGAAAGGGTTCCAATGAACGTACTCGAAGTCCAGTCCGTCACCAAACGCTTCTCCGCGCTTCTTGCTGTCGACAGACTCTCTTTTTCCATTCAGGAAGGCCGGGTATTTGGTCTTTTGGGCCCCAACGGCGCGGGGAAAACCACCACTATCCGCATGATCATGCACATCATTATTCCCGATGAAGGGAAAGTGTCGGTTCTGGAAAAAACCGATCCGGTTGAAACCACCAATCTCATCGGCTACCTGCCGGAAGAACGGGGACTGTACCGAAAAATGAAAGTCGGAGACATCCTGTTTTTCCTCTGCAGTTTGAAAGGACTCTCAAGAAGTGACGCGCGCCCCCGTATCGATTCCTGGCTCGAACGTCTGGATCTCCTGGACTGGAAAAACAAGAAACTGGAAGAATTGTCCAAAGGAATGCAGCAGAAACTCCTGTTCATCGGAACCGTCATCCACGATCCAAAACTGCTGATTCTGGATGAACCGTTTATGGGCCTGGATCCCGTAAACACTCAGATTATCAAAGATATCCTTTTGGAACAGAAGAAACGGGGAACAAGCATCATCTTCTCAACCCATTTGATGGATAACGCAGAGAAGCTCTGTGATGATATATTACTCATCAATCACGGCCGGGATGTTCTCTCCGGCAAATTGAGTGAAGTCAAGAATCGTTTCGGAAGAAAGAACATCATCATGGAATTTGACGGAGACGATGCGTTCCTTCAAAAAATACCCGGAATCATACGCGTGAACCATTACGGCCGGGCGTCTGAAATTGTCATGGATAAATCGGCCGATCCCCAGCAAATTCTGAAGGCTGCTGCGAAAAACGTCGCGGTTCGCAAGTTTGAGATCAAGGAACCGTCCTTAAATGATATTTTCATAGAAACCATGAAGAGCAGGAAGGATAAAACCGCATGAATAAAAAAATGACAGCCGTCATTCGCCGTGAATATATCACCCGGGCCAAAACCAAAGGTTTTATCATCGGAACCCTGCTTTTTCCCCTCATCGTAGGTCTGATCCTGGGCGGTGTTTTTATCTTCATGGTGCTGTTCAAGCCATCGACTAAAACATACGCACTGGTCGACCAAAGTGGAGTAATCGGCCAGACTTTTCAAAATATGTTGGACGATACCCTGTCCAACGGGGAGCCCAAACACCGCATGATATTAACTGAAATGAGGATTCCCCTCGACTCTCTTCTGGCGAACTTACAAAATCAGGTGCGGGACAAAAAGCTTGACGGCTATTTGGTGATCCCACCCGATATTTTGGAAACCCGGGAAGTCATCTACTCTGCCCGAAATGTGAGTGACTTCGAAGAACAGGGCGATTTTTCCGGTGTCCTGTCCTATATCGTGGGCAATTTAAGACTGGAAAACCAGGGATTGCCGGCCGACCGTATCCGGCAGGAGATGTCCCGAAGCCGGGTCCGTTTGATAAGCCGTCAGATTACGGACAAGGGGGAGATTGAAAAGAATGCGGCCTCCAGCTTTATTCTGGCCTATATCCTCACCTACATGATGCTTCTGCTGATGATGGGCTACGGCCAGACACTGATGCGCAGTGTGGTAGAAGAAAAGACTCAGCGCATCACGGAAACCATCATCGCGTCCATACGCCCCCGGGATCTGCTTCTGGGCAAGATGATCGGCATCAGTGCCCTGGGACTTACCCAGCTGTTTGTAGTGGGAGTAATCATGATGCTGCTGGTTCAGTTTATCCAGCCTGTTCTTGTCAACCTGGGCCTGCAATCGCCGGGCCTCATGGCCGTTATAAAGCAGATCCATTTTACCGTCCCCTTATTTGGTTTTATGATTGTCTTTTTTCTTTTGGGATATTTTTTCTTTTCCGGCCTTTTCGCCGGCATCGGGGCCATGGTCAATACCGAGGACGAGGGACAGCAGTATCAGATGCCGATCATCTTTTTAATACTCATCGGCTATTTCATGATGTTTGCCATCGCCCGGCATCCGGAGACTCCCATGGCTTTCTGGACCTCGCTGATTCCGGTATTTACACCCATGGTGATGTTCGCACGGATCGCCGTTTCCGATCCGGTCCTGCCGTCGGGCACCTGGATTTCCCTGGGCGTCATGGTCCTGGCGAATTTTTTACTCATTCGAATCATCACCAAGGTCTACCGCGTTGGCATTCTCATGTACGGCAAGAAGCCGTCCTTCCGGGAGGCTCTCAAGTGGATCCGGTATAAATGACTGAAGAGGCATAGAGCAAAGCGCATAGGGAAAAGAAAATAAATGATGGCGGACGACGGACCGCAGACGGCAGACCAAGGTTCTAATAGTCAGACATGATGCGGGGGGTGGGCATTAATCCCGGTCGCAGACCGGGATTAGCAAGGGGGATGTGGTGTGGAAATACACTCACACGAGTGTGGTTTTCCTGATGGTACGAAGATTGGAAAAAGAGTGTTCTTTTGGGTACTTTTCTTGCGCCAAGAAAAGTACCCCGCCGGAGGCTATTTATATGAAATGATCCTTTAACTGGATCCCCGCGTTCGCGGGGATGACAACTTTTGTAGTGTCTTTAACATTATAAAACACGCAACTTTGCAACAACGCCCAAAGTTCAAAATTTACAATTGCTTTTTCTGCCGTCTTCACCTCTCTCGTCTTCACCTCTCACGTTTTTATTTTTCTCTAAAAAAAAGCTTGCAACTTTATCTCCCCATTTCGTATATTAGTACAGCATGCTTTGCGATGCAGAGTAAAATGAAGCGCAAAATATTTGGCATAAAAAGGAGTCAGCCATGGAATCATCCATGAATCTGAAACAGCTTGAAAAGGAAACCTATCTCCGCTATCATCGAGACGGGATAATCGATATCCTCATGGGGCTCTTCAGCCTGGGTATCGGCTGGCTGTTTGCTTCCCATGAATACACTCCGTCCATCATCATCTGGATGGTCATTCTGTTCTACAAGCCCATGAAGGAAAAGATCACCGCCCCCCGCATGGGCCGGGTTCAATTTCACCCCAACCGTCAGCACCGGATTAAACTCGGAACCGGGACAATCGCCCTGGGGCTGACTGTTTTACTGGTTGCGGGTACGGGCCTGTTCCTGGCCTTTAAACAATTACCTGTTTTTCTTCTGGAGCATGCGCCTTATCTGATCGTCATCACAGCAGCGGTTCTGCTTGCAGTCAACGGCGTTCTCCACGGAATCCGGCGGTGGATTGTCTATTCCGTTCTCGTGATTGTCACCGGCGCACTGAGCCTGCTGTTCTCCTGTCCGGTCTTCTGGGTATTCCTGATTTTCGGAGGCACAGCGACCATCGCGGGTCTGATCTATCTGGCGATTTTCATACGGAATCATCCCCGAACACCCGAATCCCAGAATGGATGAATCCAAACATCTCGGTTTTTCGGCCTGAAAAAGGAGTCGATGAATGACGGGCAAAAAGAAAAACGGCAGGAAAGACGGCGAGGACATTCAGTCTCTTGCGGAAATTGACCGTCTGATCCATGAACCTGCCCGCCTGCTGATTACGGCCAACCTTTATGTGGTTGAAAGCGCGGACTTTCTATTTCTGATGCGTCAGACGGGACTGACCCACGGCAACCTTTCATCACATATGAGCAAACTCGAGGAAGCGGGCTACCTGGAAGTGAAAAAGGAGTTCGTTCAAAAACGCCCGCACACCATGCTTTTTCTGACGGAAAAGGGCCGCCGGGCTTTCAAAGCCTACAGCCGGCGGATGAAGCAGGTTTTCGGTGAATTTCCGGAAGAAACAGATTAAAAAACATGAACCCATTTAACCTGAATAATTCACAAATAGAATTATGAGTCAAATAAAATCATTGTTTTATATGATTTTATTTGACTCTCAACAGTTCCGTGAATTATTCGGGTTATCCCGACTTTCATCGGACGTGAATCTGCATTCAACCGTGATCATGAAAAAAGGAGACCCATCCATATGGCAATCCCCCTGAATAAGAAGAAACGGATGAAATGGATGCGAATCGGTGTGCTGAGCCTTTTTCTCATCGGAATCGGCCTCACGCGCTGCGGCTCCACACGGCCTGTCAATAGCCTGAGTCAGGCATTCAGAGAGAAGAATCTTGAATCCTTCGATTTCGTATGGTCTGCGATTCACGCACAGCATTTCGACACAACCTTCGGCGGCGCAGACTGGCCGGCTGTACGCGAAGAACTCAGGCCTGAAATGGACCGGGCCGAATCCATGCGGGAGGCCCGAGCCGTTCTTCTGGAAATGATCGGACGTCTCAATCTCTCCCATTTCAGCATCATTCCCTCCGAACTGTATCAAAACCTTGAAATGACCGATCCGGCTGAAGACCGGTCCGGAGATACAGGCATTGATGTCTTTGTGAATAGAGAAAGTGTCTGGGTTCAATCCATCCGTCCGGAAAGCCCGGCAGAAAAAGCGGACCTTCGAACCGGATGGGAAATCGTGGCGGTCGATGACCAGTCTCTGAAACCCCTTCTGCTGAATCTGGACCGGGAGTTCGGCCGAAAAAGCACCAAAACTCTTTTCATGACCCGGGAAATAACCAATCGGCTCACCGGACCCCCGGGCGGCAGTGTCCGACTGAAGCTGGTGAATCTCGAAGAGGACACCCTGACTGTTCGGCTGTCCCTGGAGCAGAAACCGGGTCTGGAGTACCAAATCGGCCACCTGCCCCCGCAGTTTATTCAGTATGAATCCCGCTGGCTGGATGAATCCATCGGCTACATTCGATTCAACAACTTTCTCGATCCGGTCCGGCTGATGACCGCCTTCAACCGGGATATGCTGAATTTCCTCAAGGCCGATGGAATCATAATCGATATCCGCGGTAACGGAGGGGGCATTGTCGCCATGGCCATGGGAATGGCCGGCTGGTTCGTCTCTGAAAAACAGCAATATCTAGGCACCTTGCATTTCCGCGAAAACGAGATCAAGGCCGTCATCTTTCCTCGGGCCAACAGTTATCACGGCCCGCTGGCCATCCTGGTGGACGAACTCTCCGCCTCCACATCGGAAATATTCGCCGGCGGACTGCAGGATATCGAAAGAGCCGTCATTGTCGGATCACGGACAGCCGGAGCCACTCTTCCAAGCACCATTGTCCGTCTTCCGAATGGCGACGCCTTTCAGTATGTGCTCGCCAACTATGTTTCACGGGGGGGAACCGTTCTGGAAGGAAGGGGCGTGGCGCCTGATCTTGCCGTAACGCACACTCCTGAATCTCTGGCCTCGGGTACTGACAGGCCTCTTGTCAAGGCGGTTGAGATTATCCGCTCATCGGGGAAACAATAAACTTTTCAACAAACGACTCTTCAAATGAAAGGAGATTCTTCAATGAAAAACAATATCCGCAGAACATGCGCCGCGGTCATGACCGCTGTCGGACTCGGCCTTCCCGTTGTGACTGCCGGGCCATCCAATCCGCCATCCGCGGATGAAGTGATGTCCTGGTATATCGAAGCAACGGGAGGAAAAACCGCTTACGGGAAAATTGAAAATCGTGTATTAAAAGCCACGCTGGAAATAGCCGGTACGGGCATCTCATTCAACCTGACATCGTATTCGGTCAGGCCGAACAAATTACTGGTGATTATGGAATCCGACGCCATGGGAAAAATCGAGAGCGGCTGCGACGGAGAAACAGCCTGGGAAAACAGCATGATGACCGGCCCGCGGATCAAAGAAGGAGAAGAACGGGCGACGACTCTCCGGGAAAGCGTGTTTGACCGGCTGATTCAGTACAAAGATCTCTATCAAAAGGCTGAATTCGCCGGCGAGGAAAATATTGAGGGAACATCCTGCTATAAAGTCGTGCTGACCCCCGAGACCGGACATCCGCAAACTCTGTATTTCGACCGCGATAGCCGTTTGCTGATCCGCATGGATACAATCATCGACAGCCCCATGGGTTCCATCCCCAGCGCCAGCTATCTGAGCGACTACAGGGAAGTAGACGGCATCCTCATCGCCCATACCGTGTCCGTGGATGTCATGGGTCAAAAACGGGAGGTGATCACCCATTCGGTAGAGCACAATGTGGAATTACCGGGTGACCTTTTCGACCTGCCTGAGGAGATCAGAGAACTGATGAAAAACTGACTGGATTCTTGCTGAAAACAAAAGCCCCTGCAGCCCGGGGCTTTTGTTTTTCTGACTGCCGAATGCCGTCCCGATCGCCCTGTTTACAAAATGGGGCTCATGAAATCAGAAGGCCTCTCCTTGCGAAATAGTTCCAGGACTTTTCGGAACACGTAACCCGGAGGATTTCTGACAATACCCGCTGACTCACGAAGCACTTCGGCCTGATGCGGCGAGATTCGGCTGGACCCTTCGGCCATTCTCATCATTGCGGCACTCAGCAAACATCCGACCGGATTGACCGTCATCAGCAGCATGTCACCTCGGCGCTCCTTGACAACACTTTTTATTTCCCTGATCAGGCGTTCTGCAAGATCGGAGGTGATCATCATGGTGGAAGATACGACCGCTCTGTAGCTCGGATAGAGGTCCTTTTCGGATGCCAGATAAAGCCTTGTGCAATACGATTCTGTGATAATTGCCACCCGATTGATCAGCGCGGCGTTCACAAAACCATCGGCCAGACTCCCCAGCACTCTGGATGCAAACGGGATGCTCTTGATTCCCCCGGCTGTCAGTTTTGAAAAAAGCTCCTCCGTGACATACTCGATTCCTCCTGATCCCCCCACTGCCATTGAGAAATAGACTTTTTTGGCAATCGTCCAAAGATCCCGATTACTGACCCGCCCATAATAGACAAGAAAGAGTTCTTTCACAAGGTTGATGCTGGCCGATAAAATCAGAACCGCGTCCAGGAACCCGTTCTGGGCAATGGCCGTACTGTAAAAGACCTGCGTGACGTATTTTTTTCGAATCTTTCGGCTGATCGGCTGCAGATGCCGAAGAACCTGCCTGTATCCTGCTTCATCATCGCTGACCGCCTGGAAGTTGAACCCTGAATCAATCAATACCGGGTTCCGCCGCATTCTTTGCATCCGGCGCCCGGCCAATACCTCTACCGCCTCCCGGCGCTTCACCGGAGACAGCTGTCTGGGCAACCTCAGTATCTGAAAGAGAGGAATAAAAATAAAATATGCCGCCGCCGCAACCAGTGCAATCAAAAGCAGGAAACCGGCCCAGGGATGAAAATCGCTGAACAAAGCGTAGAGCGACAGAAACTCCCGAACCAGGATGAGGACCATGAAAAGGGCCAAAACCATGAAAAGCCGTTTCACATATCGCATCGAGTCTCCGTGAACGCATTGAATAAAGGAAGGGATCCCTTTCAATCGTCGGCTCAGGAATCCGAATTAACTTATGGAATCATGCAAAATTCAGAGAGGGCATCGGTGAAATGGACAGGGATGAAGATTTTCCCGAAGCAAGGTAAAAATGCCCGGCAGCGGCGATCATCCCTCCGTTATCTGTACACAGGGACGGCGAAGGCCATAATACCCGTATTTTTTCCGGAACAACCGCATCGGAAAGCCTCTTTCTGAACCGCTGATTAACCGATACTCCTCCGGCAATGCAGACGATTCGATCTCCTTCTTGCCGCGCAGCGTAAAGAGCCTTCTCTGCCAGAACGTCCACCACCGCCTCCTGAAATGAAGCGGCAATGTCCTTGCGGTTTGAAAGCATCCAGCCTTCATCATGGGCTCTTAACTGATTTAAAACCGCGGTTTTCAGGCCGCTGAAACTGAAATCAAGGCTTTCTTTATCCAGAAAAGCCCGGGGAAACTCGAAGGCATCGGGCCTCCCCTCCAGGGCCAGTTTCTCAATGGCCGGTCCTCCCGGATAACCAACCTTAAGCAGTTTGCCGACCTTGTCAAAGGCTTCTCCGGCTGCATCATCCCGGGTCCTTCCGAGAATTCGGTACTTTCCCCAATCATCCACACGGACCAATTGCGTATGCCCGCCTGACACAATCAGCACCAGGAATGGGGGGGCCAAATCAGGGTTGTCCAACATGTTGGACCAGATATGCCCTTCGAGATGGTTGACACCGATGACGGGAATTCCCAAAGACAAAGAAAGCCCTTTTGCAACACTCAGTCCGACCAGGAGGGAACCGGCCAGTCCGGGCCCCTGGGTAACGGCAATTCCCTCGAGATCGGAAAATGCCAACCCGGCCTGATTCAGTGCTTCTTGTATGACAGGAACAATAATCTGTATATGCGAACGGGACGCCAGTTCAGGCACAACCCCGCCGAAATGCCGATGCACAATTTGCGTGGAGACAATGTTGGACTTCAGGCAATGCCCGTCATAAACCGCGGCACTGGTATCATCACAGGAAGTCTCAATGCCAAGGATGTTCATCGTTCTAGCAGGAGTTCGAAAAACTGGGGTCTGACTTCGGAAAATCCCACTTCATCGGGAAGTTCGATCTTGGCTGGAATCTTCTTGCCCGGATAACGATACCGGCTGCTGTAATCTATGGTGGCTACAATATCCTCCTTTTTCAGTCTGGATAGTATTTCCACTCCGCCTTCAACCGTCAACGAAAGCGTGGAAGGAACCGCGACAACACGCAGATTGGCAGGCACTCCGGTAACATGGATAGGAATCTCGGTAAAACGGATCTCGCCCCGCCTTTGAATATCGACTAAAAACCGGACACGTTCATGAGAAAAATTCAGCATGGATTCATCGGGAAGCCGCAAATCCATTCTGCCTTTCAGATCTTTGACCAGGCCTGAATACTCACGTGAATCAGTAAACACTTCAGAGATCGGATTGACCAAAGAGCGGGGCCCGCTCACTTCTATCGAATCCGGACGAAATTGAATTTTTCCTACTTGTATATATCCGTCCAACAGATTCAAGGTCAAATCGGAACGAACCGGCACTCTTTTGACGGCAAACCGGTCCAACTCCACCCGGATGGACTCCGGTTCAACAATACCAACAGGTTTTACGTTCAGATCCGAAGGAATGTTCTGAACCATTTCTGCGGTGAGAGGGAAAACCGTTTCTCGGCGTATATTGTGAAGGTCCAGTTCAATCCCCTTGTCCCGATATTCCAAAAGAATAAGATCTTTTCCCTTTCCCTCGAATTTGACCTTCACCGAAGACGGAACCGGAGTTTTTAGAATATAGTCATCCGGTTTGTTGATTAAATGGAGAGGGACTGAAAGCACATGAAAATAAGAATTGTCTGTGACCACAAAAAACCAGACAATTACAGCCAGTGCGGCTGAAAATATTTTTACCCGATAATTCTCAAACCATTTATTATTAAAAAAGTGTTTTACTTTCATGAAACATCCCAGAGATGAGAGGGGAAGCGTGTCCTGACAACCCCTCTCGTCCCCGCTTTGAGTCAAAGATGACTATTTCTGAGATTGTCCCACAGATCGGCCAAAGCTGATCTCCCCGTTGTCGATACGAATATTAAATCCGCAATCCGGATTGGTACAGACCCAGGCCTTATACCGGATGGATGCGCCTTCACGTCCATAATCAGACATCGGCACCAACACTCCGGTATTGCATTTTTGACATTCCGGCAAGGCATATTCCATTGCGCTACCTCCCTTTTAATCTCCTCACCCGAAAAGGTCGCCTGCCATATGAACCAGACAGCGGGTGTCTATTCTTTGACGACCCAAACCCTTACTTTGGCTTCCACATCCGAATGAAGTTTCAATGATATCGTATAGATTCCGAGGGCCTTGATCGGCTCATCCAGTTTGATTTTACGCTTATCGATTTCGTAGCCTTTTTCCTTGAGAAGATCCGAAATAGTTTGGGTAGTTACAGAACCGAATACACGGTCTTCTTCACCCACGGATACTTTTGCGGTTAAGGACACATTTTCCAGCTCATTTGCCAGTTTCTCCGCCTGAATCTGATCACGAGCCAGACGTTTTTCATCATGCTTTTTTGTTTCTTCGAGAATCCGAACATTTTTCGATGTGGCAGGAACGGCAATGTTTTTCGGGAAGAGAAAATTCCGTGCGAACCCGTCTTTTACGCTGACAATTTCACCCAACTTTCCCAGATTCTCATAATCCTGTTTCAATATAATTTTCATCGCTCCCTCAAAGATTATAGGATTCAGCGGGCATAATCAGAAACAAACGGAATCAGCGCGAGATGACGAGCCCTTTTAATGGCCTGAACCAGTTGACGCTGATGCTTTCCACATGTTCCCGAAGTCCTTCTTGGAATGATCTTTCCCACATCCGTAGTGAATTTGGTCAGCTTTTTGGGGTCCGTATAATCAACATAATCAATCTTGTTCTCGCAGAAGCGACAGATGCGTTTTCTACGTGTCTTTATCAACAGATCCTCCTTCTTTGGTTCGTTTCAGAGAGTTATGATTTCAGATCCTGATATCCAAAATCAAACTTCCCCTTGTTGGGATTCTCATCTTCGATTTTTTTAATTTGTTCTTCAAAAATTTGAGAATCGTGCTCCTGAATGTCTTCCAGATTATCGTCATCGGAAGGGCCGTCTTCGACTTCTGAATCAAAAATCGACTCCGCCTCAATTTCGGACATGCTTTCATCACGCCGGTTCAGAAACTGAATTCTACGGGCTTTGATCTCGACAATACTGCGATTTCTGCCCGCCTCGGAACGAAGGCTTCTGCTTTGCAGCTCTCCTTCAATGATGACGGCATTCCCCTTCCTGAGGTTTTGCGCGCAATTTTCAGCCAGTTTATACCAGGCCACAACTCCGACGAAACACACATTCTCACGCCACTGACCATTATTGTCCCTGAATCGTCTGTTGGAAGCGATCCAGAAATTGGTCACTGGTGTACCATTGGTTGTCCGTCTGAAAACGGGATCCTTGGTTAAGTTACCGGCGATAAGAACATTGTTGATGTCTGGCATTCGGAGTTCTTGCATGATTATCAACTCCATTGATAGATCACTTGATATATATCACTACCTGCTCGCTCAATATCAGGATTCCGCTCTCTCTTCCTTTTCACTCTCTTTCCCGGATCGATCCTCCGATTCAGTCTCCGCGTCATCAGACTCTTTTCTGTCTTCTGCGGTCTGCTCCGAATCAGAGGTTCGCATATCCTCTTCATCCTCATCATCATTTTCGGAATACTCCTCTTCATCGGAGTCGATCTCTTCGGTCTTCTCTTTTGACCTCAGCGCTTCATTTTCAAGAGCGATTTTGGGAACCAGAACGGTCAGATACCGAAGTATGGCATCATCGAGTCTGTACTCTCTCTCCAGCACCCTGATGAATTCACCTTCAGATTCGAAACGAACATAAACATAGTATCCATATTGTTTCTTTTTAATCTCGTAAGATAAGCGCCGTTTACCCCAGCGGTCCACATTATGGATCTTGCCTCCTTTCTTCTCAATAAATGAAAGAAATTTCTCGATGGTCTCATCGATTCTTTCCGTGGGTAAATGCGCGTCAACGATAAATGTTGTTTCGTACTGTCGAACCAAAAGTTACCTCCCTTCGGTCTGTCGGTTCTTCGATTGCGTTCAAAGAACAGGGGCGCAATGGATTAATCAGCCAAATTCATGGCATAATCAATATGATGAACGATGGTCTGCGTTGCAATGTGCGCCGCCCGTTTCACAACAGACCGCACACGTTTACGTTCCTTCCAACGAAATTTGGACAACACAAAGGAAACCATTTCTCCCTTTATGGGTCCGATGCCTACCCTGAGACGAGGGAACTCCTCCGTGCCGAGAGACCGGACAATAGACAGAAGTCCTTTTTGCCCCCCATGGCTGCCCTTGCGGCGAAGCCTCACCTTGCCCAAAGGAAGATTGACATCATCACATATCACCAGAAGCCGTGAGAGCGGGACGGAATAGCGGTGCATCAGTGTTGGCATGACCGATCCGCTTCGATTCATATAGGTCAACGGCTTGACCAGCACAATACGCCTGTCGTTTTCAACGGCAAGAGCCAACCTGAGATCCCGTTCTTCAATGAAGTGCGTTTTCATAATACGCGCGAGCTCATCCAGCACCCTAAAACCGAGATTATGCCGTGTGCTCTTGTAACGAAGACCGGGATTCCCCAGACCCACGATCAGAAAGGTCTTGTGCTCGGTGTCCATCAATCCGTGAAGACTATTCCTCTTCCTGTGTCTCCTCTTTATCAGCCTCGCCTTCTTCAGCCGCCTCCCCTTCCATCATTTCCTCTTCAGCCACGCTTTCTTTCACGACCTTGGGCTGAACCACGTTGGCAATCACATGATGAACGTCGGCTACGAACTTGTAATCGCCCACAGTGACGTCTTCCAGGGTCATCGTATCACCGATATTCAGGGATGACACATCGATCTCGAGATGTTCCGGAAGATTCAGGGGCAATCCCTCTATCTCCACTTCGCGAAGGAGATGTTCCAAAATCCCGCCTTCTCGAACCCCCGCGGGTGTTCCCTTCAATATGATTGGAATGGAAAGGCGAACCTTTTCAGTCAGACTGATACCCATTAAATCCACATGCAGAAGACGATGGTCTACCGGGTCCCGCTGTATCTCACGAAAAATAGTCTTTTTCATGTTTCCATCAGGAAATTCCACATTGATGATGTTGATGTCACTGCCGATAATGCGTCTGAGCTCCTTCTCATCGACCAGCAGATTCACCGGATCTTCCTGGTGAAAGTAATAAACCGCAGGGACTTTACCTTGCCGGCGATAAACCTTGGCGCTTCCATGCCGGATCTTTTCTCTGTATTCCGCCTTGATCTTGGCTTCAGCCATATTTCATCCTCATTGACTTGATAACGATTTACCGATTCATTTAAATAATCGCGTTTTTGATTCTTAAAAATGCATGAATCCGCTCACATTGCATGCATCAATATTCGGCTACTCCTCGAACAGAGAACTGATCGACTTCTCCTTATGAATTCTTTTGATGGCTTCTGCAAACAGATCGGCCGATGTGACAATCTTAATGAAATCCCGTTTCTTTGCTTCGGGAATCAGCAAGGTATCGGAAACGATGATTTTCGATATTTTCGATTCTTCCAGACGTTCCACGGCTGGATTTGAAAGAATGGGATGGGTACAAGCCGCGATAATACGACGGGCACCGCTATCTGAAAGATGCCTGGCCGCCTTGCACAGGGTGCCCGCTGTGTCGATCATATCGTCCACCATAATCACATCCTTGCCCTTGACTTCACCGATAAGGGTAATGGTTTCGACCTGATTGGGACCCGATCTTTTTTTATCGACCAGAGCGAGTTCTCCTTTCAGACGGTTGGCATAAGCTCTCGCTCGTTTGGAACTGCCGATATCAGGGGCCACAACAACCAGATTTTTCAATTTTGCGGCCCGAATGGTTTTCAGAAAAATTGTTGATGAATAGAGATGATCAAATGGAATATCGAAAAAACCCTGAATGGATGCCGAGTGCAGATCCATGGTTAAAACCCGATCCGCTCCTGCCGTAGAGATGAGATTGGCAACCAGCTTCGCTGACAACGCGACCCTGGGCTGATCTTTCCGGTCCTGCCTGGCATATCCGAAATAGGGAATAACCGCCGTGATTCGTTTGGCCGATGCCCGTTTGGCTGCATCGATCATGAGCACCAGTTCCATGATATAATCAGCAGGCGGACAGGTGGGTTGTATAATGAAAACATCGGTGCCCCGAATGTTCTCATTGTATTTAACCGAGATTTCCCCGTCTGCGAATTTCCTGATCTCGGACTTGCCCAGTTCGATACCCAGACTTTGAACAATCTTCAATGCCAAAGGCCGATTGGCATTGCCGCTAAAAACTTTCATAGACTCAACTCTCTCTGCCTGTTTGTATTCACCTTTCCATGAAAAAAAACCGAAACCTATCACCAACCTTCAGCAGGCTTCGGGATTCGTTGTACCGAGCTCGAATGTAAACTGCAAAGTGTTTGAAGCAACCCCACACAATACCAACCTCACGATCCAACCTGCGATCTGTTTGACGACTCCCTCACCCGCGATTTTCCGGCCCGGTTCAATCCACGGCAGGCTTTCAATTGCTGGGGCGGGAGGATTCGAACCTCCGAATGCAGGATCCAAAATCCTGTGTCTTACCGCTTGACGACGCCCCAAAAAGGGTCATGGAAATCAAGACTCCCTGCATTCCTTCAATATCGCCATGGGTTCGAACAGAGATTGCTTTTCCCGTTCTCTTTAACCGACTCCCGATATTTTCATCAAACAGGGAAGGATGTTTTCGAAATCGGTTTGCAAAGAAATGCCTTCGCCCCCAATTCCCTTGAAATAAACACACGGGTCCCTTCGGCCTGTTCTTTATTACGAAACAACCCAAAAACAGCCGACCCGCTTCCGGACATGCCGGTATAAAAGGCATCCCTGTTTGTCAATAATTCCTTGATTTTCGGCAATATGGGATGCCTCGGAAACACGACTTCCTCCAAATCATTGGTCAACCCGTTAAAGAAATCGTGTGAACTCCGTTTCTTTAAAAGTGCCATAAAGTTAGTAAATTTTTCGTTTTTTGTCAAGGCAATTTTACTTTGACCGTATGCCCAGGCAGTCGACACATGGATACCGGGACAGACTAAAACCACCCACCACCGTGGTTGCCAGTCGATCGGTTTGAGCATCTCCCCCAGACCACGGCCGAATGCCGTCCCACCCCTGATGAAAAAGGGAACATCGGCGCCGATTTGAATCGCAATCCTTTCCAGCTCTTCATAACTCAGTCCGGCGTTCCACAGCCGGTTGGCCGCTTTCAATGTAACAGCCGCGTTGCTGCTGCCGCCCCCCAAACCCGATCCCATTGGAATCCGTTTCTCGATGGTTATTTCAAGCCCCCCCTCTATTCTGCATTTCTCTTTAAAGCGTGTAAAAGCCCGGTGAACCAGGTTTTCTGAACCGCGGGGAAGGTCCTTGCAGGAAGAATGGATGATGATCTCTTCAGAAGTCTTTGAAAAGCTGAGCCTGTCGCACAAATCGACCTGCTGAAAAACCGTGGCAATATCGTGATAGCCGTCTTCACGTTTTCGTAGAAGAACCAGTCCGAGATTGATCTTTGCGAAAGAGAGCAATTCCAGTCGATTCATCTGCAGGAGCTCCAGTGATTATTGTATTCTCATTATAAGCCGAAAAAAACGCAATTATATCCTGAAATGACAAGGAACCGCCCACCATCGCGATACTGAAGGAAACACGGCATCCTGTTTATAAGCCTTGTTTGGCAGTTATAAAAATGCAACAAATTTTATTCCACAACCTGTTCGATGTCAAATAAAAAGCCGATGCGGAGTTCCTTGCCGTACAACATCCTTGACAGCCTGCCAACAAGAAAACCATTGATTTTCTTACAATCAATGTCTATATTAACACGTTTTCAAAACCCGTTCATCATTATTTTTATGGTTATTCATGAGCAAAATATTTCTCATTTCAGACGCCCATCTGGGAGCCCACACTGAATCTCTGGAAAATCAAAAACAACGCCGTTTGCTCAGTTTTCTTGAACACGTAAAAATCCACGGAGATCGTCTGTTCATTCTTGGAGATCTGTTCGATTTCTGGTTTGAATACCGTCATGTGATCCCCAGATACCATTTCGCCGTTCTTCAATCACTGTCTGACCTGACTGTCAGGGGGATAACCGTTGATTTCATAACCGGCAACCATGATTATTGGGCTGGATCCTTTTTTCAGGATGCCCTGGGTATCACTGTTCATGCCGATCCTCTGGACATCAACATCCATGGGAAACGCTTCCTTCTGGCCCATGGAGACGGCCTGGCCGCGAAAGACAGGGGCTACCGGCTGCTTAAGCGCTTTTTACGCCATCGTGTGAGCATCTTTCTTTTCCGAATGATTCATCCCGATCTTGGCTACGGCCTCGCAAAAATGAGTTCAGGGATCAGCCGGCGGGCCGGTTTTCTGGATGATGTCGAGGAAGAATATTTTCTCTATGCCCGGAATCGTTTTCAGGAAGGATTCGACGGTGTGGTTATTGGACACACTCATCTTCCATCTATTCGGGAAGAAGATCATAAAACCTTTATCAATCTCGGTGACTGGATCACTCACTTTACTTACGGCGTCATCGAGAATGGACGCTGTCAACTGCTGAACTGGAAGAATGAAGCAATACCATAAAAGAAAAACGGGCCTTTTCATGCAATAATGAGGAACCTTGAGAGACTCAAACTTGTAGAATATAAAATCGAACAACATTCAGCGTTTACGAATCAGGATCGATCAATGAAAAGAAAAAGGCGGAATATTCACCGCGTAAAAAATGACTTGAAACCGCGCTGGTCCAGAAAATCGATTCAGCCATGGATTGCTTATCCCCTGATAACCCTTTTCTCGCTCGTATTAATCGCCGCTGTGAGCATCGGTCTATTAAGCCGCAACCTTCCCTCTCTGGCTGAACTGGAAAAATATGACCCCTTTCTTGTGACCCGTATCTATTCAGCCGACGGTCAGGTCCTCAAGGAGCTTTACAAACAAAACCGGGTGAACGTTCCACTTGACCGAATTCCCACAGACCTGAAGAACGCCGTAATCGCCCTTGAAGACCGCCGCTTCTTTCATCACTGGGGCCTGGACCTGAGGCGGATCCTGAAACTGACCGTCTTGAACCTCGCCCACAGAAAGATTATCGGAGGCGCCAGCACAATGACTCAGCAGCTGGCCAGAAAACTGTACCTGACACCCCGAAAATCCATTATTCGAAAATTAAGAGAGCAGCTGACCGCCCTGCAAATCGAACGGACTTACTCCAAACACGAAATTTTCGAGATGTACCTCAATCAGATGCCTTTCGGGCGCGGCGCTTACGGTATCCAGGCGGCATCTCTTCGTTTCTTCGGAAAAAACGTGGAAGATCTGGAAATCCACGAGGCAGCCATGCTGGCCGGCATGCTGCAGCTTCCCTATGGATACTATTCACCCGACCGCGATACCGTTCTGGCCAAAAGACGCCGTAATGTGGTTCTCAAGTCCATGCTTGACTGTGAGTACCTCCTTTCGGAACAATATGATTCCCTCACGTCGATGAACCTTGGTGTGATCGATCGTCAGGCCGCGGACGACGGTATCGCACCCTATTTCACGGAATACGTACGCAGCACGCTGTATCAGAAATACGGCAACCGCCTGTTTGAAGGCGGGTTTTCAATCTATACCACACTGGACACACGCGTTCAAGCCTGCGCCGAAAAAGCCGTTAATTCCTTTCTGCCCGAACTGGAACAGGAAATCTGGCAGCGAATTCTGGAAAAGAGATCCTTTACCGATTGGTTTGACCCGCCTCTTGAAGACGATGCAGAGATCGAGGCGCTGCTTGCCGATTCCACGCAATTGGACTCGCTGCTGCATGCACGAGCCACACTTCAGGCGGCCCTTGTGGCCCTGAACCCGTCCAACGGTCACATACTGGCGATGATTGGAGGCAGAGATTTCAGCCATTGGAAATACAACCGAGCGGTTCAAATGAAACGCCAACCCGGATCGGCGTTCAAGCCCATCGCCTATACGGTGGCCATTGACAATGGCTATACACCGATCACCGAAGTCCTGAACCAGCCGGTTGTCCTGATCAATCACGATGGCTCCCGGTGGAATCCACCCAACTACGATCACAGCACGGGCGGTCTCACCACCCTCCGGGAAGGGCTGCGCAGGTCGCTGAATCTGGTGACCGTGCATATGGTCCAGGAACTCATTTCGATGAACGAGGTGGTAAAATACGGTCATCAGTTCGGTTTGAGCACACCGATTCATCCCTATCCGGCCGTAGCGCTGGGAACCGACGTTGTGATCCCCCTGGAACTGACCTCTGCATTCTCGGTATATGCCAACGGCGGAGTCCGCGCCGAACCCGTAGCCATTCTCCGGGTCGAAGACAAGGACGGAAACATCCTGGAAGAAGCCAAGCCCCGCCAGCGGGATGTATTGAGTGAGCAAACAGCGTATATCATGACAGACATGCTGGCTACTGTGATCAATCAGGGAACCGGTCAGGCCGCGCGATGGCGTTACCAGTTCAACCGTCCGGCCGCCGGCAAGACCGGGACCACCAATGATTTCCGAAACGCCTGGTTTGTCGGATACACTCCGCAAATAGCGGCTGGAGTATGGGTCGGCATGGACGACGAACGTATCTCCCTGGGGGAAGACCGTTCAGGCGCCCGCACGGCTCTTCCCATTTGGGCCCCATTCATGAAAATGGCTCATGACTCATTGTCCCTGCCCCTGGCCGACTTTCCCGAACCGCCGGGTATTGTTCATCTGAAAATCTGCAGTAAATCAAAAAAAATCGCCCGTATATCCTGTCCCGAAACATGGAATGAAATATTTACCGCTCGAAACGCGCCCATAGACACCTGCGATATACATATGACCCCCGGCACACGGACGACAAGGAAACGCGTCATTTTTTGATTCAGGCTCAAGGCAGATTCAGCCGGCCCTGTGAATCCAAAATAGACAGAATCAGCGGGGAAGACTGAACGGGTTTTGGCCCGATGAGACAGGCTTCTCTCAACCGATCTTCCCAGGAAGGATCGGCCTGTTTATGGCTATATAGAACAGCCAGACGCTCTCCGGTGTTTACCTCGTCACCCGATTTTTTATCCAGAACGATTCCGGCCAAAGGATCCACCTTGTCCTCTTTGCGGATCCGGCCCGCCCCCAACGATACGGCAAGCCTGCCGATCCTCCGGGCGTCCAGAGACTGAACGAATCCCTGCTTTTCGCTTTTTACCTCCAGGGCATGTACCGCCCGGGGCATTCGATCCGGATCGTCTATAACCCGCACGTCTCCACCCTGCCGCAACACCATTGCGCGAAAACGTGCGAATCCCTCCCCGGATCGCACTTTACGACGGATGATTTCCATCCCCTCTTCCACGTTTCCGGAACGCTCCCCCAGGACCATCATGATACCACCCAGTGTTTCAGTCACGGCCATGACATCTTCCGGTCCTTCGCCTTTGAGGGCTTCCAGCGCTTCTCTTGTCTCCAGCCAGTTTCCAACGGCTTTTCCCAGCGGCTGATCCATAGCCGTCATGCAGGCAACCGTACGCAAACCCGTTTCACAGCCCAGGCGGACCAGTTCTTCGGCGAGTTTTTCCGTATCTTCCCTGGACGGAAAAAACGCGCCGCTTCCGACTTTGACATCCAGAACCAGCGCATCGGCCCCCTCTGCTTTCTTTTTGCTGATGATACTGCTGCAAATCAGAGGAATACTGGACACAGTGCCTGTGACATCGCGCAGTGCATAGAGCATCCGGTCGGCGGGCACCACGTTTTCGGACTGGCCGATCATGGCAAACCCCTCTTTTTTCAGGGCAGTGACCAGTTCATTTTCAGAACGGTTGGTCGTCAATCCGGGAATGGCCTCGAGCTTGTCGAGAGTTCCCCCGGTATGGCCCAGTCCCCTTCCCGACATCATGGGAACCTTGACGCCTGCGGCAGCCGCCAGCGGAGCCAATATCAGCGAGACCTTGTCACCCACTCCGCCTGTGGAATGTTTATCCACCTTGACACCAGGAACGCTTCGAAGTGAAATTTGCCGTCCCGATTCGATCATCGCCAGAGTCAGAGCCCGCAGTTCTTCCCGATTCATTCCCTGAAAATAAACCGCCATCAGAAAACTGCTCATCTGATAATCGGGAATGCGGCCTCCGACATATTCGTCCACCCACTCTTTGATGATCCTGGGCGGCAGAGCCAGGCCGTCTCGTTTCTGAATGATGATGTCAACAGGATTCATGAATCGATGTCCCCGATCTCTTTAAAGATGAATTGTTTTACGCTCGATTTGGACATGGACCTGAGCTCCTCCATAATCGCGACGGAAGAACTGGTTCCGATACGGCTGGCGCCGGCTTCCAGCATGGCCACGGCCTGGCTCAGCCGGCGAATTCCGCCTGAGGCCTTGATCTTCACATTCGTAGACACTGCGGCTTTTTTGAGCAGCCGAACATCCTGCACTGTAGCCCCTCCGAAAAATCCCGTCGAAGTCTTGAGAAATGCGGCGCCGGATCGAATGGCCGCAGAAGCGGCGCGTCTCTTCTCTTCCTCAGTCAAAAGCGCGGTTTCCAGGATGGCTTTTACGGGCACGGATCCGGCCGCGTTGACCACTTGTCTGATATCTTCTTCAACAACCCTGTCTTCTCTCTGTTTCAACGCGCCGATAAAAATCACCATGTCCAGTTCGTCGGCTCCCTGATTCACGGCGATTTCCGCCTCCAGAACCTTTACCGGAGTCATCTGGGCTCCCAGGGGAAATCCCGCCACTGTGCAAACTTTTACCGGGCTGCCGGCAACCAGATCACGAGCCGCCTTCACCCAGACGGGCAGGATACAGATGCCGCCGAAGCCGAATTCAAGAGCCTCTTCACAATGTTTTTTAATCGCGTCGATTCCGGATTCAGGCTTCAGCAGAGTATGCTCAATACAGGCAGCCAGTGCCCGGTGGTTTGTTGAATTCATGGCTCATTCCTCTTCCCTCTTATGTCACGGATCAATCCGACCGACAGAGCGGACCATTCATTGAGCCGCTCCACACGACAAACCGCTAAACCGGCATCCCCGACTGCCTTTGTCATGACCGGCTCATCGGTTCCGAGAAATCCCGAGAGGATTATTCGTCCTCTCTGATTCAGCCGGAAGGCCAGGCCGGGCAGCATTCCCAGAAGTACATTCCGGTTGATATTGGCAAATATTCGGTCGTACAAACCCGGCACAAGGGCATCCAATCCTCCCCCAATGATCTGAATTCTGGAAGCGACTCCGTTGAGCAGGCAGTTCTCATGCGTATTGGGCAGGGCGTTTACATCGATCTCCAGAGCCGTGACCTGCGCGGCTCCCAGCCGCGCCGCGGCAATAGCCAGAATTCCCGATCCTGATCCCACATCCAGAACCCGGCTTTTCTCCATGGAATGCATCAGTTTCAGGCACAATTGTGTGGACTCATGGGTTCCCGTGCCGAAAGCCATGCGCGGCATGATATCGATAATCACATCATCGGATGCGGCCGTCCATTCCGCCCAGGGGGGCTTGACCACGATTCGGTCGGTTACGCGGATGGGACGAAAATATTGCTGCCAGTCCCGCCCCCAGTCTTCATGGGGAATTCGGCGGATTCCGACGGATACGGCCGGCGTCTTTTCCGCGGGCAGACCCTGCACGTATCGTTCAAAATTTTCCAGGATCGCTTTTTCAGACCGTGTGCCCTGGAAATAGGCGATGACGGCTGTCTCCCTTTCTTCACAGCCTGTGGATCCCTGTTCAAACAGATGGTTCATTACCGCCTCCCGATACTCGGAAGGAACAGTAACCGTCATTTCAATCCAATCCGCTGTTTTCATAAATTAGATGAAGCAGCAGGCGGCCTACGACACCCAGACTCTCCGCGCTGCATTTATCCACCGTATCATGGATGGTATGCCACCAGGGATAATCGAAATCAATGATATTCACGGCCGGAATGCCCACTTTCATCAATTCAAGATGATCATCGATAATGTCCGGTCCGACCTTTCTGTTAAATGCCCAAAGCCCGAGAGATTCCGCCAAATCCCATATCTTTTCCGTGAGACGCGGCGCATAACGAAGCGAGTTCCCCTCCATGGGAAGCGACAGTTCCCGGTCTCCGACCATGTCGACCAGCACGGCTTTTTCTGCTTTCTCGGCGGGACTCAATTGCCGCGCATAATATCTGGACCCCAAACACCAGCTGGCATCCACACCCTGCGTGCCCGAATCTTCGCCGTCGAACAGAACGAGTTCGATGCGCCTGGAAGGCGGATGGTTCTGAAGATGACGGGCGATTTCCAGTAAAACCGCTACCCCGGAAGCTCCGTCGTTGGCCCCGGGAACCGGTTGATTGCACATGACCGGATCAGGATCGGAATCGGCCCAGGGCCGAGTGTCCCAGTGGGCGCATAAAAGCCATGCGGGTTTTCCTTCACCGAAAGAAGCGATCACATTGGTCATATTGACGGATTGACCGGTTTTATGGATCACGCCGCGGAACGTCTGCTTTTGAACATGAGGCGTGCGCTTTCCCAGTTCCTGAAACAGATAATCGAGACAGGCTTTGTGCCCTGAAGAACCGGGATATCGGGGTCCAAAATCGCATTGGGCCTTGAGATATTCAAAGGCCCTTTGCTCGTCAAATTCCGGAACCGCAGCCCGGCATGAATACAACAGGACAATCGACAGCAGGATAAATAGGCGTGTTCGAAGCATATTTCAGTCTCCGCTTGATAAACCTTTCTCAATATAGAGAAATCGGTCTGTATTGTCAATGAAAAAGCCGAAGCTCGTTCTGCCGGTCTGATGACGGCACTTTCTATTTGGCTTGATTCCTTCTTCGTGAATGATTATTTTAATCTTCATGACAAGACGCTATCGTGAATCCACGGAATATTTGTTTTCCCGGCAGGCCCGGGGAATGAAACTGGGGCTTGAAAACATTCATCGGTTTCTGGAATTGCTGGGAAATCCCGAGAAAAACCTTCCCTGTATCCATATCGCCGGCACGAATGGCAAGGGTTCCACGGCCGCTATCCTTGCCTCTGTTTTGAGAGAGGCTGGATACCGGACCGGGCTCTACACATCGCCGCATCTTATCGACATGCGTGAACGCATCCGGATCGATCAACGTTCGATATCCGAAGCCGAAGTGACACGTTTCATCGATACACATCGACCGGCCATTGAAGGAACCGGGGTCTCATTTTTCGAAATCCTGACGGCCATGGCCCTGGACACTTTTCACAAGGCTGCGGTGGACATCGCGGTCCTCGAAACGGGCCTCGGCGGACGCCTGGACGCGACCAATCTTGCCCGTCCCCTCATGACCCTGATCACGGAAATCGGACTGGATCACACGCGAATACTGGGCAAAACCCTGGAAGTCGTTGCCCGTGAAAAAGCCGGAATACTCAAATCCGGCATTCCCTGCCTTTGCGGAGTGACCGCGCCCCGAATGCAGGCTTTGTTCACCCGTCTTTCCCGGGAGATTCCGTGTCCGATCGATCTGATCAGCCATTCTGTCCGGATTGACAAGGCTCGGGCCACAGACCGTGGAACGACTTTTCGGGCCGTCACCCGTGATCGATCCTATGAGGATCTGCACCTGCGGCTGTTGGGCTCGCATCAGGTTCACAACGCGGCCATGGTGCTGCGCTGCGTGGACTGCCTGCGCGCTCAGGGATGGACCATTTCGGATGAGGCCCTGCGCCTGGGTCTGATTCGGGTCAAGTGGCCGGCCCGGCTGGATGTACTGAACCGGCACCCCCTGGTTCTCGTGGATTCGGCCCACAATCCCCTGGGCATGCGCAGTCTGGTTCGCGCACTGAAACTGTTTACTTTCCGGCGCATGATTCTTGTCTTTGGAGTCCTGGAAGACAAGGATTACCGGACCATGACGCGTCTGATCTTTCCCCTGGCGCATCATATCATTCTGACCCGCCCCCTGTCCCATCGGGCTCTGGAGCCGGACCGGCTGCTTGCAATTCATCCGGAAACGGGCGGCTGTCGTGAAGCGTTTTCCAATATCAGAGAGGCACTGAAACGGGCGATGTCACTGGCGGAAAAAGAGGATCTTGTCTGCATCGCGGGATCCATCTATCTGGCCGGTGAAATTATCCGGATTTGGAAAAACAAACCACACCCCCCGGATCCTCAGGAGACCTGAAATAGCGGTTCAAATCAATTTTTATATTCGTCCGAAGCGATTTCATTTTCCACTTGATTCTTGACTCCACGTATTGTATACTGAATCATACTCGGCGATTGACAAACCGGATATCCTATCCATGTACAGGAAACAAAGATCGAAATATTTCATGTGCCTTCTCCTTTTCGTCGTGGTCCTGATGACTCAGCCGTGCAGCATCGATCACGGCCTGAAACCGATACACAGCCGAATCAGCGGCCATGTTCTGTTTCGAGGCACGGCTCCGACAACCACGGATCAGGTCCGCGTCGGAGCAGCCGCGTCTTTCCCCCCTTCCCAGATGAATGAGATTCTTTTCAGCGATCCGATTGATTTCAGGCGGGATTCCGCACGGTATGAACTCTATCTGCCCCCGGGCGACTATGAAGTGGTAGCTGTCATCTGGAAAGAGCACAATCAGCCGTGGAACATCTCCGACATCATCGGTCTGTACGGCGGCTTCTTTCTGAATGATGTATTCATTCCATCCTTCCTGCCGGTCAGCCTGGAAGACGGCGACTCTCAGCTGGATGACATCCATATCCCGGCAGATTTTAACCGCGTCAACCGGGACGCAAAGATTCGGGGCTCCGTCACCTTTTTCGGAACCTGGCCGAAAAATTCGGGCATGGTGGCTGTGGCGGCTTTTTCCAAAAAACCGGCTCCGGGAGATTTTGTGGATTATTACTTCAGCAGTCTGTACATCGACTATTCCATTCCTCCATTCTCTGCCGAAGGTTTCTATCAATGCCGGGTTCGCGGTAATGAACCCGTTGCTTACATCGCCGTGCTGTGGATCGATGATGGATTCCATCTGGACCAGATTCGAGATTTGGGATTCTATGAAGATCCGCTGGAACCCGGAGAACCGGGAGTCGTGATTCCACCGGCCAACGGTGTTCTGGAAAACATCGACATCCAAATCCATTTCGATTCCTGAAGCCATGATAAAGCATCTGCTCATACTCTGTCTTGCCGTTCCTGCATGGTCCCGGCCCCTGAATACAGGCTTTGTGCGAGGCCGAGTCACCGATCAGGAAAATCAACCTCTTATCGGTGCCAATGTCGCCGTAGAAAACACCCTCCTGGGATCCAGCACGGACGAGCAGGGAAGATATTTTATTGCGGGCGTAAAACCGGGAAGTCTGCAGCTGCGCGTTTCCTATATGGGCTATGAAACCCGGCTGACATCAACCATGACCCTGGACTCCGGAGACACTCTGAATCAGGATATCCGGCTGGAAGCGGCTCCGGTGCTTATGAATCCTGTGGTTGTCACCGCCTCCAAACATCCACAGGCCCTTCGCAGCAGCCATCAATCCGTGTCCGTTATTCCCGAACGCTCTCTGTCCGGCCGGCAAATCCACATGCTGCAGGAATCGCTGATTCCTCTGCCGGGCGTTCACTTAAACGAAAAAGACATCAGCATCAGAGGATCTTCCGGATTCAGTTTTTACAATATCGGGAGCCGCGTGGCTCTGATGATCGACGGAATTCCGGTGCTGACCCCGGATTTTGGAGGAATCAACTGGGAATCCTTCCCCCTGCTGGATGTGGATCATATTGAAGTGGTCAAAGGCGCAGGGTCCGCTTTGTATGGATCTTCCGCCATGGGGGGAATCGTGAATATTATCACTCGAAAGCCTGAACCGGGTGACCGCTTTTCCTTTCGAGCCCAGGCAGGTATTTATGATCGCCCCCATTACGAAGAGTGGAAATGGACAGACCGAATACTGCATTATGAGCGGGCCGATCTGGCCTATACCCGTTCCGCAGGCCCTGTCGGGATTCGAGCAGCCCTTACGCGCCGGGTGACCACCGGTTACATGGAGAACGGCCAGGCCGAACAGTGGAATGCCTCGGGCAAACTGAACTTTCATAAAAACCGCCTTCGCCTGGATTGTTATGCCGCCTGGATGCAGAATCGGGAAGGCGGCTTTATACAGTGGCTGAGTCAGAATGATCCCTTCCGCGTGCCGCCTGGCAACCGGGAAGATGAGATTCATTATCAGACTCTGAACCTTTACGGCCTGGCCCACTGGACGCTTTCTTCAAAATGGGGAATCCGCTTTCGAATATCTGCGCTGCGCTCAATAATGGGCAACCAGCTTACGGCTTACAATCCGGGAGCTTTCAAACCCGGACTCAGTCTGGGAACCGAGATTCAGGCAGACTGGATACCCCATAAGAACCATCATGCGGTCATGGGAGCGGAGATTCGTCGCGATTTGACGGGATCCCAATACTTTGGTAACCATGAGGGCTTAAACCTGGCGGTTTTTTTACAGAACCGATGGCGGATTTCACCCGGTCTGGAAGCGACTTTGGGTATGCGTTGGGACACACACCGCATCTTGGGCGAAAAAGAGGACCATCAAATCAACCCCAAATCCGGACTGGTTGCCCATCTCGGAGAAAACACCTCGATACGCGCCTCGATCGGCAGCGGGTTCCGCGCCGCCACGGTTTTCGAACGGTACATAGAGGCCGATTATGCGGGATTTCATATTATACCCAATCCGAAGCTGGAATCCGAAACATCGTGGTTTGCCGACATCGGATTTCACCAACGGTTCGGACGCCGGGCTTTCATCGAGATATGCCTTTTCGAATCCGATTACCGGAATCTGATTGAACCGGTCATTGATTTTCTGGGCACGATTCAGTTCAGAAACACAACCAGGGCCCGTATCACCGGATGTGAAGGTTCGGGAGAGGCCTGGATAGGAAATCTTCTTCGGGTTTACGGTGCCGTGACATGGATACTGCCCCGTGACGTTCTTCTGGATCAGGACCTTCCCTATCGTCCGCGTTTGACCGTCAACAGCGGGACGGATCTATATATCGGCCCATGGCGGCTGCAGGCCGAACTGCGTTATGCGAGCCGCGTCCGCCAGGTCAGCATTAACCCTCTCGACCCTCGCGTGCCCCTGAAACTGATTGCCTTCAGACTCGAGCGGCAATGGAGAGATTTTATCTTTCAGTTCTCATTGAACAATGCCTTTAATTATCACTACACACAGGTGGAACGCCGCATGGGGGAGATACGCAACGCGGCCTTTACCCTCATCTACAGCGGCCGGTCCGACCGGCAGCCAAACTTTTCAGGACAGCCTCGAATTTGAATCGACAAGACTGCACTCAACCGGAGTCCATCCATTCCGGCTGTCCCCATTCTGCATAATCCATTCTCCCTGATCCGCCTTAAAGCAGCGGCTGCAGGATAATCGTTCAATTGTCATTTTTTCGGTGATTAACACCGACCCAAACGAACCGCCGCCTGAAGCATAAAGAGCCCTATCTATTTGTTATTTAGCATGTTAAATAATTTCCTGAAAAGCGGCTGCAATGGCATTCTTTTTGCTTAACCTCATGAATACATTGGCATTTCTACACAGACCTCAGGGGATGATACAATGAAAAATCCATTCTTTACACCGATCATACTAATCGCTCTCAAATTGGGCACCGGACATGCCGCGGGTCAGGAAATTGTCCTTTCGGATCCGCTCAACGGCAGTACCGCAGGAACCCAGCGGGGAAGCGGAACTTTCGTCACCGGCGGTGGATGGAAGTCTGAGGGAGGTCAAATCATTTTCGATGCCGGCAGGCTGATTGAGAACGGTTTCTTCGAGGCCAAAATGCGGGGCTGGACCGCTCCCACGGGAAGCGGAGAGAAATCACACCCCCTCTCCGGGTGGGAAGAAAAGGATAAATATGACCGTACCGCTCAGAACGGATCATACTGGAACTGGCGCATCGGAAGCCGTTATGGCACCCCTCAACGAGAATACCCATACAAAGTTCTGGCTAAACCGGATACAAGCGATGAAAGAGTGGAGATCGGTCTCGGACATAAAGAGGATGTCAATGACGGCAATCCCCACACGTATCGCGTGGCCTGGGAAAATGGAACCATCTCCTTTTATTTTGACGGCCAGTTGATGCACAGCTGGTCTTTTCATCGGTTCAAACAGCGCTATTTTGTGATCGGAAGAGACGACAATTACGGAATTACGGATCCGGCTCCGATCATTTCGGATGTCCTTATCGGTGACTACGGAGAGAACCCGGCGGAAGATCGATGGGTTCAAATCGCTCCTTCCGTGTCACCCGGAAATCGGCAGTATCATGACATGGCTTTTATCGGAGACAATCAGGTTCTCCTTTTCGGGGGCAGAACAGCAACCGCCAACAATGAAACCTGGCTGTTCTACGGCAGCCAGAAAACCTGGAGCCGGCTTGCCCCGCAGGGGAGCATTCCCTCGTCACGCAGCGGCCATACCATGGCGCATGTGGGAGGCAACCAGGTACTTCTGTTTGGAGGAATTACAGGTTATCTCAACGGTGAAACCTGGATATTTGAAAAAAGCGAAAATACCTGGACACGAAAGTTTCCGGCTTCGTCTCCTTCGCCCAGACGGTATCCCGCCATGGCATATATAGGCGGGAAAAAGGCCCTTCTGTTTGGGGGCAATGACGGACAGCACAACAATGAAACCTGGGTTTACGATGCGGGCGTCCATACCTGGACCCGCATGACACCTTCTGTATCACCTTCGGCCCGCGAAGGTCACTGCATGGCCTATATCGGCCAGGACAGAGTCCTGCTCTTCGGAGGCAACGCGAACGGCATTTTTTCCGATGAGACCTGGATCTATGATCTGTCCGATAATGAATGGACTCTTTTGACTCCGGTCAGCTATATTCCCAGTAAACGGGGGTATCTCGATGCCGCCTATCTGGGAAACAGCCGGGTTCTGATCGCCGGCGGATATCATACCCATTACTATTCCAAAGCCCACATATTCGACTTGAACGAATTGCGCTGGGAATCGGTCTCATCCGCCGATGCTCCTTCCGCGCGGGTGGGTCATAAAATTGCCGAAACCCAAATAGACGGTTCGGGCAGCCTGGTCTTGTTCGGAGGAGAAAACAGCGGTACCTATTATGGCGACACCTGGCTTTACCCCCAATGCGGTTCGGCGCCCAATCTTCCGCCTCAAATCACTTCCGCCAAATCCGTAACCGCCTATGCCGATTCCCTGTTCGAATACACGGCCCGTGCCGTGGATCCCGAAGGGGATCCAGTAATCTTTACCTTTATCGAGTATCCCTCATGGATGAGTCCGTCCGATTCCGTCATTTCAGGAACACCCGGAATTCAGGACCAGGATACATTGTTTCAATTTATCGCAAGCGACGGCCAATCGGCCGACACGGCCACTGTGTCGGTAACCGTTGTTCACGTCAATCAGCCTCCCCGAATCACTTCCGCGACGCACGTTACGGCTTACGCCGACTCACAGTTTATCTATATGGCGGAAGCAACGGACCCTGACAATGCCGTTCTTCAATATCATTTCACCCGGTACGCCTCCTGGATGACACCGCAGGGGACCTTTATCATCGGCACACCTTCCAGGGGAGCCCCGGATACATCCTTCGCCCTGATCGTATCCGACGGCGAGAAGGCCGACAGCGTCACCGTATCCGTGGAGGTGATTACCCTGAATGTCCGGCCGAGAATCACCGGCATCGGCGCCATTGAGTTTCCCAACAATCAGGCCTATCATATCGATCTGGACTCATGCGTCGTGGATGACGACAATCCCAAAGAGGCTCTTTCCTGGCAGGTAACCGCCGATGTCAGCCATATCATCATTCAGCTGGTCGACCGTCAGGTTTCCCTGGCCGCTCCAGGGTGGTCCGGAACATCGCAGCTGACCTTCATCGTCACGGATCCTCACTTGGCCTCCGACACCCTGAAAGTGCCTGTGACCGTCACTTTGCCGTCGAACATCAACGATGGGCAGGGAATACCCGACCGATTCGCCCTTCATGCCAATTATCCCAACCCTTTCAATCCCTCCACGGCAATCCGGTACGATCTGCCCGCATCCTGCCATGTCCGGCTCTCGGTCTTCAATATGCGGGGAGAAGAGGTGGCTGTACTGAAGGATGAAAATCAGGCGGCGGGAACGCATACGGTTCACTGGCGGGCTGCAGACGGAGAAGGCAGGCGGCTGCCGTCCGGTCTTTACCTGATGCGTTTTCAGGCAGCCGGCCGAACCTTCACAAGAAAGATGATGTTCCTTCAGTAAGTCTGAAGACGGAAACCTTACATCTCCATCGGATTGCCCTTCATGAGCATCTGCACGTACTGGGCTCGCCTGTATACCCACGGGTCGGGAATGTTCTTTCGGCTCATCTTGCCTTTGAACTCCTCGATGGACGTGTAACCCCGTTTTTTCATCCAGGCCTCAAATTGTCCGATAATGGTTTGTACGGCCTGAATGCCGTTTTTATACAGGGCGCTGACCACCTGCACACAATCGGCGCCGGCCAGAATCATGCGGGCAACGTCTTCTCCGGTATAGATGCCCGTAGCGGCGCAGAGATCGGCCGGCGTGAATCCGTGCAAAAGCCCCACATATCTCAGCGGCAGGCGGCTGGCATCCGAAGGACTCAGGTACAGCGGAAACACATGCTCCTCTTTCTCGACATCGATAAACGGCTGAAAAAGCCGGTTGAACAGAACATATCCCTGTACGCCGGTCTCGTCGAGCTCATTGATGAAATCAAGCATATTGGTATAGAAAGGAGTCAGCTTGACGCTGACCGGAATATCGACACTTCTCTTGATCTCCTTTAGAAGCCGCGACTGTTCGGCTTCTATCTCTTTGCCACTTTGCCCGAAATCGGCGGGCATATGATAAAAATTCAATTCGAGCGCGTCCACGCCGGTTTCAGCCAGCTGTTTGGCGTACTCCAGCCAGACTTCCCGGTTTACACAGTTCAGACTCGCGATAACCGGAACCGATACCGCTTCTTTCGCCTTGCGTGTCCACATTAAATGCTCATCAGGCCCCGCGTGCTTCAGTTCAGGAAACAGAGTCACCATCTCCGCGTGAAGATCATCGTATTTATGCAGATCCTGATTCAGTTTCAGGCTCTCCAGCCGGACCTGCTCTTCAAACAGGGATTTGATGACCAAAGCGCCGGCTCCGGCCTCCTCAATCTGTTTGATGGATTTCATGTCCGCCGTATAACGGCATGCACCGACAATAACCGGATTTCTCAGTGTCAATCCCAAATACTGTGTTTGCATATTCATCCATACCTCCCCGGATTTTTTGAGTTGTCCATTTTCAGTGACTCGATACAATTCGACGAATCAATAACACAATAAAGTAAACAAGAGAGCCCAGAAGGACCATGGTGGACCCCGGGGGCAGATCAAGCCAGTATGATACCGCAAGACCGGCCGTCAGTACGGTCAATGTGTAAAAAACGCTTAAAACCATGACGCCGCGATACCGCTTCGAAAGCAGAAGCCCGAAACTGGCCGGAAGCACCACCAGCGCTGAAACCAGAATGATACCGACCAGCTTGATACTGACGACAATAATCAGCGCCAGAAAAGACAGAAACAATGTTTCCAGAAGCTCCGTCCGAATACCGCTCAATTGAGCAACGGGCTGTTCAAACGTCAGAAAAAGAAGCCGGTTCAGCGTCAAAGCGAAAAACAGATAAAAAAGAAGACTCACTGCTGCCGCGACGATCAGATCCTGTAGGGTAACCGCGAGGATGTTGCCGAACAAATACCCTGAAAGATCGAAAGTATAGGCTTTTCGCAGAGCGATGAGCACCGCCCCGAGAGCCATCGAGAAAGCAAACAGGATTCCAATGAGTGTGTCATAGGAAATCTGCCCCCGTTTGACGATCCTTCCCATGCACACAGCCGCAAACACACAAAACACAAGCGCCGAAAGGAAAGGGTTGATTCCAAAAAAAACGCCCAGCGCCACTCCGCCGAAAGCCGAGTGCGCGATACCGGCGCCCAGAAACGACAGACGGCGAAGCACGATAAAAAAGGATAGCAGCCCGAACAGCGGCGCCAGAATCAGAACCATGATCAAAGCCTGATAGACAAATGAGAATTGAAGAATATCCATCATGACCGAGGCCCGCAGGTTTCACACTGCTCATCATGAACGACAAAATTGAAGCGGGAGCCGAAAACTTTTTCCAGTACCCCTGAAGGAATACAGTCTTTGGGTTTGCCGTGAAAATGAAGCCGGGTATTCAGGCAGGCCAGCCGGTCCACAAAAGCCGACACGGTTCCGATATCATGAGAAACCATGAGTATGGCAAGGCCGTATTCGTCCCGAATGTCACGCAGAATCTGATAAAACGTATCCTGGGCCACGGCGTCAAGACCGGTAGAGGGTTCATCCAGAAGCAGTATTTGAGGATCGAGCGCCAGGGCTCTCGCGATCAGAACACGCTGCTGCTGCCCTCCCGACAAACTGCCGAAATGATAATGCTTCCACTGCGCCATTCCGACCCTTTCGAGCACATTCGATACCCGCCGGTGATCTTCGGGTTTGAGACGGCAGCCAGGTTTTCGGCGGGCGTACCGGGCCATCTTTACCACATCTTCAGCGGAAACCGGAAACAGGCGGTTTATATGGTTGATTTGAGGCAGATATCCGATCTCTCCCCGTTGCCGATGAGCGGACGGATCCTTTCCAAGAACCCGGATACGGCCCTGAAAGGGCTGTACAAATCCAACAAGGCTGTGCAACAGAGTGGTTTTCCCTCCGCCATTGGGCCCCACCACTGAGAGAATCTCTCCCGGTTCAACGGTCAGGCTGATGTCTTCCAGTACAGGCCGCTCGTGATACCGCACCCACACATGATCCATTCGAACAACCGGTGATGAGTCCGTATTACTCATTTTCATCCTCTGTATTCTTGACGGTTCGCACGGCCCGCAAGGCGCTGGCAAGCCGTTCTGCGTTGTACCGCATCAAACGAATGTAACTGCTTCGCTCGGGAATCTCAGGATCGCCCAGATTGTCCAGCTGCAGAACATCCGCTCCGATCTCCCGGGCCAGAGCTTCAACAGCCCGGCTCTCCAGATTCAGACCGATGACGATCAACCGAACCCCCTTTTCCCGGGCCTCGGAAGTCAATTGCTCGAACGATTTCAGAGACGGTTCATGACCATGTCCCCGCTGAATGGATCCGGCCAGGCTCAAACCGTAATCCCGGGCAAAAAAGGTCCAGGCAGGATGCCATTGAATGAACGGACGGTCCTGCACGCCAGACATCAGATCATGGATCGACCGATCCAGGCGGTCGAGCGAATCCGCGTAGACCCGGCCCGCCTCTTTGATCCGTTCCGCCGCCTGGCTGTCGGCCTGGCACAGCTGCCGAGTCAGTTCAGGCAGGAGCCGGCGCATTCGTTTGACGGAAAGCCATATATGGGGGTTGTGTCCATCTTCATTCTCGGCGGCATGCCCGTGTTCAGGTTCTATCAGGTTGATGGTAAGGACTCGCGGCGGCAAAAACCGCCGAATCCAGCCGTCGAATTCAGGATGCACGCCGATAAACAGATCGACTTTTTGCAGGCGCCTGACATCCGAGGGAACAGGCTCATAGGAGTGGGGATTCGCTCCGGGTGGAATAACGAAAAACACTTCGGCCTCAGGACCGGCAAGCCGGGCTGTTACATCGGCGATCGGGAAAATCGAAGTCGCGATGACCGGTCCTGTTCGAACCGGTTTCCGGCCGCACCCCATGCCGGCAAGCATGAGCACGGCAAGGATGATGACTCTTTTCATAATGATCCTTGCAGACAGATTCTTTCAATGCCTGACGAAACCGCTGCTATTCAAGAAGCCATTCCAGTGCCGCCTTTTCGCTGTCAAAAAGACGGATATTCTTTCTTCCTGAAGTCCGCAGCACGAACTGACCCATGGCATATTTAAACCCTTTGATGCCCAGCACGGCGCTCTTTTTCACGAAGGGCGTATTTTCCTTGACCCACTCGGCAACGGCATTCTTGACTTTTCCGCCTACCACGATACTGGTTTCAAAATCCGAAAGAAGGCGAACCCGGTTTCCCGGTCTGCGGATCATTGTCGCCGCTTCGTTTAAAAAATCGTGTATATTGTCATTGTTCAGTTCGCCGTCGAACACCAGATGCAAATAGTCTCCCTTGTCTGTGATTCGGCTGACCATTTCATCCCCCCGATGGTTTCTCTCTGACGATTGAACACACACTAATATTTATTTTAAGCAAATTGAATGCAATGCGCAATCATTATTTTCAAAACATGCCGTGAAGACAGATCATTCGGATTTAAGTATCTTCGAATCTCCATGAAAAAACGCGGACCGTGGGGTCCGCGTCATGAATACATCCTGTTGATGGCCGGCGACTTATCGGCAAAGCACATCGTCATCCGTAACCAGCCGTCCGCTGAGCCGCATCAGATCGACCTGATTCAATCTTGATTGATACTTGGCCGCGGACAGATTTGATTTGGCGCGAATGAGATTCAGCTGGGCTTCCCGAAACTGGGTGGTTGTAACCTGACCCAGCTGATACGATTCCCGTGTCCTTTGAAAGTTCAATTCCGCGACCTTCTGACTGCGTTTCTCCAGATCGAAAACCAGCAGGCTGTTTAAAGCCGCTTCATAAGCCGATATGACCTCTTTCTCGAGTTGCAGCCGGGCCTGCTCTTGCAGGATTTCCTGATTTCTCAGTAAAAGACGGGCGTTCTGCCTTTGTATGCGGGTTTTCATTCCGTTGAACAGATTAAAACTGACAACCGCGCCCGCGCGCGCAGTAATCACAGGATCATTGAGACGAACCACAGGATCGATGGATGCCTGGCTCAACCCATAGGACGCGGACAAATCCAGTCGAGGCAGATGGGCGGCATAGGCGTTCAGGTAATCGTATTGCGCCTGACCGACCTGCTCCCCCGCAGCCAGGTATTCTGCGTTTCGAGCGAGCGCTCCGCGGACAAGCGCCTCACGATCCATCGGAGGGGTCAGAATGACCGTCGTATCCACCTCAAACTCCTCGTCAACCGGCTGGTTGAGAAGGAGATTCAGCTGCCTTCGGCTCTCATTCCAGGCAAACCGGGCCCGGGCAACGGTCACACTGTCCCTGTTCAAATCCACCAGGGCGGACAACACGTCGATAGCACCGGCCCGGCCGAAATCGGACCGCTTTTCGGCCCTCGCCGCTCTTTCCCGCGATATTTCCAAAAGCTCACGGGAGATGAGCCAGTTTTCATAATCGGAAGCAGCGGCGTAATAAGCCTGGCCGACCCGGATCAGCGTGGATTCGATCTGATCCCGGGCCCGAAGCAGGCCCAGCCGTTTTCCGGCCTGGAGCCCCTTCAAACGGTAAACATTACCGAACCCGTCGAACAGCGTATAAACCGCCGATACCGAGGCGCTCGTTGCGGCGCTGCCGCTCCCGTCCACATTCGAATAGGTGGACCCGCCGGAAAAGCTCAACTGAGGCAGCAATCCGGCATTGCCCGCGAAGGCATTGTTCTCGGAAATCGCGGCCAGATTCCTGGCCACCGCCACCTGATGATTGTTTTGAACGGCCCGGGTCAAGGCCTGCTCAAACGTCAGGATTTGAGTCCAGGCCGGCATGGCCAGTATCATGCCAATCCATATCCATTTTGACATCCTAGTTTCCTTCCTTGCATGGGCCCGCGGATTGTTCGCGGGCGAATTTCTCCTCCCGAACAGCCGGTTCAATCTCTTCCATCGAGAAAGAACGCCTCCTGATCAGGCGATAGACCTTTCGCTTGGTATAATTCATGAGCATCAGCAAAGACGGCAGCATGACCAGCGTCATGACGGTTCCGAAAATCAGCCCATAGGCCACGGAAATGGCCATGGGTGAAAGAAACTGAGCCTGATGGCTGCGCTCGAAGATCAGAGGCGACAATCCCGCGATGGTGGTCAGAGAAGTCAGCAGTACGGGCCGAAAACGGGATATGCCGGTATCGTACAGAGCCTGTTCGAACGGCGTTCCCTCCTTGAGTTTTCTGTTCAGGGTGCTGATCAGCACCAGCGAATCGTTGACCACGATTCCCGCCAAAGCGATCACGCCGAACCAGGAAAGCATGCTGACGATATACCCCTGAATCAAATGTCCCCAGAGCACGCCGATAATGGAGAAGGGAATGAGAATAAAGACCAGAAAAGCCTGACTGAACGAGCGAAACGTAATCACGATAATGAGAAACATCAAAATCAGAATGGGAGGCACAACCCGGCCGATAGCGCGCATGGTCTTTTCATTTTCCCGGCTCTGGCCTTCGAACAGGAAACGGATATCGGGATAGTGCTCCTGTATTTCGGGCAGAATTCCGGTCCGGATTTCACCGATCAGGTCCGGCACCGATTCTCTGGGACTGGTGATATCGGCTTCGACTTTCACCACACGTTGACCATCGATATGATTGACGGCCATGACACCGCGCTCAATGGTAAACTCAGCCAGCTCTTTGAGCGGGTACTCCCGCCCGCCCGGGAGCCGGATCCGCATATCACCCAGTTTTGAGACGGACGAGCGGTCTTCCTGATCATAGCGGGCCCAGATCTTCACCTCATCAATTCCGCGAAGCAGCCGCTGGGCTTCGCCTCCGAAGAATCCGGACCGTACCTGAGAGATCACATCCGCGGTTGTCAAACCCAGCGCGAAAGCGCGATCCTTCAGTCGAATACTGACTTCCCGAAGCCCCGGCGGATCATCATCAACCACGTCTTTCAGTCGCTCGATTTCACGCAGGCGGGATTTCAACGCCTCCTTGGCATCTCTGAGCTGATCGAGGTCATTGCTGGCCAGAGCGATGGATATGGGCTTTCCCCAAAAACCGCGTCCTCCAAACTCCAGCTTTTCCGCGCCGTATATAGGGCCCACCTGACGGCGGATCCGATTGGTGGATTCCATGGCATCCCATTTCCGCTGTTCACTGCCCGCCAGGGTGATGGAAAGGCTTCCCTGATGGGTTCCGGGGCCGATTCGACGGGCGATTGCCTGAATCAGGGGCGGATCATTCGGATATTCATCCGCATAAATCCGGTTTACCTTCCACACACGGCTTTCCATGTCGGCCAAAAGACTGTCCGTGACCGCATCCGGAGTTCCGGACGGCATCTCCAGTGTTACGTCCACATCCCTTCGTTCGATGATGGGAAAGAACGTGGTCTTGATAATACCGCCTCGCAGGGCTCCAAATGTTATCAGCAAGAGGGCCAGGGGAACGGCCAGTGTGACCGCCGGCCAGCGAATCGAAAACCGCATCACGGGCCCGTAGATACGGTCTCGAAAGGCGAACAGGGCGTTTTCGACGGCCCGTTCGAACCGGCTTTTTTTATTGGATTCTCTGCACAGGGCTTTGGAATGAGCGATATGGGCGGGTAAAATAAAGGCCGCTTCCACCAGCGAGACAATCAGCGTGGCAATGACCACAAAAGCGATATCTCTTGAGCGGTCGCCCAATCCTCCTTCCAGGAAAAAGAACGTGACAAAAATAACCACCGTTGTCAGAATGGACGCAACGACAGACGGCAGCACTTCGATTGTGCCTTTGACGGCCGCCGGAATGGGTTTCTCTCCCCGCTCATGGTGCTGATAGATATTCTCCGCGATCACGATCCCGTCATCAACCAATATACCCAAAACCAGAATCATGGCCAGAACAGACATGACATTGATGGTCAGACCGTAAAAAGGACCGATCATGCACATGCCCGCAAATGAGACGGGTATGGCCAAAGCCACCCAGAAAGACATCCGTATATTCAAAGACAAGGAGAGAAATATCAAAACCAGAATCATGCCCAAAATCCCGTTGCCGGTCAGAATATCGATACGCTCCTGAATGATCTCGGATCCGTCCCGCACCACGTATGCCTGGATTTCATCATGGGACGCATTGTATGCGTCAATGTATTGTTTGACAATCCGCGTTACGTGGAATAAATCTTCATCATTCGTGTTCTGCACGGTCACCCGCACTGCCGGCCGGCCGTTGTGATAGACCCGATTGGGGTTTTCCGACCAGCGGTCCCGAAGATCGGCGACATCCTGCAGGCGGATGATCGCGCCATCCTCCGTCACCTTTAAAACGTGATTGGCCAGTTCCCGGGCGTAATAGCCCTTGACATCGGCCCGAATGAGAAGCTCTTCCTCCCTTCCCTTGATTTTTCCGCCCGTCATTTTCACATTGGCCGATCTGGCTGCCTGCACCACATCTTGAAATGTCAACCCATAGGCCCTCAGATCATACTCCCTGAGGCTGATCTCGATCTCTTCATCGGGAAAACCGCTGAGGGATATTTTTGAAATACCCTCCACGGCCAGTAATTCCCGTTCGGCCCTTCTGGCTTCCTGCTTGAGAACTCCCAGATCCACATTGCCGGCCAGGACAAAATCAATGGCAAAGTTTCGCCATTCCTGCCGATATATGGTGAGCCGTTCCATACCAACGGGAAAGGAGCTGATCTGATTGACGGCGTTCTGAACATCCTGAAGGACGATGTTGATATCAAAGCCCGTGAGCACCATCACGGTTATGGCGCAGGCATTTTCATGCGAAACGGACGTGACCCGTTCGATTCCCGTCACACCTTTGAGATTGTCCTCGATCTTGAGCACAATGGCTTCTTCGATCTCCTCGGGCGACGCTCCCGGATAGGCGGCCTGTATCATAATGGTCTTGCTGGGAATGGGCGGGAAGAAAGTGGTTTTCATGCTTCTGAAACCCACCCACCCGAACAGGAAGATGGCAGCCAGAAGCACGTGGCCCAAAACAGGGTATTTGATAAACAGACGTATCACATTCCTCATGAACCGTTCCTCCCCATGCCCGAAGGAGGTGTTCCTGAACCAGCTGGCAGCCGGACACCCTCCTTGGCCTCGGCCCAGGGTTCACCGAGAATACGCGTTCCATCCTCAAGACCCCTTACCATAACCCGGTCTCCATCCTCGTCCGCCACGGCAATCCGTTTTAACATGAGAACCGAATCCCTGACCGCATAAACCATATCCCTGTTTACCAGAAGATCTCTGGGGATCACAAATACATCGCTGACGGGCGCCCCCTTGAGTAAGGCGGTTAAATACATGCCGTCCATCAGACGGGGATCGCGTGTCTGGATAAAGACGGTCATGGACATGGAACTGCGGTCGATGACCGGGCTGATGCGAACGATCCGGCCTTCGAACGTCCCGTTCAGCACTTCCGATATCAGGGTCACCGGCTGATTAACACGCAGCCTGTCCGCGTCACGGATGCCCACGGCGGCTTTCATTTCGAGCACACCGGTATTTGTCAATTCTCCGATTTTCTGGCCCGCCCGAACCAGCGTGCCCGGATTGATATTGGCCTGGGTCACCACACCGTCAAAAGGAGCGAGCAGGGTGTATTTTTTCAGGGTTTCTTCCATGGACTTGACGGAGTAATACTGATGGTAAATATTCCTTGCCGCAACATAATATCGCTCCTGATCGGAACCCGGCAGAGGCAGAGGCTTCATGGGTTTGTAGAGATCGAATTGCCTGAGATAATCCTCCCAATGGCCGGCACTTTCGGAAAAATCGATCGAGAGATCGGGAAGAAGCAGCGTGATTTGATTCATCAGTCCGCTTTTCTGAGCCAGAACATTGTTTCGGTAAACCCGGTCATCGATGAGAAGCAGGGTGTCCCCGGCCGAATAGCGGACTCCCTCTCTGAACCGGCGGGCGTTCTCCATCAATACGCCCTGAACCTCGGCATACAGTTCAATCCTGTCATAGGCGGTCAAAGGACCGCTCAGCATGATATCCTTGCTGACAGAACGGTTTTCAACCGTCAACAGACGAATCGGCTTTTGCCCTCCTCCCTGGGGCCGCCGCTGCATGGGATCTTTCTGCCGGCTCAGCACACCGCTGACCAGGATTCCGAAAACCACGATGCCCGAAGCGAGCAGCCAGGCTGATAACTTTGATTTCATGAGTATTCCTTTAATCATTGGCTTTTGTTTGATTGAACTTTGAATTTCTGACTTCCATATGAAACACGCAAAGCACCTCATGGCTTTCTGTAAATATTGTAATTATATGATTTTCAGAACATCCAGGTTCTGCAATCGACGTTCCTGATTTTACTTCGGCTAAGTATCGGGAACTGTTTTTTATGCATCCGGCGCGATAAATCTTCCTGTTCTTGCGAACGTATTCCTTTTTTTGTATCTTTTATTATACAATTCGCCTTCCCATGCCATCATGCAAAATATACGGGAATCCAGCCAGTATGAATGCCTGCCGCAATACCTCTCTCGTCATCTTCGGCCCTGTGCCCTCGCGCCGGTGGAAAGATTTCATGCAACAGCCGGCCCGATCTTCCGTATACTGACGGGAACCTGAAGCACGATGTCGGGGACCGTCGTACGCATATGTCCCGGGAAGCATGAATGATCATGAAGCCGCAGCCAAACATTCGAAAATACGGAAAACCGCCCTTTACCGCGGCCTTGATTCACGGCGGTCCGGGCGCGGCCGGTGAAATGGCGCCTGTGTCCCAACAGCTGGGAAAAACAAGAGGCGCCCTGGAACCCCTGCAGACAGCAGACTCGGTTCAGGGCCAGATCGATGAACTGATCTCCCAGCTGAAGCGCCATGCCCGAACTCCGGTCACGCTTGTCGGCTTCTCCTGGGGAGCCTGGCTCAGCCTGCTCGCCGCCGCGAAAGCCCCGTCTCTGGTCGAAAAACTGATTTTAATCGGATGCGGCCCGCTGAGCGAGGAGTACAGCGGCTCGACACGTGAGAACCGGCTCAAACGTCTTCAGGGAGCCGACCGCCGGGAACTCACGGTTCTGATGGGAGAGCTGGACGATCCCGCAAAAATATTTTCCACGGAAAAGGCGGACCGGCTGAGACAGCTCATTCAAAAGACCGATTCGTTCGATCCGCTCTGTTCGAATGGAAATTCCATCGCTTTTCAGGCCGACATCGCGAAACGGGTCTGGCAGGAAGCCCGCCTGTGGAGACAACAGGAAAAGCTGCTCAGGGCGGCGGCAAAGGTTCGCTGTCCGGTCACCTTCCTGCACGGACAGCATGATCCCCATCCCGCGGAAGGGATTCTCATGCCGCTGGCCGATGTGATGAACGCTTTCACATTCATCATGCTTCACGAATGCGGCCACAAACCCTGGATCGAGCGGCGCGTCCGGGATCGTTTTTTCCATATTCTCGAGGACCAATTGATGAAGAATTGACATGCCTGAACGTCATGCACGCCATCATGAACGGGACGATCTGGCCGGCGAACACCGGTTCGGCGATACGGGGCAGCTGATTTTGCTGTTCCTCTTTCTGGGTATCTGGACAGTCGATGCTCTGCTCATCAAATCCGGATCCGTTGTGAGCCGGCTTATTCCTCTCTGGATTCGGATTCCGGTCTCGATCGCATTCCTGGCCGGAGCGTATGTTTTGACGACCCGCGGCATGCGTCTTGTTTTCCACGAAAAACACGAGGTTCCAGCTGTGATCCGTTCCGGAGTCTTTCGCCTGATGCGGCATCCCATCTATTCGGGATGCATGCTTTTCTACGCGGCTCTGTGGTTTTTGACTCTTTCCCTGCTGACCGTTCCGGTTCTGCTGCTGACTGGATTGTTCTACTGGTATATTTCACGAACCGAAGAAACCCGGCTCATCTGTAAATTCGGAGAAGCTTACATCGATTATCAAAAACAGGTTCCCATGTTTTTCCTGAGCCTGAAACACTGAATGAAACTCTTTATGTTCTTTCTTTCCCAATCCGAAATCCGAAATGCTTCTTTTGCCGTCTTCACCCCTCACGTCTCTCATATACGCATCCCCTTGCCGCCTCCGCATACGCCCGGATGAGTTCCGGATCGGCCTCGAAGAAATGATCCGACGGACAGAGTATGTATCCGCCCTCCCGGCCGGCTTCTTCGAAGCAGCGCCGCACCTCCTTGCGGGTGGCTGCCGGATCGCATCCTTGAAAAAAGTGAAACTGATCGAATCCCCCGATCATGCAGACCCGGTCACCGATCCTGTTTTTCGCCAGCGCCAGGTCGGCGTCTCCCCCCATGGTCGGCGGCGTAAACGTCTCCATGGCATCGGGCTTCATGGCCGCGATATCCTCCAGGATGGGCATCATGCCGCCGCAGGTGTGATACACGACGCGCTGCCCCATTTCATGAGCCAGTTTGATGAGGGGCTCGTCATAGGGAGCCACAAACTCATTGAAGATTCTCGGCGAAATGACGGTTGTAGACGCGTCTCCGCCGCCTAATTCGATGAGATCGTAGCGAACCCCTTTAAGCGATTCAATATAGGTTTTTTTTCGGCGCTGAAGGATCTGTAGACCGCGATGCACCCATTGGGGGTCGTCAAACGTGGCCAGAATCAGCTTCTCGGTGCCGACCAGACAGGCCAGATCCTGCCAGCAACCCGGCTGTCCGTATCCGTCGAATCCGATGACATGGCCCCGGATCAGTCCCTTTTCTCCATACTTTCGGGCCGATTCATTCACGGCCTCCCGGTCACACACGGGACAGACCATGTACTGATCGACAAGATCGATATCCCTCTTTTCCTTGATCAGGGGTTCGGCCACCCACGTGGTATGCCTCCCCGACTGAAGAATCATGGACAGGGTCTTTTTGGGAGTGACGATGTTGAAACGGGTGGCCGGATACGCTTCTCCCTTCAGTTCTTCGAGCCTGAAACGCCACTGCTCCGACGCGATACGTCGAAGCGGCCATGTCCGGGATAAAATGGGACCGCTGTCCGGAAAATCATGACCGGAGGGATCGGCGGTCAGAGCCATGACCCAGCCGATGGGATCGAGTCCGAAATGATCGAAGAACTCACCCTGGGTCATCCCGCCCATGAAAGTTTCGAGAAAGGAGTCCATGAGATGATGCGTGGTCACGGGCAGGCAGTCGGGTTTCTCGCGGTTCAATGCCTTGAGAAAGCGCTGTCTGGATGTCATGGCCGGTTCGCTTCCATCGTTTCCTCCGCCTGATCCGTGATGATTCGAAGCACCCATACGGGTTTTCCCCGGGCTTTGAGATCAGAGGGCAGGTGGATGTTCAGTTCCCGGCCTTCCTGAGCCCATTTCAGGGGCTTGCCGTGCCCGAGCATGATGACGCGGCTGCCCGCCCCGGGACGAACCGACCGGATCCGCACGGTTTCGCCTGGCCATTCGATAAGGAAAACATACACCGTGGAGCCGTCCCTGGACCGCGTGAACCGGATGGTCTTTCCCTCCTGGTAAGGGGACCTCATCCGCGTTCCGTACACGGCTTCCCCGTTGACCTTCATCCACCTTCCGATCGCTCGCAGCCGTTCATACGCTTCGGGCTCCAGCGTTCCCCGGGGTGTGGGCCCGATGTTGAGCAGATAGTTGCCGCCTTTGGCGATAATATCCACGAGATGCCTGATGATGGTTTCCGCAGACTTGGTCCGGTTCCCCGGTACATACCCCCAGTTGTCCGTCAGGGTCATGCAGGTTTCCCAGGGATAAGGCAGGCCTTCGGCCGGCACATGCTGTTCGGGCGTCCGGTAATCCTCATACGGACCGTGAACCGTGCGATCCACAACCAGCAGCCCCGGCTGATGTGTCCGCGCCATACGAACGATGCGCGGCATGTCGATGTCCTGTTCCCAGTCGGGTATGTCATAACCCCACGAACGCACCTCATCGGTGATGGTGGAATCCGGCCGCACCCATCCCGCGTCCAGCCATAGAATGTCCATGGGCCCCATGCCGGTCATAAGTTCTTCGATCTGATTGAACGTAAAATCCTTGAAGCGCCGCCACATGTCCGGATACTTCCGGACATCATAATTGTTGCAGCGGTTGGGCGTGGCCCACAGGGGCGACCAGTAATCGGGATGATGCCAGTCGGCCTTGGAAAAGTACGCCCCGGTTATGAATCCCTGTTTGCGGAAGGCATCGAATATCTCCCGGGCGACATTGGCGCGTGGATGATCGCGGAAAGGGCTCTCCGGACCGGCGATACTGAATTCCGTCTGCTCGGTGTCCCACAGGCAGAACCCGTCGTGATGCTTGGTGGTGAAGACCACGTACCGCATGCCAGCGTCCCACGCGGCTTCGGCCCAGGTGTCCGGATCGAATTGGCGGGGATTGAAGAATCGGATCTGATCCCGGTACATCTCCTTGAATTCCGTGTAGGGAACGCCCTTTCGGTCCTGGAAGGGCTGATCTTCGGAACACAGGGCCCAGGACTCCACGATGCCCAGCTGAGAATACAGTCCCCAGTGCATCATGAAGCCGAACTTGAGGTCCTGCCACTGCTCCAGTTTTTCCGCGACAAGCGGATCGGAAGGGGGCATGTAGGGATGGGCCTCCTGCGCCCGTACCCGGCCGGCCAGCAGTATCGCAGGCAGGATAAAGAAGGTGAGTTTGTGCATTTTTTACTCCTGTGAAAAGGCATAGGGCATGATGCATAAAGTAAAAACATGAGACGCAACGTGAGGCCGGAAACGGCCCTTCAGGCCGGCGACAACGGACCGCAGACCATCGACCATAGTCGACCAGCGTTTGCGTCTATGGTCTGTTCCTTTTCAATCCGCAATCCGCAATGCTTCTCATCACTTCTTTTCCGTTCTTTCAAACATATCAAATACCAGTAGTGTCCGGTTAAAATTTTAAATAAACTATCTAAATATATATAATACATGCTATTATTTAATGCTAAAAGTTGGG
>Ga0209614_1000224_pt1 | contig 52170 bp, 59 predicted proteins | sample BlaSprsedimmetaG_FD_185484 | JGI IMG/M metagenome (GOLD analysis project Ga0209614, IMG submission 185484) | Hot spring sediment bacterial and archeal communities from California, USA to study Microbial Dark Matter (Phase II) - Blank Spring... ...
CTCTGTGAGTTGTTTGATAAGAGAACTTAATGCTCCATCCGAACCGCTAATGCCTTTACCGGCTTTTATGTCACGAGCAAATTGCTCTACATCTACTTCTATCTTCATGTGTCGCTCCTTGGGTATTTGTTATTTTACCCGATTGACACAAAATTTTGAACGGTCCCTACCTCCAGAGAGGTACGTATCAGTTGATATTGGTATAGACGTGCTGTACGTCATCATCCTCTTCGAGTTTATCGATAAGTATATCCACTTTTTCCATCTGCTCATCTGTTAGATCGATTGGTGCATTGGCAACATACTCCAGTGAGGCTTTGGTGACTTCGATCCCTCTTGCTTCAAGGGCCTTGCTGAGTTCGCCAAAAGAGGTGAATTCGCCGTAGATTCTGACGATCGCTTTGTCGTCACCGTTTTCTTGCGGTTGGATATCCTCTTCGATGCTCTCTAGACCATAATCGATCAGGTCAAGTTCAAGCTCATCGATATCCATATCGGGAGTCTTGTCAAACGTGAAGAGGGATTTTCTTGTGAACATAAAGCTGAGTGAGCCTGAGGTGAGCATCTCCCCGCCGTTTTTGTTGACGATCGCCTTGACATTGGCTACGGTTCTCGTGCTGTTGTCAGTGGCACACTCTGCGATGATCTGCACACCAAAAGGTGCTTTGATGTCATAGGTGATCTCTTTGAAGTCTGCTGCATTTTTTTCAAAGGCTCGTTTGATCGCTGCGTCGATGTTGTCTTTTGGCATGTTCTGTGCTTTGGCATTGAGGATCGCTGTACGAAGCTTGGAGTTCATGTCGGGATCTGGTGAACCTCCCTCTTTGGCTGCCATGGTGATACTTTTTCCTAGTTTTGGAAAGATGCGCGACATTGCTCCCCATCTTTTCATTTTTGCCGCTTTACGGTACTCAAACGCTCTACCCATAAGTGTTTCCTTCGTCATGAATTAGTGTCGTGATTATATCCCGATTTGGCTTAAGTCATTTCAAAGTAAGCATAGGTAAGAATAGCCGCATGAAACTAAAAGAGATACAACTGACCAACCCCTACCTGGAACTTCCGCCACTCTGCTATGAAAGGGTAAAGCCTTCACCCCTGCAGGGCGCCTACTTGATCCATGCCAACCCGACAGTTGCCGAAGCGCTTGCTGTAGACCGGGATGAACTGGATACCGATCATTTTACCGCCTTTGTGAATGGTGCGTTGGAGCTGGAGGGAAGCGACCCTTTTGCTATGTGTTATGCCGGGCATCAGTTTGGTTTCTTTGTCGAGCGTCTAGGTGATGGACGTGCAGTCAACATCGGTACGATCGCTACCCCGACGGGCAATCAGCATCTTCAGCTCAAAGGAGCAGGGGTGACAAAGTATTCGCGTGATGGAGACGGGCGAGCAGTCCTGCGCTCTTCGATCCGCGAATATCTGATGAGCGAGGCGATGCACGGGCTGGGTATCCCGACTACCAGGGCATTGGCGCTTATCGGTTCAGGCCACTCTGTCTACAGGGGAGAGTGGGAGAAGGGGGCGATCGTACTACGTGTCTCTCCCTCCTGGGTGCGTTTTGGTACATTTGAATACTTTGCACACCACAAGAAGTACGAGGAGCTCAAAGCATTGGCTGACTATGCGATCGCGGAGTCCTATCCGCATTTGATCGGTGAGAAAAATGTCTACGAACTCTTTTTTGCGGAAGTTGTCGGTAAAACCGCAATGCTGATGGCGCAGTGGCAGGCGGTGGGGTTTAACCACGGTGTGATGAATACGGACAACATGTCTATCCATGGGCTTACGATCGACTATGGCCCGTATGCCTTTCTAGATGACTATGACTTCCAACATATCTGTAATCATACTGATACCTACGGGCGTTATAGTTTTGGAAGCCAGCCGAATATCGGTGAGTGGAATCTGAGGGCACTGATGGCGGCACTTACCCCACTGGCAGAGGAAGGGCGTATGGTGCAGATACTAAAGAGGCACTATGCAAAGCTCTATACACAACACTATCTCTACCATATGGGCAAAAAGCTGGGACTAGACACATTGGAGCAGAAAGATATCGAACTGGTTAGGCATCTGCTTGGGATGATGCAGGGGCTGAGTGTGGACTATACGCTCTTTTTCAGAACACTCAGCTGTTATGACGGTGATCGGACCGCGATACTGAAAACAGGACTCTACCATCAGCCGATGCACGACTGGCTGGATGCCTATGATGAGCGGTTGAAGCAAAACAGTTCCACAACAGAGGAGCGACAGCAAACCATGCAGCGTACTAACCCGAAGTATGTGCTCAAAAACTATATGCTCCAAGAAGCGATCGATGCTGCAAATGCGGGGGACTTCACGATAGTCGACCAGCTCTTCAGGCTTGCACAGGCTCCTTACGATGAACATCCTGAGTATGAAAGATGGGCGGGGGCTACGCCTGAGGAGTTCAAGAACAAGAAGCTTAGCTGTAGTTCATAGAAGCTTATTTTACGTGGATTGAGGAGAGAGAAATGACCCTAGAAGAGGTACAAACTATCATCAGAGAAGAAGTAGGTGTGCTGCTTTACTTTTCTGGCGAGCAGTGCAGTGTCTGTCATGCGCTCAGACCGAAGTTTAAAGCGCTCTTTGATGATGCATTCCCGTTGATCAGACAGATCTATCTAGACGCGCACGAAAACTCGCAGATCTCGGCGCACTTTCAGGTCTTCTCTGTGCCGACGATGCTTGTCTTTCTGGATGGCCGTGAGTGTGTCAGAGAAGGAAGGGCGGTGAGTCTATATAAGCTCACTGAACAGTTGATGCGTCCATATAAGATGATGACAGAGTAGGCAGTAAGCAGCAGAGAGCAACTTGATAAGCAGATCGGGGAGTCCTCGTCCCGACACTTTTGGTTAGGTTGTATGTTTTTGCTCGATGTTCGTGGGAATACCTAGGGGCGTATAGTGATGCAGTCACTCTAGTCTACCATAGTGGCGTATGGGTTATCGTTTGGTGACGATAGAGATATTTTCAAACCCTTTTTCTTTGAGTGTGTCGATAATGCTCACAAAGCTCTGAAACTCTGACTTCTGGTCTGCGTGGAGTGAAATGATGTCTTTTTTGGGGTCAAGTTCGAGCAACCTCTTTTTGAGATCTTCAAAAGAGAGCGCCTCTTTGTTGTAGAAGTACTCTCCTTTCTCATTGATCGCAATGGTGATACTCTTTTTCTCTTCCTCTTTTTTGCTGCTTGCTGTCGGAAGATCCACTTTGATCGTCTGGTTAGTCATAAAGGTTGCCGTAGCAAGCACGATGACGAGAAGCACAAGCACGATATCGATGAACGGAACGACGTTCATCTTGTTGAAAGATTCTCTTCTCATTTGATTCTTCCTTTTGAACAAGTCCAAAAGAAAGAGATATCCTCAGCGGATGGCTCTTGCGAAACTGGTTTCGCTTTTGTGATGTGTGTTAGCATATCCAAGGATCTTCCTTTCATTTGATTCTTCCTTTTGAACAAGTCCAAAAGAAAGAGATATCCTCAGCGGATGGCTCTTGCGAAACTGGTTTCGCTTTTGTGATGTGTGTTAGCATATCAAACAAGCCTTCCTTCATCTTTTGCGATCTCCCATTCGGCTAGTTTTCTATCTACCTGTGTGATGAGCGCGTTATAAAGTACTGTAGCGGGGATCGCAACCACAAGACCAGCAGCCGTCGCTTTAAGCGCCAAAGCCAGGTGCTTCATGATCTCAGCGGGATTAATGGTGTCCTGCTGTGATCCGATGATATAAAATGTGAGGATGATGGCAATGGTTGTTCCAAGTAGACCGATATAGGGAGCGTTGGATCCGATAGATGCAAGTGTGGGAAGTCGTTTGGTCAAATCAAGCTCAAGTGCATTTTTATGACTGTACTCTTCGATCTTGACAGCACGGTAAAAAAGCGCACGCTCAATAGCAAACACAAATGTGATAAAACTAAGAAAGAGCAGCAGGCCGATCACTCCATAATCGACGATATCTTTGATCTGGTCTATTGGCATATATTTTCCTTAAAATGATTGACATTGAGATATAGCTTTGAATTATAGGCAAAATTTATTAAAAGAGTGTTAATTCTCTATCCTCTCTTCATAAATCAAAAATAAGCGCTTTCTAGCTAATTATTATGTTAATCAAAAAACAAAAAAAGTGTAAAAATGGTCATAAATGACCCCAAATGCCGATTTGATCCATGTTTACACCTTATTGTTACCTCTACTTGGATAAAATACACCGATTATAATGAAAGGAAAAAGATGTCTGATCTATTTGAACGTCATCAAAATGTTGAAGAAGTTTTGATCGAGGAGAGTATGAAGAGGTCATACCTGGATTACTCAATGTCTGTCATCGTCGGTAGAGCACTACCGGATGCGAGAGATGGATTGAAACCTGTACATAGACGTATACTCTATGCCATGAACGATCTTAGTCTTTCACACCGAAGCCCATATAAAAAATCGGCACGTGTGGTCGGGGATGTGATCGGTAAGTATCACCCTCACGGTGATACGGCGGTCTATGATGCACTGGTACGTATGGCACAAGACTTCTCTATGAAAGAGCCCCTAGTAGACGGGCAGGGTAACTTCGGTTCTGTCGATGGCGATAATGCTGCGGCGATGAGGTATACAGAATCACGTATGACTAAGATGGCCGAAGAGCTGCTTGAAGATCTAGAAAAAGACACAGTGGATTTTGTACCCAACTATGACGACAGCATGACAGAGCCCGATGTGCTTCCCAGCCGTGTACCAAACCTCCTAATCAATGGTTCAAGCGGTATCGCGGTCGGTATGGCTACCAATATCCCTCCACATCGCCTCGATGAGGTGGTGGATGCCCTCACCTACCGTATCGAAAACCCTTCGGCAACGGTTGAAGAGATCATCGATAAAATAGAAGGACCCGATTTCCCTACCGGCGGTATCATCTTTGGGCGCAAAGGGATTACCGATGCCTATCTTACTGGGCGTGGGCGTATCAAAGTGCGCGCAAAGACACATATCGAAGAGAAACGTCAAAAAGAGATCATCATCGTTGATGAGCTTCCTTACCAGGTGAACAAGTCCCGTCTGATCGAAAATATCGCACAGCTTGTACGTGATAAACAGATCGAAGGAATCTCAGAGATCAGGGATGAGTCGGACAGGGAGGGGATGCGTATCGTCATCGAGCTTAAGCGTGACGCGATGAGCGAGATCGTTTTGAACAATCTTTTCAAAAGTACGCAGATGCAAGTTACGTTCGGGATCATCATGCTTGCGATCAACAACAAAGAACCAAAGATCTTCAATCTACTTGAGCTCCTAGATATCTTCCTGAAACACCGCAAAACGGTAGTGATCAGAAGAACGATATTTGATCTAGAAAAAGCACGCGCCAGAGCACATATACTCGAAGGTCTCAAGATCGCTGTAGACAATATAGATGAAGTGATCAAGATCATCCGATCAAGCGCAGACGACAATGTGGCAAAAGAGAGTCTGATGAGCCGCTTTACGCTCTCTGAAATCCAGGCAAAAGCGATTTTGGAGATGAGACTAAGACGCCTCACGGGGCTCGAGATCGAAAAGATCGAAAGCGAACTCGCCGAGCTGCGTAAGCTGATCGCAGAACTTGAAGCGATCCTGAAGTCTGAAGAAAAGATCAGTGAGATCATCTACAATGAGCTTATAGAGATCAAGGAGAGATACTCAAAACCGCGTTTGACTGAGATCATAGAGGATTATGACGATATTGATATCGAGGATCTTATCCCTAACGAGCCCATGGTCGTGACGATCACCCACAGAGGCTATGTCAAGCGTGTACCGGTTACACAGTATGAAAAACAGCATCGCGGCGGCAAAGGGAAAACCGCGGTAACCACCTATGATGATGACTTTATCGAGAGGTTCTTTATCTCAAATACCCACGATACACTGATGTTTGTCACAGACAGAGGTCAGCTCTACTGGCTGAAAGTCTATAAGATTCCTGAGGGATCACGTGCAGCCAAAGGTAAAGCCGTGGTGAACCTGCTCAGTCTCCAGGCGGACGAGAAGATCACGGCGATCATCCCAACAACTGACTTCAATGACGATAAGAGTTTGGTATTCTTCACTCAAAACGGTATCGTAAAACGAACGAACCTTTCTGAGTACTCAAACATCAGAAGCAATGGTGTAAGAGCGATCAACCTGGATGATGATGATGAATTGGTAGAGGCAAGGATCGTCACACCGCAGACCAAGTGGCTCTTTGTCGCGACCAAGAAAGGGATGTGTATCAGATTCAAAGTCGAAGATGCCCGTGAGATTGGACGTGTGTCACGCGGCGTGACGGCGATCAAGTTCAAGATCAAAGGAGATTTTGTCTGTGGTGCAACGACGATCGAAGACGAAGAGGATGAACTTCTGATGCTCAGCGAGAAGGGCCTTGGAAAGCGTACAACAGCAAGCGAATACCGTGAGCAGAACCGTGCCGGAAAAGGAGTGATCTCCATGAAGCTTACACCAAAAACCGGTGATGTGGTGGGTGTCGTGTTTGTGGAGAACGATAAAGATTTGATGTGTTTGACCAGCGCAGGCAAGATGATTCGTGTGGATATGGATCAGATCAGAAAAGCCGGGCGCAACACGTCGGGCGTCAAAATAGTCAGTGTTGAAGCAAAAGACAAAGTGGTGAGTCTTGCTAAATGTCCAAAAGGTGAAGATCCGAAAGATCTGGATGTGATAGCAGATGACAATATGGAACAAATAGATAATACATTAGGATTGGAATACAATGAAACACTATAACGTAGCGGTCGTTGGTGCATCGGGTGCAGTAGGGGAAGAGCTCTTCAGGGTGCTTGAGGAGGTCAATTTTCCTGTAGGCAATCTTCTTCCTCTAGCAAGTGCCAGAAGTGCGGGAGAAGAGATAGAGTTTAAAGGCGAAACGTACAAGATCGAAGAGCTTACTGAGGGTGTGTTTGAGGGGCGAGATATCGATATCGCGTTCTTCTCTGCGGGCGGAAGCATCTCAGCGCAGTATGCGAAATTTGCGGTTGAAGCTGGTGCTGTAGTGATCGACAATACCTCTCACTTTAGAATGGACCCCAAAGTACCTCTGGTCGTGCCTGAGGTAAACCCTGAAGATATCGAACGCTGGAGAGAGTCAGGAGTCATCGCAAATCCTAACTGCTCTACGATCCAAATGGTTCAGCTTCTTAAACCCCTCTATGACCTTTACGGCGGGATCAAAAGGGTAGATGTCAGTACCTATCAGGCGACATCAGGAGCTGGGAAAAAGGGCATGGAGGAGCTGGTGCGCCAGATGCAGGATTTTTTTGCCTTCAGACTGAGCGAGAGTGAGTGCAATGCGTTTGCACACCAGATCGCACTGAACGTCATCCCGCAAATCGATGTGCCTCAGCCCAACGGTTATACCAAAGAAGAGATGAAGATGGTCAACGAGACGAACAAGATCATGCATTCTGACTTTGCAGTCTCTGCAACCTGTGTGCGTGTACCTGTACTAAGAAGCCACTCTGAGTCGATCACAGTTACTTTTGCTGAGCACATTGATGTGAGTGTGGAAGCGGCAAGAGAGGCATTGGCAAACTTTGAGCATGTCAAAGTGATCGACAATCTTGAAAAGAGTGAATACCCGATGCCAATGACAGCGACTGATACGGATTATACCTATGTGGGTCGTATCAGAAAAGATCATTTTGCATCCAACATCCTTCACCTTTGGGGAGTTGCTGACCAGGTGAGAGTGGGTGCTGCAACCAATGCGGTGAGAATCGCCCAGAAGTGGATCAAACTAGAGGAGAACGCGTAGTGTTGGAAGCATTATTTGAAGGAGCGATTTGGAGAAGCAGGTTTATCGTACTGCTGGCAGTGGTTTTTGGGCTGTTGGGTGCAATCATACTCTTTATGGTTGCATCGCTGGATATATGGAATGTGGCACTCATGACGTTTCAGGTGGTGACGCATGCAATACCTCATCCTGAACATTTTCACGAAGATGTCGTTGCTGGTATTATCGGGGCAGTCGATCTCTATCTCATCGCCGTGGTGATGTTCATCTTCGCTTTTGGTCTCTATGAGCTTTTCATCTCCAATATCGATGAGGCTGAAGGAAAGAACGGTTCTCAGCTCCTTGCGATTAGCAACCTTGACCAGCTCAAAGACAAGATCGCGAAAGTCATCGTGATGGTACTTGTGGTCAATTTCTTCCAAAGAGTATTGCATACAGAGTTCAATACGCCAATGGAGATGATGTATTTTGCGATCTCTATCACTGCATTAGCTGTAGGGTTGTATTTTTTAGGTAAAGTAGGAAAACATTGATGAGTAAACTATTTGTAGATGCCTGTTTTGGTAAGGAGACACCTTATACCCCGGTGTGGATGATGAGGCAGGCGGGAAGATACCTACCAGAATACATGGCAGTACGCAGCGAGGCAGGCAGCTTTCTTGGTCTCTGTCACAATCCACAAAAAGCCGCAGAAGTGACGATCCAGCCTCTTGATATCGTCGGTGTGGATGCGGCGATCCTTTTTAGCGATATCCTTGTGGTTCCCGATGAGATGGGGATGGACCTCTCTTTTGTGAAGGGGGAAGGACCTAAATTCAGTGATCCTGTACGTACGCAAGAAGACCTTGAGAGGTTGATCGGCGGTAAAGAGGCGGCTAGTCGACTCACCTATGTCTATGAGACGATTAAGCTGCTTAGAGCGCAGCTTGATGCGAGAGGTGACAAGAAGGCATTGATCGGGTTTACCGGCGCTCCTTGGACACTAGCAACCTATATGATAGAAGGGCAGGGGACGAAGAGCTATACTATCTGCAAAAAGATGATGTACTCCAACCCTCAACTGCTTCACGCTATCCTTGCAAAAGTGACTGAAGTGGTCAAGCACTATTTGCAGATGCAGATCGAAGCGGGTGTTGACGTCGTGCAGATCTTTGACAGCTGGGCCGCAGCGATCGAACCTGGCAAATATGATGAGTTTAGCTGGAGATATATGGTGGAGATCTCGGAGTACCTCAAAGAGAAGTATCCGCATATCCCTGTGATCATGTTCCCTAAGGGGGTTACTGCATTTATCGAGCGCGGCCTGGTCTATGGGAATTTTGATGTGTTCGGCGTGGACTGGGGTACACCGATGGCGCTGGCAAAAGAGAAACTGGGAGAGAAGTATGTGCTTCAGGGCAACATGGAGCCATGCCGTCTCTATTCGCAGGAAGCGACCACCGCATGTGTGGAGGCGATCCAGAAGACCATGGGTGGCAAAAGACATATCTTCAACCTTGGTCACGGGATTTTACCTGATGTACCTGTAGAAAATGCAAAGCACTTTATAAGAGAGTGCCATAGAGTTTCGAGAAAACAGTAGTTTTCTTCAAATAGAGTTCAGCGTTCAGCGTTCCCCTTGCTCCCAAACTGAGGCTGGGAGTGTCTATCGAACTGATGTGTCACATGCGCTCTATTGGTTCCCAAATATAATTTGGGAACCAATAGACGACTAATAATCCTGAACACTACACGCTGAACCTAGAACACACACAAGTTGAAATACAAGGATATCCTCACCAATGAGTTCTGAACACTACACGCTGAACCCTGAACGCTTTCATAGTCTCGTAGAAGAGTACCGCCAGCGGTTGAGTATAAAGGAGCAGTGATGTCATCGATTATTTTTGGGCCGGTATACTCCCGCCGTTTTGGTAAGTCTCTTGGGATTGATCTTAGCCCTTCCAAAAAACAGTGTAATTTTGACTGTCTCTACTGTGAACTAGAACCGGCAAAGACAATGGAGCGGTATGAAGATGTCATCAGCGTTGCAGAGGTGATGGACGCGTTGAAAAAGGGGCTGAAGGAACACCCTGATGTCGATTTTATTACTTTGACAGCAAACGGTGAACCGACACTCTATCCCCATCTTTTAGAACTTATCAATGAGATAGACAAGGTCAAAGGAGAGATCAAGACACTGATCCTCTCCAATGCCGGGACGATTGATGACCCCAAGGTGCAGGAGGCACTTTTGAAGCTGGATGAGGTGAAGCTCTCCCTAGACTGTGCGACACAATCTTGTCTGAAAAAACTAGATCGTGCGCATCCGGGCATCGACATTGAGAAGATCAAGGCGGGAATGCTGGCGTTCAAGTCCCGGTATCAGGGTCGATTGATCGTTGAGATACTTCTTGTTAAAACACTCAATGACACACCCGAAGAGATCGCCCTGCTCAATGCGTATCTTCTGAAACTCCGCCCGACACGCATTGACCTCGGGACGATCGACAGGCCGCCTGCGTATGATGTCAAGCCTCTTAGTTATGAAGAGATGCTGGTAGTCTCAAAACAGTTTGATGCTTCACTGCCTCTTGATATCGTTTCTCGCAAGAAGTCAGAGGCAAGAGCTTCGGGCTATACAGAGGAAGAGATACTTGAAACACTGGCGATGCGACCGTTAAGTCCAGATGATATCGAAGTACTTTTTGACGAAGAGAGTCAAAAAAGGGTAGAAGAGATGATCGATAGGGGTGAACTTAAAATTATTGAGAGTAATGGTGTGAAATTTTACGTTTTAGCTTAAAATTGCTTGACATTAAAGTGAAAAAGCATTATAATCTCACCCACTAAAAAGATGTTACTTTTCAACCATTCCGGATTAGCTCAGCGGTAGAGTAGATGACTGTTAATCATTTGGTCGCTGGTTCGAATCCAGCATCCGGAGCCATTGTATTTTGTAATGACTTTTTTGCACTAGCCCTCGTCGGTGATTCAGTACAACGACTACGGTTTCAAAACTAAAAAGTAAATGTTTACTTTTTCACGTTTTTCACCATTCCGGATTAGCTCAGCGGTAGAGTAGATGACTGTTAATCATTTGGTCGCTGGTTCGAATCCAGCATCCGGAGCCACCTTTTTAAAGATATTTTCAATCAACATCTCATCACTATGATTTTCAATCTGCTATGTAATGATCTAAAACCGTATATGTGTTTTATTGAGCCTATGGCATCATAAGCACAAGAGAGGGTATAGGATTCCCTATGTGTTTATGGTTGGAAGCAGTAGAGACTAAGCGAGGGGGCTTGAGCAAACATATATTTTGTGAGAATTTTTTGGAACAGCTCAATGAAGTTGATGAAAAGTGTAGAGAAAATTTTTGAGGGTATCTTTGGATGAGCAAAGTAGTCAGAGGGGAGAAGGATCATGATCCATGGGACGAAAACGATAGAAAGGATGAAAGCGATGATCGTCGAAGTCACCATCTTTTTCTCCTGCTATGCTGTAATGCGAAGTGCTTATGCGCATATAGGCTTCAGTGAACACTTTCCTATCTCCTCAAGCAATGTCGTAGCGTATGACCCCTTCGGCAGAAAGAATTTCACGGTAAGTCTTTTGCTTTTACTCTCATAGTGTGTCTCTATCTCTTTGGGCCAGATCCAGGCATATCTTCTGTCCCCCTTCAGTGTGCTTAGGTCTCTGTCGTCAAATGGCGCTTCAAGGTGATAGGCGTCGCTTCTGGAGCGTTCAACGTTGGCCCCGCAGAGCAGGCCCGTAGGAGAGATTTTTTTCTCTGCAAAGCGTGTTGCGCTTTGCATCATGTCTTCGAGCAGTGTGATTTTGCCGTAGGGGTAGGCTTGCATCATTTCTCCCAAAAAGAGCTTGAAAAACTGGGGCTGTTGGGCAAGGGCCTTGACCAGTTCGAGCGGATAGCCGAGTTTTTTGGCTGCCTTGTCGGCAGGGTATTGGGTGATGGTGGCTGAGAGCTTGACGCGCATACTCAGCCAACGATTGAAAAGGTGGCTTTGGTAAGCGCAAACGAGTAGCTTTTCCTTGCTTCCTTTGAGCTTCTTCCCGCTGTGGGCGATCTCTTTTCCCTGCTCAAAAGAGTGGCTGTCCTCTCCAAATCTCTGGTAGCCGTAATAGTTGGGGATCCCCTCTTTTTGCATCTTTAGTGCGGTGGTACGGAAGAACTTTGCATCTTTGGCTGTGACATCATGTAGGATGATAGAAAAACGGTTGCCCTTGAGATGCCCTATCTTGATGGGCGCTTTGTGATAGGTTTTTTCCAGTATCTCTATGCGCTCTGTCGTGAGGTTTTTCTCAAGTGCTTTTTCATACTTTTTGGGCAGAGAGAGATATTGTATCGTAGTTGCATTTTTATCTTTGAGTCCGGCATATCCGATGTCACGTTCTTGCAGTCCTGTAGCTTGAGAGATGACATGGATGAGTTTCCATGTGCTCATATCGGTCTTTTTGATCTTGAGGATCAGGAAGTGGCCTGTTCTGCTGAATGGGTAAAGCGGTATCTCCTCTACAAAGAAGCGCTCTAGGGTCTGTTTAAAGTCGAAATTGATAGGTTGGTGGGTATAAGCGTAAGTTTTTTGCATAACAGCATTATATCCAATCCATTACTTCGTATCACTTGTTGAGCGGAATGGTTTGGGGGCGTGTATCCCCCCGTGCCTGTAAGTTTTGATACGCCGCATGAAAATTTGTTTGATAAAAAATAAGATGGAAGCACTCTGTGGGATAGAGTAGGGAAAAGGGCGTTTCTTAGTCAGTGTGGTACACTCACTTTAGTCAAGATTCATGATACAGGGAGGGTGAAGACGATTATCCGCATTTCCCCGGAGCGCATTTCATCCCTCCGCATTTTCCCTCAAGCTTGCTTTTGATACTCCCTGATTGCATCTCATCAAGCATCTTCTGTGTCTCCACTGGATGTGCGATAAATTGGTAGGCTTTATAGAGCGTGTAAAACCCGTAAAGGATCACCATCAGTGCAGCAAGCTTCATCATGATACCGCGTAGCGAGCCTTTCTGTAAAAACTTGGTAAGGGTCGCCAGAAAAAAGAGCGCAGGGATTGTTGCGAGGCCGAAGGTGGTCATCACTATGGCACCCCAAAGCGGTGATGCGGTACTTGCTGCAAAGATAGCAAAGGAGTAGACGAGGCCGCAGGGGATGATCCCGTTGAGCATCCCGAGCATAAAAAAGCTAGAGTAGCTTTTTGAGGTGATCAGTTTGCGGAAGTTGTTCTGATACCAGCCGTTCTTAGAGATGGAGAACTCCGCAGAGTTGAGAAACTTGAAATTGCCTACAAGCGAAAGCCCCGCAAGAACCATCAGGATCCCTGTTAGTAAAAAGAGCACCCCTTTGGTCGTGGGGGTAAAAGCGATCGCCCGTCCAAGCAGTCCGAACATCGCACCCAAGATCGCATAAGTAGCGACACGTCCGAAGTTATAGGCAAGGTGCTGGCTGGTCTGCTGCCACCATGCACTCTTTTGATCGATCTTGGTAGAGCTGTAGGCGACAACGATACCACCGCACATTCCGATACAATGTCCCACACTTCCCAGAAATGCGGTAGTTAAGATAATGAGTAAGTCTATATTTTCCATAATGAAACTATAGTATTATTTTGTTAAAATAATATTAATAGACGGTAAGGAATAGTGTGTGTTCAAAAAACTAAAACGTAACTTTATCAAGATGTTCCGTGAGCTTTTAGTGTATCATCATAGTTCATTGGAGTACAGGGCAAAGATCTTGACACTGATGGTCTCTTCAAATGAAACGATCGATGTCTGTGAAGAGCAGGCGCTTAAAGAGATCGCACATACGATCTACTTTGATGATGAGGAGAGGGCTGAGCTGCTTATCGATACCGTCAAAGAGTATCATGAAAAGATCATCACAGATAACGGTCTAGATTTTGAACACTTGGTACAGGATGTTGAAAGAGAGAGCAGAGCAGTCAGCCGCTATGTTGAAAAGATCGACTTTGAACTTCTTGGAAGATTGCATCAGTGCATGAAGGAAGAGGAGGATATGATATTTCAACAGAGGATTTTGGAGTTTTTGCAGATGCTTAAAGAGGAGTATGGTAAAAAATCCTAAAGTCGATCCTTACCGCGTGTATCAGAGCATAGAAAAGGAAGTGAATGGAGTGGTATCGTTTTATCGTTCGAGGCAGGGTGCAGGGAGTATTCTATCGTAAGGTGGTTTCTCAGTCCATGATGAAAAAGCAGTTTAAGGGGTTTATCAGAAACCTTGATGACGGGACGGTGGAAGTGGTAGGTGAGATCTACGAGGAGGATTTTGATACTTTTATGAAGATACTTCAAGAGGGATCTCCTTTGAGTAGTGTTGAAGCCATAGAGTATGAGATGATCGATGATGCGGAGTTTCACACTGATGGGTTTGAAATACGCTATAAGGAGAAGAGATGAGCAGCGGTTGGACATGTCAGTATATGGGAACAAACGGTGAGGAGAAGGAGTGGTGTATCAAGCTTTCTCATAAGTGTGACCCTGGCTGCAAGGGGTGTGTGATCTACAACCAGGTAACATTTTCTCAACCCGATATTTCCGAAGAACAACAACGAAAGGTAAAAAAACGCAGCGATAATCCGTTAAAAAGGTAGATTTTTTAGAAAAAAGAAAGAGAGAAGAAAGATGATACTGTAGAAGAGTTTTTAAAAGAGTGCAAAAAGTCACTTAATGCACTCGAAAAAGATTTCGGTAATGATGCAGAGACAGAAGTCCGATGTTGCTATTGTGAAGATATCACAAAGATACAAAATTGATGAAATCATTGCCAAGAAACTGGCACAGTTGTGCGATTAGTTCTATTTCCGACGATACCCGTATTCTTTATTCGCCCTGTTCCATATTCTGACTGTATTTTCCTTCGCGGGCATATCCGTTGAGCATGCAGCGTTTCAGGAGCATCTTTTGCGCTTCAGTCACGTTATTCTCCTCGCCTTTCCAAGCTTCAAGTACCGGTGCCTGCAGTGCACGGCCATAGGAGAAGCTGACTTCCCATGGATGCGGTCCCAGCATATTTATCGCGTTCAAGTTGGCAGTGGCATCTTCCGCACTCTGCCCGCCGGAGAGAAATACGAGTCCGGGTACTGCAGCGGGCACATAGCGCCTCATGCAGCGTATCGTAGCCTCGGCAATCCTTTCTGGACTTTCCTGCTGTGGACATTTCAACCCCGGGATGACCATATTGGGCTTGAGCAGCATCCCCTCAAAGAACACGCGGTGGGCATCAAGCTCAGCAAAGACTCTCTCAAGTACCCTGGAGGTGACCGCTTCGCAGCGTTCGATGGTGTGGCTGCCGTCCATCAGTACTTCGGGTTCCACGATTGGTACGATATCCAGCTCCTGGCAGAGTGCAGCGTAACGTGCGAGCGCATGGGCATTTGCTGCTATACCGTACTCAGTTGGAATATCCTGTTTATCGATCTCGATCACTGCCCGCCACTTGGCAAATTTCGCTCCCAGTTCTTTGTACTCTACAAGCCGGTCTCGCAGGCCGTCCAGCCCCTCTGTGATCTTCTCTCCGGGGTAGAGTGCCAGCGCTTTTGCACGTTGGTCCACTTTGATCCCCGGCATGATCCCCCTACTCAAGAGCAGTTCGGCAAATGGTGTTTTGTCCCTGGTACTTTGTCTCAGCGTCTCGTCATAGAGAATGACCCCGCCGATATAGCGTTCGATCCCTTCGCTTGTAAAGAGGATCTCCCGATACCTGCGGCGACTCTCTTCGGTGGATTTGACATTGACCCTGTCGAAGCGTTTTTTGATCGTTGGAGTACTTTCATCTGCTGCGAGTACCCCTTTGGGTTTCACGACGATGGCTTCTGCTATGGACTTGAGAGTGTCTTTGTTCATTGGTAACCCCTTTTTTATGCAGCATCTTCACAAATGACTATGTCTTCGTGGAACACTTAGTTTGCTATAGATCATTTATAAGTATACAAAAAATATCCGTATAATGCAATAATTAACAATATTTAAACATATTAATAATTAATTTAAATAATTAATTTAATGTATGATTATCTGTTCTAATTTGGGTAAATACTTTAAAACACTTTTAGTTGATCTATCTTTTCGACGTTTTTATGAAGCCAGCTGCCTACAATGCTGTAAGCGCTATAAACACGGTTCTGTACGTGTCATTTTTTGATAGAGACCTAAAATCTATTACCAACATTACCGCAGTCAATAGTAAAAAAGTGGGGTACATCAGTAGGCTGATATCTTTTTTTGCTGCAGAAAAAAAATGCCAATGCCTCGAGCGAGACGGCGATAATAATGATGACAAGAAATTTGATCAAAGTAGTTTTCTGTTTCGTGATGGTTTCTTCACCATGGACTTTAAACACTTCTTCTTCCATCAAAAACCGCTGTACCGATGACAATGAAGCCGACAGCATCCAGAAGGACATTGGTAAGCAGTGTTTACTCGTGTATTGAAGCCCAAATATCATAAAGGGCAGAAACTATCATGGTGAGACTGATAAGCCCAAGTGATAAACTGATAAGACCATACACGGTTCAACTGATTTTTTCAGTCATAGGTTTTGAGGCATTGTGCGTGCACATCCAGATCCTATGGTACCATAAACCTTATAATCCGCCTATCGGTGGTGCTGAATAGCATTTCCTCCTTCCAACAGTCCCTGGATTGTGAAAGAACTGAATCAAGCTTCTATCACATTTTTCTTCTCGAGCCAATTATGTTAAAATCCCGCCTTTAAGATAGGATAATGAATGGGAATTTTTGCTTTACAGTCACTTGCCGGAGGCTTTTTGGATGAAGATCTAAAGCATTTCAATAAGGTTTTTGATGATTGGTGTGTGCAGTTTGAGAGTTTTAAAGATGCACAGCTTATACTCGATACGCTTGAAGAGAACGATACGATCAAGATCGTAGAGATCACACCGCTGAGCTATCCCAAATACTTCTTCCCGAAACTGCAAGGGATCATCCACTCTACACGGGAGCATGAAGGGAAGATTATCTGCATCGTTGAGCCGCAGATGGGTATGAGCTTTCGTATAGCCGTATGTGATATAAAGAGCAAGCAGGTAAGAGTGCTCCGTACCCGCTATAAAACCGCACATAGTGTCGAAGGGGTATTTGCAAACCTCTCTTTTGAGTTATGAGATTTTCCCTCTGAAGCCTGAGGATAAGGGAAGAGTGGCATTGGCATCGTCTAGCACCTTTGGTGCGCTCCCGGAATCGACTCTTTTGCCGATGCCGCGGAACAATCTGCCGAGTATATCACTCCCCAAAATGATTCTTGGATTCTGATTCCAGAGGAGGATGACATCATTGTCTATCACCTCGGTCCCGCTTTTGTCGGAGTTGACCTTGAATCGGACAAGATGTGTACCCAGTTTCTGATTTTCTTCACGGACGATAATCGGTCTATGGCAGTAGTCCATCGGACGGATAACCGCATCACTGTTCATTAAGACGTCTGCAATAAAGTTGCTTGTATTCAATACCAGTCGGGGTTCACGGTCGGAGTCGATCAGTACAGCCCATTTTCGATCGGCTTGATAGAGTGTTTGCAAAAAAGGATCGTCAGGTGTTGGTGAAAAAGTTGGGAAGAGGGGGTTCCCATCCTCAAAATCCAGCTTAATGATGCTGTTATAAGGAATCGGCTCACCTTCTTCTGACAGAGGGATATCGTCAATATCAAGAAAATTAAGCGCCCCCTGGCCTTCCATCCTGGCGATGTCAGAGTCGGAAGATTCCATATGCAGTTGTATCACCCGGCGCATGTCCTGTTCTGAAAAAAAACGAATCCCCTCGGTTCCCAACCATCTATCAAGTACCAAAGCTGTCGGTTTGGCAACCGGAAAAAGGAGAAGCTGATAGAATCTCAGCAAAGGAGCGAGCATCGCAGCCACACTCAATGCATGCCGGAAAAAATATGCCTGGGGAATGATCTCGGCAAAAATAGTAATGACGACTGTTGAGAAGATAAATGCAAAGAGACCAACAAGGACCGAGTCTGCCAACAAAGCCAGCAATACATTGACGGCGACGTTTCCCCAGAGAATCGTAACCAGTGTAAAGTTCGAATCCTTCCGGAATTCCAGTACTCTGAGGGCTTTTGGATTGCGTTTTTTGGCTTCAATCTCAAGCTCCAGCTTGCTCAGTGAAAATATGGCTAGATTGAGTCCAGAAAATATAGCAGACTGGGTAAGGCAAAGTGCAATAGCACTCCAGGTCAATGCCATCATATCCGTCTACCGGTAAAACTAAAAGCGGCTGGAAAACCGGCTAAATTCAAGGTTCGCAATCTTTTATCCTTTAATGGAGTATTTAATATAGGGGTGTTGAGGTTTCACTTTTTCTGCTCTTGAGCCCATAAAACCATTCTCAGAAAAGCAAAAATATCTGAGGTATATCGATTTATAACCAGAATACTATAGTATCCAAATAGACTAGCATAGCCCGGCACCAGTATAGAGAGTATACTAAAATATCTCTTGTTGCTCCAATGTCTCTCTACTACGATGGTACCTACTGTTTCTTTAAGGTTTTTGTTCCATCGCTTCCGCAAAATTCGCTTTGAGTTTCGCGATCTTGGGTGGGATGACCGCCATGCAGTAGCCCTGCGTAGGATTTTTACGGTAGTAGTCCTGGTGGTAGGCTTCGGCTTTGTAGTAGTTCTTTAGTGCTTCGATCCTGGTGACGATCGGGTCGCTCCAGTGCTCCTGTGCCGCTTCCTTCGCGGCTTCAGCTGCTTCTTTGGTCTCTTTATCGGTATAGAGGATCAAAGAGCGGTACTGTGTGCCTCTATCGGCACCTTGTTGATTGAGGGTTGTAGGGTTGTGTGTGGCGAAGAATACATCCAGAAGCGTATCGGTTGTAATGACACTGTCATCATAAATGATCTTGACTACCTCCGCATAACCTGTATTGCCGGTACAGACATCCCTATAGGTAGGGTTGGGCAGATGACCGTTGGCATAACCGCTCTGCACATCCTGTACACCCCGTAAACGCTCAAATACCGCCTCCGTACACCAAAAACATCCGCCGCCCACGACAAGTTCTCTGATAGCCATCATTTATCTCCTTTATCTGTTGCACCTTCTTGCTCTCAACTGGATGGAGAGTGACAAAACGGTTTGGTTTGTATTTACTATATCTGCTATAATACATATATCGTATAAATTTTCTCTTATCTTAAATGCCCCACCTGCTGTATTTGTTTGCTATGCAGGTAACAAGTAGCAGGCTTTCTTTCGTGGCACATTCCCGCTCAGGAGAGTGGGAACGAGGGGTAAAGAGGTAAAAAACGCGACCAGTCGTGTGAGCCAACTGCTGAAGTTGTCTTAGCGACAGTGTAGTATTTCGGGCTTTGCCCGGAATGCGTCCCAATCCATAAAAAAGGATCTTTTTATGCATATAAATGTGGTGTGTCCGTATTGTCTCAAAGTGAATCGAATTCCAAAGAGGGAGCGCTATAGCAAGGTAAACTGTGGAGCCTGTAAGAAGTCGCTTCTACAGAGCAAGCCCGTGGAGGTAGATGCAGCAACATTCGGTACATTCGTGGTCAATTCTGATATCCCTGTTGTCGTAGACTTCTGGGCACCATGGTGCGGTCCGTGCCGCCAGATGGCACCGGCTTTTGAAGAAACAGCGCTCTTGATGTCGCTTCAAGCACAGTTTTTGAAGGTCAATACAGAGAACAACCAACAGCTTGCTAGACAATATGGTATCCAAAGCATTCCGACCCTTATTGTGTTCAAGGGTGGAAAAGAGGTTGACCGTCTTAGTGGAGCACTAAGTGTGGGAAGACTGCAAAACTGGGTCAGCCAGTATCTATAGTGGGTTGCAATTCCATAAGAGATAGCGGTAAGGATGTGGTTGTGCTTTAAGTCGTTCCCATGAAAAGCAGGGAGTTGACAGGCAGGTGATGAGGAGAATGATGAGCAAGATATTATTACTCGAAGATGATACAAATCTCAATGAAACGGTGACTGAGTTTCTTGAAGATGAGGGGTATGAGGTGGTTTCTGTCTATGATGGCGAGGAGGCACAGGAGAAGCTCTATGAAAACAGATTTGATCTGCTGCTTCTTGATATCAATGTCCCCGGTGTGAATGGGCTTGATCTACTTAAAGAGAGCAGAAGACAAGGGGTAGTGGCACCCGCGATCTATATCACTTCAATGGACAGTGTAGAGGATCTCGAAGAGGGATTTAAGAGTGGTTGCGATGACTATATCCGCAAGCCTTTTGCACTAAAAGAGCTTCAGATACGCATCGAAACCCTCCTTAAGCGCGGGTTTTATCATCAGGAGAAAGAGCGTATTGTGATCACTGAAGCTATCGCGTATGATATCAAGAACAATGAGCTTATCATCCAAGATAAACCTGTCTCATTAGGTCGTAAAGAGGCGACACTACTTAAGCTGTTTGTAAAAAATGAGGGAAGGGTGCTTGCCCATGAGCTCATTTTTGATCACCTTTGGAACTATGATGAAGATCCCAGTGATTCTGCACTGCGTACCTACATCAAAAACCTGCGTAAATTGATAGGAAAAGAGAGAATTGTCAGTATTAAAAAACAGGGCTACAAGTTCATTACTGAAAAGTGAGACAAAATCTCTACGAAGGTTCCTTGCTCTTTATGTTTTGTTGGTTATGATGGTCATCTCGACGCTGGGAGTGCTCTACTACCAGGCAAAGAAAGAGCTCATGCTCTCAGCGCAGCGTGCCGAGCTGGTCAAATATGCCTATATTCAGACCAAACGCCTTAAAGTACTTCACCACTTTTTTGACGATCAGAGAACCTATCCTAGAGACCCCCGTTTTCGATCTGCGATCTATGATATCGAGTACAAGGAGATCTTCTCTCTTTTGAAGAATAAGTCGGTGGATTTTGCTCAGGAGATCTATCTGAAAGATGGGGTGATCCATTTTGTAAAAAGTTTGGATATCTTCTATCTAGGTGCGAAATATCTCATCTTAGAAATAGAAGAAGATGGCATATGGCGTAAGCAGCTGATTCAAAAGATAGTAGGTTTTAGTACGATAGCCCTTTTCCTCTTCCTCTTCTTTGGATATTTTCTTGCCAAACTCTTTGTAAAGCCGATGAGGGATTCGATCATGCTGTTGGACCGTTTCATCAAAGACACGACCCATGAACTCAACACACCGCTCTCAGCCATACTAGCAAATATTGAGATGATGGATACTGATGTGATGGGAGTAAAAAACAAGAAAAAACTCAATCGTATCAGTATCGCGGCAAAGACTGTATCGATACTTTACAAAGATCTTACCTACCTGACACTAGAACAGGAGAGAGAGGATGAAGATGAGCAGATCGATATCGCAGAGCTGCTTTATGATAGGATTGAGTACTTCAGGGTTTTAGCAGAGTCCAAAGCACTTACCTATGAGATGGATATCCATTATGCCCAGATCGTAATGAGTCGCAGAAAGCTCACTCGGATGATCGACAACCTACTCTCCAATGCGATCAAATACAATAAACGAAAAGGGATCGTGGGGATCAAGCTGCGTGAAGGCAGCCTGGAGATATGGGATACTGGTGTTGGCATTCCTGAAGAGAAACAGGCTTTCATATTTGACCGATATAGAAGGTTTAACGAGAGTGAAGGGGGATTTGGTATCGGATTGAGTATTGTCAAGAGGATACTAGATGAGTATGGTATCAAGATAGAAGTATTCTCCCAAAAAGATAAAGGAACGAGGATGGTGATCACATGGTAAAAAAACTCTTTGTGTCGGTAGTGTTGAGCATAGGCGTTTTTGCTGAAAATGCCTACGAACGCCACTGCATCCCCTGCCACAGGGAACTTCCGACAGACCTACAGGGTATGTTCAAAAACTATCTGCTCGTCTATAGCGGTGAGGAGACGATGAAAGCTGCACTGCTTCACTATATGCGCTATCCATCCAAACATATCTCAGTGATGTCTGATCTTTTTATCGATACCTATGGGATCAAACAGAAGCTCTATATCAGCGATCAGGAACTCAAAGAGGCGATCGATATCTATTGGGAGAAGTATAAAGTATCTGGAAAACTAAAATAAAAGTAATAAGTTTTAAGCATTTCATGTTACTATGTCTATTGAATATATCAAAACAAGGAAAGATAAGCATGAAAAAAGCAATAGTGATCCTATTTTTGGTAATGTTTGGCATGGTCAGTATGACTGCGATAGTATCTGCAGATTCCAAGACAGGTCAAAAGATATTTAAAAAGAAGTTTCGCAAAAAGTGTGGATTTTCCGGTGTAAAATTTTCAAGACACCATACACAGAGTGAATGGAAAGAGCTCTGGGAAGGAGGAAAATTTAAAGAAGAGGCGAAAAAAATCTGCCCAAGATTAAAGATCGAGGAGATCAAGGAGTCTTGGTGGGAGCACCTATATGACTTTTCATATCAACATGCAAGCGACGGTGTAGTACCTGAGTGTTAGCCTAAGTGTAACGTGAAGGAACAATTTTGCGAAAAAAGCGTTTTTTTTGCTGTTTTTCTTCACAATCATTTCACAATTAACTGATAATATCAACTCATCTCAAATCAAAGGAAATCAAATGAAAAATGTAATGAAACTTGCTACAGCGGCACTTCTTGGAGTAGCGGTACTGTCGTCCACTGCAATGGCTGATGCCAAAAAAGGTCAAAAGCTCTATTCGAAAAAAATGAAAGCTGCCTGTGGGGTGTCAGGTGCGAACTTTGCTCAAAAGCATACTCAGGATGAGTGGGAAGAGATCCATGGTGCGGGTAAATTTAAAGAAGAAGCAGAAAAAATCTGCCCAGGCCTTACAATGGACCCAAAATATGTGGATGATGTGTATGACTTTTGTTATGAGTTTGCATCTGACTCAGGAAACGTTCCATCTTGCTAATCTGTGAGTCTCAGAGTTTGAGATACCCTATTGGGTATCTCCTTTATGGTTTACGTGATATAATTCCACTTCAAAAATAAACATCATAAAAAGGAACGAATATGAAAAAACTTCTCATTGCTATGTTGTTCGCTGGTGCAACTTCACTTATGGCTGATGGTGCGAGTGTTTATGCAAAATGTGTAGGATGCCATGGTGCAAACGGTGAAAAATCTGCACTCAACAAATCCGGGATCATCCAGGGTCAAGATGCTGCTACGACTGTAGAGCAACTTAAAGGGTACAAAGCAGGTACACTTAACATGTACGGTATGGGTGGTCTTATGAAAGGTCAAGTTGCTGCATTGAGCGACGAGGATATCCAAGCTGTGGCAGAACACATCGCTGGACTCTAATCCTTTTGCCATCAAAGGCTTCGGTCTTTGATGACATCTTCCTTTTTTGTCTACATGCACTCTGTAGAGAGTGACGAATTTCCTGAGAACCTATTTTTCCAAAAACCACCACATTGTGACTGCTGCATTTTCCTGACTGGCATTGCATGGCTTTCGTTGAAAGGGTATCCATTGTGCATATCTGGTTACAGGTGAAACCGCTGATGATGAACATATCATCAGCCCAGGAAGAACGGTTTTGGCCCCAATAGGCTGATATCCCTCCAAAAGAGGCGCTCAAAAGAGGAAGAGGGGGTATTATCGGACCTTCTCTCCTCCGATATAGACCTCTGAAGCCTTTTGTGTATGAAGGATAGTCTGCAGTGCGATATCCTCCAATGAAGCAGGCACGTCTGGAAGTGTGATAACTGCAAAATCTGACTCCCTGCCTACCTCTATACTCCCTGTATTGATCCCTAGTATTTTTGCTGCGTCCGAGGTGACACTTTGAATGAGGAGTTGGGAGAGTTGATCGAGCGGTTGGGTCTGATGCATCATCAGTGCAGCACGAAGCTCATCAAAGAGATTGAGCGACCAGTTGGAGCTGAGTCCATCTGTTGCAACAGTAAACGGCATATGAAGCTCGCTTACTTGCTCGATCGCCAGTCTGCCACATCCGAGCAGTCTATTGGAGCGTGGACAGTGGGCGATAGAGTGACCCCTTGAGGAGAGGTAGGCAAGTTCCTCTTTATTTGCCTGTACGCAGTGGGTAAAGTGCGCAGGATAGGTGTCAAATGCATGCATAAATTCATCAATGGTAGTGAGGGGTGTCGAGGTATTGAAGTACTTTTCAAAGAACGCCTTAAACCCCCCGTTGCCATCCTCCAACCACTCCCGTTCAGCCTGAGACTCCAGAAAATGTGCAGAGAGAGGTAGGTTGTTCTGTTTGGCTACCTGCACCGCCCTTTGGAGGATCACTGGGTGTACCGAGTAGGGAGAGTGGATCGCAACAGCAGGAGTGATACGATCCTCTACTCTACAGGCCTGTGAAGCCCTGACGCGTTCTAGAAAGTCATTGTATAAGGCATCGACATAGGCGGCATTGGAGCCGATGAGCTCATTGAAAAAGACGACCCGCTGTGGTGCTTTCATGCAGGCTTCCAGCTCTGCCCCAAAGCTGGAAATGGCACCAAATGTCGTTATACCAGAGTGCAGCATCTCTTCAATTTTAGTGAGCATCAGTGCATTGTCGCACAGGTGTATCAGGTCATTACGCTTTGCGACGACTGAGTCTAGCCAGGAGATGAATGTGCCGTATTTGAGCGTCGTACTGTTCGCAGAAAATTCTAGGTGTACATGGGTATTGATAAAACCAGGATAGAGCACAGAGTTTTTTCCCGCGTAGTGGATAGCTGCATCAGGGTATTTTTCTCTTAGTGCCTGCAGTGTATCTATCGCTTCAATCTTGCTGCTATAGGCAACTGTACGGTTTTCTGCAAATCCTTCTGGGGTATAGATATAGTCTGCGGTGATCAGGTTCATAAGGCGCTCTTCTTTTTGTTGTAGTGGGTTTAATACTATTTGGATAAAATGATAACTAAAATTTTTTAATAAGGTAGAATAGATGAAAATAGTAGTGATCCAAGGTCCAAATCTAAATATGCTGGGAATCAGAGAACAAAATATCTACGGCCCAATGAAACTTGAGGATATTCATGTGCAGATGAAAGCCTTTGCGGAGCAGAACAAGCATGAGATCGAGTTTTTTCAGAGCAACCTTGAAGGTGAGATCGTAGATCGTATCCAGGAGTGTCTGGGGGATGCGGACGGTATCATTATCAATCCTGCTGCCTATACGCATACTTCTATCGCTATCCGTGATGCGATTATTGCAGTGAAGATCCCCACCATTGAGGTGCACCTTTCAAATATCTATCAAAGAGAAGAGTTTAGACATCGCTCATTGATCGCACCGGTATGTGCAGGGCAGATCACAGGCATGGGACCATACGGGTATCACCTTGCAATGGTGGGGATGCACCAGATCTTTTCAGAGATCAAGATGATGAAAGAGCATCAGGCAAAAGTACACGCAGCGCAAGCATAGGCCTAAGCGCTGTCGCTTCTAGGTGCCTGCCTGGAAGCATACGTGTCTGTCGATAAAAACACCCCCAATCCATCTCCAAAGAGGTCATGATGAACTATATGCTCAACAATGAAAATGCGATCTACTATGAATGCGGATACAGTTGCGACAATGCACTCTATCTCGCGCTTGGAAGTGAAGCATATTTTATCACCGATGACCGCTACACGATAGAAGCCAAGGAGAAGGTTAAACATGCACAGGTTGTGATCGATCGTGATCTGTATGGCAGGGCAGTCAAGATACTTAAAGAGAGCAAAGTTAAAACGGTGTGCATTGACCCAAAAGAGTGGTCTGTCGCTGCGTTTGGACATGTGAGAGAAAATACTAAGATCGCATTTCATCAAGAGGCCGATTTTTCGCATAAAAAACGTATCATCAAAAGTGATGAAGAGCTAAAAATCATTGCCAAAGCCGTCAAGCTGGGTGCCAAAGCGTTTTCAAAACTCGCAAAAGAGTTTCAGCAAAATGGTATCGGTGAGAGTGAGTTTACCCTGACCTACAAAGCCAGGTCTATTTTGGGTGATTATGGGAAGTATGATCTGAGCTTTGACCCTATCGTTGCGCTCAATGCGAATGCAGCAAAGCCGCATGCCCTGCCTACTAAAAAACGCATGAAAGTAGGCGACCTGCTGCTGGTGGATGCAGGACTCAAATATAAGCGCTACTGCTCAGACCGTACACGCACGGTAGAGGTGGGTGAAAAGTTCACCTTCGGCACAAAATCAACATTTACAAAAAAGAAGATACAAAAAGCCTACGATGTTGTACTTCAGGCCCATGACCGTGCGATAGAGAAGGTAAGATCGGGGATGAAGGCTAGGCAAGTGGATGCTTTGACCCGTGATTTGATCACTAAAGCCGGTTTTGGTGAATATTTTGTACACTCTACTGGGCATGGTGTTGGGCTTGATATCCATGAAATGCCTTATATCGCTTCAAAGTCGGATACGATCATAGAAGACGGTATGGTTTTTACGATCGAACCGGGTATCTATATTCCGGGGGAGTTCGGGATACGTATCGAAGATATGATAGCTATGGTCGATGGGAAAGCGGTGGTACTTTAAGTGCTGAAAAAAGGCATTGATACAAAGATTGTGCTGCTAAAAGGGGGACACTATCCCTATCTCTCAGCTAAACGTTTCAAAAAAAGGGAGGCATTGCTTGGTATCGGCGGAAATATCGGTGATGTGGTGCGACGGTTTGAGCATCTTTTTGCCTTTTTAAATCGTAGTGCTTTGGTGCATATCAAAGAGACTTCGCCGATAGTGAAAAACCCTCCGTTTGGCTACACCCAGCAAGAAGACTTTTACAACGCTTTGATACGAATCGAGACAGACTTGACACCCAAGGCATTATTGCGATATATTCTCAAAGTTGAGAAACAGTTTGGGCGCAAACGACTTTTTAAGGATGGACCAAGAACACTCGATATCGATATCATTTTTTATGCAAATGTCTCTTTTCAAGATGAGACGCTAACCATCCCGCATCCTCACTGGTATAAGCGGGACTCAGTCCTTATTCCTTTATCCTATATGAAAGGTGACCTGGCATGATCCATGAAACATTTGTAGCATCAGATCCCAAAAGTGCATATACTCAAGCCGTAGAGAAGTATGGCGGCAAGATCGAACTGGTTTCTGCCAAACAGCTCAAGTATGATGATGGGAAGCTGCGATGCGAGATCAAAGTTGCCATCCCCAAAGCAATTTACCTTCAAAGGACACTGGGTGACGAGTCGCCTGAAGCAAAAAATGAAGCGTCGCTTCTGATGGAGGAGATCGCAACACTAAAGTCTCAGCTCTCACTGATGAAAGAGACACTGCAAAAGGATATCGGTGCGCATGATACAGTGATTTCTCAGGTCAAGTCACTTTTCATGCGCAAAGGGATCACAGAGAGATGGCTGGATGATGTGATCAATGGTTTGGTGGGGACACCGATCACAAAAGAGAGCAAACTTCTCGTCGCCTACCTACTTGAAGAGATCGACGAAGCATTGAAAGTAAAACCCGAAGAGCTCTCTAAGCAAAAAATGATGATGATCGTAGGTCCTACCGGGACCGGAAAGACGACTACGATCGCTAAACTGGCGGCTCGGTATGCCTATTTGATGGATAAGCCTTATCGTGTCGCGCTTATCAATCTCGACAGCTATAAAGTAGGTGCACTAGAACAGCTTAAACATTATGCTGATATTATGCAGATTGAGCATATCGCTGTTGAGAACGTGGACGGCTTTCAAGAGGCGGTGGAGCGTTTGGAGGGGTATGATGTGATACTTGTCGATACAGCAGGTATGTCTCCGTATGATACACAGAAGCTTATCCGGACCGTGGAGTATGTAGACTCAAAGACACTAAGAGCGCTTGAGGTGCATCTTGTGCTTCCAGCTACCATCAAGTATGAGGATATGGAAGATATCTATACGAACTTTTCCTTTTTAAACCTTGACTCTGTGATCATTACGAAGTTTGATGAGACAAAACACCTGGGTACACTGCTCAACTTCATGCTACTCTATGATGTGCCTATGAGCTACTTCTCTACGGGGCAAGAGGTTCCCGATGACCTGCGCATTGCAAGCAAAGAGTACCTGCTGGAGCGTCTGATCGGAGATATCGATGCGGGGTGATACCCAAGCTGACCGCCTGGAAGTGATGATGCAGAAGCATCGTATCTACCCGCACTATACCCTTGCTTTGCCTCCGTTTGAAGTGAGAAAGCGTGCGCTTGCAGAGTTGAAAAAGGGTGATATCCTGCTTTTGGGACTTGATCGCCTGACACTGGTGCTCTTGGAGGGAAACACTATCTGTGCTGAGGTGACGATCGAGCATCATAGTGCTTTGGATAGGCTGAGGATTACAGCATTGGGTGAAGATGCGCAAGCACATGCTTCAAAAAAATATCAGCGTGTCACTGTTGTGTGGGGAGAGATACCCTGCAAAAAACTCGAAGTTGGGCATGTGGTAGGAGCGATGGATCTGAATTTCGATCATCTCAGCGTGGTAGTTGAGCAGAAAAAGATCGCAGAGGGTTCATTGGTGAATGCAGGAGGCAGGATCGCTCTAGAGATCATTGAAGTGATCTCATCATGATACAATTTGAAGAAAAGCAAAGAGGCGTGAGATGAGAGAAGGCAAAAAGGTATTGGTTGGAATGAGTGGCGGTGTAGACTCTACGGCCAGTGCCATGCTCCTGCAAAAAGAGGGGTATGAGATCGAAGGGGTCTATATGAAACTCCATCAAAAAGAGGGGTATCATGAAGAGCACTTTTCCAAAGTACAGCGCGTAGGGGAGTATCTTGGTATCAAGGTGCATTTTTTGGATCTTAGTAGGGCGTTTAAAGCGGAGGTCTATGACTACTTTATAGAATCCTACAAAGCAGGACTCACGCCCAACCCCTGTGTGATATGTAACCGCACTATCAAGTTCGGAAAGCTAGTAGAGTTTGCAGACAGTATCGGTGCAGAGTATATCGCTACAGGACACTACATTCACTCTGATGGAACATCGATCTATATGGGTAAAGACCCAAACAAAGACCAGAGCTATTTTTTGTGTGAAGTCAAAAAAGAGGTGATTCCCAGACTGCTTTTCCCTCTAGGTAACTGGGTCAAAGATGAGGTTAAAGCCTATACAGCACAGATCGACGTACTTCAGGATATCGCTGAGCAAAAAGAGAGTTCGGAGATCTGCTTTGTCGAAAACACCTACGATGAAGTGCTTGCACGCCATATGGATATCGATATGCCAGGAGAGACCGTAGATAGAGAGGGAAATGTTGTCGGGACCCATAAGGGCTATATGCATTATACCATCGGCAAACGCAGGGGATTTTTTGTCAATGGTGCGCATGATCCGCACTTTGTGTTAGCGATCAAACCTGAGCAGAACCAGATCGTTGTAGGCACGAAAGAGCAGCTAGCAGTTCATGCGTTCGAGATCAAGCAGGTCAACCTTTTTGAAGAGAGGGAAGAGTTTGACTGTATGGTGAAGGTACGCTACCGCTCCAAAGCTGTAGTGTGCCATGTAAAGCTGGAGGGGGAGAGAGGAAAGGTCGCACTTCAAGCACCTGTCTTTGGTCTGGCACACGGACAGATCGCCGCTTTTTATGAAGGGAACAGACTCATCGGCGGGGGCGTGATCTGCTAGCGGGGAGACTGCGGTCAGCTCTCTAGATTTCGAGGGTGCTCCTTTTTAAGAGGAGTGTTTTGCGGTATTTTTCTTTTGAGCAACGTTTTGATTTTTCTTTTATGTCTTGCGTTTCTCTCTTGTTTCTCTTCATGGACCGACTTGATCCATAACCAGTTTAGAAGAAAGTAGACAAGGGTAGAGACAATGACAGAGTAAAAAGAGGTACCAACATACAGTGGTAGAAGTATCTGATCAAAATGTTCGGTGAACCATTGTAGTGTGAGTTCAATGTCATCAACCCCCTCGAGTCCTAAAAGGAAATTGCCAGTAAGGTATTCCATATAGTACATCGGCGGCATAGTGATCGGGTTGCTTAGCCATACCGTGGCGATGGCGATCGGCACGTTGAACCTGAAGGCAAAGGTACTTAAAACCACTGCTACCATCTGCATCGGCATAGGGATAAATCCCCAGAACAGTCCTAGCCAAACTCCTCTGGTGACACTACGCCTATTGACCCCGAAAAACTCTCTGGATAGGTTATATTTATCTAAAAATTTATCGAGTTTTTCACTTCGAGAAGAGGTTTTTTTCAAGACTTTTCTTATCATGTGTATCCAGCAAGATTATAGTCGTATTAGTTTAGTCATAGAAGCCTTTAAATCACCTTTTTATTAACTTTTGTGTAGAATGTGCGTGTTATTTATTGCAAATAAGTAATGAAATTCTTCACATTAAAGGTCTTACAATGAGCGGATATATGATATTTTCCGGTACTTCGAATCCTGAACTGTCTCAAGAGGTAGCTGACTATCTTGAGATGCCTCTTGCCAAAGCAACGATCAACCGTTTTTCTGATGGCGAGATCAATGTGCAGATCGCAGAGTCTGTACGAGGAAAAGATGTCTTTATTGTACAACCCACTTCTGCACCGGCAAACGCAAACCTCATGGAACTTCTCATTATGACAGATGCCTTGAAGCGTTCCTCTGCGAAATCTATCACGGCAGTCGTACCGTATTATGGGTATGCAAGACAGGATAGAAAAGCCGCTCCAAGAGTACCGATCTCCGCAAAACTTGTAGCCAATCTTCTGGAGACTGCAGGGATCACGCGTGTGGTAACGATCGATCTACATGCCTCTCAGATCCAGGGGTTCTTCGATATCCCGGTAGACAACCTCTACGGGGCAATTTTATTTATAGACTATATCAAGAGTAAGCATTTTCCCAACCCTATCATCGCTTCCCCTGATATCGGTGGGGTTGCAAGGGCAAGATACTTTGCCCAAAAGCTTGGACTTGAGATGGTGATCGTGGATAAGCGACGGGAAAAAGCCAACGAATCAGAAGTCATGAACGTGATCGGTAATGTGGAGGGTAGAGATGTGATCCTTATCGACGATATGGTCGATACTGCCGGGACGATGGTGAAAGCTGCGGCTGCACTCAAAAAGCTTGGTGCCACATCGGTCATGGCATGCTGTACGCACCCTGTACTTTCTGGTCCCGCATTTGAACGTATCCAAGAGGGTGAACTTGACGAGCTTGTCGTATCCAATACGATACCGATACAAAAAGAGTGCACAAAGATCAAAGTACTCTCTACTGCGAGGATGTTAGGAGAGGTGATCAGACGTGTACACAACAATGAGAGTGTAAACTCTCTGTTTGAGACCAATTAAAGAGAGAGTTTCTGTAAAGTCCGGAGTGTGTCTCTTGTAAAAAACTTTCCGTTTAGGCAACTTTTTTAACAGGAGAGGGCTAAGAGGGATCGGATTAGGGTGCAGGCTTATGCGGCTTGCCGCATCACTATAGCGTATGGCAGATATTGCTTACTGAAGGAAAAACATTGGCAAAAGAGATACCACAATCACATATTCGTAACTTCTCGATCATTGCGCACATCGACCACGGTAAGTCTACTTTGGCTGACCGCATTATCCAACAATGTGGCGCTGTCTCAGACAGACAGATGTCAGCACAAGTGATGGATACGATGGATATCGAAAAAGAGCGCGGGATTACGATCAAAGCACAGTCTGTAAGACTTCACTATACTAAGGACGGGGAGGAGTATATCCTCAACCTGATCGACACTCCAGGCCACGTGGATTTCTCTTATGAAGTAAGTCGATCTTTAGCATCTTCTGATGGCGCACTACTGATCGTCGATGCGGCTCAGGGGGTGGAGGCGCAGACGATTGCCAATGTCTATATCGCGATGGAGAACGATCTAGAGCTTCTTCCTGTGGTGAATAAGATCGATCTTCCTGCTGCTGATCCTGACAGAGTACTCGGTGAACTCGAAGAGGCTATCGGAATCGATGCAACGGAGCACAATCTTGTTTCAGCAAAGACAGGAGAGGGGGTATCTGAGCTGATCGATGCGATCGTTGAGCGTATACCTGCTCCAAAGGGTGATGAGAATGCCCCATGCAAAGCGCTCATCTATGACAGCTGGTTTGATAGCTATCTTGGGGCATTGGCACTGGTGCGTGTGTTTGACGGGAGTATTAAAAAAGGGGAGGTGATGCGTGTGATGGGTACCAAACAAGATCACCAGGTGCTTGATCTGATGTATCCAAACCCTATCGCACCGATCAAAACCAAAGAGATCCGAACCGGAGAGATCGGTATCGTGGTGATGGGTCTCAAGAGTGTCGATGCGATACAGGTGGGAGATACCATCACCAGCGCAAAGAACCCCACAGCAGAGTCTATTGCTGGGTTTGAACCGGCAAAACCGTTCGTTTTTGCTGGGATCTACCCGATCGAGACGGATAAGTTCGAGGATCTTAGAGACGCACTCAATAAACTCAAACTCAATGACGCTTCACTGAGCTTTGAGCCTGAAAGTTCCATGGCATTGGGGTCAGGATTTAGGACAGGTTTTTTGGGGATGCTGCACATGGAAGTGATCAAGGAGCGTCTGGAGCGTGAATTTGACCTTGATCTTATCGCAACAGCACCGACGGTCGTTTACCGTGTCAAAAAGACTGACGGTAGCGAGGTGGAGATACAAAACCCCAGCGAGCTGCCTGAGCCGCAAAAGATCGACACGATCTATGAGCCCTATGTCAAAGCCACGATCCTCACACCGCAAGAGTTTGTTGGAAACCTCATGACACTTTTGACCAATCGCCGAGGGATACAGGTGAAGATGGACTACCTCAATGAGACGCGTGTCTTGATGGAGTATGATATCCCGATGAATGAGATCGTGATGGACTTCTATGACAAATTGAAGTCAACGACGAAAGGATATGCAAGTTTTGACTATGAACCGATGGGATTTAGGCCAGGAAACCTGGTGAAGCTTGATATCCGTGTGGCAGGTGAGATCGTCGATTCACTCTCTATCATCGTTCCTGAAGCAAAAGCGCGCAGCAGAGGACTTGCCTTTGTCAACCAGCTTAAGGAGTTGATCCCTAGACAGCTCTTTGAGGTAGCGATCCAAGCAAGTATTGGCAACACCGTGATCGCGCGTTCCAACGTCAAGTCTATGGGCAAAAACGTGACTGCAAAATGTTACGGAGGGGATATTACCCGTAAGCGTAAACTGCTTGAGAAGCAAAAGGCAGGTAAAAAACGGATGAAGTCTATCGGCAAAGTAGAGGTACCACAAGAAGCCTTCATGGCAGTACTCAAAGTAGAGAGCTGATGTCAAGCTGGCTTCTTCATCTTCACCTCATCGCTGCGATCTCCTGGATTGGGGGAGCGATCTTTATGTTTATTTTGGGGATGACGCTAAGAGACAAAGCAGGGCAAAAAGAGGTCTATCCCCGTATTGGTCCGATCTACGGTTACTTTGAAGTGGTAGCGCTTATCATTTTACTTCTAACAGGTTATATGATGATCGATCAGTATGGCTTGCTGGCTCTTCTTTTCTCTGATGAGACGCATGAAGTGTTGGATGTGTTGCGTATGAAGCTCTATATGGTAGCCGTCATTATCGTATTGACTGTGATCCATATGTGGATCTCTCTAGTCACACTCCACCGTGAAAAAACAGTGATACAAACACTCTTTTCGCGTGGCTCATCGATGGGGATATTTCTGCTCAATCTCTGGGTCCTGCACTATGCGATGGTACTAAGGGATAGTTTGTAGAGAGCAGTATCTGCGGCAAAAATGAAGCACTATAGATACTAGGCTACCGATGATTTTCGACATGAAAGGAGCACGATAGGTCTATTGTGTATAGCTCTGCAGAAGAGGGGACTCCAAGCAGAGACCCTACTCCTTGATGGATTAGTATCTATAGCTTACAGAGAATCTAAGATTTTGTGCTGTGATATCTACTTTTTCCGATGGAAACCACCCTGCACAGTTGATATTTGGTGTATAGTCATGTTGTGCGTAGGTATATCTGATTTGTGATGGCAGATATTTGACACCAAAGAGATCAAAGTTCCAGTATGCTTCATAGGCATCACCACGCACAGCGATCTTAGATCCGATAGCCGTATCTTCTGCCCATGTCATCGGTGTCCAGTATCTTGAGCCGTGGTTGTACTCAAACCCAAACTTGCCGTTTTCTGTGATCATATCAGGGATGATCACACCTGCCCAGATAGAAGAGCCACTCTTGCTTCCTCCATCACTAGAGCCCAAAAGCGAATAGCCATTTTTGGCATCGTAGTAGGTGTATGCACCGGAGAGAAATACAATTGTGTTGTCGAGGAAATCACTGATCTCCTCACCGATCCCACTGACTTGAAGCCCGAGAGAGAAGAGATCTGCCGAACCAGCAGCCACTTTAGTGACTTCTGTGTTCTCATTTTTACCTTTGGTATCAAAGATGTGTGCCCATTGGTACATCAGTTTGTATTGGCCATCATCGTAAGCATCACCAACCATTACGAAAAAGTCCACATTTTCATCTTCTGCAGTCGCATTCACATCAGCATAAGGAAATCTTTTTTCCGTTACTTTTCCATAGACACTTCCTACGTCACCTGTATGCGCTCTTCCATAGACTAGTTTGGTATAGGCACCCTGTATGTAGCGCGACCAGTCGAGTTTTACCATCGCGCCATTCACTTCCATATTGGTGATGTGAGCAAGAGGCGATCCTGCCTCTGGTTCATTTTCTCTGTAGTTTGCCAAGAAGCCGTTTGTGGATGGACGACGCCCGATAGAGAAGGTCAGTGGCTGTTCTCCTACTGCTGTGTTGTACACGAAGTAGGCTTCTTTGACACGCATCAGTGTGTCGGTCGGCTTGGAAGATGCAGCCCAGTCTTTAAGCCCGTTAGAATTATCAAACAGATGTGCACCCCAAGTTGAGTAGATGGCAAGTTTTCCTTTGAAGGACAGCCCTTTCATCGGCACAGATGCCATCGTCAGATAGAGTCTGCTAGTTAGGAGTGAGTTGTTGTTGTATTTATCCCCAGTTTCGTTGTCCTTATAGCTGAGTGACTCCATAGCATTTCTGAAGTCCACACCAAACTTGACGTTATCAAATGCATGATGGACTTTGACATCTGTAATCGTTTTCTTGTTGCTTGTAACGCTCTTTTCAAGCGCTTCGATTCGCGCTTCAAGCTCATCGACGCTAGCAGCGTGCACACTGGTGAGTGCGAGTGTGGCTGCAAGTGAGATCCCAATCAATTTGTTCATTGTATTACACCTTTTTTGTTAAAAATAGAATATATCATAGCAAAAAAAAGCTTAATAAGATAAAATATATTTATTGTAGTAATAAGTATATTTATCTATAATATTCTTAAATTTATGCGCTTTAGTTTAAGCACGGAGCGATCAAATAAAGATGGAAAATGTATCTCTATCTTCGTCTGGATACAGAACAACCTGTGTGGCTTTTTATGTATCGGGATGATAGGTAGATACGTCTTTCACCTGTCACCAGAATCAAAGGAGAACAATGCTGAAAATCACTATACCGGGGATGGAGGAGATCCTACTTGAGCATCTATTGCTCGATTATAACGGGACTCTAGCATGTGATGGCACGATCAAGCCAGGAGTGCTCGAAAGGCTAGAGAAACTCTCGCACTCTCTTCACATCCATATCATTACTGCCGATACGTTCGGTTCGGTACAAAAGCAGTGCGACACACCCTTTCTCTCTATCCATATCATAGGCAAAGAGGCACAGGAGCATGCAAAGCTCGCATATTTAACGCAGTTGGGCGCACAACATACGGTGGCCATAGGCAATGGACGCAACGATGCATTGATGCTTCAGGAAGCACGGCTTGGATTTGCGATACTTCAGGAAGAGGGGTGTGCTGCCAAATCATTGCTCGCATGCGATATGCTCTTGAAACATATCAATGATGCGCTAGATGTGCTTTTGAATGAAAAGAGACTGATCGCAACACTACGTACCTAGATGACGGCTGAGACTCATGGTGTTTTTATGCTGCTTGCCTCTTCTTTTATCTCCCTTGTATGACCCTATGGGCGATTTTGCCTCTCAAAGAAAACCATGAGAAAAGAGACGCGCTCACTGACTGCACCCATCTCTTTGCGTGCATTTGCTCTGGCAGGTGAAATCCTTTTTGTGTTTCTGCATCAAAACCGTTGTTTGAAACAGTGTATGGTATTTTCGCTCAGCACTGCCCAATAGAGGAAAAAAAGAAGTCTCACTTTGCTAGAAGAGACGATACTCCTCTTTGATCGTGTGAAGTATACTTTTGTCAGCCTTGTAGATAAAGGCATAATTGAAGTGGATAGTTTTAAGGATCTCTCTGAGCTCATCCTCTGTTTCAAACCAGTGCGGACGATCGATCCCCTCGACCTTTGTTTTTGGCGGGGTGAGGACAATGCTTTTTACCCAGTTGTTTGAGCGTTTGATATACTCTCGTGCACGGTTGATATCTTCAAGGTTGTCTACAAAGATCGCTACGCGGTCACTTTTTCCTTTGCCAGTACTTTGAAGGTTGGTATCGATAAATACAGGGATAAAGTGTTTGGTGTACTTGATACGTTCGATATCATAAGGGAGTGCATAGGTATTGCAAAAATGAACAACATGAAGGAGATAGTCAAGATGGAAGGGGATGAGATCCTTCTCTTGGTAGACATATCCTCCTACTTTGAAGGTGGATTGAAAGAGCGTATCTGCGATGAGATACCCCTCTACATCTTCTTTGAGCTTTTTGATGTCGGGCTTGATAAGTCCTAGAAGCTCTTTGTCTGTACCTACGAAAAGGCGATCGTCTGAGTTGAGGATCTGCTCAAAGACTTTACGCCACGCATTGTCGATGAAGGCGACATTGCCCTTGTGTGTGAGTACCATCTTCAGAAAGCTCATTTCATGAGGCTCAAGCAAGAAAAACTCTGCTTCTTTTTTGAGTGTGACATAGCGGATCAGCTTAAAGGCAGCCAATTTGATATCTGATACCTCTATCCATGCGATCTCATCGTCTTTTTTGATGATCTCTTTGTTGTCGTAGACAATCGCGTAGGCTCCTTTTTCTATCGCTTTATCGATATCTTCTTGGATCGATGAAAAGAACAGATCGCCATGTTCAACCTTAGAGGGGAAAACTGTGGCAGCGGCAATGGCTTGTACCTGGGGTGTATTGGTCAGTGTACCATCAGTAAGGTTTAGGATATCTTTGATTTTCATTAGCTCACTTTTGTTCCAGCATTTTTTGGACTTTCAGGTCTAAGGAGACTAAGTCCGTTTTCATCTTTAGCTGCAAGTAGCATTCCTTCGCTCTTCAGCCCCATGAGTTTTGCAGGTTTGAGATTGGCTACGACACACGCCTGTGTACCGACAAGATCTTCTGCACTGTACCACTCTTTGATCCCAGCAACGACCTGTCTTGGGTTCTCTTCGCCGATATCTACCTGAAGTAGAAGCAGTTTTTTACTCTTTGGTACCTCTTGGGCCTGGACGATCGTACCGATCTTGATGACAGTTTCAAAGAACTGGTCGATACCGATCAATGCAACACCCTCGGCTTTCTCCTCTTTTTTCTCCTCTTTCTTTGCTTTTTTCTTAGGAGCTTCTTTTGTATCTAGGGGTTCGATCTGTGCCAATAGCGCTTCCTCTATACGAGGGAAGAGGGGATCGATCTTCTCTAGTTTGAAGGTCTCAAGCACACTTTTTTCTTTGATAAGCGCACTCCAGCTCTCATGGGTGATCTCGAAGTGAAGCGCTTTTGAGATCTTGGTGCATGTTTCGGGCATGACAGGATAGAGCATGATGGATACTTTTGCAAGGATCGCTGCGATCAGCCCGTTGAGCGCCATCGCTTCTTCTGTTTTGCCCTCTTTGATTAATCTCCATGGCTGGTACTTGTCGATCGATTTATTGGCAATGCTCAAAGGCCTCCAGAGCTCTTCGAGGTACTTGTGGATCTGCATCTCAAAGAGCAGGGGTTCGAGCTGGTCAAGCGACGCATGCACTTCATCGAGCTCCTGCTGATAGAATTTTGCTATATCTTTGGAGGAGACTTCACCCTCAAAATACTTTCCGCTCATACCGATCAGACGGTTAAGGAGGTTTCCTAGATCATTTCCAAGATCGGAGTTGATGCGATCGATCAGTGCTTTTTGGGAGAAGTCGCCATCCCCGCCGAAGGGTACTTCACGGAGCATAAAGTAGCGGAAATTATCCAAACCGTAGGCATCTGCCACCTCTTTTGGATTGACGACATTGCCTTTGGATTTACTCATCTTCTCCCCGTCTCTTGTCCACCAGCCGTGTGCAGCGACGTGTTTTGGTAGAGGCAAGCCCAGACTCATCAGAAATGCCGGCCAGTAGATCGCATGGAAACGGAGAATATCTTTGCCGATGATCTGTACACGTGCAGGCCAGAAATCCATATTGGCCTCATCCGTACCATACCCCAGTGCAGTGAGATAATTCATCAGCGCATCCAGCCATACATACATGACGTGTTTGGGGTCGTTCATCTGTGCAGGAAGTTTGACGCCCCAATCAAAGCTAGTACGTGTGATTGAGAGGTCTGTCAATCCACCCTCGACAAAACGTATCACTTCGTTTCGTTTGCTTCTTGGGAGGATACACTCGGGGTTGTCGCTGTACCATTGGAGGAGTCTATCTTGGTATTTGGAAAGCTTGAAGAAGTAACTCTCCTCTTCCACAACACTCGTGGATTTGCCGCACTCCGGACAAAACTCCCCATCGACTAGCTGGATTTCAGGGAAGAAGGTCTCACAGGAGATACAGTAGTGACCCTTGTAGGTATCTTTGTAAATATCACCGTTTTTGTACATGAGGGAAAAGGCTTTTTGCACCCCTTTGATGTGGTCTGCGTCTGTAGTACGGATGAACTTGTCATAGCTGATGCCAAACTCATCCCAAAGATTTCTAAATGTTGCGGAGATCTCGTCTGCATACTTCTGAGCGCTTTTGCCTCTTGCTTTTGCTGACTCTTCGATCTTTTGTCCGTGCTCATCGGTACCGGTGAGGAAAAACGTTTCTTTGCCGCTCATACGAGCATAGCGTGCGACAGTGTCAGCGATGATCGTAGTATAGGCATGACCGATATGGGCGATATCATTGACATAGTAGATCGGTGTAGTGATATAGACATTTTTGTGACAAGACATTTTTGTGGTTCCTTAAACAAATGAGTTTTTGGTTTACTGTAGTGAGTAAATTATGCTGGGTATTTTAACGAAAATGTGCTGTTATATGGATGATAGGGCGCAGAGTTTTATCTTGTGCACATATGCAAATTTGCTCGCGAGAGGATAAAAAGTAAGGTTTAGTATCTTACAATCACACAGCCAAAGAGAAAACGATCTTAAAGCGGCAAGATGCTCAAAGAAGCTAAAGATTGCCCTATGGATGAGCTATGAGGGATAATAGCAAGACAGAAAACGATCGAAGGCATACGGAGCCTTAGAACTCAAAGCCTCCACTCTTACCTTTGTTCATACTTTCATAAACGGCCTTGACATAGGCTTCCCGCACTTTGCAGTGAAGAAGTTGATCGCACTTCAGGCAGCTTTGCACGCCTTTTTCTTTCTGGCAGACTTCAAGTGCGTTTTTTTTCTCCTCAAGTGCACTCTGCCACTGATCGAGCACCGCTTTATGCATTAGTTGATCCCGTACGCTTTTTTCAAGGCTTCGATCTCATAGCGGGAGCCAAAGAAGCACGCACTGGTATCGTGTAGATGTTTGGGCACCAGCTCCATCAGTCTTTCGCCTTTGTCGTTGATCGCTTCTCCCCCTGCCTGCTCGTAGATAAAGGCAAACGGGATCACTTCAAAGAGCTGTCTGAGTTTGCCATGCGGTTTGTCTGTCGTACCTGGATAACTAAAAAGTCCTCCCCCTTTGAGTAGGATCTGGTGTAGATCCGGCACCATGCCGCCAGAGTATCGCAGTCTGTACCCCTCTGCAAAAAGCGAATCAACCAATGCCTTGTGGTGCGGGGCCCAGTTTTGTTGGGTTCCACCTGGCGCATTGAGCTTACCTTTTTCATTGAGCGTGATCTCTTTGATGGCCCTGAAGTGATCTCTTGCTGCACGGTAGAGCATCGGTTGGTGCTCTTTTGTTGCGATGACCAGTTCGATCCTTGGTCCATAGACGACATAGGCAGAGGCTACAAGGTTTTGTGCCTCAAGAGATCCTTCATAGATACCGAAGATGGAACCTATGGAGAGGTTTACATCTACCAGGCTGGAGCCGTCAAGAGGATCGTAACACACCGTATAGCTTCCTGAGGTATGCAGTTCAAGCTCACCCTCTTTCTCTTCGCTCACAATACTTCTTACAGAAGAGACTGTTGCTAGGTTTTGTTCGATGATCTTATCTGAGAGTACATCAAGTTTTAGCTGTGCTTCTCCCGAAGCATTTTCTTCATGCGCATATCCAAGGTCGGCAGCCTTGATCGCTTTATCAATGTCGAAGGCGATCTGTTTGATCGCCTCAAATACTGTTTGCATTTTTTCTCCTTTAGACACTTTGTGCATGTGTTTTGATCCATTCTATGATCTGGTCTGTGTTATTGAGGTCTAGGATATCTATCTGTGCGGGTATCTGATATTGATCTATATGGATACTCTGATCGATCGCAATGGCTTCTGCACACTCAAGATAGCTTTTATCAATCTCATTGCGGAAGATAGCGATGCGTGGCAACGGCAAAGTTTTGAGTCCCTCCACCAAAAGCAGATCAAAGTCGTTGATCATGGCGATGATATCATCCAGACTCTTTTCGTGTTGCGAAAAGTAGGTGGTACGGGTAGGGGAGGTAACGACCACTTCTGCCCCTGTCTTTGAGAACTTATCGCTGTCTTTCCCTTCTGTATCAAAGATAGCTTTGTCCTTGGGGTCATTTTTGATGATCGCCACTCTCTTTTGGGGAATCAGTCTTTTCGCTACCTTTTCGATCAGTGTGGTTTTACCGCTATTTGACGGGCCGGTAAATGCCACCGCAACTCTTCGCTTCACGTCTATCCTTTGCTTTCTCGGTTAAATTATACTTAAATGTTTATTGAATCTATGTTAAAATGATAGCAATTATCGAGGAGGATTGAGTGCGAATAATGATTGGGTCGATGACACTTTTACTCCTTTTAAGTGCCTGTTCTTCTAAAACAGATGATCTTCACATGGATCGTTTAAAAAAAAATAAAACTGCTTATAAGCATCTGCAAAAAACCCAAAAAGCGCAACTCTATGATGGGAACACCACCAAAGCATTTGTCACTGCAACCTACCTCTATCCTCCAAGCAAGAGACGGAGTGGAGAGGAGAATGATGAAGCGTTCATTGTAGGTGTCTATAGTGATGAAGATCCTTTGAATCAGATAGGAAAAGCGTATCATTTGACCCTGGAAGGAGAGAAACCCAAAGGTATTCTTTCTCTTCCAAAAGAGAGCCCCTCTCTTAATGAGATGCCTTTTGTGACAGAGTGGAGCAGCTACTATCTTGTCACCTTCCCTCACACTACACGCAAAAGTTTTAGTTTGGTTTTTGAGCATATCAACTATGGAAAAAAAGAGATGCTTTTTTCCAAAGTGGCAAAATACACAGAGAGCAAAAAAGCCTTTTGATCATCTGAATCGATCGGTTTTATCTGGATCTGTGACCTCTTTGATCAAAGGCAGAAGGCGGGTAGGAACACCCAATAAGTTAAGATAGATCACATAGTTGGTAAGGACGCGTTTGCCGTACTCTCTAGTCTCTACATTGGTCATACTCTCCATGCTCATATAGGGCTCATAGCGTCCGGGCCTGAAGTTCGGGTTCTCGGTGATGTGTCTTTTGGTAAATCCTATCCCTCCATTGTAGGCATAAGCGACAAAGAGCGGATGGTAGAGCCATGAGTTGAGGTAATCAAGATGAAAATCTGCATACTCGATCGCTTTGTAAGGATTGAAAAGGTCATCAAGGTCTATATGGTCATTTTTCTTTTTGGCGATATCCTCTATCAAAAAAGGCATGATCTGCATCATCCCGAGTGCAAATGAGCGTGAGACGGAAGCTGGAACAAAGCGGCTTTCCTGCCTGGCGATCGCATAGATCATTGCCTGGCGTTCTTTGCTCATATTGCTCATGGCATCACGGTAAGGCATTGGAAAGTAGATCTCTTTATAGTCAGACGCCTTCGCTTTGATAAACGTATAGTGCCCCACCGTCTCTTGGGATTTATAGGTATCGGCCAGGTCATTGAGATTGTACTTCCCCGAGAACATCTTTTGTTTGAGTTTTGCCCAGTCTATCGGATCAAGGACATCATAATGAAAGATTTTAGAGCGTGAGATCTTTGGGGTGATGATCTTGGGATAACGAAGATTGAGAAGGTCTCTAGCAATGAGCGTATAGATATTGACATCGTGACTGTTGACGAGGTTGTTGAGGTAGCCGCGGTCTTTGCTCACAAGATACATCCAGAAATTTGCCTGGTCTTTGTCTCTGCGTTTTAGCGCTTTTTTGCGTGCCTGTCCAAAATAGATCATGGCGATCTCTTCTTTTTGCTGCTTGAGTGCGAACAAGCCGATCTGAAAATGTGTCTCTGAGGAGATCTCGTTGGTATGCGCAGGGGGCTGAAGGAGCGATGTGCGCAACTTCGGAAGATCTTCGTTGAGTATGATACGGATACTTTGGTTAAATGCTCTATCCATACTCAAAAGCCGAAACTGTTTGGAGTCAAGCAGTTTGTCATACTGCTTTTTTCGGATCTTTGTGCCGCAGTTGTTGAAAAGATAGCATTCGATCTGGGGATTTTCTTTTGCCCAGGCGGGGTAGTCTGCTTTTGAGCTCTTGAGCTCCTGAAGCTTCTGGTGGTTGGTTTTCCAGCGCGCTTTCTCCTCTTCTGTGGCCATTCGACGCGGCTGCTGCTTGATCTGCGGTGCTAAGCCGGTTTTGTTCCGGTAAGCGGTGCTGAGTTTTTTATTGAGATAACTGGCTTCCTCTATGATCTTTTTGGCTTCAGACGGCGTGGTGCTCTCTTGTGATAAAAAACGCCAGATATAGTAGTCTTTCTCTATGCTTGGCGGCATCGCATGGATCTCTTTGAAGCTAAAAGTCTTCGCCGCAAAAAGTGGTGCTGCGCAAGAGAGTAGTATGAAAAAAAGTAGATTTTTGATCGGCATAAGGTGATGATCCCCACTACCCTAAAAGGGCTCTCATCATAAAGATATCCAAAAACTGCAATCCAAGGATGATCACCAGCGGCGAAAGGTCCACTCCCGAAAATACCACAAACGGCAGTTTGCGACGGATAAATGAAAAGGCAGGTTCTGTCAGACGGCGCAGTATCTGCACGATAGGATTGTGCGGGTTTGGCTGCACGAAGCTGATCAGTGCTGCGATAATGACGATCCAGATATAGATCGTAAAAGCGGTGTGAAGTGTCTGTGCCGTGGCATAGATGAGTGCGCTCATGAGGCTACCTCCAGGATATAAGATTTGATATGCGGGTAGATGTCCGAAAGTTCGGGGCCGTTACCTGTACCCGTAAGCAGGTAACGGAGCGGTTTATAGAAGCTCTCTCCAAAGAGCCCTGATTTTTCCTTGATATAGGACTCAAACGCATCGTAGGTGTGGATCATCGGAGCTTCTGCGATGAGGTCTGCTATGATACGCATCTGCTCTCCCCATTCGCCGCTGAAGTCTTTTGGTTTGAAGATCGGCCTGATCTTTGCATCAAGCTCATTGATCGTACTGGCTTCTTCCTCTAGGTAAACTTTTGCCAGTTTCCCGATATCCTCATCCGCAAAACCAAAGAGGCTTGAAAGACGCTTGTTGTCCATCATTTTAAGGTGTTCGCGGTTGAAGAAGCGAAGTGTTTCGATCTCAAATTTCTCAGGAGATCTGGAGAGCTTCGTTGGATCGAACCACTCCAAAGCTTCAGGTATCGTGAAGATCTCTTGTGTCGTTTGATTGCTCAGTGTGATCAGGTAGTTGGCGATCGCATCGGGGATGAAACCCTGTTCAAAGAGCCACTTTACGGTAGGTGCTTCATCTGAGTTGAGCAGAGCAGGCAAGTGTAAGTACACTGTCTGTTGATCATAGCCAAGCAGTCTTTTGATGTGTTCTACTTTGGGTGCTGTGCTGAGGCGATCTTCTTCTTGGATCACTAGAGTGATACCCGCAATCATATCATCACAGGCAGAGGCAAAAATCGGGGTCGGTGTACCGTCAGATCGTAGGATCACAAAAGCGTCGACCTCGTCGGGTGCTGTTTCGATCTCTCCTCTTATGAGGTCATGGATGAGGATTGGAATATCGGGCTTTTTGATACGGATAACAAAAGGGGTCTTCTCTTCTTTGAGTTTGGCGAGTTCGGCAGCACCCATAGTGCTACAGTGTCCGCTATACATTTCTGAAGATTCTGTATCTTTGCAGGTACAGATAAATGCCTTCTTCTCTTCAAGAAGCCTGATTGCAAGTGTTTGGTGCAGATGTAGGTTTTCGCTTTGGTGCATGAGAGAGTCATGAGAAAGCGCGAACTTTTCGAGTATCTCCATGATCTCCGTGTCTTTGCCGGTGATGTTGCGTTCTTTGTCTGTATCTTCGATACGGACGATAAAGTGTGCATTGCTTTGTTTGGCTACCATAAAGTTGAAGATCGCCACACGCAGGTGTTCTCTATGCATATCACCGGTAGGTGACAGGGCAAATCTAAGCATCTCTCTTACTCCAAAGTTGTGGGTTTTCACCTTAGGAAGCATTGCTCCTAAGTGGTGATATAAGCGTGACATTATAGTGGTTTAATTTTATAAATGTTTTAAAGTGTTCTCGCAGCAGCACCTCCGCAAAGCCTATCTGCTCATCGGCTCGAAAGAGACTGTCTAAGATGCGATAAGTTCTAATTGGATAAAATACCACTTTAAAATAAAAAGGTTAATGAAGCATGAATGCGCACAAAGATTTTTTACGTACAATAGTGGAAGAGGATCTAAAGTCAGGCAAGTATGAAGAGATTGTTACACGGTTTCCTCCGGAGCCCAACGGCTTTCCTCATATTGGTCACGCTAAATCTATCGCTATCAATTTCGGTATTGCACGGGACTATCATGGCCGCTGCAACCTTAGGATGGATGACACCAACCCCACAACAGAGGATACCAGATACGTCGAGGCGCTCAAAGATGCGGTGCGGTGGCTTGGATTTGAATGGGATGGCAGTGTGCGTTATACCTCCGATTACTTCCCCAAACTCTACGAATATGCAGTTGAGTTGATCAAGATGGGAAAAGCCTATGTGGAGAGTCTTAGTGAGGAGGAGATCCGTCAATATCGCGGAACGGTGACAGAGCCGGGGAAACGTAGCACATACGCCCAACGCAGCGTGGAAGAAAACTTGGACCTTTTTGAAAGAATGAAAAAGGGTGAGTTCAAAGATGGTGAACACGTCCTTAGAGCCAAGATCGATATGTCTGCTGCCAATATGAAAATGAGAGATCCGCTACTCTATCGTATCAGACATGCCCACCACTATAGAGCAGGGGATGCGTGGCATATCTATCCGATGTATGACTTTGCCCACTGTCTTTCGGACTATATTGAGGGTATTACCCACTCTATCTGCACGCTGGAGTTTGAAAACAATAGAGATATCTATGACTGGGTGCTAGACACACTCAACCTCACACCGCCAAGACCCTATCAGCATGAGTTTGCACGGCTCTCTATGAACTACACGGTCATGAGTAAAAGATTGCTACTAGAACTGGTCAATCAAGGCAAAGTAAGCGGCTGGGATGATCCTCGCCTTCCAACAATCGCGGGATACAAAAGAAGAGGGTATACACCAGAGTCTATTCTCAACTTCTGTGAGAGTATAGGTATAGCCAAAGCAAACTCAACGGTGGATGTGTCTCAGTTGGAGTTCTGTATCAGGGATGATCTTAACACCAAAGTACCGCGCGTGATGTGCGTGCTTGATCCGCTCAAGGTTACCATAGAAAACTATGAGGGTACAGAAGAGCTTGATGGTCCATACTACCCTGATGATGTGCCTAAAGAGGGTTCAAGAAAGATCCCTTTTTCTAGGGAAATCTATATAGAGCGTGATGATTTTGCCGAAAACCCGCCAAAAGGCTACTACCGTCTCACTCCAAAGCAGCCCGTACGTCTTAGGCATGCCTATATCATCACCTGCAAGGAGGTGATCAAAGATGCTGAGGGTCATATCGTAGAGATCAAAGCGGAGTATCATCCAGACTCCAAAAGTGGGCAAGATACCAGCGGCATCAGGGTAAAAAGTGCGATCCAGTGGGTAGATGCCAAAGAGAGCAGAAGCGTAGAGGTAAGACTGTATGACAGACTCTATAAAAATGAGATGCCTGAAGGCTTGGAAGATCTCAACCCTGACTCCCTGAAGGTGATCAAACATGCGTTCATTGAGCCTGCTGTGCTCACCGATAAACCTGATGTGCGATTCCAGTTTGAGAGACAGGGGTATTTCTATATCGATCCAGTTGACTCCACTGATGAATCGCCTGTGTTCAATAGGATCGTCAGTCTTAAAGACTCCTGGAGCAAAAAAGCAAAAGCCCCCCAAAAAGCATTCAGGGGCGAGCGCAAGCCCCCAATAAAAAGAGTACAAATAGAGGGTGAAGTCGCACCGATGAGTGAAGCAGAGCAGGCACGTTTTGATACGTATACAGGTGAGCATGGACTCAACAGCACAGTTGCGGATATTTTAGCAAGAGATAAACATCTCTCATCATTTTATGAAGAAGCGTTAGTGGCGTACAACGCTCCTGTAGCTATCGCAAATCTTGTAGCCAATGATGTAGCAAGAGAGTTGAAAGAACAGCAAACAGATGAGCTGAAATTGACAGCCGAGCAGATCGCCGAACTGGTCAAGATGGTTGATGATGAGACCATTTCAAGTAAAATTGCCAAACAGGTCTTTGAAGAGATGGCCAAAACAGGCGAAAACCCGGCACAGATCGTTGAGGCCAAAGGGCTCGTGCAGATCAGCGACCCAGCACTCATTTTGCCTATCATTGATGAAGTCATAGCAAAAAATCCTGATAACGTCGCTAAGTTCAAAGCAGGCAACACCAAACTTCTAGGCTTCTTTGTCGGGCAGGTACTCAAAACCACAGGGGGCAAAGCCAACCCACAAGTGGTGAATGAATTGGTGGCCAAGAAGCTAAAGTAAGCACGCTTTATCGTGCCATATCACTCTTATCTCTGGTCCATATCCAGATCAAAAGAGCGACAAGCCGTATGAGTATCGGTCTAAGAGCGTTTCTTTTTAAAATTACTTTCTATCCCTTAGCAAGTCACGTATTTCAGTAAGCAGTACTTCCTGGGCTGAGGGTTTCGGTGGAGCTTTAGGTGCTTCTTTTTCTTTCTTCTTGAGTGAGTTGATCGCCTTTATAGCGATAAAGACAGCGATGGCGATGATCGTAAAATCTATCACCGTCTGTAGAAACTTCCCGTAGCCGATGACAACAGCTGGAATATCTCCTGAAGCTGCTTTGATGGTATACGCTAAATTAGAGAAATCGACTCCGCCTAAAAGTACTCCAATCGGAGGCATGATCACATCAGCTACGAAAGATGAAACAATTTTACCAAACGCAGTACCGATGATAATACCGATGGCCATATCGATCACATTGCCTTTTACAGCAAACTCTTTAAATTCCTTCATTACACCCATGGTGTGTCCTTTTTGATTCTAGTGATTTTTGGATTGTAGCGCTATAGATCTTTGAACAGCTACCTTGCTTGGTTTTTTTTGAGTATGCGAATGATATAGCGCAAAATCACAGCAGCGATATATACGTCTGCTGTATGTCGTGCAAACCAAATAGATAGCCGCCCAGTACAGCGCTAACGACCCCTATGATTATACACCAAATCCTATTGGTTTTGCAAGGAGACCGGCAAGTCAGTCTACGAGTGCTCAGACTGCTAAAAATATGATTGAGCTGACGATCATTATATTGACTCCTGTGTTGAAGTGTGGTGCGTTGTGCTATTTGGGTTGTCACTTATCATTGCATATTGTGATGCTATAATTTGATTTTCTACTTCTCGATAGGGTTTTTGGTTGTATAACACCGTGTCTGTGCATTACAAATTAGCCAGGAGAACAATAAACCGATTTTCTCTAAGCACCTCTTCACATCTTTTTAGAGCGAGATTTAATGAAGTATTGAATACAATTGAATACAAGCATATCAAAAAGAAAAGAATGCTGTAAGAATAAACCGATTGGTTAAGGCACATAAATAGTGTTCAAAAACCTAAAAGTATGAAGTGGATAAAACCAAAGGATCATCATGATGAAAAAAGGTTGGAAACAAGTTTGGCGTAACCTCCTATTTCAGCACTTTGAGTTAAATGATACCAGTTTTTTAGAGGCACATTTACCAAAACATTGTAAGCTAGATAGCTTTGATGGGAAGCATTATCTAGGTCTTGTAGCTATGGAGATGTCAGATGTAAGGCATCGCTCTACGGGCGATAAGATATGGTTTAAGCGCTACAATGAACTTAATGTCAGAACATACATCACCCTTGATGGGAAACCTGGAGTTTTGTTTTTGAGTTTAGATGTTGATTCTTTGATTTCTGTTTTGGGAGCTAGAGTCTTTTATGGATTGCCCTATAGATTTAGAAAGTTTGAAAGAGTAGACAACACTATCAAGGCATTTCATAAAAACTCGCTCTATTTTGACTGTGATTACACGGTTGATGAAACATACAAGCAGTATACAAAAGATACTTTTGCGTATTGGGCAACAGAAAGATATTTCTTTGTTGCTCGCCATTTAGGATTGAGTTTGATCGGTGAGATTTTCCATAAACCATGGAGCCTCACTACAGCAAATGCAACCAATCACAACGTAAAAGTTCTAGAGCCATACAACATAAAAGAAAGACACAAAGATATACTTTTTTGTGATAAGATTGAGGTGACCACATCGAAACTAAAACTGATAAAAGGGTAAAAGCATATCTTTTTTATGATGGGGAGTGTCCATTTTGCAATAGATATGCCAAATTGTTAGAGATTAGGAAATGTATCGACTTAGAATTGCGTGATGCAAGAGTTGATTTGAGGTGGAAAAAGCTAGATGCGCACATAAACCTAGATGATGGAGTGATACTGGCTCTTTCGGACAACTCATATTTTCAAGGTGTAAAAGCGATACAATTTCTTGAAAATATTTGCACCTTCAAGGGCGTATTTTTTAAGTTGCAACATCTCATTTTTTCCAATACTACTATCGCAACGATAGTGTATGAAGTTTTGAAGCTTTTAAGAAAAATCGCTTTGACGCTTAAAAAACTTTTTTAGCTCTATACCGATTCCACTCTATGAGTTTATATTTTCCAAAAGATAGTACAGATGCACCCTTTAGCAAATAAAACAATATTCCCTTTGGAGCTGCGTAGATGATAGTCTTGAACTCTTTAGTAGTTCGAGCTTTTAGCTGTACCCATGCAAATGCAAAAAGGGAGAATTTATTTTTTTTGTGGAGTAAAAAAGTAGCATTTGGGTGGCCTAAGATAGAAGCCATCTCGTAGATATTGTCACTAACCAAAATGGCATATTCATCAAAACTATTTTTTGTCAAATCCCTCAAAGCTTTTAGTCGCCCATTTTCAAAAGAGTAAAACATGAAAGTCTCCTTTATAAAATCGTATCAAACTTAGACAAACTTTCATAGCTTTTTTTTGACATTTAATAAAAGTAACCAAAATCATAAATGGGCACCTCTAAAAACTCCAGTCCAATCAGTCTAAAACCAAGATTTAGATAAAATACCAAATGCACATATCATCACAAAAGATTTAAAAATGGCAGGGTTATTCGATTTGGAGTTTCATGAGAAAAGAAAGCATCAACCACCATTAGCCAAACTTGATAAGATCATAGATTGACGGATGTGGTAAGAGCCATTGAGAAAGCTTTGTGGGTTATGCCTTAGGTGCTAGCCATTTGATATGTTACTCGCAAAGGTCGTCTTGAGTTCAGTAGAGAAGTGTGGCTGAAGAGATGAAAATCGGAAGTGGGACTTCAGCCCCGCAAGAAATGAAAAGCCATCACAAAGCGGGACTAAAGTCCCAACTCCAAGGGTAATGTGATATAAAGCCTCACCTTTTAAAAAATTTTAGGCATTTATGATTAAGGATATTAGTGTTAATGAGTTTATCGGAAGTGGGGCTTCAGCCCCACAAGAAATGAAAACCATCACAAAGCGGAACTAAAGTCCCAACTCCAAGTGAGAAATGAGAAGGAAAACGACTGTCTGGCAATTTAATGATACAATACAATAAGTAGAAAGCGAGGGTGAAGAGATGAAAATCGGAAGTGGGGCTTCAGCCCCGCAAAAAATGAATAGCTATCAAAAAGCGGAACTAAAGTCCCAACTCCAAACCCAAGCAAGACCAAAGTCCCACCTCCAAGAGCAATGCGACACCAAAGTCCCACCTCCGAAAAAACATTTCCGACATTTACCGCATATTGATTTGGCGGGTTATTATCAATTTGTGACATTTAGAACTCATGATAGTGTTGATGAGTTTATACGGAAGTGGGACTTTAGTCCCGCTTTAAAAAATAAAGAAAAGCAACTCAAAATTGATCAGTATCTAGACCGTTCAAACAATGGAGCTTATCTTCAAAATGAGGTTTTACGATGGCTTTTTGAGTTCTTCTTAAAGCAAGATACAAAACTTTATGAGCTTGTGGCATTTGCTATTATGCAAAATCATGTGCATATGCTTTTAAAGCCACTTGAGCGTTTAAGTAAGGTGATGCAAAAGATTAAAGGGACGAGTGCGAAAAAAATCAATGAGTTGTTAGGCAAAAGTGGACAATTTTGGGCTGATGACTATTATGATAAAGCAATTAGAGATGAAAGAGATTTTTGGGTGGTTTATGAGTATATCAAAAATAATCCGCTGAAGATATATGCAAGTAGTGATAAATACGGGACTAAAGTCCCACCTCCAAACCCAAGCAGGACTGAAGTCCTACCTCCTAGATTTTATGGAGTGTATGAATGAGCAAAGATTACACCCCACCCTACACAATAACCTCAAAAGTACTAAAACTCTCCACTCAAATTAGTGAAGAGCTGACCAAACCTTCATTTGCTCATGCCAAAAAAGTAAACCCACGACTAAGAAAATAGTCGGATCACTATCTATGAGCTGATGGGAAAACTCTCTATGAGTGAATCAAGGATCAAGAAAGTGATCAAAAAATTAAAAGATGAGGGCACTATCTGTAGAGTTGGAAGCCTCAAGTCTGGATATTGGGAAGTAAAGAGATGAATAAAATCACAGAAAATGAGATAGAGCTTTTTGCACTTGGCTTTTTGAACAGCTTGGCTACAACTACATCTATGCGCCAGAGCTGACAAGAAACCATGAAGAGGTGCTGCTTAGAGATGGACTCCTGCATGTCATGGAGAAGATCAATCCATCTTTGCCACAAAGTGCGTTAGAAGATGACATAAAACAGTGTGAGCGGATTGGATCAAGTGAACTGCTCAGCGACAATGAAGCCTTTCATAAGCTCTTAGTAGAGGGCGTCAAAGTGGATGTGCAGCATGATGGTATCATGCGTGGGGAGATAGTGTATCTTGTGGATTTTGAAGATGTGAGCAACAATGACTTTGTCGTGGTCAATCAATTTACCCTCATAGACTCTGTAAATAATCCAAAAGTTCTATCTTTTTACAAAGATAATTCGTTTTTAGCTATACAGAGCGATGAAGAATCAGAAAGCATTAAGATGATCAAGCCATATTTTGAAGAGCTGGAGTATATACCTCAATAATTAGAGGTGCCCTTTATTGAGTTTTTCTTGATCTTATGTATAATTCCAACCAATCTTTTACTATCAATGCAATAGATATCAATACCAAACTATCCATTATGAAATTTGATTCTAGTTGAAGATAAAAATAATTGATTGCAAAATATATAACAATGGGATATTTGATAAAATAAAAAAATATTATCAAGCTCCCATACAATTCTTTCATATTTAGAAGCCACTGAGTTTAGCTTTTACCTCATCGGTTGCCATAGTGATATTCCACGCAGGTTCCCACACAAGATTGATACTCACTTTTTGTACCTTTGGTAGCTCTCTTAAGACTGCTTCTTCAACCCATTGAATAATCATCTGATGCAATGGACACGCTTTGGTACTTAAAGTCATAGTTACTACCACTTCCATATTTTCATCACAAACTGCATCATAAATCAACCCCATCTCTACTAGATTGAATCCCACTTCTGGATCATTGACTGTAGAGATCGCCTTGAAAATCTCCTCTTTACTATACATCACTTACCCCTTAAAATTTATCATATAAATAATATCTTTTAGTAAAAATATTACACCAACAACT
>Ga0209614_1000229_pt1 | contig 51817 bp, 38 predicted proteins | sample BlaSprsedimmetaG_FD_185484 | JGI IMG/M metagenome (GOLD analysis project Ga0209614, IMG submission 185484) | Hot spring sediment bacterial and archeal communities from California, USA to study Microbial Dark Matter (Phase II) - Blank Spring... ...
GCAAAATTACCTGTATTGGTTTATCGCTATGAGCGATCAAATCAAAGAAAGCGAGAAGGTTAAATTATGGTTCTGGCTGTCATTAAGTGTTGTAAATGCACTTGCTGAATTGAAAAAATTAAAAATGGGCACACCATATATTAGTACATAGCCAGTTGTCTACGTAGATTTCTGTTTTCCTGACTAGTTTTTTCTTCTGGAATTCACTATCCGTTTGTCATCAATGCCATTACCGGATCAGACTTTGTCTGCCGGGATCATAGAGGAACATTGGTCAAACCGTCCGGCCCGGATATACTTTCAGGGCTTCCTCCAGGCATTTCATGGCGTTTTTCAGGTCGTTGATTTTCAACACGTAGGCAATGCGTACCTGCTTTTTCCCCAGTTCGGGCCGGGAATAAAACCCCGAGGCCGGAGCCAGCATCACCGTTTGGTTTTCGTATTCGAAATCACTCAGCAGCCACTGTGAAAAACGGTCGGTATCGTCAACCGGCAGCTGGGTGATGGTGTAGAACGCACCGCCCGGCATGGGGCATATCACTCCCTCCATACGGTTCAGGGCATCGACCATGAAGTTCCTCCGTTGGATGTATTCCTGGTATACCTCATCGAAATACGATTTCGGTGTATCGACGGCTGCTTCTCCCAGGATCTGTCCCAGAGTGGGGGGGCTGAGGCGGGCCTGGGCGAATTTCAGGGCTGTTTGCAGCACTTCGCTGTTCCGGGTGATGATGGCCCCGATGCGTGCCCCGCAGGCGCTGTACCTTTTCGATACCGAATCGACCACAATCACGTGCTGGTCTGTTCCCGGAAGGTTCAGGGCCGAAAAATGGGTTTTTCCATCGTAACAAAATTCCCTGTATACCTCGTCCACGAAAAGGTACAGGTCGTGTTTCAGAACCATTTCCCGGAGCTGTTCCAGCTCCTTTCGTGAATAGAGGTACCCTGTGGGATTGTTGGGATTGCATATCAGGATGGCCCGGGTTTTCAGGGTGATCTTCTGGCCCAGTTCCTCCATGGGAGGGAGGGCGAACCCGTTCTCGATAGTAGCCGTTACCGGAACCACCTTCACTCCGGCAATGAGGGCGAAGCTGTTGTAATTGGCATAGAAGGGTTCGGGAATAATCACTTCGTCGCCTGGATTCAGAACCGAAAGCATGGAGAACAGCAGGGCTTCTGATCCGCCGGTGGTGACCAGCAGTTGGGTATGGTCGATATCGATTCCCACCGACCGGTAATAGCCGGCCAGTTTTCTGCGGTAGGATTCGTTCCCCGCCGAGTGGCTGTATTCGATCACTTTCAGGTCGGTGTTCCGGATGGCCTCCATGGCCACGTCCGGTGTGGGAATGTCGGGCTGGCCGATGTTCAGGTGATACACCCTGCGGCCTTTTCTTTTGGCTTCTTCCGCAAAGGGAACCAGCTTCCTGATGGGGGAAGCCGGCATACGTTTTCCTTTTTCTGAAATGGATGGCATACTGGATATCAGTTATCTGGGTTTTCGATCTTCCTTTTCCGGTTACACTTTGTTCCCCGGGTGCTCCGGCATCCTTCCTTTCCCGGGCGGGTTAGCAAAGATACATTTATTTTCAGAGGGAAACTATGTTAAAGAAAAGGGGCAGCGATTTATTCAGTAACCGCCGGTAATTTCCCAAACGAAAGCGCGAATGCCCACTTCCTGGTTTTCCTCGTCCATTATTTTTACGTAATGCAGCACCCGGTCTACTGTGTGATCTTCCACAATGGTGAGAACGGCCCCGTTCTGTTCGGGCCAGGTGTGGGTGTTCATGTGGGGATCGCCCGTCACACTTCCCCTTCCGTACACATTGGTCCACATGGTGAATCCCCGGATCTCCAGCTTGTCGAGCAGGTACTGCACTTTTTCGGTGTGTGCGTGGTTATATACGATGAATATGGCTTTCATGGCTTGATTTTATGCATTTTCACTGGTGGTTTCTTCCATGAAGGAGTAGATGAGTTTCCGGCTCCTTTTTTGTTCGATTCGTTTGATGAACAGGTGGTATACCACGGGTACCAGGATCAGGGTGACCATGGTGGAGAACAGCAGTCCTCCGATCACCGAAATACCCATGGGGCTCCATATCTCCGATCCCTCGCCCGTGCTCAGGGCCAGGGGCAGCATTCCCAGGATGGTGGTCAAAGAGGTCATCAGCACGGGGCGCAGCCTCGAACGGCCCGAGATGGCAATGGCTTCCGTCAGTTCATTGCCCCGGTCGCGCATGAGGTTGATGTAATCGACCAGCACGATGGCGTTTTTCACTACGATGCCCACCAGCATAACGCCTCCCACCATGGAGATAAGGTTCAGGGTGGTATTGGTGATAAACAGGGCCAGCAGCACTCCGGAAAAAGCGAAAGGAATGGAGAACATGATGATGAAAGGCATGCGCAGCGATTCGAACTGGGAAGCCATCACCAGGTAAACAAGCACCATGCCGAGCACCAGGAGCATGGCCAGATCGATCATGGATTCCTGCATGTCTTCCACAGCTCCTCCTACGGTAATCTGCACATCAGACGGCACTTCCACCCTGTCGATCTGTGCCTGGATATTTTTTGTAAGCACATTCAGCGGTACTTTATAGGGAGTGATGTTTACCGTAATGATACGTTGTTTGCGTTTGTGTTCGATATTGGGTGGCGACCAGGTTTCGGTGATGTCGGCCACTTCCTCCAGCCTGATGGTGTTCCCCCGGGAGCTGGTAATGATCATCGATTCCAGGTCGGAGATCGAATTGCGGTGTTCCTCGTCGAAGCGCACCACAATATCGTATTCATCGCCTTCTTCACGGTATTTGGTCATATAGGGGCCTTCCACCCGGTTCCTGAGCTGGTTGGCCACGTTGTAGGTGGTCAGGCCGTAGCGGGCCATTTTTTCCCTGTCGGGAATGATCCTGAGCTGGGGCTTGCTCGGATCGCGGCTGACCTCAATATTCCTGGCTCCCTGGATTCCGGTGAAACGGCGTGCCAGGGTATCGGCCAGCGCCGAGGTGGCATCCAGATCGTATCCCATGATTTCCACAACCACATTGTTATCGGTGGTGCCACCCATACCTCCGTTCGGGATAACGGTATAGGTTACGATCTCGGGAATGGTTTTCAGGTATGAACGCAGGTCCTCTGCAATTTCCCATACTGAGCGGTCTCTTTCCCCGATGTTTTTCAGCCGCATGTTGTAGTTGATGATATTGGACCCCGACTGCATAAAAACGGAAAATATCCCTCCCCGGTCGTCCGATCCGGAAGAGGTACTCATCAGGGTATATTCCGAAATATTTTGTTCAATATAGTTATCGATCTGCCGGGCGATACGGATCGTTTCATCCACCCGAACACCGGTTTGCAGTTCCACGGTGGCCGAAAGCTGCCCCTGGTCGGCTTCCGGCAGGAATTCGGTTCCCATCAGCGGGATCAGGGCCAGGGTGCCACCGAAGATGGCCAGGGAAGCGATCAGCACCAGGGCTTTGTGGCGGAGGGCATACTGCAGACTTTTTTCATAAAAACCGTCAAGCCAGTCGAGCACACGAAGCACCGTATTGTCATAGGATAGTTTGCGGGTGGTATTCTTTTTGGGCCTCAGCCTGAGCAATTTTGACGAAAGCATGGGGGTGAGTGTAATGGCCACCGTGGTGGAGGTAACCACCGTAATGGAGACCACCCAGCCGAGCTGTTTGAACAGTTCACCGGTCATTCCGCTTACCAGGGTAAGTGGCAGGAATACGGCCACCACCGTGAGCGTGGTAACGATCACGGCAAGCCACACTTCATTGGTGGCATAAATGGCTGCTTCCCTGGGGCGGCTTCCTCTTTCAATATGCTTGGTGATATTTTCGAGCACCACAATGGCGTCGTCCACCACCATCCCGATGGCAATGGAGAGGGAAGACAGGGAGATGATGTTGATGGTATTCCCGGTAAGATACAGGTATATAAATGCCACGATCAGCGAAATGGGAATGGTGATGACCACAATAAATGTTGCTCTCCACCTTCCCAGGAAGAACAGCACTACCAGCACCACGAAAAGCAGGGCGAACAGAAGGGTTTGCGACAGGTTGTTGATCGATCCCGTGATGAAGTCTGACGTATCGAAAATGGGCTCGATACGGATATCAGGTGGCAGGGTCCGGGCCAGCCCGGGAAGCTGTTTGTTTACTTCGCGAGCAATTTTCACCGTGTTGGCTCCCGATTGTTTCTGTATGATCAGCCTGACCCCTTTCTTTCCATTGATCCTTTCATCAATGGTCATATCGCGCAGGGTGTCCTGCACGGTGGCGATATCCTTCAGATAAACGGGTTTTCCGTTGATATTGGCCAGCACGATTTCTTTTACCTGATCGCTTTCGGTGAATTCCCCTTCAACACGCAGGGGATAATCGAGTTTGCCCATCTCGATGTGGCCGGCCGGCATATTCAGGTTCTCTGCATTCAGCACTGCCGCCACCTGCTCAATGGTCAGGTGGTAGGCTTCCATTTTCCTGGGGTTTATTGTAACCTGCACTTCGCGGGCGGGAGCCCCGAAGGTTCCGATAGCCCCGATGCCTTCGATCCGGTTCAGGGGGTTGATGATCTTTTCCTCGAGGATCTTTTCCAGGGCGGCATAGCTCTCATCGGCGGTTACCGCAAATACTAAAATGGGCATGAGGCTGCTGCTGAACTTGAAAATGGCCGGGTCTTCCACTTCATCGGGCAGAACCTGTTCGGCCAGGCTGAGAGCATCTCTGATCTCATTGGCCGCTTCGTCCATATTGGTTCCCCATTCGAATTCACAGGAAACGATGGAAATATTGTCGCGTGATACCGAAGTGATCTCCTTCAGGTTGCTGACGGTGTTCAGGTTATCTTCTATCACCCGGGTGACATTGGTCTCAATGTCTTCCGCACCGGCTCCGCTGTAAACCGTATACACCGAAATGGCCGGGAATTCCAGTTCCGGATAGAAATCGATGGGCAGGCGGGTAAGGGAATAAATACCCAGCACCACCAGGCCGATAAACAGCATCAGGGTAGTGATGGGCCTTTGAACAGATTGCTTGTATATGCTCATGTTGTTTTATTCTTAAACGGGATCAGGATACTTGTTTTTCCTTTCATTCTTGAATGATCTCAACGGGTGTCTGGTCTTCCAGGCGTTTCTGCCCTGACACGATCAGTTGTTCGCCTCCTTTCAGCTCGGAAGAAATGATTTCCAGCTGGTCGTCAAATCGGCGTCCGAGCTGCACGGTAATCTTTTTTGCTTTTCCTCTGTCGTGAATAAAAATGTACCGTTCGTTCGTTCCGGCCTGTTGCAGGACGGCAATGGCTGGAGCTACGAGGGTTCTGCTTTCGCCCAGTTTGAGGCTTGCCCTGGCGAACATTCCCGGCCGGACCTTTTTCCCCGGGTTCGTCAGGTGGATCTCCACCTGGAAGGTACGGGTCATTGGATCGACAGTAGGATAGATCCGGTATACTTTTCCCTCAAAGAATTCTTCCGGGAAGACATCGGTTCTTAGTTCAGCCGTCAGGCCCGGTTCGATTACGGGGAGATATTTTTCCGGCAGGTGGATATACACTTTCAGCCGGTCGATCTGCATGAGGGTGAACAGGGCGGCTTTTCCGGCGGCGGTATTGGGAGTTGGAGAGAACAGTTCTCCCTCATTATAGTACCGGCCGGTAACCAGTCCGTTGTAAGGAGCCCTGAGGATGGTATTCTTTTCCAGGTTCCTGATCAGGACTTCCTGTACTTCCACCCCCGATTTCTGCTGGTCGTATGCCTGTTGTGTGATGGATCCGTACCTTAGCAGTGTATCCATGCGGGCCAGGTCCTTTTTCATGGTTTCGTACTGTACCCGTGCCTGGCTCAGCTGGGTGGGATCCATTTCGGCCAGTACCTGACCGGCCGATACCCTGTCGTTCACATCGGCATGAATCCGCATGATCCTGCCCGAAAGGCTGGGGGCAAGATGGGTTTCTTCGAATGCATTGATTTCGGCCGTGACTTCTTCGGTGCGGGCCATGTTTTTGTATTCCAGGGTCATTACCCTGACCGGTTCGGGTGCTCCGGTTTCCGAATCCGGAGCTGTTTCCCTGGGGCCGGTGCAGGAAAAAAGCATGAACAGACCGGCAAGGCCCGGGAGTGCGAATTGGTAATATTTCGGTTTCATGTGTTTAGGATTTTCTGATTAATTAGTTAACAACATTTCGAGTTCAAGGCTTGCATTCAGCACCTCCAGGATGGCGTTCAGCAGTTCCGATTCTGATTGCAGGTAATCGTTGTTTGCCTGTACCATATCGAATACCGAAGCCATGCCCTGCTCAAATTTGCGGCGCGTGCTTTCCAGCACTCTTTCCGATACTTCCACGTTTTTTTGCTGGTTTTCATACTTTTCCAGAGCCGTATGGAGATTGTTCCGGTACTGCCTTTCGGTGATGGAAAGCTGTTCGCCCATCATATCTCTGGTATTGGCAGCCTTCTCCAGTTCGATCTTTGCCTGTTTGACTTTCTGGTACCGTCCTCCGCTGCTAAAAAGGGGCACGTTCATCTGCAAACCGATGATGGAAGAAGGAAACCAGCGTTCTATGGCAATTTCGTTACCCATTCCCTGGCGGGTATAGGAATAAAATCCCGACAGGGTAGGAAGGAAACTGGCTTTTTCCATGAGTAGGTTTTTTTTAGCCATTTCCACCTGTGTTTTCATTATCTGGTAATCGATATGGTTTTCAGGAATAAATTCTTTTTCCTGAAGGGAACTGGCCAGGTACCTGGTTAGCGTTTCATCAAGTGTGCTGGTCAGGGTAATTTCGGTTTCGGGATCCAGTCCGAGCTGGAAACGCAAAAGGTTGTAATTTAGCTGGATGTTCAATTCCGTGGAACGAACGGTATTGTCGAGCATGGATACCGAAACATCGATCTTGTCAACATCGGTTTCCTCACGCATACCTACCTGTTGAAGTTTGCGGGTTTGCCGGAGGGTTTCCAGCAGATTCTCCCGGTTTTCATGAATGATCTCGAGGGATTTTTCCGAAACCAGGATGAGGAAATAATTGCTCATGACCGATTTTTTCACTTCCCGTTCGGTTTGTTCCAGCCCCTGTTTTGATAGCTCTTCCATCAGCCGTGTGGTTTGCAGCCCAACCAGGTAGGGAGCGCTGAAGATCAACTGGGTGGCGTTGAATCCGTAATTGGCATTGTACTTGGTTCCGAACTGGACGGGAATGTATTCCCCGGGTGTCCCCCCGAATATTTCGGCAGGGATAAGCTGGGTCATCAGTTTCAGGTTGTCGTTCAGTGCAGCCGATCCGGTAACCTGGGGCAATCCGTTGGCCAGGGTTTCCAGGTAACTTCGCCTGGCAATCCGGACATCGTACCGTGCGTTGATCAGATTCCGGTTGTTTTCGCCGGCCACCTGCACCGCTTCATCAAGGCTCAGCTTCATGACCGCCGTGCTGTCGGCTGCTCCGGCAGACAGTACTATGAGGAAACTACAGAGACCTGCAAACAACCGGTACATGTATTTGCTTCGTTGATTCTCCATACATTCTGTTTTATTTGGTTGGCTTCATTCGTATAATTAAAACTCAAGTTTGACTGAGGAACGGCATTCATCCAGGAGTTGAATCCCCTTTTCCGTTGATATTCCCCGGATGTAGGTCAGGAAGATGTTGTCGAATAGTTCACGGTGGCTGTATTTTTCCAGGGCGGGATCGGTTTCGTGACCGAATGCCTTATCGATCAGCAGGTGCAGGAACTTGTTTACAATATCCATGTCGAGGTCGGTTCTGAACAGCCCCTGTTTCATGCCGTTATTCAGAAATTTACGGGTAAGGGAATAATCGCGCATTTCTTCGTCTTCCGAAAGGATCCTGAACACTCTGGCATGATATTTTTTCAGATCGTGAGCAAACTGGGGGTTTACCTCGCGCATCTGGACAGCCTGGTGGGTGGCAAGCTGGAAAATGGTATGGATCACATTTTCCGAATCCTGAACCAGCTTTTCGGTTTCTTTTTTCTTCTCCCTGGCAAAATGGCGAATAGCCTGATAGATCAGATCATCCTTATCGCGGAACAATTCATAGATGGTTCGCTTGGAAATACCCAGTTCATCCGATATCCTGTCCATGGTAATGGCCCTGATGCCATATTTCATGAACAGTTTCATGGAGGTTTCCAGGATATATTTTTGCTTATCCATTGGATTTTGATTTAAAAGAGCGACAAAAATCAAAAAACTTTTCCGGTTTACAAAGTTTTTTGTGTTAATATTTTGTAAAGATGATGAATTGTCCGGCCGGCGGGACCTTTGGTATACTGTAAAACAAACGGCGGTGAGAGAATCTTTCCTGCCGGGAAGGTACAAAAGCAGAGATTTCTTAATTTTGCAGCTTGTTCATGTTTTACCGATGAAAAGAAACCCTATGGATATTCCCTCGAAATATGATCCTTCAAAAACGGAAGAGAAATGGTACGGCTACTGGCTGGAACAGGGTTTTTTCCATTCAGAGCCCGATGAACGTGAGCCGTACACCATCGTTATTCCCCCTCCCAATGTAACTGGCGTGCTGCACATGGGGCATATGCTGAACAATACCATTCAGGATATTCTGGTACGCCGGGCCCGGATGCTTGGATACAATACCCTGTGGGTTCCCGGTACCGATCATGCCAGTATTGCCACGGAAGCCAGGGTGGTGGGAATGCTGAGGGAAAAGGGCATCCGGAAGTCGGATTTGAGCCGGGAGGAATTTTTACAGCATGCCTGGGAATGGAAGGAAAGGCACGGGGGCATTATTCTCGAGCAGTTAAAAAAACTGGGTGCCTCGTGTGACTGGGATCGCACGCGGTTTACCATGGACCCTGACATGTCGGAAAGTGTGATCAGGGTGTTTGTTCACCTTTACAGAAAAGGATACATCTACCGGGGGTGGAGGATGGTGAACTGGGATCCTCAGGCCAGGACGGCCATTTCCGATGAGGAAGTGGTGTACCGGGAATTGCAGTCGAAGTTGTATTATGTAAAATACAAAGTGGAAGGATCGGATAAATGGCTTACCGTGGCTACCACACGGCCTGAAACCATTCTGGGTGATACGGCCGTGTGTGTACATCCGGATGATGAAAGATATGCCCGGCTGGTTGGCAGGAAAGTGCTGGTGCCTATGGTGAACCGACTGGTTCCCGTGATCGCCGATAATTATGTTGATCCCGAATTCGGAACGGGAGCGCTGAAGGTCACCCCGGCTCACGATGAAAACGACTACGAGATCGGGCTGAGGCATGAGCTGGAGGTGATTGATATTTTCAACGACGACGGCACCCTGAGCGACCAGGCCACCCTGTTTGTGGGGGAAGACAGGTTCGTTGCCCGTGAACTGGCGGAAGAACAGCTCCGGAAGGAAGGGGTGCTGGAAAAGGTGGAGGATTATGTGAATAAAGTGGGTTTCTCGGAAAGGACCGACGTGCCCATCGAACCCCGTCTTTCCCAGCAGTGGTTCCTGCGCATGAATAAACTGGCACAGCCGGCCCAGGAGCATGTGATGAACAACCATATCAGGCTGCATCCGGCCAAGTTCAAGAATGTGTACAGGCACTGGATGGAAAATGTGCGCGACTGGTGCATATCACGCCAGCTATGGTGGGGGCACCGCATTCCCGCCTGGTATTACAGGGTTCCCGGTGAGAAAGATCAAAGGATTGTGGTGGCTGCGGATGCTGCCGAAGCACTGGAACTGGCACGGAAGGATTCGGGAAACCCGTCGCTGGGGCCGGCCGACCTGCACCAGGATGAAGACGTACTTGACACCTGGTTCTCATCCTGGTTGTGGCCGATATCGGTTTTTGACGGGATCAGGAACCCCGGCAACCCGGATTTCAGATACTACTATCCTACGAATGATCTGGTAACCGCCCCCGAGATCCTGTTTTTCTGGGTTGCCCGTATGATTATTGCCGGTTACGAATTTACAGGGGAAAAACCGTTCCATCATGTGTACCTTACCGGAATTGTACGCGACAAGCTGGGGCGGAAAATGTCGAAATCGCTGGGCAATTCTCCCGAACCTCTGGAGCTGATAAAGAAATACGGAGCCGACGGTGTTCGGGTGGGTATGCTTTTGTGTTCGCCGGCTGGCAATGATCTGCTTTTTGATGAAAGTTTGACGGAACAGGGCAGGAACTTCGGGAACAAGATATGGAACGCCTTCAGGCTGGTAAAGAGCTGGAAGGTAGACCCGACCAGGAAACAGCCCGAATATTCCCGCAGGGCAGCAGAATGGTTCGATTCAAGAATGCAGCAGTCGATCCACCAGTTGAACCGCCAGTTTGCCGGTTACAAGCTGTCGGAAGCCCTGATGAACCTGTACCGGTTGTTCTGGGATGAGTTTTCTTCCTGGTATCTGGAGATCGTCAAGCCCGGTTTTCAGGAACCTGTAGATGGAGTGACCATGGAGAAGACCCTGGATTTTCTGGAACAACTGATCGTTCTGTTACATCCGTTTATGCCCTTCATTACGGAAGAAATATGGCAGCGGCTGCGCGATAGAAAAGATGGGGAAAGCGTAATGATGGTCCCCCTGCCCCGGGCAAGAAAGTATGATGCGGAACTGGTGGAACGTGTGGAAAAGGCCAAGCAAACCATCACCACCATCCGTTCCATCAGGAAACAGCAGAACATTCCCCTGAAAAAATCACTGGAATTGCTGGTACGCCAGGTAGAATCGGAATACGACAACCGTTTCGGGGAAGTGCTGAAAAAACTTGGTAATTTGTCGGATATCCGGTTTATCGATGAGAAACCGGAAAAAGCTCTTTCGTTCATGGTAAAAACCACCGAATTCTTTATACCGGTGGGTGATGATATCGACCTGGATGCGGAGAGGAAGAAGGTTGAAAACGAACTGGAGTATATGCGGGGTTTCCTCAAATCGGTGATGAAGAAGCTGAACAACAGAAAATTCATGGAAAATGCTCCCGAAAAGGTGGTGCTGGCCGAACTCAATAAAAAAGCAGATGCCGAAGCCCGTATCCGGGCCCTGGAGGAAAAACTGGCCGGCATGTAGACCGGAAGAATGCTTCCAGGAGCCAACCTGTTATTAAACATCATGTTCTGGAAAATACCCGGATATTCCATTAGGACATTCTGTGTACTTTTGACGTCCCAACCAACCATATCCGGCTATGCGCGAAGAAGAAATTCTGATGAATCCCAATCCGCTGGTTGCCTACCTGAAAAAACCGGCTTCTGAGTTTACCCGCCACGACCTGGTTCAGTTTGCCGAAGAAAACGGCATTGAGATGGTCAATTTCAGGTATGTGGCCGAAGACGGGAAACTGAAAACCCTGAATTTTATGATTAACAGCCGGGCGTATTTGGATACGATCCTGGCAGCAGGTGAACGGGTGGACGGGTCCAGCCTGTTTTCCTTCATTGAGCCCGGAGCCAGTGACCTCTATGTGGTTCCACGCTACCGGACTGCATTTGTCAATCCTTTTTCAGATATTCCCAGCCTGGAGATTATGGCTTCTTTTTATACCCGCGAAGGAGCCCCGCTGGCCAGTTCACCCGACAATATTTTACGGAAAGCCGCAAGGCATTTTACCGATAAAACAGGATGCCGTTTCAAGGCGCTGGGAGAGCTGGAGTATTATGTGAACAGTCAGCATGATCCCAGGTATCCGCTGATCGACCAGAAGGGATATCACCAGTCGAAGCCCTTTGCAAAATTCGAGGACCTCAGGCTGGAAGCCCTCAGGCTGACGGCCATGGCCGGAGGGCAGATCAAGTACGGGCACTCTGAAGTGGGAAGTTTTTCAACCGAAACGGAAGATTTTGAACAGCATGAAATCGAATTTCTTCCGGTGGACGTAGAAGATGCTGCCGATCAGATGCATATTGCCCGCTGGATTCTCAGGATGCTCAGTTACCGGCACGGGGTGGAGGTGAGCTTTGCTCCCAAGATTACGGTAGGGAAAGCCGGTAGCGGTATGCACATTCACATGCTGCTCGAAAAGAACGGGAAAAATGTGATGACCGATGGGGTTCGACTCAGTGATACAGCCCGGAAAATGATTGCGGGTATTCTGGATCTTGCCGGCGCGCTGACGGCTTTCGGCAATACCATTCCCACTTCCTACCTGAGGCTGGTTCCGCATCAGGAAGCACCTACCAGCATATGCTGGGGCGACCGCAACCGTTCGGTGCTGGTGCGTGTTCCTCTGGGATGGACGGGGACCGCCAATATGGCGGAGGATGCCAACCCGGGCATGAAAAACGACAAAAATCTTGCCGGAGACAAGCAAACCGTTGAATTCAGGGCTTCTGACGGATCGGCCGATATTTATTCACTGCTGGCCGGGCTGGTTGTTGCCACCCGTCATGGACTGGAGATGGACAATGCCCTGGAGCTGGCCCGCCGACTGTATGTGGATGTTAACATTTTCGACGAAAAGCACAAAAGCAAGGCCGAGAAACTGGAACATCTGCCCGCTTCCTGCTGGGAATCGGCCATGAACCTGGAAAAGAAAAGGGCTGTGTTCGAAAAAGACGGGGTGTTTCCTCCGGCTCTGATCGATCATGTGGTTGAAAAGCTCCGGTCATACCAGGATGAAAACCTGAGTGAGCGCTTGTACGGGAAAGAAGAGGAAATCCACAGGCTGGTGCTGAAATACATTCATTATCATTAGGAAGCGATCAGGGAGCCAGTCGTGCCCGCTGCCATGTTCGGCGTGAGCGTTTGAAAACGATCCTGTCGTGCAGCCTCCCTTCACGCCCCTGCCAGAATTCGACCATCCAGGGAACCAGCCGGAATCCGCCCCAGTATGGAGGGCGGGGAATGCGGCTTCCGGAGAATTTCCTGCCTGTTTCTGTCAGTTTCTGCTCGAGGTATTCCCTGTGCGGTATGACCTGGCTCTGGGGTGAAATCCACGTTCCCAGCCGGCTCTCTCTGGGACGGGAATCAAAGTACCGGTCAGAGTCTTCATCAGGCAGACGCACCACCGCCCCTTCCACCCTTACCTGACGGTTCAGTTCGGGCCAGTAAAACAACAGGGCTGCCCGGGGATTTGCCGACAGTTGCTTCCCTTTCCGGCTGTGGTAGTGCGTAAAAAACGTAAATCCCTCTTCACTGAAGCTTTTAAGCAGAACCATACGGGAAGAAACGGTTCCGTCAGGGGAGGCGGTAGACAGGCTCATGGCATTGGCATCGGGGGCCTCCGAACGAATAGCCTCGTTGAGCCATTGTCCGAACAGGGAGAAGGGATCATTCCCTGCCGTTTCTTCGGTCAGTTCATTCCCCCGGTATTCTCTTCTGAAAGTGGACAGATCTTTTGGTTCCACGGCTTACTGGTCTTCCCCGTATAAAACATCATCGGGTTGACTTTGTTCGCCCGATTCGAGTTCTTTTTGCAGGTTAGCCGCCTGTATGCTTACGTTCAACTCGAAACCGATCAGCAGGGAAATGGAGTTGAAATACATCCAGAGCAATACCACCATGATGGTGCCGATGGAACCGTAAAACTTGTTATACTGGCCGAAATGATTCACGAAATAGGAAAATCCCAGGGATGCCACCAGAAATCCTACACTGGCGAGGGAAGAACCGGCGGAGAAAAATTTCCAGCGCGTCCGTTTTCGTGGAACCATGTAATACAAAAACGAGATGGCAAAATAGATCAGGGCAAATGTGATCAGCCATTTTCCGGCAGACATCAGGTAATAGGTAAAATTCTGTTCCAGGATGCCCAGAGAAACCAGTTTTTGAATGGCCAGCCGGCTGAAAATGATCAGGAAAATAGCCAGCGTAAACAGCATAATAACCAGCAGTACCAGGAAAATACTGACTGAGCGCTGGGTGATCCAGCCCCGGGTATCGAACTGGTGGGGGGAGATGTAAAAAGCTGAAATGAGGGCATGGATACCATTGGATGAAAAAAGCAGGGTGGAGATAAACATCAGGAAAAGCAAACCCCCGCTCTTTTCGGTGAATACTTCCACCAGGGTGGATTCCATCATATGGTATGCATTTTCCGGAAGGATGTTTTCGAAAAATTTCAGGATTTCTTCTGAAAGGTTCTCGATGGGGATGAAAGGAATGAGGGTAAACAGAAAGATGGTACCCGGCAGGATAGCCAGCAGCAGGTTAAAGGCAATGGATGAAGCGCGGGTAACCAGACTTCCTTTCTGGAAACCCTTCACAAAAAAAGCCAGTACATCGTATACGGGTATACCATCCAGTCCGGGCAGCGTGATAACCCTGGCGTGGTTAACCAGTTTCTCAATCTGTTTCCCTAGTACCGTGTTTTTCAGCCAGGCCGGATTGTTCCCCATATTTTACTGTTTACTGGCTTTCAGGCTCATGTCCAGGCATTTGATATGATGGGTAAGCGCACCCACCGATATGAAATCCACTCCGGTTTCCGCATATTCCCTGATATTCTGCAGGGTTATGTTTCCGGAGGCTTCCGTTTCCGTTACTCCTCCGATCAGCCTTACAGCCTGACGCAGATCTTCGGGAGTGAAATTATCCAGCATGATCCGGTCGGCCCCGCCGGTTTCCAGAATGAGTTTTACCTCCTCCAGGTTCCGGGCTTCCACTTCCACTTTTAAATTCAGTTGATTCATCTGCAGGTAGATCCGTGTTTTTTCCAGGGCCTTCTTCACTCCACCGGCAAAATCAATGTGGTTATCTTTCAGCAGGATCATATCGTACAGGCCCATGCGGTGGTTTTCGCCTCCACCGATCCGTACGGCTAATTTTTCCAGGTATCGCATCCCGGGAGCTGTTTTCCTTGTGTCAAGCAGCCTGGCCTGTGTACCGGCCAGCTGTTCCGTATACAGCCTGGTTTGGGTGGCAATACCGCTCATACGCTGCATAATGTTCAGAACCAGGCGTTCACACTTCAGAATGGCATGGGCCGAGCCCTCTACTTCAAACACCCGGTCTCCCGGGAAAACCTTTTCACCGTCGGTTTTCAGTAAACGCACGGCTATGCCGGGATCTATAAAAAGGAATACCTGCCGTGCAATATCTGCACCGGCAACGATCCCTTCTTCCTTTGCCAGCAGTATGGCATGACCGGTTGAGCGGGCAGGGATGGAAGCCAGGCTGGAATGATCGCCGGTTCCGATATCTTCTTCCAACGCCCGTTCAATGAAGGATTGTAGCCAGGGATCATTCATGGGATGGTTCGAACCTTAGCTGGTGGATCAGGGCTTTGTCATCGTTGCCTTTCAGCAGGAAATATACCCGGTAATTTCCTGAACGGGTAGTGAGTTGCCCTATGGCATACCGGGATTTTAATTTTCCTCCCTGATGTTTAATGGTGAATTGCGTGGGCTGATTTTTCGTGAAGAAATCGCGGATGATCTTTTCAGCCTGTTCCTTGCTGTACATATCTTCCTTACTGAGGATAACCAGCTCGATCACTTCATGGAAATGGGCGGCCAGCATTTTGGCATCGCCGGTACGGATAGCCAGGGGAATCTGTTCGGGAATACCCTGGTTCTGTGCAAATACAGAACCGGTGAAAACAATGAAAAAAATCCAGGAGCTCTGCAGGAACTTTTTATTTTTCATGAAAAAAGGTATTTTAACGATCTTTATGGTACAAATATTGAACCATATTTGGGTGGTTTCGGAGCGATAAACATGAAATTTATTCTCAAATCCGGTCAAAAAATACATATAAAACCGATAAAATCCAATGAAAATAACCCTTCTTGCAGTGGGAAAGACAAAGGAGGCCTACCTGAAAGAAGGCCAGAATGAATACCTGAAGCGGCTCTTCAGGTATGTGCCGTTTGAATACAGGGAATTAGCCGAAGTGAAGGGAAAGAACCTGAAGGAGGAACAAATACGCGAAAAGGAAGCGGAACATATTATGCGCTCCATTTCCCCAGGCAACAGAATCATTCTGTTTGATGAGAGAGGAGACCAATACACCAGTGAGGGCCTGGCCAACTGGCTTCAGCACCAGATGATGGAAGGGAACCGCAATATCTGCCTGGTGATCGGAGGGCCTTACGGATTTTCTTCAAGGGTCAGAAAGGCGGCAGACCAGGAGCTGTCGCTTTCCAGGCTGACATTCTCACACCAGATGGTGCGGCTGATTATTCTTGAACAACTGTACAGGGCTTTCACCATCCTGAAAGGGGAACCATATCATCACTCCTGAGCCATGTTGAAACTGACCAGAATTACTTTTAAGAGTCCCTTTCTGCTGCTGGTTTTGTTCCTGTTGCTCACCCTTTTATCTTTTCTTGCGGGGAAAGCCTATATCCGCAGCCGGGTTCCGGATATGGAAATGGCTGAATTTCAGGAAATCCTGCTTGAAAAGGAACAGGCTATGGATATTTTGCTCAACCGGGTGGCTGCGGAACTGGAACATACTGGAGGGGATTCCTGGAGCGCGGAATATGGCGAAGAGGTGGAGAAAAAACTTCAGGGCGAGGGATTTACCCTGTTGCTGTACAGGAACGACAGTTTAATCTACTGGTCGGACAACGACATTCCCCTCCCCTGGGAATGGTCGCCGGAATTGTTTTCGCGGCCTTTTTTAGAACTGGATAACTCCTTTCATCTGGGTCTTTACAGGGAATCAGGGCCTTACCGGCTGGTGGGCATGATTCTGATCAAATACAGATATCCCTATCAGAATGAGTTTCTGAGAAACGAGTTCCAGAAAGATTACGGGCTCCCATCCTGGATCCGGGTGAAGGGTCCGATGGAACCCGGCAGCCAGGCTTTTCCGGTACATGATCTTTCAGGGAAGGTGGTTTTCTACCTGACCGGACTGGCACCTCCCTCAGATGCGGCCCCTCCTTTCAGTATTCCGGTTTTTCTTTATTTGATCACCTTTCTGTCGCTGCTGTTTTTTTTGGCTTCCTGGCTCAGAATGATGCCCGACAGGAAACGGTATTTTACGGGCTGGTTGTTTTCCTTTCTGTTCCTGTCCGGCCTGAAGGAGTTGATGCGGTTTTTGGCAGTACCGGAACTGGTATGCCGGATGGAGCTGTTTTCTCCTCTTTTGTATGCAGGAACAGGTCCATGGGCATCACTGGGTGACCTGGTGATTTTTGCCGTGATGGCCTTTTTTCTGGTCTATCTTTTGTACGGCGGGATTACCAGGTTTCATATCACACTTCCGGAAAGAAAAAATCTTCAGTGGGTGACGGGTATATTTCTTTATGCTCTGGCAGGGGGATGGTTTTTGTTCGTTGAGTATCTTTTCAGGTCACTGATCATTCATTCCAGCATATCCTTTGAGCTTCACCGCCTGCTTGACCTTTCGGTCAATACTTTTCTGGCTTTGATGGCTGTGGGATTGCTGTTTTTTTCCGCTTTTCTGATACTCGACGCAATCTTTTCGGCAGGGATCGCCCCGGCAGGTCAGAAAAAGCTTCAAATGATGGCCCTGGCCGGGATCACGATATCATTCCTGCTGACCGGTTGGTTCACCGGAAATTTACAGGTGGTACAGATGGTTTTCTTTTACCTGTTCAATGCGTTTCTGATCTGGATCAGAAACCGCCACCGGAAAGGCTGGAAATACAGTTTCCTGACCCTGCTGGTATTGCTTTTTACCCTGCTGGCTCTTTACAATATTGCTTTTTTCAATAATGAAAAGGAGAAAAATATAAGAAAGGTGCTGGCAGTGAATCTGGCTACGGAACATGATGCCGTGGCCGAGGTGTTGCTTGAAGAAATGGGGGGAAAGCTGGAATCAGACACCCTTCTGGCCGCTTTACTTGGCAAACCGGGGTTTTCCCCTGCAGAGGTTGACAGCATTTTCGAATACCTGCAAACAGATTATTTCAGCGGATTCTGGGAGCAGTATTATCTGGAAATCACCATCTGTAATGAACAATCGGAACTGGAAATACTCGACAGGGATACCGTCAGTAACTGCTATGCCTTCTTTGATGAAATGCTTGAGATGATAGGGGAAGCTTTACCCAGCAGCAATTTCTGGTTCCTGAACGATGCGAATGGAAGAATCACCTATTTCGGCAGGTTTTCTTATCCTTTGAACCCGGGCATGACCAATACCCTGTTCATAAGGTTGGATTCGCGCCTCACCTATACCCATTTGGGATATCCCGAACTGTTACTTGACAGCCGGTTTGAGAAATCGACCCGTCTGGAGCGCTACTCCTGGGCCAGGTACATCCGCAACCGTTTGATTACCCAGTCGGGTGATTTTCCTTACAGCCTGAGCCTGGATGTGTACGATCTCCGGGAAGAAGAATTCAGTTTTCTTCATTTCGACGGGTACAGCCATCTGATCTACCGCATTGACCCGGACAAACAGATCATTATAAGCACACCTGATCTGAGCGGTATCGATCTGTTGATCGATGCCTCCTACCTTTTTGTGTACTTTTTTCTGTGGATGAACATCATCCTACTGATGATCAATATCCCCGGTATTTTTCAAAATATCCGGCTCACTTTCAAAACCAGGATACAGACGGCCATGGTGGGAATTCTTATTCTGGCACTGGTTCTGATCGGGGGAGGTGCGGTATATTACAGCATCAGGCAATACCGGGCCAAACACAATGAAATGATCCGTGAGAAAATCCAGTCGGTGTATGTGGTACTGGATCATGAACTGGCCTATGAATCTTTTCTGGATCCGGACTGGTCGGGGGGGCAGTATGTCGACCTGAACGATTTGCTGGTAAGGTATTCCAATGTGTTCTATACCGATATCAACCTCTACAGTCCGGAGGGGAAGTTACTGGCCACTTCACGACCTGAGATATTTGATAAAGGACTAACGGGGAGGCGCATTGACAATCAGGCATACCGGGAACTCCGCTGGAACCGGAAAGCCGAATTTGTTCACCGTGAGAACATAGGGGAAATGAATTTTCTGTCGGCCTATGTGCCGTTTACCAATGCGGAAAACCAGTTGCTGGCCTATCTCAACCTGCCCTATTTTACCAAACAAACTTCGCTGTCGAGGGAAATATCCCTTCTGGTGGTGGCCATTGTGAATATTTCCTTTCTTTTGCTGATCCTGACCATCTTTCTGGCGGTACTGATCTCCAACAAAATTACCGATCCGCTGCGGATGATTCAGCGTAAATTCAGCCGCCTGAAACTGGGAAGGAGCTATGAAAAGATTTCTTATGAGGGAGAAGATGAGATCGGTGAACTGGTGCATGAATACAACCGCATGGTAACCGAGCTGGCCCGGAGTGTGGAAAAACTGGCCCGTTCCGAGCGGGAGTCGGCATGGAGGGAAATGGCTCGTCAGGTAGCCCATGAGATCAAGAATCCTCTGACCCCCATGAAATTGAGTATTCAGCAGGTGAAAAGGGCCTATGAAGACCGGGCCCCCGGATGGGAGGAGAACTTTCAGCGGTTTACCCATACGATGATTGAACAGATTGAAAACCTTTCGGCCATAGCCAATGCTTTTTCACATTTTGCCCAGATGCCCACATCCAGCTTTGAGCCTGTGAACATGGTGGAAAAGGTATGGAATATCGCCGAACTGTTTGGCAATACTGAAAATGTGGAGATCCGTGTGGATGTGCATGACCTGAGTGAAGCCATGGTTATGGCCGACAAGGAACAGATGTTGCGTGTGCTGACCAACCTGGTGAAAAATGCCATCCAGGCCATTCCCGAAGACCGACAAGGTCGGGTGGGGATCGATCTGACCCTGGAGGGTGAAAGGGTGATCATTGCCGTTTCCGATAATGGAAAAGGGATCCCCGATGAGCTGGGGGAAAAATTGTTTGTACCCAATTTTACGACCAAATCGAGCGGAATGGGACTGGGATTGGCTATCGTGCGCAATATCGTTTCAAATACGGGAGGAAGTATCCATTATGAGACCCGTGTGGGTGAAGGAACCACTTTTTATGTGGAACTTCCTGTGTATCATCCGGGAAACCAGTTTTCAGGCAAAGAAATCTCCGGAGGAAAAATCTCGTAAGAAACCATGAATGTTCTGTGGCAGGAAACCGGACTTAATTGTAACATTTTCAGTAAGAATCCGTATTTACAAGGTCACCTTCCGGCTTTTGAAAGCAGGATATGTGCCAAAATCCCGAAGAACACAACGTTAAAATTGCTATATTCATCCAATAATTCGGGGCGAAGAAACTGAGAAAGAAAACCGTACATATGATGTTTTCCCTGCTGCTGATGGCAGGAGGGATGCATTTGGCCTTTCCGCAGGGAACGCCCCTGTCAGGTGTGGTGAACGACTATGCCCGGATTGTATCCATCGATGCAGCCGACCAGGTAACCGTGGATGATGCTTCGGCTTTTTCCGAAGAAGATACGGTACTGGTGATCCAGATGAAAGGGGTGGAAATACAGGTGAGCAACGACAATAATTTTGGTTCCAAACAAGGATGGGGAGGTGTTGGGAAATACGAATTTATCCGCATTGCCTCAGTCAGCGGCAACCAGATTTCCTTCACCCATGAACTGCAGAATGTTGCCAGTTATCAGGTAGGTGGAAGTATGCAATTGGTTCGCGTACATGGATATGACAAAGCCGAAGTAACTGGTATGCTTACCTGTGACCCATGGGGCGGGGGGAAGGGGGGTGTCTTGGCCCTGTTTGTCAGTAACACCCTGGTACTGAATGCCGATATCGATGTGTCGTCAAAGGGATTGCGTGGGGGAGTGGCTGATCAGGGAGATGGCGTTTGTTCGGAAACCGATCCCGATCTATACGATGACTATTATTATGATGCTTCCTCCCAGATGGCCGGAAACAAGGGCGAGGGGATTGTTTCATTTATTGAGGGTGGGGCGCCATACAGCTCAGTTTATCAGAAAGGCCGGGGGAAATTGTATAACGGAGGTGGTGGGGGCAATGGAAGGTATTCCGGAGGTGGAGGAGGTGGAAATATTGGAAAAGGAGGAGGCGCCGGGAATGAAAGTTGCACATCTTTGTATTTACTTGGAGGGTTGCCTGGAAACGGTCTTTCCCTCAGTGGTATTGAATATTTTTCCAGTCGCAGACTGGTGATGGGAGGGGGAGGAGGTTCCTCTACCTATGATAATCCGGGTGATGCCACGAACGGGGGGAATGGAGGGGGTATGATCATTCTGGTGGCTGACAGCCTGGTGGGGAACGGCCACCGGATTCTGGCCCTTGGAGAATCGGCAGCCAATGTGCCCAATTCCACCGGCGGGGCAGGTGGAGGCGGGGCTGGCGGTACCATTGGGTTAGAAGTACGTTCTTACCATACTTCTTCATTGGAAGTGAATGTTACTGGAGGAAAAGGAGGCGACGGAAATTGCAGTGGCCCGGGAGGAGGAGGAGGGGGGGGATTGATCTGGCATAAGGAAACGACATTGCCCGGCAATGTAACCACCCTGATTGGCGGTGGTGTGGGAGGTCAGGATTATGGTTGTGGAGATTTTGGTTATAACGGGGCTAACGGTGAGATGACTTCCAATCTGGATGTGGTCATTACCGGTTTCCTGTTCAATACCATCAAATGGGCTTCTACCAACGACCTGACCGATACCATCTGTGAGGGAACGGTCCCATCCATGATCATTGGTTCAGAACCCAAGGGAGGGGTCACTCCTTACAGTTTTACCTGGCAGTACAGTACCGATCAATCGACATGGAACGATATTTCCGGGGCCACCGGCGAAAATTATGTACCCACTGCCCCCCTGGCCGATACCACATGGTACCGGCGCATTGTGCAGGATATGTCCGTTCCACAGATTGTGGATGTGAGCAAACCGGTGGTGGTGAATGTGCATCCCGCGCTGGAGGATTATTCCATTACCTTCGAAGATACCGTTTGTTATAATCAGGTTCCTCCCCTGCTGGAGCCCGATGTGGCCGTTCCCACCGGCGGGGATGGTATCTATGCCTATCGTTGGGAGGAAAGTCTCGATGAAGTGAATTTTACAGAGGCAGCCGGTACTTTTACAGGTGCTTCCTATCAGCCGCCTGCTCTAACGCAAACAACTTATTACCGGCGCTGGGTTTATTCCGGAAAATGCTATGAGGTGAGCGATACGGTAACCATCACGGTACTGCCGGCTATCACCAACAATACCATCAGCGCCGACCAGGTGATCTGTGAAGGAACGGCCTTTGCCCTTCTCGACGGGCTTCCTCCGGCCAACGGCGACGGTACTTACCGGTTTGTATGGGAAGAAAGTCTTGACGGGAATACCTATGCCAGTGCCTGGGGTGCTGTGACCGACCAGGAAGACTATCAGCCCGATGCGGTGGGCGATCCCGTTTTTCCGTCCCAGTCGGCCCGGTATTTCCGACGAGTGGTGTATTCGGGTTCGGATGATGTTTGCCAGAGTATTTCCAATACGGTAACCCTGATCCAGTGGCCGGCCATTGCCAACAATGCCTTTGTTACCGACCAGGTGATCTGTGAAGGAGATATTCCCCAGGATGTGATCGGCGACGATGTTTCCGGGGGAAAACCGGCTACCTACCTGTACCAGTGGCAGGACAGCCTTTCCGGAGGAACGTGGCAGGACATTTCCGGAGCTGACTCCCGGGACCTGAGTTTCTCATCGCCCCTCACAGATACTGTTTTTATCAGACGAATAGTTACTTCCGATGTGTGTCAGGATATCAGCGGGATAGATACCATTTCCGTTCATCCGGCCCTGCAGCATACCGATATTCAGACCATTTCAGGTTTATATGACACAACGATCTGTTCCGGCCAAACCCCGAATCCAATGGTTTCCGAACCTAATCCCCTTAGCGGAGGGACCGGAATATATACATACGTGTGGGAATTCAGCACTGACGACGGTGCTACCTGGACACCCACGGGCCCTGATGCTCCCGATTACAGTCCGGGAGCCCTGACAGAGACCACTCGCTTCAGGCGTACCGTGATTTCTGGCCAGTGCACGGAAACCAGCGCCCATGAAGTAGTTGTGAATGTTCTGCCGGTGATCACAAACAATGTGATTCCCGATCCCGGAACCATCTGCTCGGGCACCAATACCACACTGAATCCCCCAGAACCGGAAGGAGGAGCCGGGGAAGGTTCATATACCTACTACTGGGAGCAGAGTGCCGACAATGTCAACTGGGTTGGGGCTGACGGAACCCATGATGAGTTATCCTATACTACTCCGGCACTTACCAGTCCGTTGTATTACCGCAGAACGGTCATTTCCGGGCCGGCCGGATGCTGTCTGGATATCAGCCCTTCCGTGATGGTAGATATACATCCCCTGCCCACGGCAACCATCACCGATCCCTCCATCGCGGTTTGCAGCGAAACTCCTGTGGATATTACAATCAGTCTTACCGGTACAGCTCCCTGGGATGTCACCCTGACCGACGGGACCGCCCAGTATACCGAAAATGCCATTGGAACTGCCGTATTTCAGCACCCGGTTACCCCCGAAACAACCACGGAAAGTGAAGCCCTGGTGTACACACTGTATTCTGTGACCGACGGTAACGGTTGCCAGGCCGATGGTTCGGGAATGACCGGTGAAGCAAATATTACCGTGTACGGCGCCCCTGTGGCCGATGCAGGTCCCGATGAGGAAGTGTGCGGACTGGAATATGAACTGCAGGCCGGCACGAATGTGGGAACCGGTACATGGACCTTCCCGGCGGCAGTGGCCGATGTTTCGGATAATACCAATCCAAACAAGACGGTGACGGTAACCGGGGAAGGGGCCCACACCTTTATCTGGAACGTTGTCAATGGGCCGTGTCCGGCCGATAACGACGAGGTGACCATTACTTTCTGGAACGAAGTGTCAGCGGTTACATTTCCCGGTGATACGGTACTTGAGCCTTATGCCAATGAAGTGGAGCTTACGGCCGATGTGGAGGATCCCGAGATCGGAACCTACCTGTGGAGCGCAGAACCGGGAAGCCCCGTCGTATTCAGTCCCGATAATTCCGAAACCACTCTGCTGACCCACCTGGAAATGGGATCGCAAACGGTTTTCTTCACTATCACCCATGGTGCCTGTGAGGAAGTATATTCGATGATAATTACGGTTCCGGCATTTAAGGCAGGAGCCAGGGGTTTGACACCGAACGGTGACGGGAAAAATGATTATTTCAGAATATATTTGCCCAGGGACCGGAACAATGAACTGATTATTTTTAACAGGTGGGGCAATATGGTTTACCGGGAAGAAAATTTCATGCGTGATGATCAGACCGGCTGGGATGGCAGGAACCTTAACGGAGAACAATTGCCCGATGATACTTATTACTACATTATTAAAGTAGATGGTGACAGTACCCGCAGTGGCTTTATCTTAATCCGCGGTACGGAAAGATGAAAAAGATATTTCTTTTCATATGGCTTGCGGGGACTTCCCTGGCGGTTTTTTCCCAGAATCAGTATTCCGGGTTCAGTCAGTATATGTTCAACGGGCTGGCCATTAATCCCGCCTATGCCGGCAGCAGGGAGGCGCTTAGTATGAGCCTGATGTACCAGAAACAATGGGCCGGTATAGAAAATGCTCCTGAAGCACAGACATTCAGTATGCATACTCCCCTGAAAAAGCAGCGGGTGGGTCTGGGTGTTTTTCTGATGCGCGAAATGATCGATATCCGAAACCGGACCCAGGCGTATCTTAACTATGCTTACCGCTTTCCTATGGGAAATGGGATCATGTCACTGGGACTGAAGGCCGGAGCGTTTTTTGAAGCACAGGATCTGTCAAGAATCACCCTGGACGATCCTGATGATCCCTATTTTACCCGGGTACCCGAATCGGCTGTTCTGCCCAATTTCGGGTTCGGCATGTACTATTCAACCGACCGTTTTTACCTGGGCGCTTCGGTTCCCCTGCTTACCACTTACCGTATCGATACACTCAGTTCCGGTTACAAGCCCTCATGGGATATGGTCGATTATAATTATTTCCTTACCGGAGGGGTGCTCCTGGTTTCAACCCCGGCGTTCAAATGGAAGCCTTCCGTACTGGTTAAGTATCAACCCGCTTCGAACAGTATTCAGTTCGATGTCAATACCAGTTTCATTTTGTTCAACGACTTTCTGTGGCTGGGAGCTTCTTACCGGACCGATATCGAAAATACCGGACCTGCCGTGGTGGGCATTATCGAGTTTCAGATAAGCGACAGATTATTGATTGGTTATTCCTATGATTATGCCCTTTCACAAATGAATCATTACCTGAATGGCAGTCATGAGATCTTTATAAGATATGAATTGTTCAGTAAAATCAGGGCTCATAATCCAAGGTATTTTTAAGGCGAAATGAATACGGGCAAACCATACAGGTTGATATGTAGTCTGGTTTTTTCTGTCCTGAGCGGTTTTTCCGGGGCACAGGAAAACTATGTGGTGGAACGTTTGCCTTTCAGTTCAAGGATTTTTAATGATTTTGCACCGGTGTATTATGGTAACGGGATTGTATTTTGTTCCGACAGGCGGACAGGTATTTTTCAGGGTTATGTGGCCAACGAAAACAATGAAGCTCAGTCGGAATTATTTTTTGTCAGCCGGACGGATAAATCGGAATGGGGAAAACCACAGTATTTCGATGAGACGCTGAGGAGCCTGAAGTTTGAAGGACCTGCTACTTTTTCTCCTGACGGAAAACAGATATATTTCACCAGGAATTATGATGCCGGAGAAAAAAAGAAAAGAAAAAAAGGGAACCCGAATTACGGGATTTTTATTTCCAGTCTGGAAAACGGGCATTGGACAACGCCCGAGCCCTTTCCCTACAATAATCCCGAGCATAAAATAGGCCATCCCTGCCTGAGTCCCGATGGTACAAAACTCTACTTTGCATCTGATGAGGCCGGTGGCTTCGGTGGTTCGGATCTCTATGTATGTTATCTGGAAAACGGGCAGTGGGGAAGACCGCGGAACCTCGGCCCCATAATTAACGGGCCCTTTCATGAGATGTTTCCGTATGTGCACTCCAGCGGAAGACTGTATTTTACCTCCGACAGGCCGGGAGGTGCCGGGCAACTGGATATCTATTTTACGGTTCCGGTGAAAACCGGCTGGCTGCCACCCATCTGCCTGCCTGCTCCCTTCAATTCACCCGATGATGATTTTTCATTTATCGCCAGGGAGGACCTTTCTTCAGGTTATTTTACTTCAAGCAGATCCCGTACAGATAATATATTCGAATTCCGTTCTGTTTTGCCCAGGCTCGATTCCTGCAAGGAAGTGGAAGAAAACCGTTTTACCTATGAAATATTTGAACCCGGCACCCGCGACCTCGATACCCTTACCTATGAGTATGAATGGGATCTTGATCAGGGGGTGATCATGAGGGGGCGTGTGGTGGAACATACCTTTACTCCGGGTGACTACTTGCTGAAACTGAATGTGGTGGATACACTTACCGGGGCTATCATGGCCAATGTAGCTACCTATCCGTTGCATATTGAAAAACTGGAACAGGTACATATTGCCGCTCCGGATACAGTATATACCGGAGAAGAAATCCTGTTCAACGGGGAAGATACCTATTTGCCTGAGATGATCATTGACGAATATTACTGGAATTTTGGAGACGGAACCGGAACTACGGGGATAGAAGCCCGGCATGTTTTCCTGGTACCGGGAGTGTACCGGGTACAGTTGATTGTTGAGAGCAGGGCGACTCATGCTGAAAACAGGGTGAGGGTTTGCGGTATGAAAAAGATTGTTGTGTTGTATAATTCTGGAGAGGTTTTGCCATGACAAGAAACAGCTCACTCCTGCGATTTCTTGAAAAATCAGTAAATTTCGGCTGGAAGGTGCAGAAATCTGAGCTTAACGTGCAAAAACCGAAACCGGGCATAATATTTGGATGATTAGCAATATGAAAGGGGAAAGAGGATATATCGGTTTATTGATTTTTTTGCTGCCCGTGCATGCATACCTTCAGCCTGTGCCCACTCCGGAGGAAAATATTCCCTACCTGGTGACTTTCGGCCCGGAAGCTGAAACATCCTGGGGAGATGATGATTTTTCCCTGGTGTTTTTTTTCTATGTGCCAAAGGATTATGATGAACCATTGTATATCAGGGTGTTCGATCCGGATATCGGGGGAGATCATGACGAAATCAACGTGGCATTCAATACCCGGATGAAGTACGATGTATACGGAGGGAATGGATGCTGGTCGGATGAAGATGCCCGGTCGGCTGATCCGGTAGGGAATTACCGTAGCGGCAACCTGCTGGCATCCAGAACATTCGGGAATGATCCGACATATGATAATGACTGGTTTACCTTCGGGCCTTTCAGCCCCACCCAGGGAGAGTTTTCCCAGGATTTCGACGGGTATCTGTTCAAGATCATTGTGGAGGGTGTTACGGGTGACGATGGAAACATGTACCGTTTTTACCTGAGTTCACTGCCCGATGATAACAGAGCCATTGAAGGAGCCAATGCATTTACCTATGAATATTCGTTCCGGCTATGGAACAATCCCAACAACATTTCACATATCTATCCTTTTGTGGATGAAGGAACCACACGCGTTTTACAGCAAAATTTCGACTGGGATGATGACGGGGAGATCCGTACCATTTCCGTGGTCAGGAACAGCCAGTTGAATGCCGTATCTGGTGACGACGAATGGGCCGAAAGCCAGTTCCAGATACAGGAGGAAGAGATCGGTACATCGCTTGATTTTCAGTTTATCAAAAGAAAAGAACCGGGTATGGTAAGAAACAACAATGTAGTGATCTCCATCCAGAACCAATACGGGGAATTCATGCCCTTCTTTACGGCGCCTATTGGAGGAATTCCCCGCTACCGCTACAAAATTGCCGTTCAAAAGAAGGAAGATTAGATTATGCAATATTCCCCAGCTCAGTTGATAAAAAGGTTCCTGATGATATGGCCTGTCATCCTGTTCTCTTTTCAGGGGGTGGCCGGACAAAACTTTCAGTTCAGAAATTACGACCGGGCAGAAGGGATTTGTAATTCCTTTATATATAGCATTATACAGGATCAGAACGGATATCTGATCGCGGGTACGGGCAACGGCCTGTGCCGTTTCAACGGAATAGAATTTACTCAGGTATCCCTGAACGATTCCACCCTGCAGGGCTATGTGACCACCCTCTACAAAACCCCCGGCGGAACGGTATGGGCCGGATTCAGCGACGGGAATGCATTGTTTATAGACAGAGCGGGTTCTCATTTAGTGAACAGCCGGCAGTTTACGGGAGGAAACATAAACCAGATTACCTCCACTCCTGACGGGGATATATACCTTGCCACCCAGGCAAACGGTCTGATCCATTACCGGGATTCCCTGCAGCATTTAAAAATTGACCGGCTGATCTTTTCTATCGGATGGATGGACCAGGAAAAGATGCTGATAGGCACGGACCGGGGATTGTATGTATACCGGAAGCAGGGAGACAGCCTGATGGTAATGGAAAGAAGGGTGGGTGAAATCCCCGAAGAAAGAGTGAACTGGATCATACCCCGAAAAGAAGCCAGGGGGTTCTGGGTGGCTGCTGCCGGAGGCATTTATTCAGTGGTTCCCGGCATGGAGCCTGAAGTCGTATCCGTTACCCAGGGTTTGGGTCTGGATCATTTGAATATCCAGCATGTATATGAAGACAGGGATCAGAACCTGTGGGTCAGCACCTTTGGACAGGGTGCTGTGAAGCTGGTTTTTGATTCCCGGCAGGGAATCTATACCGGGTATGTGGCGTACGATCCATCCAACGGATTGCCTACCGGTAATGTGCGGCAGGTGTACCAGGACCACGAAGGGAATATCTGGATGGGGACATTTGGCAGAGGATTATCCATGTTACTGGATGAGGCGTTTGGTTTTTATGAATTTTCCGAAAGTGAACTGGGAAATAACATTTTGTCGGTATTTGCCGATGAGGACGGTTACTGGCTGGGAAGCGAATCGGGAATATATGCCACTTCCGCGCCGGATAAGGATGGCGTTTTTACCCCCACCCCGGGAGCAGGACTTCCTGATGATGAAATTACTGCCATTTATAAGGATGAGAAAGGATCCCTGTGGGTAGGTACCTCAGGGAACGGTGTATACCTGAAACGCAAAGGAGAACGGTTATTTCGTAATGTTCACCGTACCCAGGACAATAACGAGAACTCCGTCAGGGATATTTCCGGAGGAGGCGATTATGTATGGATCGCTACCATGTACGGGGTTTTCAGAATCCGGATCAGTACGGGAGAAAAAATGCATTTTACCAACCGGAACGGACTTTCGCACAACAGCATCAATGCTGTATATGTTGATGAAGATCATCATGCATGGATCGCCACCACTTCCCGGATGATCTACCGTATTTCTCCCGAAGGCGAACTAAAGGAGGTGCATGACGCTCATTTTCTGATACGAGCCAATGTGTTTACCGATCTGATACTCGATGCGAACGGTGAAGTATGGGCTGCTACCGACGGGAACGGTGTGTTTCATTTTACTTCCGATACGGTATTTATGTATACACGGAATAACGGCCTGTTATCAGAATACTGCAAGAGTATACTGGCTGATTCCAATGGACATATATGGGTTGGTCACCGTTCAGGTATTTCCCGGATCGATGTGGAAAGGAACGTGGTGGTAACATACTCCGCCAACATGGGTATAACCAGCGACTGCAATGCAGGGGCCATAACACTGGATACGCCGGGGCGTGTTCTTATAGGAACCACACAGGGATTGATCAGTTATGATTACAGGAAAGAAAGCAGTCTTGTCAGTCCTCCCATACCCAACATTGTCTCACTAAGGGTGGGCGACGACCCGGTTCCCTTACGGGAAACCATCCGGCTTCCCTATGGCATTTACAGGATAAGAATAGAATTTATCGGCCTGAGCTACAAAGATCCTCAGGGTGTGATTTACCGGTTTATGATGGAGAACTACGATCCCGAGTGGTCCGAGCCTTCGTCGAACCGTTTTGTGAATTACCCCAGGATTACCGACGGAAGATACCGTTTCCTGCTTCACGCCTGCTCCTCTTCGGGTATCTGTACCGAAACTCCCTGCTCATTCGAGATCATTGTTCAGAAACCCGTATGGAAAACCTGGTGGTTCTATCTTATCATCGTATCGGTCATCGTTGTGGTGTTTGTTCTGATCATTCGTATCCGTGAAAAGAATCAGCGCCGGCTGAGGGAATACCTGGAAAAGGAACTGGAAATCAGGACACGCGAAGTGGTGGAGCAGAAGGAGGAACTTGAGATCAAGAACCGGGAGATTACCGACAGTATCAACTATGCACAACGCATACAGGCCAGTATATTGCCTCCCGAAAGCAAGCTGAAGGAACAGTTCCCGGGTTCGTTCATATTTTATCTTCCGCGCGATATTGTGAGCGGCGATTTTTACTGGTTCGACAGGGTGAATAATGACCGGTTCCTGATCGTATGTGCCGACAGCACAGGACATGGTGTGCCGGGTGCTTTTATGTCGATGATCGGGTCTACCCTGATCAAGGAATTCACCCTGCGCGATGATCTTACCACCCCCTCACTTCTACTGGAGAAACTCGATAATGAAATTACCCAGACCCTGAACCAGAATGTGGAAATGCAGCGTACAACCGACGGGATGGATATTACCATCTGCGAAATCAATCTGAAAACCCGTCACCTGCGTTTTGCTTCTGCCATGCGGCCCATTATGCTGTTTCACCGGAATGAACTGATGTATATCCGGGGAAACAGAAGCTCCATCGGAGGCGAATTATTCGACACCAAGCAGTTTCAGGACCAGGAATATGCCCTTGAATCGGGGGATATTCTGTATATGTTCTCCGACGGATATCCCGACCAGTTCGGAGGCCCGCTGGGCAAGAAATTCAAGATGGTGAGGCTGAAAAATCTGCTGGATGACATCCACCGTTTGCCTATGGAAGAACAGTATGAACATATCAAAACCAGTTTCTTCCTTTGGAAAAAAGAATATCCCCAGGTGGATGATGTTCTGTTTATGGGGATCAGTATCCCCTGACCCCATTCACGATTCAATCTCATCGAGACTTACCAGTTTGTTCAGGATGGCATAAACGGTGAGACCGGCCACTGTTTTTATTCCCAGTTTACGTGTAATGTTTTTCCGGTGAGTGATCACCGTATGCGGCGAGATATACATTTTATCGGCTATCTCTTTATTGGTCAATCCCCTGGATATTAATTTAAGTACTGTGATCTCCCTGTGGCTCAGCTCCGTGTGATTGTCCTGATCTGTTACTCCTCCCAGATCATGCATGATCTGTTCAAGCGACTGTCTGATCCTTTCGCGGGGGAGCAGGGGAGAAAGACTCAGATCGGCCCATTCGGGAACATTTTCTTTCTTATGTTCTTCCGGTGAGATATCAACCCAGAAAATTTTCCCAATTTCTTTTCCTGACAGGTATGATCCAATTTCCTGGTGAATACGGGAAGAATGATACAGAACCAGATCGGGATGGTATTTGGGAAGTAAGGGCAGGCATTCCTCTATTTCAGCGAATTCATAGATATTTCTGATTTCGTCAAAGGAACGGAGTATCTGGGTCCAGCCTTTGCGTATCACGTACGAACTTTCAATAACAATTGCCGTAAGATCAGCCATCGGACAAAGGGTATCGCTCCAGAAGTACCTTTTCCATTTGTTCTACTTTGGGAGCAAGTACCTTGTCCTCAATACGGGAATGGTCGTTTATATCCTGCTCGAGATAGAACAATTCATAGAGAATGTGCGTGCATCCTGAAACATCCTGTGGTTGGGGGAGGTATTTGATGATGATATTTTTCAGATCATACAGTTTCTCTTCAATATCATCATGTTCTTCCTGATAATCTTTCATGGATCTTTTCCTGATCTGTTCACGTTGCTCTCCGGTCAGGCTGCCTTTCAGAAAAGCTTCTTCTACCATGAGAGCATACGGGAAAACGGTTTCTTCTTCCCGTTCTATGTGCGCGATGAGTTCCTTCCGGTAATTGCCGAAAAAAACCTTTATCAGATCGATGTGTTCCTTTCCGGGATAGCAGTCCCTGATCATTGCCTCGATCATTTCTTCAATTTCGGGGATCTTTTTATCCAGATAAAAGCGGTGGGTGTTCCTGAGGTAATCAACAATAAGCTGAAGCGAGAATTGACGAAGGTTCTCCTGTGGATAATAGTCGGGATCGTGAAATGCGTTCACTACCTCCAGAAAGAAGGCTGTTTCAATACCCTTTTTCCGGCAAATCTCATTCACCGTACTGTCGCCGAACCCCAGGCTGATTCCGAACCTTCCGATAACGGGTAGTAACTTATGATTCAGATGAATCAGATCGGCCATTTTTGTTTTGCCCGTTATCATGCCGGAAATTTATTTTATTGCCAGAAAAGCATGGAATTACAGTTCCAGGACCAGTTCCGGAGTTGATTCCATATTGCTGTAATTCCCCGCCCGGTCTATTATGTAAAAATCATACCGGATGGTATCAAATACATTGAAATAATATTCAAATTCCACATTGATTTCTCCCTTCAGGGTTTTGTTCTGCCCAGTCCTTTCCATAAAGGGGATGATAAAGCGGATGGGTTCACCCAGCTTGTCCAGTCCAACCTGATAAAATTCCCCGTCAATTTTCTCGAACATGGTGAAGAACAGGTTGTATTTGCTGGAAATGTCACTGGTGTCAGCTGCTCCTACATCGCCGTCACCGTCAACAAAATAAAACCACAGCGATCCGATCAGCTTCTGGTTGCCCAGCATATCCGTCGAATCCCTCACTTCAAATCTTTCATATTCGATATAAGGTTCCGGGGGATAGCTTTCGATTTTCTGGCAACCGGCTATCCAGGAGGCAATAAGCCATGCCACCATGAAAGGGAATGACATCTTCCTGCACATAATACAAAAGTACAAAAGTTTCGCCACAGGCGGTGTTTATTTTGCCCGAAAGTAGATTTGCACCGGGACACCGGTGAAACTGAAATGCTGCCTTAACTGATTTTCCAGGTATCGTTTGTAGGGGTCCCTGATGTATTGTGGCGAATTGCAGAAAAAGGCAAACGCCGGCGTAGGGGAAGGAAGCTGGGTAATATACTTGATCTTGACGAACTTTCCTTTGACCGATGGTGGTTCGTGACGGGCGATGACTTCCAGCATCACCTCGTTCAGTTTTGATGTGGGGATCCGCCGGGAACGGTTCCTGAACACTTCCAGTCCCTTTTCCAGTACCTGCAGGATACGCTGTTTATGGATAGCCGAAATGAAGAGGATGGGAATATCCTGAAAGGGAGCTGTTTTTTCCAGAATGGCTTTTTTAAGAGTTTGGTGGGTATGATGATCCTTTTCAATCAGATCCCATTTGTTGACCACAATCACCACTCCTTTCCGGTTCTTTCTGATCAGTTCGAAAATGTTCAGATCCTGTGCTTCTATGCCCCGGGTGGCATCGAGCATCAGGAAACAAACATCCGATTTTTCTATGGCACGTATTGAACGCATCACAGAGTAAAACTCCAGATCTTCCTGTACCTTACCCTTTTTGCGTAATCCGGCCGTATCAACCAGGTAAAAATCATAACTGAATTTCCGGTAGCGGCTTTCAATGGAATCCCGTGTGGTACCGGGAACCGGTGTCACAATATTCCGCTCTTCCCCGATCAGGGTGTTGAGGAGGGAGGATTTTCCCACATTGGGCCGTCCCACTATCGTAAAGCGGGGTATATCGGGGTCCTCTGCCACCTCCGCCCCGGGTCTGAAATCCTTTACGGCCTCGTCCAGCAGGTCGCCTGTTCCCGAACCCGACAGGCAGGAAACGCAAAAAAGGGGTTGTATTCCCAGTTTGTAAAATTCCTGTGCCTCATAGATGCGCTGGTGGTTATCCACTTTGTTGACCACAAGGATCACCTTTTTCCGGGTCTTCCTCAACATTCCGGCCATGGACTCGTCCAGGTCGGTAATTCCCACGGTAACATCCACCATGAAAAGGATCAGATCGGCTTCCGCAATGGCCAGGTGAACCTGTTTGCGGATCTCCTCTTCGAAAATATCAGCTGAACGCGGAACATATCCGCCTGTATCAATAACCGAAAATTCAATACCGTTCCATTCCGACCGGCCGTAATGCCGGTCACGGGTTACCCCTTCGGTCTCATCCACAATGGCATCGCGTGTACCGGTAATGCGGTTGAACAGGGTCGATTTTCCCACGTTGGGGCGACCGACAATGGCTATGATGTTTCCCATGACTTGTTTAGAATCTGCTGGTTATCTTTTTCAGGCTTATTTCGATTAATAACCGAATTTTCTGAGGTGACGGTCTTCGTCGCGCCAGTTTTTGGTAACTTTTACAACCATTTCCAGAAATATTTTCTTCTGAAAAAATTTCTCAATTTCTTTTCTGGCCGCTGTTCCTACTTTTTTCAGCATGATCCCTCCCCGGCCAATCAGGATCCCCTTCTGGCTTTCCCTGGAAACATGTATGGTTGCGGAGATCCGGATCAAATCCTGTTCTTCCCTGAAGGAATCCACCTCCACTTCTGCCGAATAGGGAACCTCCTTTTGGTAATGTTTGAAGATCTGTTCCCTGATCATTTCGGCCACCATGAACCTTTCCGTTTTATCGGTCAGCTGATCCTGGTCCTTCGGATAATAAGGTTCTCCTTCCGGAAGGTATTCCATTATCAGGCGGAACAGGTTGTCCAGGTTGAAGCGGTAAAGAGCCGACACGGCCAGAAAAGTGGCCCGGGGAAGGAGGCCCTCCCATTTTTTCCGCAGGGTTTCCACCGTTTCCTGATTCCCCAGATCTGCCTTGTTCAATACCAGGATGACCGGAATATCGGTTTTTTGCAGTTTTTCCAGTATGCCCGCATGCTTGTCGGGTGTTTCCACCACATCGGTTACGTAAACAATAACATCGGCATCGTCGAGGGCAGTCTGTACCATGCTCAGCATTTTTTCCTGCAGGCGGTAGTGGGGGTCAATGATTCCGGGGGTATCGGAATATACAATCTGGAAATCGCTGCCGTTCACAATACCCTGTATGCGGTGCCGGGTGGTCTGGGCACGTGAGGTAATGATCGATACCTTCTCCCCCACCAGAGCATTCATCAGGGTGGATTTTCCCACATTCGGATTTCCAATGATATTGACGAATCCCGATTTATGTGCCATAAATAATGGATCTTATAATTATATAATATATACTTACTGAAATCTCCCCATTTTGAGGGATTGGATTTCTTCCCGGGACAGGTATCTCCATTTTCCCCTCGACAGGCCCTTTTTGGTCAGCCCTGCGAAATAAACCCTGTCAAGCTTACGGATACGGTAACCCAGGTGCTCGAACATTCTTCTGACAATCCTGTTGCGCCCCGAATGGATTTCCAGTCCCACCCGGGAATGATCGTCAGCATCGGGAAAGCTCAACCGGTCGGCCCTGATCTTTCCGTCTTCCAGGGTAATTCCTTCAAGCAGTTGTTCTACATCGGCCTCCCTGAGCTTTTTATCAAGAGTCACTTCGTATACCTTGGCTGCACGGGAAGAAGGATGTGCCAGTTTGCGCGCCAGTTCCCCGTCATTGGTTAGCAACAGAACCCCAGTGGTGTTTCTGTCGAGGCGGCCAACAGGATAAACCCGGGGTTGATTCTCTTTTTCTATCAGGTCAACAACCGTTTGCCTCCCCTGGGGGTCGCGCAGGGTGGTAATGGTATCTTTGGGTTTGTTCAACAGGATATATACCGGTTTTTCGGGTTTGATTAGCCGGCCTTCCAGCTTTACCGTATCACCGGGTTGTACCTGTGTTCCCAGCTCACTAACCGGTTTCCCGTTCACCGTGACCAGCCCCTGTGAAATCTTTTCATCGGCTTCCCGCCGGGAACAAACTCCTGAAAGGGCAATATAGCGGTTCAGCCTTACAGGTCCGTGCAGCCTTGTTACGGAAGCTGACTGCCGTTTGCCTGGTGGGGCGGCTTCCTTTTTTTTTCGGTTTCCGGGTGATCTGTTGCGTTGATAAGACATGGTAAATGTATTGGGAGGTGCAAAGGTAGAAAAAATTGGACAGTGACCCTTTCCTTTGCAAAGGTAGGAAAAAGAAATATCCCTGTCCTTTTGCCGGTTCGGGGAATTTGATGAACTTTGTACCTGTTTGTTCCATTCCAATGTCAAAACCATGACCCTGATCGCATCCATTTCAGGTATCCGGGGCACCATCGGAGGTGTTCCGGGCAGGGGACTCACACCCCCCGATATCGTTCGTTTTACTGCTGCTTACGGGAAACGTGTTCTTTCACGGAAAACTGCCGGCAAGCCCCTGGTGGTGGTGGGAAGGGATGGCCGGATATCGGGCCCCATGGTGGAACAACTGGTGCTGGGAACCCTGGCCGGAATGGGTATTGATACGGTTCACCTCGGCCTGGCCAGTACCCCGACAGTGGAAATGGCCGTACCACATTTCAGGGCACAGGGAGGCATTATCATTACCGCCAGTCATAACCCCATGGAATGGAATGCCCTGAAACTGCTCAATGAAGCCGGGGAGTTCATTACCGATAAGGAAGGAAAGGAGATACTGCACATGGCCGGTTCGGGTATTGTTGAATATGCCCGGGTGAATCATCTTGGAAGCATAACTACCGTCCATGATTTTGATGATACCCACATTGCCGGGATATTGGAGCTTGATCTTGTCAGCAAGGAGGCTATACAGGAGGCCGAGTTCACCGTGGTGGTGGATGGGATCAATTCGGTTGGCGGGATCATTGTTCCCAAATTGCTTTATGAACTGGGTGTGAAGAAGGTCGTTTGCATCAACGCGGAGTCCGACGGTTATTTTGCCCATCCTCCCGAACCTTTGCCTGATCATCTAAAGGAGATCTGCGAAAAGGTGAAAGCCGAAAGGGCCGATCTGGGCATTGTGGTGGATCCGGATGTGGACCGGCTGGCCCTGATCGATGAAAAAGGAAACCTGTTTGGTGAGGAATATACCCTGGTGGCAGTGGCCGACTATGTACTGATGCACCGGCCGGGAAATACCGTTTCCAACCTTTCTTCCACCCGGGCTCTCAGGGACATTACTGTTCAATACGGGGGGAAATATGCAGCTTCTGCCGTGGGGGAAGTGAATGTTGTAAGAAAAATGAAAGAAACCGGTGCGGTGATCGGAGGTGAAGGCAACGGAGGGGTGATTTATCCTGACCTGCATTACGGAAGGGATGCTCTGGCGGGAATCGCTCTCTTTCTGTCTCACCTGGCAAAAAGCGGGGAAACCTGTTCCGCACTCAGGGCACGTTATCCGGATTATTATATGATCAAAGAAAAGGCCGTATTGGGAGATAATATCGAGCCTGAAAAACTTTTCAGCAAACTGGAAAACCATTTTGCCGGGGAATTGTTAAACTGGGAAGACGGACTGAGAATAGATTTCGACCATGCCTGGGTGCATCTGCGGTTGTCGAATACCGAGCCCATTGTTCGTATATATGCAGAAGCGGATAACCGGACTGAGGCACTGGCCTGGGTGGAGGAAATCATGAGACTTACCGGGTTGAAACGAAAAAATTCCTAAAAAAGACATCGTTTCGGGAATAAAAGCCGTGAAAGGAAGGTCCAACAATCCGAACAGTGGTTCAAAGCCGCTGTACAACCATGTTAAAATTTGGTTAAAAATTCAATGGCATTGATCTGAAAATTATTTTTGTTATTCATTAAACGAATATTACGATCCGATAATGAAAAAGAAGATTATTATTCCGACCGTTATCATAGCTGTGGTGGCTGTGATCATTATTATTTATACTGCAGCAGGAAAGGATAAAGCAAATCTGCTGGAGGTGGAGGTCAAGAAAGGAAAATTTGAAATTGTGGTCACAACCACCGGAGAGCTCCAGGCAGAAAGCTCTGTGGATATCACGGCTCCAACCGAACTGCGTACCAGCAGACACCTTCGTTTCGGAGAGATCAAGATACAGGATCTGGTTGCAGAGGGTACCATGGTCGATTCCGGCGATTATGTGGGTTTGCTTGACCGCTCGGAAGTTTCCAACAGTTTGAAGAATGCCCAGGATCAGCTGGAAGAGGAAGAGGCCAGTTATATGCGGGTGAAAATGGATACGGCCATGACTCTGAGCAATCTGCGAGATGAGTTGATCAATATGCAGTTCAATGTGGAGGAAGCAGAGATTACCCTGGAACAGTCGAAATTTGAGCCTCCCGCAACCATTCGCCAGGCTCAGATCAGTCTTGACAAAGCCAAAAGAGCTTACGAACAGGCGGTTCAGAATTACCAGTTCCGGCTTGAACAGGCCAGGGCCGATATGCGTGAAGCAGAGATCGACCTGGAGCAGGCCAGGCAGAATGTGCGGGATATGGAAGAAGTGATTGAAAAGTTTGAAATACGGGCACCTGCCAGAGGCATGGTAATTTATAAAAAAGAAAACGACGGAACCAGGCGGAAGGTGGGATCCAGTATCAGCCCCTGGGACCTGGTGGTGGCCACCCTGCCCGATCTTACAACCATGATATCAAAAACCTACGTCAATGAGATTGATATCAGCAAAGTGAATGCCGGGCAGCCGGTGCGGATTGGGGTGGATGCCTTTCCTGAAAAGAAATACACGGGAGTGGTAACCCACGTGGCCAATATTGGCGAACAATTACCCAATACCGATGCCAAGGTGTTTGAGGTGCTTATTAAACTCGACGGATATGATCCCATTCTCCGCCCGGCCATGACAACCAGCAACCAGATCATTACCCAGGTATTTGACGATGTTAATTATATTCCTCTGGAAGCGGTGCACGTGGATGACAGCATTCCTTATGTGGTTAAGAAAAAAGGAGTAAAACAGGTGGTGGTGCTGGGTGTCTCGAATGAAAACGAGATTATTGTTGAACAGGGCCTGGATGCTGGTGAACTGATATACCTGAATCTTCCCGAAGGACATGAGGAAATGAAAATCGAAGGAGAAGAACTGATTTCTGTGATACAGGAAAAGGCTCGTCAGGCCAGAGAAGAAGAAGAAAGACGGACCCGGGAAGCCGAAAAGGTGAACAATCAGCGGCTGCAGCGCAACAACCGGGGAGCGGGAGGAAGAATGCGACCCGGCGATTTCAATCCGGAAGACATACCGGAAGAAGTACGCCAGCGTTTTATGCAGGGAAGAGCCCAGCGGGATACGACCAATAACTGATAATTGATCCGGCAATGAAAAAATGGTTTGCAAGATATTTTCATGATATCACCATTGCCATGGAATCGATCCTGGGCAATAAGCTCAGGTCGATGCTAACGGCACTGGGGATCATCTTTGGAGTGGCGGCGGTGATCAGTATGCTGGCCATTGGAAGGGGTGCCCAGCAGGAGATACTGGAACAGATCAAAATGGTGGGAGTCAATAACATCATGATTACTCCCATCGTGCGCGACGAATCCTCTTCTGATGAAGAAGAGGGCGAGGGGTCGAAAAACAAATTTTCACCCGGACTAAACCTTCTGGATGCGGAAGCCATAAGGGAGGTGATTCCCTCGGTGAACCGCATCAGCCCCGAGATCACCCTGAACTCCTATGCCGTAATGGGTGGAAAGAGGGAAAAGGCCAAGATTGTAGGAGTGTCGAACGATTATTTTGAGCTGTACAACCTCCCCCTGCAATACGGATCTTTTTTTAACGAATACCACGAAGAGCACGGTATTCCGGTTTGCGTGATAGGGGCAAATATTCAAAGTAAATTCTTCCCCCATGAAAACCCGGTAGACAAATACCTGAAATTCGGACATGTGTGGCTGAAAGTGATCGGGGTGCTGCAACGGGCTACCGTAAACGTGGAGGTTTCCGGTTTTACAAATACCGGCGTGAACGTGATGAACGACAATATTTATGTTCCTGTCAAAACCATGCTGTTGCGTTATGAAAACAGGGCCCTGGTAAATTCAAAATTTGCACAGACTGCATCCACGGAAATAAGAATGGGAGGAGGACGCGGTCGGGCAATGATCCGGGTGGTGAGCAGTACCCCCAGCACCAATACACAGGCCAACTACCATCAACTTGATCGGCTGGTGGTTCAGGTGCATGAAACCAATCAACTGAACCCAACCACCGAAGTGCTGGGTCGTATGATTACCCGCAGGCATAATCAGGTGAATGATTTCGAGATTACGGTTCCTGAACTGCTGCTAAAGCAACAGCAGCGCACGAATGATATATTCAATATCGTGCTGGGGGCTATTGCCAGTATCTCTCTGGTAGTGGGCGGAATAGGGATTATGAATATCATGTTTGCCACTGTGATGGAAAGGATCAAGGAGATCGGTACGCGCATGGCCATCGGGGCCAACCGTACCGACATTGTGGTTCAGTTTCTTTCAGAAGCTATACTGATCAGTGTGGCAGGGGGTTTTATCGGGGTGATACTTGGAATAGCCCTGACGGAGATCATAGAACGGGTGGCGGATATCCAGACGATCATTACCCCCTTCTCCGTTATTATTGCTTTTGGAGTTTCCGCAGGAGTGGGGGTGATCTTTGGTTATTCTCCTGCGAAGCGGGCTTCTGAAAAAGATCCAATTGAATCATTGAGACACGAATAAACAGTTCAAGCAATGAAAAAACGTATTTTTCTGCTCCCGGTCGTGGTTCTGGGAACTATTTTCTATTCCCTTTCAACATTTTCGCAGCAACCCACGGTAAAAAGACTTACCCTGCAGGATGTGATTGAACTGGCCAAGGAGCAATCGCCCCAGGCCATCCAGGCCAAGCACCGTTTCCGGGCCAGTTACTGGCAATACCGGACCTTCAAGGCCGAATACCTTCCGTCGTTAACCCTGGAAGGAACATTCCCAAATTACAACAGGGTGTATGAAAAAGAATTCGATTCGAATACCGGCCGGGATATCTATGTGGAGAAAAACACCAACAACTCCACCCTGGAACTGTCGTTATCGCAGAATATTGGCCTTACCGGAGGATCCATTTTTATGAATACCGATATTACCCGTCTGGATATTTTCGGGCCGGACGGCAGTGCAGAATATGTAACTACGCCCATCAGTATCGGGTACCGCCAGCCCATTTCCGGCTTCAACAGCCTGAAGTGGCAGAAGATCATCTCTCCCATGGAGTATGAGGAAGCAAAGAAGACCTACCTCAGCCAGCTTGAAAATGTGGCATCCCGTGCCGCCGATCTGTTCTTCGACCTGGCTCTGGCAGAACAGAATATGGGTATTGCCCAAATCAACTATGAAAACTCCGATACCCTTTTCCGCATTGCCCAGGGAAGGTATAATATCGGAACCATTGCCGAGAACGAACTTCTACAGATGGAGCTGAGCTTTTTGAATGCCGGCACGCGGCTTAACCAGGCAGGCATTGACCTTCAGCTGGCTGAATTTCAGCTGAGGTCGTTCCTGGGTTTCAATGAAAATGTGAGGATAGAGCTCATACTTCCCAATTCCGTTCCTGCACTCGAAGTAGATGTGGATCAGGCCATTGCCCTGGCCAGGGAAAACAATCCCGAACTGATCAGCCTGGAACGTCAGCTGAGGGAAGCTGAACGCGACGTGGCCCAGGCAAGAGCGCAAAAAGGCTTCAATGCCGATCTGTTCGCTACCTTCGGTCTTACCCAGCGTGCGGACGACCTTCCCGGAGCATATACCGACCCGTCACAGCAGCAGAGGGTCCAGATTGGATTTTCGGTTCCTATCATGGACTGGGGCCTCGGAAGGGGCCGGTATAAAATGGCCCAGAGCAGCCAGGAACTGGTGCGTACCACCGTGCAGCAATCCTTCAATGATTTTGAACAAAATATTTTCCTGAACGTGATGAATTTCAACCTGCAGGACGACCAGGTGCAGATTGCTGCCAAAGCCGACACCATTGCACAGAAACGGTACGATGTAAGTAAACAGAGGTATCTGATCGGAAAAATCGACGTGCTGGATATGAACGTGGCCATGGAAGAGAAAGACGTGGCCAAAAGAGGATATATTTCCGCTCTGCGGAATTTCTGGGACTCCTTTTTTGCTATCCGGCGCCTTTGCTTGTATGATTTTATAGAAGATCAACCACTGCAGGCTGATTTCGAAGCCCTGGTGGAATAAGTCATGCAGACAACCGGCTTCTCTACGCAGAGGAGGAGGGGAAAGGGGTAAACGATACAATCAATTTATATAGTTAATTATTTTTATATATTGGGAGAATGTGCTATTTTGCAGATGTCAGATCTGTAAAACATTCTCCATGAGCAGAAAAATAACCGTTATCGGGGCCGGTAATGTGGGAGCCACCTGTGCCAATGTCATTGCCCACAAAGGGCTGGCTAACCAAATCGTACTGGTAGATATCAAAAAAGGAATTGCGGAAGGCAAAGCCCTGGATATGTGGCAAACGGCTTCCGTGAATATTTTCGATACCAAGATCACAGGGGTTACCGACGATTACCTGGCTACCAGGGGCTCATCGGTCGTGGTAATTACCTCGGGCATTCCACGCAAACCGGGAATCTCGCGTGCCGACCTGATCCATACCAACGCCAGCATTGTGAAAGAGGTGACGGAAAAAGCCATCCGGTATTCCCCCGATGCCGTCATCGTGGTGGTATCCAACCCGCTCGATGTTATGACCTATGTGGCTTACCTGGCAGCCAACAAGGAGTCACGCAAAGTATTCGGCATGGCCGGCATTCTGGATTCAGCCCGGTACAAGTCGTTTATTGCCGATGCACTGAATGTATCACCCCGAGACATACAGGCTCTTTTGCTGGGGGGGGGCACGGCGATACCATGGTCCCTTTGCCCCGCTATACTTCAGTAGGAGGGATTCCCGTTACGCAGCTGCTGGGGAAGGAGGAAATTGAAAAAATTGTTGAAAGGACCCGTAAAGGAGGAGGAGAACTGGTACAGCTTATGGGAACATCAGCCTGGTATGCCCCCGGGGCAGCCGCTGCGCAGATGGTGGAAGCTATTGTGATGGATCAGCACAGGATTTTTCCGGTATGTGCCGGACTGAACGGAGAATACGGACTGGAAAATATTTTTATGGGGGTTCCGGTGAAGCTGGGCCGGAACGGCATTGAGGAGATCATAGAGATCGAACTCAATCAGGATGAAAAGAAATTGTTACAGGAGTCTGCCCGCTCAGTGAAAGACGTTATGAAAGTACTGGACAATATGAACCTGTTTGAAGGAGCCCATTGCTGTGAGTAACTTGCTGTAAAAGAACCTTCCTGTTAACCCTGATTTTTTTATCTTTGTTTCTGCCTGATATATGCATTGAATGTCGGCTGTTGAAAAAATTACAGTGGTAGGTGCAGGTAATGTGGGCGCTACCTGTGCCAATGAAATAGCCCGTCAGGAGCTGGCCGGCGAGGTGGTCCTGGTGGATATCAAGGAGGGATTGCCCCAGGGGAAAGCCCTGGATATGTGGCAAACAAGCCCCTTGCAGGGCTTTAATACCCGTATTTACGGAGCTACCAACGATTATACCATTACTTCCGGATCGGAGGTGGTAGTGATCACTGCCGGTGTTCCCCGCGGACCGGGCATGTCACGCGAAACCCTGATCGACACCAATGCCCGGATTATTAAGGCGGTAACGGAAAATATCCTGAAATACAATCCCAATCCCATTTTGATCGTTGTATCGAACCCGCTCGATGTGATGACCTGTGCCGTATGCAAAGCAGCAAGGAACAGGCTTTCTTCCGGAAGGATCTTTGGTATGGCCGGAATACTCGATACCGCCCGGTACAAAACATTTATTGCCGAAAAACTTACTATTTCACCCAAAAGCATTCATGCCATTCTGATGGGTGGCCACGGCGATACCATGGTCCCGCTTCCACGTTATACAACCGTTTCAGGTATTCCCATCAGCGAACTGCTCGACGACGCCACTTTGCAGGATATTATTGAAAGGACCAAGAAAGGCGGGGGAGAACTTGTCAATCTTATTGGTACTTCTGCCTGGTATGCACCAGGGGCTGCCGCTGCCCAGATGGTGGAATCGGTGGTGAGAAACCAGAAAAGGGTATTCCCCGTATGTGCACGCCTTACAGGGGAATACGGCCTGAAGGATATTCACCTGGGTGTTCCGGTGGTGCTGGGAAAGAACGGCATCGAAAAAATTATCGAGCTGAAACTGAACAAGGACGAGTATGCCCTGTTGCATCGGTCTGCCCGGGCCGTGAGAGAACAGCTGAAAAAACTGGATGAGCTGGGTATTTTTTCTCCCGATGAAACGTGCAACGAGGCCGTTTGATGTATGTGCCATGCCGCATTATGACCCTTTGCCACAAAGTGGATTCATTATTTTTTCCCGGACGGTTCATTCCGGGATTTCTAAAAAAATATATTATATTTGCGCGTCCGTAGAGGAACTGAAATAATTCTGAATCAATAATTAAACAAGAATATGCGTAACAAAAATGCTATCTTAGTTTTTGCCATCACCCTGGCCCTGGTCAGCCTGTACCAGCTATCTTTCACATATGTGACCAACAAGGTGAGAAAGGATGCGAAGGAATATGCACAGGGCAACCTGGAGAAGGAAATGTCCTATCTCGATTCCATTGCCGGCCTGCCGAAAAGCCAGTGGAGTTATCTGGGCAATACTTTCCGGGAATGCCAGGAAAAAGAGATCAATCTCGGGCTTGACCTGAAGGGGGGGATGAACGTAATCCTGGAAATCTCTGTGGTGGATATCGTCAGATCGCTTTCCAATTACAGTACCGATACCACTTTTGTAAAGGCCCTTTCTCTGGCAAAGGAACGACAACGTAACAGCCAGGAAGATTTCCTGACCCTTTTCCAGCAGGCTTTTGAGGAAACAGATCCCAATGCCAGCCTGGCTGCCATTTTCAATACCATGGAACTGCGCGATCGGGTATCGTTCAACTCCACAAATGATGAGGTGATGCGGGTGCTGAGAAATGAAACCCGCGATGCCATTGACAATGCATTCAATATCCTCACCACGCGTATTGACCGGTTCGGTGTGGTGCAGCCCAATATTTCCAGGCTGGAAACCCAGGGCAGGATCCTGGTGGAACTGCCGGGGATCAAGGAGCCCGACCGGGTGCGGAAATTATTGCAGGGATCAGCCCGGCTGGAGTTCTGGGAAACCTATGAGAATGAAGAACTTTATCCGTATTTCCTGGAGGCCAATGCCAAGCTGAAAGAGATACTCGATGCCGAAAAGGCGTTGAGCAGCGATGAGGAAACCGCAGAAGCGACAGAAATCCCCTCTCTTCAGGAGACGCCAGGCGGTGAGGCAGCAGTTGAGGAAGCCGATACCGGCGCTCTCTCCCTCCTGGAACAACTGGAAGCGGAACAGGAGGACCTTGATTCGGCAGCGATTTCCCAGGAACTGATGGAGAATTACCCCCTGTTTGCTGTGCTGAACCCGAATACAGCCGGCGACGGACGCACCCTTCTGCCCGGCTCGGAAGTAGGATATGCCCATTGGAACGATACGGCTCAGGTGATGCGTTATCTGAACATGCCCCAGATCCGTTCCATCTTTCCCAGGGATGTGCGGTTTTACTGGGATGTGAATCCCATTCGCGGAGATGAAACAGAAAGCTGGTATTACCTGCATGCCATCAGGGTTACCAGCCGTGACGGTCAGCCTCCGCTCGACGGGGATGTGATCACTCAGGCCAGGGCGGAATTTTCCCAGAACCAGGGGAATGCCGAGGTCAGTATGAATATGAATGCCGAAGGAGCTCGCGAGTGGGCACGTCTCACCGGCAACAATGTGGGACGGCGCATTGCCATTGTGCTTGACAATCTGGTGTATTCGTCTGCCGTGGTGCAGGGTGAGATCAAGGGAGGGGCTACCTCCATTACCGGGAACTTTACCCTGGACGAAGCCCGCGACCTGGCCAATATTCTCAAATCGGGCAAGCTGCCGGCTCCTGCCAGGATTATTCAGGAAGCCATTGTCGGACCTTCGCTCGGGCGTGATGCCATCAGGGCAGGGGTTAATTCTTTCCTGATCGCCTTTGTGCTGGTGCTGTTCTATATGGTCTTCTATTACAGCCACCGTGCCGGCCTGGTTGCCGACATCGCATTGATTACCAATATGTTCTTCCTGATGGGCGTGTTGGCGTCCCTGGGTCCGGTACTCACCCTGCCCGGGATTGCCGGTATTGTGTTGACCATCGGTATTTCGGTTGACTCCAATGTGCTGATCTTCGAGAGGATACGGGAAGAATTGCGGGCCGGCAAGGGGATGCGCCTGGCCATTGCCGACGGATACAAAAACGCTTATTCGGCCATCATCGACGCAAACGTGACTTCCCTGCTTACGGGGATCATCCTGTATGTTTTTGGCACCGGACCCATCAAAGGTTTTGCCACTACCCTGGTGCTGGGTATTCTTACATCGCTGTTCTCAGCCATTTTCATCACCCGCCTTGTGTTTGAGAGAAGCCTCGACAGGAATACCAAACTCAGCTTTGCTACACGTATATCCGAAAAAATCCTGCAAAATCCGAAGGTGGATTTTCTGGGGAAAAGAAAGGTTACCTATGTGTTGTCCGGTGCTATACTGATGGTTTCCATTGTATCTCTGTCGGTTAGGGGGTTGAATGCAGGAGTGGATTTTACGGGCGGACGGAATTTTGTGGTGAGATTTTATGAACCGGTCAATACAACGGAAGTGCAGGCCTCACTGGCTGATGTGCTGAATGATCCCCCCCAGGTGATCATATACGGATCAACCGATATGGTGAGAATCTCCACTCAGTTCATGATCGACAGTGTGGGGGATGATATCGACAGGCATGTGGAAGAACAACTGTTTGCAGGGCTGAAACCCTTTTATCCGGAAGACTTTACCCTGGAAGAGTTTACTGCACAATCGGCTGAAAAGGAAGTGGGGTTGATGAGCTCCCAAATGGTGGGGCCCACCATTGCCGATGATATCAAGGTGCAGGCAGTATGGGCCATCTTGTTCTCCCTGATCGCCATTTTCCTATACATCCTGATTAGATTCCGGAACTGGCAGTACGGACTGGGAGCTGTGGTATCCCTGGTTCACGACAGTATTATAGTACTGGGCCTGTTCTCCCTGTTGTACGGACGGATGCCCTTCTCCCTGGAGATCGACCAAGCTTTCATTGCTGCCATCCTTACGGTGGTGGGGTATTCCATTAACGATACCGTGATCATATATGACAGGATCAGGGAGTATGTGGGGCTTTACCGCAAACGGGAAAGGGGCGAGATCATCAATGCCGCCCTGAACAGTACCCTTACCCGTACCATGAATACCTCGCTGACAACTTTTGTGGTGTTGCTGTCTATTTTCCTGCTGGGTGGTGAGGTGATCCGCGGCTTCATATTTGCCCTCCTGATCGGTATCCTTGTGGGTACTTATTCTTCCTGGTTCGTGGCTACTCCCATCCTGTATGATACGGTAGGAAGAGCCCGGCTGAGAGCTAAAGCAAGAGAATAAAAATATAAAGGAGACCCGGCAGAACCGGGTCTCCTTTATTTTATACAACCTGTCTGAATCTTCATTATATTTGTAGTGCATATGACAGGAACTATGAATGCCATCTTGTGTTTTATCAGCGGACAGGAAATCTTTATCGTTTTCGTGGTGGTCCTGTTGCTTTTCGGTGCAAAAAAAATACCCGAGATTGCCCGCGGCCTGGGCAAGGGTATGAGAGAATTCCGGAAAGCTACGGAAGATATCAAGCGCGAGATCAACGAACAATCGGAGGATATCTCCAACGATATCAACGAGTTCAAGAAAACCCTGAATAAATAATGCAAACGGATCCATTCCCTTCCTCTTCGGTTCCGGGTGTGGGTTCACAGCTTCTGTAACATCCGGAAAGTATGGGAGATCTGTTTTCATTGATCCTGGGACTGGTTTTGCTTTTGTTCAGCGGAGAATTCCTGGTGCGGGGAGGAACGTCTCTGGCCCGGAATTTCAGGGTTTCCAACCTGGTGATCGGTGTAACGGTGGTATCCCTGGGTACTTCCGCCCCCGAACTCGTGGTGAGCATCGATGCAGCCCTTACCGGCCATCCGGCCATTTCCATCGGCAATGTCATTGGTTCCAATATTTCGAATATGGCGCTGATCCTGGGGCTGGTGGCGCTGATCCTTCCCATTCCGGTAAACCGCGATTCCATCCGGTACGACTGGCCCGTTATGATGCTGGCCAGCGTGCTGTTTTTTTTATTTATCCTGAACGGATGGCTCCAGCGCTGGGAAGGGATCCTGTTCTTCCTGTCTCTTATCGGGTTTGTTTCGTGGTCAATTATCAGATCCCGCAAAGAGAACCACCACCGGAAAGTCAAACTTCCACCCGCCGGCTATCCGGTATGGCTTTCTTTTCTGCTGGTGGCGGTGTCTTCACTGGGCCTGGTATTCGGAGCCAACCAGCTGGTGAATGGTGCTTCAGGCATTGCTTTGCGTCTCGGGGTGAGCGAACATGCCATTTCCGTGACCGTGGTGGCCCTGGGAACCAGCCTTCCCGAACTGGCAACATCCCTGGTTGCCGCCATCCGGAAAGAAATGGATATTTCCGTGGGAAACATCATCGGTTCAAATATTTTCAACCTGTTCGGCATCCTCGGGCTCACTGCCACGGTAAAACCCATTCACATCGCCCATGATGTGATCCCTGACGTAATGTGGATGCTGGGATTGTCTGTTCTGCTGCTGCTGTTTATGCTTCCTTTCCGGAACGGAAAGATCAGACGGTGGGAAGGACTGGTATTCCTTGTATGTTATGCTATATATGTGTATCTTGTTTTCATCCGTTAAAGGCGCCTATGATCAGGACAGAACATATCACCAAGTATTTTGGGAACCTGCAGGTATTGAAGGGAATTGACCTGGAAGTGAACAAAAAGGAAGTGGTTTCCATTGTGGGAGCCAGTGGGGCCGGGAAAACCACCCTGTTGCAGATCATCGGCACCCTTGACCGGCCTACTGCAGGAAAAGTGCTGTACGACGGGCAGGATGTGTTCCGGTTGAAAGACAGGCAATTGGCCCGGTTCAGAAACCGGCGAATAGGCTTTGTTTTCCAGTTCCATCACCTGCTGCCCGAATTTACCGCCCTCGAAAATGTATGCATGCCTGCATTTATTGGCAGGATCCCCCGCCGGGAGGCTGAAAAAAAAGCCAGGGAGCTGCTGGCATTTCTGGGCCTTGAAAACCGGCTTGAACACAAACCAGGAGAACTTTCGGGAGGCGAACAGCAACGGGTGGCTGTGGCCCGGGCCCTGATCAACAACCCCGATGTGATCCTGGCCGACGAACCTTCGGGCAATCTCGACAGTAAGAACAAGAAAGAACTGCACGAACTGTTTTTCGACCTGAGAGACCGGTATAACCAGACCATCGTTGTGGTTACTCACGACCTCGAACTGGCCCACATGGCCGACCGCATGCTGACCATCCGGGACGGAAAAATCCTTTGATCACTTGTTGAGATGGTGGCGATGAGTGAGAATGAACTGTACGAATTTCTGGAAGCCAAAGCAGCAGAGTACAACCGGCCCGATTTTATAGCCACCGATCCCATTTCTGTTCCCCACCGTTTTGCCGATCCGCACGATATTGAAATCGCCGCATTCCTTACCGCCATACTGGCATGGGGACAGCGGCAAACCATTATCCGGAGCGCTTCCCGGTTGATGGAACTGATGGGCCCCGCTCCGTATGAATTCCTGAAAGAAAGCCGGGAAGAAGATTGGACCAGGTTTTTAGGTTTTGTTCACCGTACTTTTCAGCCGGACGACTGCCTGTTTTTTCTCCGTTCTCTCAAACAAATGGTGCAGGAACAGGGAGGAATAAAACAGATATTTATCAGGGGTTTTCAACGAAACGGCAGGGTGGACGATGCTATCCGGCATTTCCGGCAACAGTTTTTCAGGCCGGGGGCCCCTGCACGAACCCGCAAACACCTGCCCGATATTGACCGGGGGTCGGCTGCCAAACGTATCAACCTGTTTTTGCGCTGGATGGTAAGGAACGACGGGAAAGGAGTAGATTTCGGACTGTGGGAGGAGATACCGCCCGCTTCCCTGTATATCCCCCTCGATGTACATTCCGGCAGGGTGGCCAGAATGCTCGGACTGCTGGAACGAAAGCAGAACGACTGGAAGGCTGTAAAAGAACTGACCGGAAGACTGAGACAATTCTGCCCGGACGACCCGGTGAAATATGATTATGCCCTGTTCGGAACAGGTGTTTTTGAGAAATTTTAACTGTACCCGCGATGGCCAATCAATGGTTCCGCTTCAAACAGTTTACCGTATGGCAGGATCAGGCAGCCATGAAGGTAACCACCGACGGGGTGTTGCTTGGAGCCTGGGTGCGTGTTGACCCAACAATGACCCGGGTACTGGATGTGGGTACGGGTACGGGTCTGCTGGCCCTGATGATCTCCCAGCGGTGCTGCGTTGCAGTGGATGCCGTGGAAATCGATCCTCTTTCGGCGGAACAGGCAAGGGAGAACATAAGCCGTTCGCCCTGGCCGGAAAGGATCAGGATCGTGGAAGGTTCTTTCCAGGAATACGTCTCTTTCACAGAAAACCGGTACGACCTGGTGGTAAGTAATCCGCCCTATTTTTCCGGTTGTTTGAAATCCTCCAGTCCGGCAAAAGCTCGGGCCCGGCATACAGATAACCTTTCCCCGGAAGATTTGCTGGATGGTACCCTGAAGGTGCTGAAACCGGCAGGCCGGTTGGCTGTGATCCTCCCAGCAGTGCAGGCCGGCGCATTTGAATTTCTGGCCAGGGACAGGCACCTCTATGTGATCCGGCAGTGTGAGGTGGTCCCTGTAAAAGATGGGAAACCGGGCAGGATGTTGTTTGAATTTTCCCTCCAGCCCCGGAAACGGGAGAAGGAAACCCTGGTGATCAGGGCCGGGGACTATACGCCGGAATACCTCCGCCTTACAGGTGAATTCTATCTGAAATTCCAGGGATTATTCTGGTAAAAGCATCAGCAGACAGAGGATTTTTTGCCTGCTTTTTTCATCCCTGAAAAAAGCAGGTCGTTCGCCACTGGGCGGAGAACGAAACCGGCTTGAGGGGTTGGTGAGAAGAACATGTCAAATTATTAGATCCAGGGTGATTATTCCAATCCACTCCTCCTCTCCATCACGCAATCACCCCATTCCGTTTACCCCACCTTCCCGCCATAGACACCTGCGACCCCTCCGGGGTCGATCAGTTGCCGCTGACAGGCCGCTCCTACGGCGCTATGTTTCAGGATTTCCGCATATTGATTCAAAAGGATTGGCCTCTGAGGGTTTTATGTGAAAAACAAGGCGGGGGAAAATGCGCCATGGCTTGTGCAGCGATTCTGTCTGAGTCCCTGACAGGCGGAGCACTGTCAGGGCGAGTTTGGATCGCGGCAGGCTATCCCCCGCCGTAGTTTTTCCATAAAAGCATCAGTAGCCGAAGGGTTTTTTGCATGCTTTTTTGCCCCCAAAAAAGCATGTCGCTCCGTTTCGGGAACGGAGCGAAACAGCGGCCGGCGGGATGGATAAATCAGGTTTTTTCAAATAGGCCGATACAAAGCGACTTGATGGGGCGGCGAACGAAACCGGCCTGTGGGGCTGGTGAAAAGAACATGTCAAAATGCAAGTTGCAAGAACGAATTATTATTTCACCTGACAGGTGATGTTATAACTTCTGAAATGGATTGAAAAACAAATAATATTTAATTATATCAAAAAGAGTAGTGAATTTCATGATGAAATAACTACGTAGACTGCAACGTAGCCAACTGGCTATGTACTAATATATGGTGTGCCCATTTTTAATTTTTTCAATTCAGCAAGTGCATTTACAACACTTAATGACAGCCAGAACCATAATTTAACCTTCTCGCTTTCTTTGATTTGATCGCTCATAGCGATAAACCAATACAGGTAATTTTGC
>Ga0209614_1000230_pt1 | contig 51632 bp, 46 predicted proteins | sample BlaSprsedimmetaG_FD_185484 | JGI IMG/M metagenome (GOLD analysis project Ga0209614, IMG submission 185484) | Hot spring sediment bacterial and archeal communities from California, USA to study Microbial Dark Matter (Phase II) - Blank Spring... ...
CGGCCTTTCTTCACAAAACCAGTGAGATAATCTACCTCGTCGGGAGCAAGGGAAAATCTGCTCATGAAACCAGTATGGAGTACCCCACATATAAATATTGACTGGAAAATAAATTGTCAAGACACTAGCTCTTCTGCCTATAAGTTTAGCCTTCTTGTTGAGACCACAAAGTCACCTATCATACTAATCTTAAGTTCGTACCACATACTATATAAAGGTTCCCGTCATTCCTTGATCCTGTTGAGTACAGATATTATTTCGCGACACCATGCCTTCGGATGGCATGGTAAAACTGACGAATGAGGAGATCAAATGGCTCATAATCCGTGTAAATACCGGCTTTTTCAACATGAAGAAAGCTGCAGCGGTCTATGGGGTAACGGAGCGTCGTGTGCAGCAGTTGATCAAGATGCATCGTGAGACGGGGGAGTATCCGAAATTGGATCCACATAGGCGGCCAAAGACGTATCTGACTCTTGACCAGAAGGCGGCGATCGATGAGGCGTGAGAAGAGACGCGTCTGGGCGCCCGTCTCCTCTATTACGAACTCAGACGGCGCGGCTATCGGATACCGCACAACAAGATCCATCAGTATCTCCGAGAGACCGGGCGAAGCGTGCCGAATCCACGGAAGCAACAGAAAAGAAAGCGATGCAGATACGAACGTGAGCATTCGGGTAGCCTGGTACACGGCGACTGGCATCGGACTTCGGTGAACCACCCAAACGCGATCATCTGGCTCGATGATGCATCTCGCATGGCGCTTGCCGGCGGTGAATTTGAACAAGCGACCCATGTGGAATCGATCGACCAGTTCAAGGAAGCGCAAGAGAGAGCTCGGGCGTTCAATATCTTGATCGGGGAGGTAAATACGGACAGAGACCCACGGTTCTATTCCAACAAGAGCTCCGGGACCTCGGCTTTTGAGCACTATCTGGAAAGCGAAGGGATCAGGCACGTGCCGTCACGAAAAGGGAATCCGCAGACTAACGGCAAGGTAGAACGGCTTTGGCTTGAATACGATCGGCACCGCTGGCGATTTGACTCGCTCGAAGCGTTTTTAACCTGGTATAACAACCGGATACACGGCGCTCTCGATTATCGTGCAGGCGAGACTCCTGAGGTTGCATTCCTGCGAAAAGCGCCTCCAGAAGCGATTCTCGGCCTGTTCCTGCAGGAGGACAAGTAGTATGAGTGACATCGAAAAGGCAAAACGAAATAATAATCGTACTCAACAGAACTTTTTTTATCAACGAAATGATGTGATGTAGTAAAATAAGGTAATAGTAAAAGGAGTGCTGGGGATGGAGATGGATTTTGAGAAAGGGCATAACTTATTGGAGGGAATGAGGACGAGATACCCCGAAAAATTTGTCTCCGAGGAGAAGATCTTCGTTCATATTCATCGCGGTGCGCACATTTTTATCGGTACCGGCTGCGGCGAGCCTCAGTATCTCGTTCGTGCGCTCATACAGTATGCGGAATCACATCCAAAGGCATTCTTTGATGCTGAAGTATTCCACGTCTGGACGCTCGGTGTCGCCCCCTATACGGATGAGAAATTCAAGGATATTTTCCGGCATAACTCGTTCTTCGTTGGCGATAGTACCAGAGAGGCGATAAATAAAGGCTTTGCCGATTACACACCCATATTCCTCTCTGAGGTCCCTGATTTGTTCTATCGCAGGACTATACCGATTGATGTCGCGCTCGTGCAGACCTCGCTGCCCGATGAACACGGTTATGTGAGCCTGGGTGTGAGTGTGGATATAGTGAAGGCTGCGGTAGAAAAAGCCGCAATAGTTATCGCACAGGTCAACTCGCATATGCCGCGGGTGCATGGCGACAGCTTTATTCACATTGACGATGTGGATTTTATCCTCCCGTACGATGAACCCTTATTGGAATATAGTGCAGTGGTTGAAGGGGGGATCACATCGCTGATCGGGAAATACGTTTCGCGTCTCATTCAAGATGGAGATACCATTCAGGTAGGCTACGGCAGTATACCAAATGCGATTCTTTCGAATCTCCACAAGAAAAAGCATCTTGGCGTACATACGGAATTGCTGAGCGACGGCCTCGTTGCGTTGATGAAACAGGGTGTTATTGACAATAGCGAGAAGAGCATCAATCGGGGAAAGACCGTAGCAACGTTCTGTATGGGCAAAAAGGCGACCTATGATTATCTCCACGATCACCCCGGTATCGAGTTCAGGACGGTGGACTATACGAACAATCCGCTGATTATAGCGCAGCATAATAACATGACGGCGATAAACAGTGCGCTTGAGATCGACCTTACGGGACAGGCGACTGCGGAATCCATTGGGAAGGTATTTTACAGTGGAATCGGGGGTCAGGCCAATTTTATGCGTGGTGCGGTTTTAGCGCGTAACGGGAAGACGATACTTACTCTCCGATCAACCGCAGCGGACGGTACCGTCTCACGGATCGTGCCCTTTCTCACGGAGGGTGCCCGTGTCACGCTCACTATGGGCGATGTCCAGTATGTCGTGACCGAGTATGGGATAGCCTATCTGCACGGAAAGAACATCAGAGAGCGCGCCATGGGCTTGATCGCGATAGCACACCCCAAATTCAGACCGTGGCTTATAGACGAAGCGAAGAAACTGAATGTTATCTTTAGCGATCAGGCGTTTATATCAGGTGCACGAGGTGAGTATCCGGAAGACTTAGAGACCTACAGAACCACCAAGACGGGCCTTGAGATCAAGCTGAGACCGGTGAAGATAAGTGATGAGCCGCTCCTAAAAGATTTCTTCTATTCACTCTCAGACGATACGCTCCATCACCGGTTCATCTCTTCGCGCAAAGATATGCCGCATGATCGCTTGCAGGAATTTGTCGTCATTGATTATTCGAAACAGATGGTGATACTTGCAGTGCTGGAAGAGGAGGAGAACGAAGAACTCGTGGGCATCGGGCAGTATGCGATAAACGAGACAATGTACACTGCGGATGTCGCATTCGCCGTGCGTGACGATTATCGTAACCAGGGAATCAGCACGGAACTGTTGTCGTATCTCACCTACCTGGCGAAGAAACACGGTCTTCTTGGTTTCACTGCGGACGTGCTGATGGATAACAAGGCGATGCTCCGGGTCTTTGAGAAAGCGGGCTTTTATACGGAGAAGAGGGATGTGGAAGGCGTGTATGAACTGAAGATGCTGTTCTGGAAGGGGTTATGGCCTGCGCTGCTCCGGGGGTTTTTGAACCGGACGCCGCTTTGACGAATGGTGTTTCGATTACTAAACTGAAGATTCATGCATGAACGTGTAGAGCACTTTTTACGGCAGATTTATAATACTCTATAACTATGTATACACACGTACTATGACCAGTAGAATTCCGCCGGAATTGAGGGCGGCGCTATCGGCGGGTGCAGGCTATTCGCTTCTGATAAAGGGTGCGCCAGGCACCGGAAAGACAATGCTCGCTTTTGAGATACTCAACGAGTTCGGGGGCGAAAATGCCGTTTACCTTTCAACGCGGATCTCGCTGCCCGCTTTGTACACGCAATTACCCTGGCTGGAAAAACGTGCAGACGCTATCAGCGTGATCGATGCAACGAAGCTGTATCCGTCACAGAAAGGCTTTACGGGCTTACGGTCTCTCTCGGACGTTCTGTACGAGAAATTGGGCGAGGCAGAAAAAACCACGACACTCGTTATTGATAGCTGGGAAGCGATAACCTCAGAAGAGAAAGAGGGGAAGATCGAGGAACTGGAAGCCGGAATCACCACTATGGTACGAAATTATGCCACACAACACAAACTGAATTTGATACTCATATCAGAAAGAATGGGCACAACCCAGCTCGATTTTCTCGTTGATGGCATAATAGAAATGCGCCGAATATCCGTAGATAATCGGAGGGGGCGGGAAATGCTGTTAGAGAAGTTAAGAGGCGTCAGAGTCGATCAACATCACTATGGCTTTACATTAGATGATGGTCGATTTCGTTTTTTCCCACCATTCGAGCGGAGGAGAGTGGAGAAGCCAAGAAGAGTGGAGACTATACAGAATACCCCCACGCATCTCTCTACGGGTTGTTTGGAATTAGACGTGATTTTGGACGGCGGATTAAGTAAGGGAAGGACGGCCATTATAGAATACGGAGACGATTTATCCCTTCTGGGATACCAATCGATCATCGCGCACATGATTATCAACAGTATACAACAGGGTACTCATTGCGTGGTAATCCCGAGCAGCGGCTGGGATGAACGGCGGTTACGGCGTGGTATCGTGCCGTTTGTGAAGGACGAGGATTATCAAAAGTATCTTACGGTCTTTGAGATACGAAAAGCAAGGGCTGAAGGGTGCATGTGGTGCGGGGGAGAAGTTATGAGCACCAAGGACTCTGCGACCGAGCAGAGGGAGAAAGAGGCACGAGAGAACGTTAAGGTTTTGGACGGTCTATCAATGGATGAAGATTTTCCACTGTTCGCCGATTTCATTGCTCATTTAGAACCGCCGGTCATGGTCATCATCGGAACGGATTGTTTAGAGTTTCAATATCGTTTGAAAACGCTGGGCAACCTTGAAGAAGCGTTAGAATTATTCTCGTATTGGATAGCGGAATTGCGGGAAGCCGGAAATGTGGGAGTGTTTGGCATGCCGGCCGAGAGCGCACTGAGTTCAGGATTGGGTCAAATGGTAACAACGCGCTTTAAGTTGGCCGTACTCGATAGGAGTGTAGTCCTCTATTGCAATCGCCCAGACACGAAGTTACATTGCCTGGAGAATGTCATTACCGAAGATACGCTTAGATTAACGCTCACGCCTTTTGTATGAGGAGATTTTGATTTTTGGCTGCCTTCACCCCTTTCAAGGATACCAAGTATACCGATCCTGATAGGGTAGTAGACGATGGCATCCTGTACTTCCGGATTGGATGAGTTCCGAACGCCAGCTGCACCCCGTTATCAAGATACCATAAATGAGAAACGAGATTGAGGTCGAAGGCAAAGGTCTGACGAGCACGAAGGCGAGATCGTCTGGTTCAAATGCCGTTATCGTGCGGAAAAAGTGGTTCTTGCCGTTCGGGAACCACGAATACATGGCAAAACCCGCGCTAGTTTACGCTCATCTGAATGAAGAAGGGTTCTTATAGGCGCTGGTCGTGTTTTCGGTGGGAAACGAACTTACTTACGTTCCGGCTAACCGAGCCCAGAATTCTAGTGGCTGCGGTAGATATAAATTCCTTTCCTGGTGAGTACGATTATTATTTCGTTTTGCATTTTCGGTGTCAGTCATACCACTTGTCCTCCGTTAGGAACCGGCCGAGAATCGCTTCTGGAGGCGCTCTTCGCAAGAAAGCCTCCTCAGGAGTCTCGCCTTCGTGAAAATCGAGAGCGCCGTGTATCCGGTTGCTATACCCGGTTAAAAACGCGTCGAGCGAGTCAAATCGCCAGCGGTGTCGATCATATTCAAGCCAGAGCCGTTCTAACTTGCCGTTGGTCTGCGGATTCCCTTTTCGTGACGGCACGTGCTCGATTCCTTCGCCCTCCAGGTATTCTTCAAAGGCGGCATTCCGAGCTTCTGTGAGTCTGGCTCCACGCAAACCAGATAAAGGGGCCGTTATCGCAGGACGCTGCGACGAGCGGCTGATGAGTTTCTTCGGCGCGGAATTGGATGACTAAACGAGGTGCATAAGATTGATGAGGGATAGTTCATTCATCCCACGGTCCGGTCCAATCTCGAACGCGACTTCGTAGCCAAACGGGTCCTGCAGGGGACTTTACCCTTTTTCTCAATACAAGAGCCCCGTCTGATGACTTGTGGTGTTCGCTACCTTTGAACCACGTTCCTGACGTACGCCGTGCAGACTGGAAATCGGGTCCCAAACCAGGAGAGTTTATAATAGCCGCGCGATAAGAAGTGATTGGGGCTCTTTATATGCTCAGGCTGAGGTTCCACGGTCGGGGCGGCCAGGGTGCGAAAGTAGCGAGTCGGGTGCTCGGTACAGCAGCATTCCTGGAGGGCTGCTCTGTTCAGGACTTTCCACTCTACGGCGCCGAACGAAGGGGTGCACCGATCGCGGCCTTCGCCCGTATCGGAAAAGCGCCTATTATGGAACGCGGGGTCATAACCGAGCCGGATGTCGTGATCGTGCTGGACGAAACGCTCATGCGCGACCCCCGGGCAAAACCGGTATCAGGGCTGAAAGAAGGTGGCGTCGTCTTTATCAATACGCCCTGCAGCCCTGAAGAAGCGCAGAGCAAGTACGAGCTTGCCGCGCGCGTGATCACGCTGGATCTCACGAAGATTGGGCTCGAAATACTCGGCTTTCCCGTGCTCAGCACGCTCGCTGGTGCCGTTGCCGCTCGTATCGTCGGGCTCAAAGAAGCTTCAGTGCTGACCGCGGTGGAACAGGAGATCGCTAGGATCGTAACGAACAGCGCGCTGATCGAGAAGAATAAAGAAGCCGCCCGGCGCTCGTTCAACGCCCTCACACCCGTGGAGATAAAGACCCGCGAGGGGGGCGTCCAACAAGGGAGCACCGTTATGAGCATGCCCTACGAACCCGCACGGGTGTCCAGCCCCACGATCAATGCCCTTGGCAATACCCCGCTCCGTAAGACGGGTAACTGGCGCTGCTTCAAACCGGTCTGGGATCTCGATCCCTGCACCGGATGCACGATCTGCGCACAAAAATGTCCCGAGGGCTGCATTTCGATCGATGACGAGGGGTTCCCAGCGGTTGATTACGATAACTGTAAGGGCTGTCTGATCTGCGTGGAGGAATGCCCCCACCGGGCTATTACCGCTGTACGAGAGGATCATACCGCGCCCTTATCTGCGCGTGCGCAAGAGCAGAAGCAGGAGGCGATGGTTGAGCAATGATGCGGCAGATGCTCACCGGTGATGCCGCAGCCGCCTGGGCGGTGCGGCTCGCTGAGGTGGACTACATCACGGCATACCCTATCACGCCGCAGACCGAGATCATCGAGACCCTGGCGAGGTGGATAGCTACAAGCGAGATGGCGAGCAAATTCGTCATTATGGACTCGGAGCATTCCATGATCGCCGCAGCCGGCGCAGCCTCCGCAACGGGTGTGCGAGCATTTACCGCAACGTCGAGTCAGGGACTGCTCTACGGGTTCGAGATGCTCTATGCTCTCGCTGGCTGGCGCGTTCCGCTCGTGCTGGTCAACGTCTCACGGGGCTTGTCCGCGCCGATCACGCTTGAGCCGGACCATAACGACGTCCTTGCCGCGCGCGATTCTGGGTTCATGCAGCTACACTGCGAGACCTGTCAGGAGGTGCTGGATTCGATCCTTATGGCATACCGGTTGGCTGAGGACGAGCGGGTGCTGCTGCCGATCATTGTCAACCTGGACGGTTTTTATCTCTCATTTACGCGTGAGCCCGTCGAGCTGCCGGACGCTGAGCTGGTACACGCCTTTCTCCCGCATTACCGGCCGAAACACGCATTCTTCCGGGCCAGTCAACCGATGGCCCAGGGTGTCGCGGTTCTCGGTGGATCGTATTACTCATATTTCAAGTATCAGATGCATCTGGCGAGCCGGAAAGCGCTGGAGGTCTACACCGAGGTCTGTGCCGATTTTGAACGGACCTTTGGCCGTACGTACGGCATCATCGAGGGGTATCTACTGAAGGATGCCGAGTTCGTGCTCGTGATGACCAATTCATTCTCCACGCTGGGGAAAGCGGCGGTAACTGCAGCCCGCAAAAGCGGCATGAAGGCCGGGCTTTTGCGGATACGGCTCCTGCGACCTTTTCCCGATGAGGTGATCAAAAACGCCCTCAAAGATCGTAAGGCCGTGGCGGTCATTGACCAGAACATCAGTATCGGCAAGGGCGGCGTCCTGCATGCAGAAGTTGCCAGCTGCCTGTGTAACGAGCAGCAGGGCCCGCTCATACTCTCATTCATCGGCGGGCTGGGCGGGAAGAACATCAGCCCGGATGAGTTCGCGTTCATCTTCGAGAAGATGCGTGAGGCGGTCGACACGGGCACGGTACTGCCGACACACCACCTCCTGTATACAGAAAACGAATGGAATGAGATGACGAGATTGAAGGAGATCGCCGAGAAGGAGTGAACGAAATGGAGCCCGAACAGATAAAATCGATCAAGCAGCTCCCGCGCGAAGAGGTGCTCTTTCCGGGCACGCCTGCCTGTGCGGGCTGCGGGGGGATCTTAACCCTGCGGTACTGCATGAAAGCACTGGGCACGAAGGTTGTCATCGTGAACGCCGCAGGCTGTTTCACGCTCCTGCCCATCTACCCCTACAATCCGTTCCAGAGCTCCTGGCTGTACACCGCGATGGCCTGTGCCCCTGCTGCGGCGCAGGGTGTCCGAGACGCTCTCGACACGCTGATAGCAACCGGCAGGCTCGAACCGGAAGAGGATCTAAAGGTGATTGTATTGACCGGAGACGGCGCCGCATACGATATGGGCCTCTCATCGACCTCCGGGGCGCTCAATCGCAACCTCGACTTCTATTATATCTGTTACGATAACGAGGCGTATGGCAATACCGGCTTCCAGTGGTCCGGAGCGACACCCTTCGCCTCCAGTACCGGAACAACACCGCTCGGCTTTGGCGCCCGCAAACCCAAGAAGGATCTCTTCGCGATCTGGAACAGTCACAAGCCACCATATCTCGCTACCATCTCGCCGTCCCATTCCGTTGATCTCTTCAACAAGGTGAAGAAGGCCGAGCAGTACCAGGGGCCGAAACTCTTCATTGCACTCTCGCCCTGCCCGCCCGGCTGGGGCATCGAGCCCTCCCGTGCCATTAAGCTGGCGAAACTGGCAGTTGATACCGGTGTATGGCCATTAAAAGAGGCGATTTATGGTGATGTGACACATACGGTCGTGCCGCGTACATTGAAGCCAGTGGAAGAGTATCTCAAGGAACAGAAACGGTTCGCTCATCTCTTCGCGCCTGTGCGACAGGAAGAGACACTGAAGACAGTACAGGAGATCGTAGATGAGTACTGGAAGAGACATCAGCTTCTTCTTTAACCCGCAATCGATCGCTATTGTCGGGGCATCGCCGCGACCCGGCAAGCCGTCTCAGGTCATCATGGAAAACCTCCGGAGGATGGGGTATCCCGGGAAGGTCTATCTCGTCAATCCCAACTACGTATCCATTAGCGGGGTCAGGTGCTACCGCGCATTGAGCGAGATTGAAGCGGTGATCGACGTGGCGATCTTTGTGCTGCCAGCACCGCTGGTCATGAAGATCATGGAGCACGCGGATAATCTCAGAGGCGCCATTATTGTGAGCGCGGGGTTCAAAGAGACCGGGCCTGCCGGGACGGCGCGGGAGGAGGAGCTCAGAGCGCTGGGTGCGCGAAAGGGGATACGGATCATCGGCCCGAATTGCATGGGCATCTACGACGCGATTTCCCAAATCGATACCTTATTCACACCCGAGGAGCGGGTGAGAAGACCCCAAAAGGGCGGCGTCTCCATACTCACGCAGAGCGGCTCGTTCGCCGAGCTGATCATGGCCGAGTTGGTCGCACAGGGTATCGGCGTCGCCCGGATCGTGAGTTATGGGAATCGGGTCGATATCGGTGAGTCTGACTGTCTCGCGTTCTTGACGGACGATGCGGCAACGAAGGTCGTGGTCATCTATATGGAGTCGGTAGACGACGGAAAGCGGTTTGTCGAGGTTGCATCACGCTGCACCCGGAAAAAACCGGTGGTGGTCATGAAGGTGGGCAAGCGTGAGGCGGGCATTCATGCCGCACGATCCCATACGGGCGCAATATCCGGGCGATACGAGCTTTATAAGGCCGCATTTAAGAAGGCCGGGATCATTGCGGTTAACGGCTACGAAGGGATCAAAGATGCCATTAAGGTTCTGAACACCTATGAGCTGGTCGCGGGTAAACGGGTTTTGATCGTAACGGATGGTGGTGGCGTTGGGGTGAATATTGCGGACGCCTGTGAAGATCTGGGTCTTGAAGTGCGCGAGTTGAGCGAGGCAACGCGAAAGCGGCTGAGCGCACACCTGATCGGGTTCTCAGCAACCACTAATCCGATCGATTTGACCGGCAGTGTGATTGATGCCGATTACGTTAACGCGCTCGAGGAAGGGTTGAAGGACGAGTTCGACCTCGTGATCGTCACGGTGCTCTGGGGCGCACCAAAGATCACGGAAAAGCTGGTTGATGACCTGAAAGCGGTCAAGGATCGCCATAACGTGCCGCTACTCATCTGCACCCTGAACAGCGAGTTCGCACGAAGAATAGCGGCGCGATTCGAGGCGAATGGCCTGCCAGTATTCTTCACACCGGAAAGCGCAGCGCGGGCTGCAGCGGTATTGGCAGGTGGTAGACCTGCATAGTCAGGAACGGTTGCCCCCAGAATCGGTAAGCAATCCAAGTAGCAAGATGAATAAAGAGACGGCAAAGAAGCTCGTACGCGAGGCCGCAGCACAGGGACGGCACATGCTCCTTGAGCCTGAGGCAAAGGCACTCATAGCCGCGTGGGGCATTCCGGTCCCAAAGTATCGCTGGATGGAAGAGCCGGAAGACCTGCTCGAGAGAGCAAAGGAGCTTTCTCCACCGTTTGTACTCAAAGTGGTCTCGCCGGACATCGTCCACAAACGAGACGTCGGTGGCGTGATCCTGAGTCTCCAGGATAGTGAAGAAGTGAGCGCTGCGGTTCACGCGATGACGCGGGATCTGAGGCGTTCAGCGCCTGAAGCACATATAGCAGGGTTCCTTCTGGTCGAGATGGTCCCTCCGGGAATAGAATTGATCGTGGGTGGGCTACGTGATCCGCAATTTGGCCCCGCCGTGATCTTCGGCACTGGCGGCATTGCCGTGGAGCTCCTGAAGGATGTGAGCTTCCGGCTCGCTCCCGTAAGCAGGGACGAGGTTTTTGCGATGATGCGGGAGGTGAAGAGCTACCCACTGCTGACCGGGTTCCGGGGGTCGAAGCCCGTGGATATGGAGCAACTGGTATCAGCGGTAACAGCGCTTTCTGATATCTTGCTGACGCTGGACGAGATACGCGAGATTGAGATCAATCCCCTTATCATCTCTGAAGCAGGGGCTGTGGCGGTGGACGCGCGAGTGGTGCTGGGTTCGGGCGCGACTGCACGGGGCAGCTCAACCGACCGGGATAGATAGAGCCACAAAAGCAAACACTGAAGAAGAGAAGAGGAACTAAAAGGTATAAGCGAGGGATGGGGATGGACATATTTCGATTCGCAGATGATTTGGGGCCTGCCAAGGTCATTCACGTGTACGAGCCATCGGTGGGGCTCAAGGGCGTGCTGGTGGTGGACAACGTGGCCCGCGGGCCGTCAATCGGTGGGTTGCGCATGGGCCCGGAGGTATGTGCCGAGGAGTGCTTCCGGCTGGCACGAACCATGACCTTGAAGAACTCCGCTGCCGATCTACCGCACGGAGGTGGTAAATCGGTGATCTACGGCGATCCGAAGATGCCCGTGGAGAAAAAGGAACAGATGATTCGTGCATTCGCCAGCTCACTACGCGAGATACAGGAATATATCTTCGGGCCTGATATGGGCACGGATGAGGAGTGCATGGCCTGGGTGAAGGATGAGATCGGGCGTGCGGTTGGCTTGCCGTGCGAGTTCGGTGGCATCCCGCTCGACGAGCTTGGAGCCACTGCATGGGGGCTCAGCCATGCCACCGAGGTCGCGCTCGAGTACTGCGATTTCGAGCTGGAAGGGGCGCGGGTCGTCGTCCAGGGCTTCGGCGCGGTGGGCAAACACGCTGCACGGTTCCTTACCGAGAATGGCGCGGTACTCGTGGGTGCTGCTGATTCCCGGGGTACGATCTACAATCCCCGGGGGCTGGACGTCAACGGCCTGATCGCGTTAAAAGATGCGGGCAAGAGCGTGGCCGCGTACACGGAGGGCGAGAAGCGAGACCGTGACGCGGTGATCGAACTCGAGTGCGATATCTGGATCCCGGCGGCACGGCCTGACGTAATCAACGAGACGAACGTGAGCCGTTTGAAGACCCGGCTGGTGATGGAAGGTGCCAACATCCCCATTACGCAGGGCGCGGAGCGCTGGCTGCACGAGAACGGCGTGCTGTGCGTGCCCGATATCATCGTCAATGCCGGTGGCGTGATCAGCGCGGCCATGGAGTACCGCGGTGCTTCACCATCGGCCGCGTTCCAGACCATCAAGGAGAAGATGCGGCTCAATACCCGGCTGGTGCTCGAGGATGCTGCGACGCGCGGGATTATGCCGCGTGAGGCCGCGGTCGAACTCGCGCTGGATCGGTTGAAGCGATGCATGAGCTATCGCCGCTGGTCGCTGTTCTCGTCAGCACCCGGGTTCGTATGACGAGTGTTCAGCATTTGGTCGAGACGACTGAATAGCTCTAAGATGGCGCTATTGCTAGGTAACTGATGGCGGCAATTCAGTGCGGGTACAGCGATCTTACTGCTCTTCCCGTTGCCACAGCCCTTTCTCCTTGAGCTTCTCGATAACCTTGCTCTTTCGCTCGAACTCCCGGATTCTGAGCTCTTTACGCTTGATTTTACCGCTGATCGTCTTCGGAAGCTCGTCCACAAATTCGATCTCGCGCGGATACTTATAGGGCGCGGTGATCAGTTTCACGTGCTGCTGAATATCCTGAGCAAGCGCTTCGGACTGCTCATAGCCCTGCTTTAAGACGACGAAGACCTTTACGATCTCGCCCCGTAACAGGTCCGGACTGGGAACCATCGCGCTTTCCAGGACCGCTTCATGCGAATTGACCGCGCTTTCAACCTCAAACGGGCCGATCCGATAGCCTGAACTGATACTGACATCGTCTGCCCGTGACTCGAACCATATATAGCCCGCCTCATCCATCCGTGCGAGGTCTCCGGTAAGGTACCACGCGCCGACGTAACATTCCGCGGTCTTACCTGGCTTGTTATGATAACCTTTGAAGAGCATCGGGTGTCCCTTTGCAATGGCGATCATACCCTTCTCGCCCACCGGCATGCGCGTGCCCGTCTCCGGGTCCACGATCGCGCCCTCAACACCCGGCGTGAACCGACCCATCGACCCCGGCTTGATCGCCATGCCCGGGATAGTGCAGGCCACCACACAGGTCTCCGTCTGGCCATAGCCTTCGCGAACCGCTATACCGAACTTCTCCGCGAAGTAGCGAATAATACCCGGTGTGCACGGCTCGCCCGCAGTCAAAAGTACCTTCAAATCACTCAAATCGTACCGCTCGTTCGCATCATCGATTGCGGCCATCGTTCTGAGCTCCGTGGCTGTCATGCAGGCCCGGTTGATCCGCCATTTGGCCAGCAGCGCGAAGAACTTCTCAGGCTCGAATCTGCCCGCATAATGGAAGTTCGTCGCGCCGGCATTGACCACCGCGCCCAGGGGCGCCCAGTACCATTTCGTCCATCCCGGTTCCGTCGTCCCCCAGCAGAGCTCGTCCGATTGGGTATCCCACCAGTAGTAGCGATTGAGTCGGTCGTAGCAGTACATCACCGAATGGGTATGGAGCACGCCCTTTGGTGCACCCGTCGTCCCAGAGGTATAATTGATGACCAGCGGATCAGTGGCGGTGAGCTTCTCAAGCGCCAGATCGCATGATGCCGACCTGACCTCCTGCCGAAAGTCACGCCAGCCCTCTCGCTGGCCCATGAAGAAGCGGTTCTCACGTGAGTATGTGCTCGACAGTGCATCCACCTCAGCAGCAACGGTCGCATTACTGGTTACCAGGGCCTTGATACCAGCATCCTTGACGCGGTAGTCGATATCCGCTCGCCTGAGCATGACCGTGCAGGGAACCGCAACGGCGCCGATCGCCCAAATGCCGATGCTCGCGGTATAAATGTCCGTGCCCCGCGGCAGGAGCACCATGACCCGATCTCCTTTCTTGATACCTGAATCACGCAAGACGGTGCCAAATCGCAAGGCATTCTCCCACACCTCCCGGTAGCCTGCTCGCTCTACCGTACCGTCTGGATGCTCCGTGATTGCCATCAGCTTCGTTCGATCCTCTGCCCAACGTCTTACCACCGTGACAAAATTGTAATCCTCGGGTATGTCCCATGTGAACCTCGTTCGTTCCGCTTCGTAATCGAATACGGTCAGTTCCTTAGCCATTTTGTCAATAACCACCTTCCTTATAGCTGCATATCAAAGCTGCTGCCCGTCCACGCCTCACCGAGCGGTATACCGTGGCACCACATACTGACTAGCTAAGAATGAGATGCTAACACTTTAGCTTTCCTTTGAGCAATCCAAACTCGTAGAGATTGTGGAGAAGGCGCAGGCTTCGTAGCCCATTCGAACAGAGTGCCAGGACCGACCAATAGAAACTTGTTTATAAAACGGCAAAGGATATGTATGCGAGTGCTTCCATGAAAGTCCTCAGACTCTTCTTCCTCGCTGCATTCCTCGCACTGTTGACTGGCTATACTGGTGGTGCTGTAACGCTCGATGTGACCCTCCCACCCAGCTGGGAATTACTCGATTCCGCGGAAGAAGCAGAGTGGGGCTATTGGTGGTTCGGCACCGTGGATTTCACCTCGTTTATCGAAATCGCCTACGAGTTAACGATACCTGACGAGCTTGTGGGACGTGAGAGTGATCCTGCCGCCTTACAGGCGTTTGCCGAAAGTAATCCGTGGTACAGGTTGGATGAATCGGGCGTCACGGTCATCGACGGACACACAGCGGGATATGCCCAGGAAAACACCGACGAGGGCTATGCACGCTACATGGTGTATATTAAAGAAGGCATCTTCATCGAGATCTCAACCTATATCAACACTGACGATCACCGTTCGGCAACCACACTCCTGAACAGTATCTCCATTTCGCACACAGGACCGGCACCGAGCCCGACAGTCACACCCACACCTGTGCCCACACCTACCCCCACTCCTACACCTACTCCCACTCCTACACCTACCCCTACACCCTCACCCACCCCTGCGCCCACTCCTTTACCCGGTACGCGAGAGCAGTTAACGCCGTCTTCTCTGACCGCAACGCTCAAGCCGGGTGCGTCCTTAACGGAGACGAAGCAGTACACCACCGCCGAGGGGAAGCCGATAACAAGAGTGGATGTGCTCTTCTGCTTTGACCTGACGGCGAGTATGGGTGAGGAGCTTAAGATCATGCAGGCCGAGTCACAGGAGATCATGGACCGTCTGCGCGAGCTCGTTCCTGATAGCGCCTTTGGCGTCGCGAGCTTTATGGATTATCCCGGGTATTACACCTACGGCGGGTATAGCAATACCTACGGCGGAGCGGATGACTATCCATGGAACCTGGATCGCGGGATAACAACGAACACGGCGAACGTGCGTACCGCGATCAACAGCTTGACCCTGGGACATGGCGGGGATTATCCCGAGTCCTACAGCCGTGCACTCTATGAAACCTACGCTGACCCGAGCGTCGGCTGGCGAACGAGCGCGAAGAAGATCGTTATTATCTTTGGTGATGATCTGCCGCACGATCCGGCCTATGGGACCGGCTTGGATCCGGGCAGGGACGGTGTGATGGGTACCGCAGACGACCTCTATTTCGCAGATGTCGTGGCAGGTCTCAGGGCGCAGGGCATAACGGTGCTGGCATTACATTCCGGCACCGATGCGCGCCCGTGGCGGTACGTAGCCGATGAGACTGGCGGCGCCTATTACGGCCTTACGCATCGCGAGGCTGCCCTGATACCCGGTGTGATCGCAAATCTGATTGAAGCTGAGGTCGCAACAATCGGCGAGCTGAGGTTGCGACCTGAGTCGGGCTATGAGCGTTGGGTCTCGGTTACACCCACACGGTACACGGACGTGGGCGGGGGGAGCACCGGTTTCTTCGACGTGACGATCACCGTCCCCGAAGGAACAAGTACCGGTACGTACGAGTTTCGCATCGAACTGCTGGGGGATGGCACGGTTCTTGGCGTGCAGCACCTGGTCATCTCCGTGCCCACCATTGAACCAACTCCAGATACCGTGACTACGCCCACCCCAGCGCTATCTCCGGTGCCCAGCCCGACCCCCCAGCGCGTTCTGGGCGTAGTCGGTACGTTAGATCCGCTGGAACTGCGTGCGACGCTCGCGCGCGGTGAATCGGTCACGGAGACGAAGCAGTACACCACCGCCGAGGGGAAGCCGATAACAAAAGTGGATGTGCTCTTCTGCTTTGACCTGACGGCGAGTATGGGTGAGGAGCTTAAGATCATGCAGGCCGAGTCACAGGAGATCATGGACCGTCTGCGCGAGCTCGTTCCTGATAGCGCCTTTGGCGTCGCGAGCTTTATGGATTATCCCGGGTATTACACCTACGGCGGGTATAGCAATACCTACGGCGGAGCGGATGACTATCCATGGAACTTGGATCGCGGGATAACAACGAACACGGCGAACGTGCGTACCGCGATCAACGGCTTGACCCTGGGCTATGGCGGGGATTATCCCGAGTCCTACAGCCGTGCACTCTATGAAACCTACGCCGATCCCGCCGTCGGCTGGCGAACGGGCGCGAAGAAGATCGTAATTATCTTTGGCGATGATGTGCCGCACGATCCAGCCTATGGGACCGGCTTAGATCCGGGCAGGGACGGTGTGATGGGTACCGCAGATGACCTCTATTTCGCGGATGTCGTGGCAGGTCTCAAGACGCACGGTATCACGGTATTAGCGTTGTATTCGGGCGTTGATTTACGGCCCTGGAAGTACGTAACCGAAGAAACGGGCGGCAGTCTTTTCAAGCTCGTTCATGCCGAGGCGGTACGAATACCCGAGGCGATCACGAGCTTGGTGCAGGCGGAAGTCGAGCGGATCGGCATACTCACCCTCCAGACCTCACCCGGGTACGAGGAATGGGTTGCCTTCACCCCGCTTCAGCATACCGATGTCCACGGCGGCAAGACGGTGGCATTCACCGTCACCGTAGCGACTCCTGAAGACGCGCGGAGCGGTACCCACACCTTCTCGATCAACATCATGGGCGACGGCACCATGCTGGCTACACAGACGGTCACGATCACCGTGCCGCCGCGAGCGGTAATCGATCGAGGTGAACTCGAAACGGTATCCCACCTGGCACATGCAAATGTCTCAATAAGAAGTAACGGCGACACCATCTTCCGATTCTCATTCAGGCCGTCGGTTCGCGAAGAGGCGGCCTGGCTCTCCCACCGGGTCGCACTTGCCAATAGTCTCGAGCTCGCACTGGAAAAGACGTTGATGCGGGAGGTGAGCTTACTCAAGATATCGAGCAGGGAGATCAGCTTCCTCGTTCCTGATCTGATCGAGCCGCTGGCCACGACGTACGTCATGCCTGAAGTGGACTTGAAGATACTTGAAGGAACGTTCCAGGCTGCAATCGATGAGGCCACGGATGGTGCGCTTGCACCCGTTAGTATGGTGCCCACAGCCTCCGCCATTGTGTTCCCGGACAAGTACACTGAGACGTTTGAGGGCACGAGCCTCATCCCCGAGACCGCTCATTCGGTCTTCGAACCGGTTCAGCCATGGATCGTGATCACTGATCCGCCTTCCGGCGTCGTGCTGCAGAATGCCACGAGCATCTACGTGCGAGCGAGTGAGGAGATCACGAGCGTATCGCTCGTTATACAGGGCGCCACGTGGAGCGAGCAGTTCGAGGATACCTCACGACCGTTCGTCTTCGCATGGAATGTGAGCGATCCTGAAGTAGCAGGCGGTTTATACCGGCTGGAAGCCACGGGCTTTGCTGAGAACGCCGAGATCCAGGCGGCGAATCACTCGGTGCTCGTGAACGTGAAGCGGCCAATCGCGCCACCCCTGACCGTCATTGCCATGTTGATCGCGAGCATCTCGGCGGGTGCCGTTGCCGCCGCAGGCGTCTATGCTACAGCTATACGGAATCGGCGCACGCCGCGACTCAAATTCTCGCTCCATCGGAGCGTCCTGGCGGCTCACTATCGGACCACCTTACTCGGCGATCTGCTCAGGATCACGTTCGGGATTCTCGCGCTCTCCATTGCTTACACGCTCCAGTGCACACTGACGATGCGAACGGTATTCTTTAGCTTACCGGATTTTATGCCCTTCGCTGAGCAGCCGCAACCGTTCCTCCTGCCTACCTTCGCAGGCCTGGCACCGAATGCGTGGAACGTATTCCTCCTGATCGTCGCGCTCGTTGGTGTGGTCATCGTGGTTCGTGAGGCAGTCCAGTATTTCTTTGCGCTGCTTCTCAATGCTGAAGTTGGCGCGATCGTTGATCGGACTGCTTCGACCATGATGCTGGTAACTGCTCTCTTCGGTCATCCGATAGGGTATCCGCTCCGAGCCGTGCTGTGGGAAGATCTGAGTCCGCGGATAAAGGGGTTCATCTGCCTCGGAAACATCATGAGCCTCTTCTCGTTGCTGGCCGTCTTTTACTATCTTGTTTTCGTGTGGTATCCCGATGTATGGTGGGGTTTCTGGGTAGGAGGGGTAGGCATTCCGGTCGTGGCGATGACCCTGGTCTATTCCTTGATCCCCTTTGTGGGAGAAGAAGGCACGGTCATCTACGAATGGAACCGCTACCTGGCACTGCTGCTCTTTGGTGTTGCTGGCCTTGCCTATCTGATCTTCACCTTTAACCTGGTCGATCCTTTAACGTTCCAATTCAGCCTCGGGATACTCTCTTTGAGCTTTTCGGGACTCCTTATCGGCGGTTTACTCCTGTACAAATTTCTGAAATGGATCAATTTTATGTGAGGTGAGAGAAAAAGAGCGAAAAGGGGGTGAGAAGATGGGGAAAAAAGGGGTAGCAGAGGTGATAGGTGCATCCTGTAGGGTCATAGAGAGGAGCGGGCTTGACAAAATCTGCCCGACGTGGGGAGGTAAACCCGGTATATGAAAGCGGAGAATGATGAAGTGATCACGATGCTCATCAAAAAGGGCATCATTGCAGAGGACGAGAACGTGCTGTTTACCGCGAGACAGAAGCGATGGTACAATTTGATCTGGCCGGGTCGGATCATCGTTACCGATGTCCAGGTGATCTTCTATGCCATCACGTGGTTTGGTTACAATCTGGAGACCTATGGTTATGACTTCTTTCACAACATTAGCGTCAAGAAATGGCTCTTCTCCAGTAGTATCACGTTTGTTACCCGACTCGGTGTCGGCAAGTTGAGAGGGCTGCCACACGATGCTGCAAGTGCCGCAATGCAGGCTATCGGGAAGGGCATACGCGCGCGCGTCACGGCATCAAAAGAGCCGTTGCGTACAGAGTCCTCGATCGTATAACCAGACAGAAGGGGTTTGAATCAGCTCGGCCTCGCCCACGAGGACCATAACCGTGACGTGCACCGGACTGCGCGACTTGGGGCGCTGCGACGGGAGCGATGCCGCCGAATTTAACACGACGCACGGTCCGGAGAGGCTTCCCGGCACGTGTGCTGCTTTAACGCGCGGAATCAACGAGAAAAGTAAAAGGAGTAACGCGCTCCTTTCGGCCGCAACAAACGCTTGATGCTTTATCCGGGCACCTGAATAGCTGACCGAATGCGCCCTGTTTCAGCTTCATCCAGTTCGCCTGCTCGATCCCGATCACGCTGCCGCACGGGCACGTTACCGCTAAGCCGACGACAGGTTCAGGCAAAAGACGATGACCGTTACTAAGAAGAGGATAACGAAGGTCTTTTGCACGGGTGCTTGATATTTATGCGCCAGCTTCATCTCTTTACGGTACCGGGCTGTTGTTAGAATAACGACTGAAATATAAACGAGGAAGCACCAAGCATACACATTCAGAAGTGCATGCTGGAGTTCCTGGTTCGCAATGAGGAAGGCTGCAGTTAATCCCGTGAACGCAGAGAATAGCGATAAGAAATGCAGCCTTCTTGACCGCTCGTACGGAAATAAGACCATTAGTATAAAAGAGATGCAGCCGATTATCCCTGCAACCTTGATGAATACTGCGTTTACTGTTAAATACGAGTCGATATTGATCCAGAGAGGCATCAGAAATACCGCGAAGATGATCAATCCCGCTTTATAAAAGAGCATTGAGAGACGGTTTTGGGGGATTGTATAGCCTAAATCACAATAGTAATGCCACCAGTAATCGTATTTTTTATAATACGTCAGCATAGCGAGATGGCTCAGTAAAAAAAAGAGTAGCGCACCTAAAATGCCCAGTTCTAGTTCAAGCATACTTCCGCTCCTCCGCCATCTGTTTTTGTATTATGCTCACGCTTATTTCAGCACGTCTAAAAGCGCCACGCGCTCCAATACGAGCTGTGGCAACTTCTCCTCGCCCACGGCGCTCAGCTCGCCATCCGTGATGCCGAAGAAACGCTTCAATCTGGCCCGCTTCGACGCGTCGTGCTCGCATTCAAAGGCCTGCAGTGCATGGGGTTCCTCAGTGAGGCCCGTGCTCGCTTTTACTGATGCCACCACCGCATCCAAATCTGTTCCCGTATCTGGAGCAACGATGATACAGGCGATACGCTTCTCGCCCTCCGTGACGCCCATCGCCAGTGCACGCCCTATCTGCCGTTTTCCCGCGGCGTATACCAGGATCTCCATCCCTAACTCGCTCGTGATGTTCGTGCCCTTCTCCACCGCCCGCAGCGCCTTCTCGACGGCCGAGTGCAGATGCGCCTCACTCACCACCAGGTCGGTATCCAGCGCCTGTAGGGTCACGGCGTGCTGCTCCGCTATCCCTTTCAGCACCGCGAGAAACTCGCTCACCGATACAATACTGACGGATCCCACCAGGATCCTGTACTGCGCTTCTCGTGCGTTCTCCAGCGGCATCGTTCCGTTCGTTCGTACTGAGTAAGGGAATTCGATTCGCGATGATATTAGTGAATATACCCGCGCTCTACGAGCACTTCAGCATTCAGAATTGACGCGCCAGACGCGCCACGAACGGTATTGTGGCCCTGTGCGATATATTTGACCTCGTTTCCCACGTTCCCGGCACGGATGCGGCCGACCGAAACGCTCATGCCATTGCTCGCATCGCGATCTAACCGAGGCTGAGGTCTGTCGGGCTCCTCACGGACGATCACGGGCTTCGGAGGCGCGAACGGTGTCTTGAATTCGCTACTGAAGTCCAGAAATGCCTCCTTAACCGCATCGACGCTTACTGCATCTTCGAAGTTCACCCAGACCGCCATCGTATGGCCATCCATCACGGGCACGCGATGGCAGGATGCGCAAACGGTAAAGGCGGCGTCTCGCACGCCCGTACCGTCGAGGCTGCCAAGTATCTTGAGCGTCTCGCTCTCCATCTTCCCCTCTTCCTTTCCGATATAAGGAATGACGTTATCCAGAATCGCCATAGAGCCCAGGCCGGTATAGCCCGCGCCCGAAACGGCCTGCATCGTGGCGACGTGAACCGTATGAATGCCCAGCGGCATCAAGGGCTTTAAACTTAACGCCAGAACGATCGTAGAGCAGTTCGGATTCGTGACAATAAAGCCATCCCAGCCCCGACTCGACTGCTGCGTCTCGATCAGTGCCAGGTGATCCGCATTGATCTCCGGTATGATGAGCGGCACGTCGGGCTCCATCCGATGGACAGCCACGTTACTGGCGACGGCGAAGCCTAACTGCGCGCAGCGCCGCTCCACCGTGCTCGCTATATCGCCGGGCAGTGCCGAGAACATAATCGCTAGCTCCTCGTTCGCGGGCGCGCCGACCGCGTCCATAGGCTGCACGATCATTTCCGCGGCTTCCTGGGGCAGCTCGGAGGGAAGGAACCATTGCGCTGCATCCTTGTACCGCTTACCCGCGCTTCGTTCAGAAGCAAACAACGCCCCGAGCTCAAACCAGGGATGTCCCTCGAGGAGCTGCACGAATCGCTGCCCGACACTACCCGTTGCACCCAGAACGCCTGCTTTTCGTTTTCTCATGGTTACCATACACAAACGGGTGAAAAGATTTAAATGTTAGTGCGCTGACTTATAGTAACGATAAAAGAGAGAGGTGAAGAACAGTAATGGCGCGCTTTCCAGAGGCTGAAGCACGGCTCTTCCGGATGAAGATTTGCATGGATTGTAACGCGCGGAACGCGATGAGAGCAACGCGGTGCAGGAAATGCAACTCGAGTAACTTACGGATGAAGTCCACACGTCGCACCCGCTAGCATGCGGGGTTTTCTCTTCTGCATCACTCACGCATTCTTTCTGATCGATGAAAAACGGCAAAGTTATAGCGGTAGCGGGAAAAGGCGGCACGGGTAAAACGGCTATCGCTGCGCTGCTGCTACGAGAACTTCTGAGCGGACACGGGGACCGGACTATCAGCATCTTAGCAGTCGATGCGGATGCCGATTCGAACCTGCCCGATGCTCTCGGTGTGGCCTGCGAAAAGAGCCTGGGTGACATTCGGGAGCAGCTCCTGGAGGAGAAGCAACGGAACATCGCCCTGGACTTGCGATCGCAGTTCGAGGGCAAGATTGCGGCGATTATGGCTGAAGAGGACCGCTATGACCTGCTGGTGATGGGTCGGCCTGAAGGCCCGGGCTGTTACTGCCCGGTGAATCACATCATACGCATGATCATCGATACTCTCGCCCAGAACTACGATTACACGATCATCGATTGTGAAGCGGGTCTGGAGCATCTCAGCCGGCGGACCACGCGTGACGTGGACATCATGCTCGTGGTGCTCGACAGGACGCGGAAGAGCTTCAAGACGGCGGTGCGGCTACAGGAGATTGCGCGCGAGATCGATGTTGACGTGAAGCGATTGCTCATCGTGGCGAACAAGATACCCGAAGGCGCTGCCGATGAACTCCGCGCGGCTGCTTCCACGTACGGGATCGAGATCGACGAGATTATCCCCTTTGACCCGCTCATCTCCGAATATGATGCTCAAGGACGACCTGTGGTAGACTTGCCGGATGATGCGCCCGCGGTAATTGCGGTGCGTCAGATCGTCGAGAAGATCAGGTGAGCTACAGTCCGGTGAACTGGCCGTTACAAAATGAAGATCATGGTGAGTGGCACGGTGCAAGGCGTTGGCTTTCGGCCAACGGTGTACCGGGTGGCGAAGAAGCTCGGATTGCGCGGCTTCGTGCTGAACAAAGGCTCGAACGTGGAGATCGGGCTGGTAAACGGTGCTGGAAACGGCGATAGCGTAGCTGATTTCATGGACATGCTCAACGAGAAACTGCCACCGCTTGCCGCGATCGATAAGATCGAAGTCAAGGACGAGCCGGTCACCGGGTATGACGATTTCAGGATACTCATGAGTTCAGAGGGCCGCAAGACCTCGGTGACGCCCGTGGACACGGCGATCTGCGATGCGTGCATCCATGAGCTCTTCGATCCCGCGGATCACCGGTATCTCTATCCCTTCATCAACTGCACCTCCTGCGGCGCGCGGTTCTCGGTTATCAAGAACGTCCCGTACGACCGGGTCAATACTTCGATGCAGGAATTCCAGATGTGTGAGAACTGCCTCACTGAATACAAAGACCCCATGGACCGCCGCTTTCACGCGCAGACAACTTCGTGCCCGCGCTGCGGTCCAACATACACGCTGTACGATAAGAATCGGAGCGTCATTGATGCTAGAGATCCGATCAGGACCTTTGCACGGCTGATTGACGAAGGCGCACTGGGCATCGCAAAGAGCTGGGGTGGCATGCATCTGCTCGGGACATTCGAGCAGGCAGACCGTGTGCGAGCGCTTTACCGGCGCCCATCAAAGCCCTTAGCCGTAATGTTCCGTGATGTGCCGGCGATCGAGCAACACCTGAACCTGACCGAGCACGAGGAGCGATTATTACGCTCCCCACAGCGGCCGATCGTGCTGCTGGAGAAGAAATCGATGCTGGATTCAGGTGACTTGGCGGAGATTTCTCCGGGCTTGAGCACGGTCGGTGTATATGTTCCGTATTCCGGGCTGCACCATGTGCTCTTCCATCACCTGAAAGCCCACGGGATCTTGATGACCTCGGCGAATGTGCCGGGCGAGCCGATGACGGTCAGCAACGAGGAGGCATTCAACCTCACCGCTGATTATTTCCTGCTGCACAACCGGGCGATCGTAAACCGACTGGATGACTCGGTGGTCAAATGCTACGGCGCTCGAAACCAGTTCCTGCGACGATCGCGCGGATTCGTGCCGACCGCGCTCACCGTCCCGTATACTGAGCAGATACTGTCACTGGGTGCGATGGAGAATGTCTCGTCCAGTATCTCGAAAGACGGTAAACTGTACACCAGTCAGTACATTGGCAGCACGTTCCACTATCCGACGCTGGAATTCCTCGCGGCCGGCACAGAGCAGTTGCTGAATCTGCTGGGCCTCGCGATGGAAGATATCGATGCGATCGGCGTGGACGTACATCCGGGCTACGCGACGAAGCGGTACGGGAAATCGCTGGCCGAGGAATACTCGATCGAGCTCGTACCGGTGCAACATCACTGGGCGCACGCGGCCGCGCTGATGCTCGATAACGGCGTCGAAGAAGTGATGGCGCTGACGCTGGACGGTACGGGCTACGGGCTGGATAAAAAGGCCTGGGGTGGCGAGCTCCTCTTCGCCAATTACTATTCCTTCGAGCGCGTGGGCTCGCTGGAAGAGATTCCGCTTATCGGTGGCGAGATGGCGATACGCGATCCCCGGCGGCTTCTGTTCGCCGTCTATTCGCTCCTGAGCCGCGAGCACGATGCGAGCCGCTGGGTGAGTGATCCTGAGGCGGACATCATGGCCAAGCTCATGAGGACAGCGCCGCTGACAAGCAGTTTCGGGCGCGTACTGGATGCGCTCGCCTGCTATCTCGGCATCTGTCAGCGAATGACGTATGATGGCGAGCCAGCGATGAAGCTCGAGCGGTATCTAGCGCGCGGTGAACACACGTATGCGTTCGAAACGTCGGTCGATGCCGCGGATCGGAAGATCGTGCGAACGCTGCCGCTCTTCGACCAGTTGGCTGACTACCGGATCAGCACCGAGCAGGAGAAAGCGGACATCGCATACTCGTTCGTGGAGACACTACTGCAGGAGCTGCTGGAGATCGCTGCGGACGTCTGCGAGAGCACGGGAGTCCAGACTATCGGGATAACTGGCGGGGTCTCCTATGATCTTCCCATTGTCAGCATGGCCGAGCGATTGGTGAAGGAGAAAGGCTTTACGTTCCTGACGCATGATCGAATACCGAACGGAGACGGCGGCATCTCGGTCGGCCAGAACGTGATCGTAGGTGGCACATTTAAGGGTTGAGTACCATGTGTCTGGGGATACCGGCGAGGATCGTAGAACTTGGAGAACGCGAAGAAAGCGGGTTAAGGCGACGTGCGAAAGCGGACTTCGGCGGCGTCTCACGCGAGATTGATATCTCGCTCGTGGACGTCAAGGTGGGCGATTACGTCATTGTCCATGCGGGCTTCGCGATCGAGACGATCGACGAGGAAGAGGCGCAGGAGACGCTGAAGGTCTGGAACGAGCTGCTCACGAAGTACGATGAGCTCGACCGGCTAGCGTAGCCGTTGCGACTCACACACTCGGTTTATGATTTGCCGCGATAGCGGGTAAGCACCACGAAGGCAATCAGTGCACTGATGAGACCCGCGGGGATGCCGATGAAGAGCGAAAAGTAAATAACATCCTCGAGCAACCAGGCGACGAAGAACATGACAACGATGAAGATCGCAAGCGAAACAACGATCCTGAGTATAAGATCTATTGCCCGATTCATGCGCGCTCGTTCATCTCTTGTGGGCTCAGGTATAAAAGTCATCCGCGACGTTTTTTGGTCGTAGATTTTTGGTTGATGCCAGCGTCAGTCGGCACCCAGGAACTAGACCTCTTTTCCACGCTCCTTTCTTTTTCCAGAGCGCGGCGCGCTCGCGAGGACCGCATTGATAAGCGCCGCCTGTTGCTTTGAACAAACTGCATTTGGCGTGCGTTTAGCCATTCCATCTGCAGCTCGCTGAACTTCAAGCGCTCCTTCCGATTTCGCTTCCTTCTTCGCTTCCAGCTCTTTCAGATCAAGGTTCATTGCACGCCTTTCAGATACTCCTTGACAATCGTATCATCAATCCCGAAACTGTTCAGGAACTTGATACGTTTTTTAAAATCAAGATGCTCTTTAAAGAGCATAAACCAAAACGCAGCGTCCTCCAGATCATTCTCCGAGCCCCGGAACACTTATACGCAATCTGCAGTTCCAACGGAGAGATGTTCAGCGTAGTATCACGTACCATAACCTCCATCGCTTCGGTAAGACTGTAATAATCAACATCATCTTTGACAAATTTGAACTCGATATTCGGAATTAATTGCTCTTTTTTGGCGAATATCACTGCTGGAGCGTTTTTCACTGAGAACATCGATGTCCTTTGTTGTTCGCGTCCGTCCGAAAAGGATGGTGATAGAACCGCTCGACACCACGTACCGTATCCCCAGTCTTTGAAGAATGCGGACGAACTCAACCACGAACTTATCCAGCTCAAAGAGCTCGCGCGCGAACCGTATTCGTTTCCCGTCTTCGAACTCGAGCTCCATTCTTTATCTTACAAAAACACTGGCTCGGGGTGTTAAAAACGTGAGCTTCACGCGATAAATCCTCGTTTCTGCGTAACGCTAAAAAATCACCAGCATACCCATATACCAGAGCGTCATGATCACGCCGGCGATTAGCACGCCCGCAAAGATCGTTGGGAACGCATATTTGAACCGAATGCCGAAGACGAAGGCGACTGCACAGCCGGTCCACGCGCCCGTGATGGGCAGCGGAATAGCCACGAAGGATGCGAGGCCGAGTGCGCCGTACTTCTCCATGCGAGCGTTGTAGCGACGTGTGCGCGCGAAGAGCCAGTCGAAAAATCGATCGAAGATCCGGTACCGCCGCAGCCAGTTCGAGACCTGCTCAAGGAAGAGGAGCAGCGGTATGACCGGCAGCATGTTCCCGAACACCGAATATATATATGCCTGAACCGGCGACATTCCCAGCTGAAGCGCAAGTAAAATAGCCCCCCGGAGCTCGCTAATAGGAGTCATAGCGGTGAGAATCACCAGGAGTATCTCCAGAACACTTGCAAAATCGCCCGGCATAGTCGCTCTTATATCTACTCCCTATTTAGATACTAATCTAAAGTATATTCGGAGCGAATAAGGCGTTAATGAAGCGGCAAGGAAAGAACGATGAAATTTGATCCCCAAGAGATCCGGGCTGAAACGAGCGCGGATTTTGAGGGTGCATGGATTCGCGGCGTCCAGTATGCAAGCGAGCGACGACTGAACGAAGGCTATCCGCGTTCGTTACGACTGGCGCGATGGGGCAAGCCCCATCCGGTGCTCGAGACCATCCAGGCACTGCGTGAGGCTTATTTACAGCTCGGGTTCGAGGAGATGATCAACCCGGTGATTATCGAGGCGGACGACGTGAAGCGCCAATTTGGCAAGGAGGCGCTGGCCGTTCTGGACCGTTGCTACTATCTCGCCGGGCTGCCGCGGCCGGACATCGGTATCTCTGATGAGCGCATACAGCGTATGAATGTACAATTTGAGAAGGAGCTCTCAAAAGCGGAGACCGCTGAGCTTCGCGAGACCTTGCACCGGTATAAGCGTGGTGAACTTGGTGGCGATGATCTCGTGTACGCGTTGGCGCAGAGCTTGTGCGTCGAGGACATGCAGGTGACGAAGGTGCTGGATACCGTCTTCCCCGAGTTGCGGGAGATAGTGCCGGTCGCCTCGAACGCGACATTACGGAGTCACATGACCTCCGGCTGGTTCTTGACGCTCGCCGAACTCGTGCATAAAAAGCCATTACCGATCAGACTCTTCTCCGTGGATCGCTGCTTCCGTCGCGAGCAGCGCGAGGATGAGATACGGCTGCGAAGCTACCATTCCGCCTCCTGCGTACTCAGCAACGAAGACGGCCAGGTGAGCCTCGATGATGGCAAAGAAGTGGCTACTGGACTGCTTTCTCAGTTCGGCTTTCGCAAGATCAAGTTCCGACCGGACGAGAAGCGATCAAAGTATTATATGCCCGATACCCAAACAGAGGTCTTCTGCCACCATCCGCGACTTGGCTGGGTCGAGCTGGCCACCTTCGGGATCTATTCACCTACCGCACTTGCTCAGTATGATATTCCCTATCCGATCATGAATCTCGGGCTGGGCGTCGAGCGCTTGGCGATGATCGTGCACGAGGCGGATGATGTAAGGGCACTGGTCTTCCCGCAATTTCACGCGCCCGTTGTGCTGAGTGATCTCGAGCTTGCGGAACTCATCAGGCTGGAGAAGACGCCGCAAACGTCTGAAGGCGCTGCCATCGAGCAGAGCATCGTCCGGGTCTGCGACGACCACGGTAGTACGGAATCGCCGTGCGAGTTCCTCGCGTACAGCGGGCTACTCTGCGGGAAGCAGGTTGAGGTGAAGGTGATCGAGCCCGAGGAGAACACCCGGCTCTGCGGACCCGCAACGCAGAACGAGCTCGTGGTATTTGAGGGTTCGGTACAAGGCCTCCCGCGGATCGAGAAATGGGCGAAACAGTTCGAAGAGGGCGTACCCACGAATATCCGGTACCTTGACGCATTCGCCGCTCTCGCCGCCGCTACGATCGAGAATGCGGCTCAAACGGGCGAGATGACGAAGCACGAAACGGTTACGGTAAACGTAAAGATCGTCCGGAGCGGCGCGGACATCAACATCATGATTGACGATGTGGCTGCGCGGTACATCACCTCGACGAACCGGAAGATAGACATACGCGGGCCCGTGTTTCTCACCGTCATCGCCACGCTGGCCTGAAACGTGTGAGGGAAAGAATCTTCGCTCTCGATCAGCGCAACGCTTTCCTCCGGAAGGGGGCTTTCACAAGACCTTTCGCATCATGATCGCGGCCTCGCCGTCTTTATAATAGTACGGCACGAGCCCGATCTCCATGAAGCCCGTGCTACGGTACAACTGCTGGGCCACGTGGTTGGTCAAGCGCACCTCGAGCCGCACGTACCCGATCTTCCGTTTACGCAGCGTGTTAAAGGCTGCTTTCAAGAGCAGCCGACCAACGCCCCGGCCGCGATATCGCGCATCAACGGCGAGGGCAAAGACGCGCCCATCGCCCTCTGGCGTGAAAACGAGCACGATAAAGCCGATGACCGTGCCCTCGAGCTCCGCAACCAGAAAGCCCTGCGGCCATTCCTCGTGTAATTCCAGATAGAGCTGTGCATCGCCCTCCAGGAACGACGACATCTCTATCTCCAGCACCCGGTTGATGTCCGCCTCCTCAAACGGTCGCACTTTTACCGTGAGGCCTTTCGACGTCGTTACTATCATACACCCTTTCGTGCTCACGTTAACGATCTTCCAGCTCCGCTTTTACCGTGTACTCAATAATCAGTGCGGCGAGCTTTTCCAGCAGCTCCTCGCTCAACAGCGACGCCTTCGAGCCGCGAGGCTTCCGTGCACGCTCAGACCATTTCGTGATGACCTCGGTCTGGCGCTGCTCATCCACGATCGGCCGGTTCATGCGTACCTTCTCTGCACGCGCCTCGTTCGCATAGTACATCCGCTGGGCGAGCAAATCGGCAATCGTATCGTCTATTTCATCGATCCGCTTCCGTATCTCCGCCAGTTCCCCATCACCCGCAGGCATTTTTATTCTGCCATCATAAAGAAGGTGTGCAGTTAAGATAAGAGCGTAATTGTCCATGCACCAACGTGAAGAGGAAAGCGAAGCAGAACCAAAGCCACCTGGTAGTTGCAGCTTGAGCGCTCGAAGCAGAATCCGTCAGAATAACGGTAGGAATAACGGTCTCGGAGTCGCTTCATCACAGACGGGCCGTAAGAGCGTGCGCGGGCACGAACGATATATATATGGAGCGAGGGGGAGCAGTACGTATGAGCATGCAGAGCAGGGATTCGGGAATGAACACTTTGAAGACCCCGCTCAGCCGTGCATTCACCTTCTTTCACGATTTCTCTGATCTGTTCCGGCAAGCGCCATTCTCACTCCTCTTTTGCTCCTTTACCGGGCTGCTGGCGGGCATTGGCTTGAGCTTCATGACCGGGCTGCTGCAGGCGCTGCCAGGCCTCCTTATCCTTATTCCACCGGCGATTGCGATGCGCGGCAACATTTATAGCGCGCTCGTATCGCGCCTGGGCACGTCCATGCATCTCGGGTTGTTCGCCCCAAATCTGAGCCGGGGCAGCGTGCTTTACCAGAATGCGTACACCTCGCTCATCCTCACACTCGTCCTCTCGGTCATCCTCGGTTTTCTGGCGAAGATCGCCGCACATGCCTTTGGTGCCTCGCAGATCGCTTATATCTCGCTCTACGGATTTGTGCTCATATCGGTCGTTGCAGGACTGATTTCCGGCATCGCGCTGCTCGGGATCGCGATCTTCATCTCGGTCCTCGGCTACCACCGCGGGTGGGATCTGGACAATATGTCGTCACCCATTATCACCTCTGCCGGGGACATGCTCACCATCCCCGCATTGTTCGTCGCCGCGCACTTCCTCCTGCGATTGAAAGCTGCAAGCAGTCAGTGGAACCTTGGACAGCTCGTAACTCCTGTAGAGCTATTGTCATTGCTCTTCGTTATCGCGGCCATTGTATGGACTTTGAAGGGTCTCAGATCTAACGATGCCGCGATCAAACGAATTTTAAAGGAGAGTATCCCAATGCTCTCTATCTGCGGTTTGCTGGGCACGATCGCGGGCTTGACGTTAAATGTGCAACTTGAGAGCCTCATCGCGCTCCCTGCCATCCTGATACTCTACCCGCCCTTCCTCGGCGAGAGCAATGCGCTCGGCGGCATACTCAGTGCACGCCTCTCCTCCATGCTCCATATCGGCATTGTGGAGCCGAAATCCCTGCCTGATCGGCTCGTCTTCTCGAATTTCCTCGTTATTTATTGCTTCGCGCTCTTCCTGTTCCTCTTCGTCGGTGTACTCGCCTATGCGGCAAGTATCCAGCTCGGTATTCCTTCGCCGCACCTGCTCACGATGCTCATGATCTCGCTGATCGGCGGCCTTCTCTGCACGACCTTCCTCAATCTCGCATCCTACTACATTGCTATTCTTTCCTTCCGGTTCGGCCTGGATCCCGACAACGATACCATCCCGCTCATCACCAGTGTAACCGATGTCGTCGGCGTCTTCTCGCTGCTCTTCGCTCTGTCCCTCCTTCTGTAAACCCGCGATTCTGATCCCAATCAGGTGCGATCGCTGTGCAGCACAGGATAAAAATCGTAATACTCTTTTTATGAACCGTTATGCTATAGGAGAAGTAGGATATGCCCGTTATACGATTGTACTACGATGATCTGACGGCTCTCACTGGCGTGAGCGTCGCGCGAATTGAGGAGCAGCTACCGCTGCTCTGCGCGGATGTTGAGCGAATGGACGCGGAGTACATGGACGTCGAGTTCTTCCCCAACCGCCCGGACCTCTTCAGTGTAGAGGGCGTTGCCCGCACGCTACGGCAATTCCTGGAGCTCGAGCCAGGCCTCGCGACCTATGCGGTGAAGCCGTCGGGCATCGAGCTGACCGTTGAGCCGTCGGTGCTCGCGGTGCGACCGCTTATTGTCTGCGGCGTGGTGAGGAATTTACAGTTCGATTCACGCAGCATCGAATCGTTAATGCTCCTGCAGGAGCAGTTACACCGCGGACTGGGCCGTAATCGTAAGAATGTCTCGATCGGTGTGCACGATCTGTCCAGGGTGAAGCCACCATTTACGTACCTCGCGGCGGATCCGAGCTTCTCGTTTGTCCCGCTCGATTACGACGTGGAGATGACCATGGCGGAGATCCTCGAGCGGCATCCGAAGGGGATCGGTTATCGGTATATACTCGCGGATAAGGACCGGTATCCGTTGATCCTCGATGCTGAGGGTAACGTGCTCTCCTTTCCCCCGATCATCAATGGCGAGCTGACCCGGGTGACTGAAACGACCGAGGAGCTCTTTCTCGATGTGACGGGCCTGACCGATCACGTATTGATCGCACTCAACATCATCGCAACGGCGCTGGCTGAGCGTGGCGGGGAGCTCCAATCGGTAGTTGTCCGTTACCCTGATGAGCGTGGGACGCGCGAAACGCCCAGTTTAGAGCCCGTTGCAAGGGAGGTCTCGGTACAGGAGGCCAACGCACTCATCGGGCTCGACCTGACCGCGGAGGGCTGTAAGGCGTGCTGCGAGCGCATGGGTCTCGGCGCTACGGTCAAGAACACGGAGCTCCTCGAGGTTCTGATCCCGGCCTATCGCTACGATATCATCCATCCCTGGGACATCATTGAAGATATCGCGATCGGGTACGGGTACAACAAACTCGCGCCTGAACTGCCCGCTACGCTCACTATCGGTGCGGTGCATCCAATAGAGGCGAAGAACGCGGCGGTGCGGAGCTTGATGATCGGCCTGGGCTACTTTGAGGTGGTCACCTTCACGCTGACCTCCGAGCGGAAGCAGTTTACCCTGATGCGGCGTGATGAGCGTGCAATCGAGAAAGTACCGGTCGCCGCTCCCATCAGTATCGAGCACACGATGCTCCGGTGCTCGATCCTCCCGAATTTGCTGGAGATTCTCGTGATCAACAAGCATCGCGACCTCCCGCAGCGGATCTTCGAGGTCGGCCCGGTCGTCCGGAACTTCACGGAGCGGTTCATGCTTGCTGCTGTGGCCACGCACGCCACCGCAAACTTCGCCGAGGTGCGATCGGTCGCGGACGCGGTGCTCCGGGAGCTGGGCCTGGAGGATGCTGAGGTCATGAACTCGCATGACGGCGCGTTCTTCGAATACGGCCGGAGAGCGGACATCGTCACGCATGGTGCGCGCATCGGCGTCTTTGGCGAGCTCCATCCCGAGGTGATCAGCAACTTCGGCCTCGACCATCCCGTCGTGGGGTTGGAGCTGGACGTCACCGGTATAACGTAAGGGTCAGGGTGAAGGCAATATGTCGGATGTGCTCTTTGTGTATCCCAACATCTTCAACATCCCGGTGCACCCTGAGTTCGACCGCTACGAGCGGTTAATGCTGCAATTTGCAGAAGAACGGGAATTGGTAGGGCTTGCGCGAGGGACGATCGTGCCGCCGACTGCACTGCTTTTGCTTTCCGCATACCTTAAGGAGCACCAGGTAGCTACCAGTTTCCTTGATCTCACCGTGGAATGTTGTGAAGGTAAGGACAAGCATGAGGCGCTGCTCGCCGCACTGCAGAAGGAGGATCCTCTGGTCGTGGCAGTCAATGGTATGGAAGATTGCTTTCTCTCCGAACTCTACGATATCGCGCGTGTCACCAAGCGCTATAACGAAACGATCACGGTGGTTACCGGCGGTGTAAGTGCGACGACACGTGATGTCGAGATCCTCACCACATCATTAGTCGATTTTGTGGTACGTGGCGAAGGCGAGCAGACGCTCCTCTCGCTCGTGCAAGCACTCATGCGCGGTAATGGTGTGGAGAGTGTCCGCGGGCTCTCAGGGATACAGGAAGGACGACTTCTTCGCACTGAGGATCGCCCCTTCATGGATGTGACGACGTTGCCGCTGCCAGATCGGGAGAACTACCCCCTAGCACGTTTGTACGCCCTGAATGGCGGTGTTGATCTGATCTATGCAAGCCGCGGATGTTCGGGCAGCTGCGCTTTCTGCAACGCACCAGGCTATTGGAAACGAGTATGGCGAGCACGAGAGCCGGGAAAAGTGGTCGAAGAGCTTGCGCGGCTCGAAGAGATGGGCGCGACGAGCGTCCATATCTATGACCTCAATTTCGGTCTCGACAAACGCTGGGTGGCCGAGATTTGCGCGGGTGTTCGGAAGGAGCGGCTGGAGATTGTTTGGGATTGTGAGCTCGCATTACATGATTTCACCAAGCCTTTTTTGCAGACACTGTACGACGGGAACTGTCGCGGCGCTTTTTGCGGTATTGAAGCGGTGAATCAATTAGTATTGGATTCCGTGCATAAGAGCTACAGAAGTCATGATCTGATGCGCTACTTACGGACCGCCAAGGCCGCGGGCATTCACGTGGATGGAGGGTATATCTTCGGTCTGCCTGAGGATACCGACCAGGGATTACAGGCTCTAACTCGACTGGCGGGTAAATTACTTGAAGAAGATCTGGTGGAAACTCCTGCACCGTTTCTCTTCGTGCCCTTCTTAGGCACCGAGATTGGCGATGATCCCGCACGATCCGGTATTGAGATCGTCAATCAAAATACCGAAGAATGGCACTTCTTCCCGCCCAACCCGCTCGCATCGACCCGCTATTTGTCTGCTGAGAAGGTCCACCGCGAGTGGGCACGCTGCTTAACGAACGTCAGCAACATTTTAGAATCGAAACTGGGCACATAGCCGCTGAGGGCTGTTTGACTCACCATTTTCATCGGTTCTGGTGCTAACCTGACAGCGCCGTCGAAAAAAAAAAAGTCATCTGTTCTCGCTCGCTCACTCACGACCGCGCAAAACGGAACGCTATCCAGCGTGATTAAATTCCGCAATCTTTATAAGCCGCTTCTCGAAACTACAAACGGATGCAGGAAACGGAATGCGATGTTCTCGTCGTCGGAGCGGGGCCCTCAGGATGCAGTGCGGCACGCGCCGCCGCCTCCGCAGGCGCTCGCACACTGCTCATCGAGAAGAAGAAAGAGATCGGCGTTCCCGTCCAGTGTGCGGAAGCAATCGGCGAGTATCTCATACCCTACTTACCCTACAGAATCCCGGAAAAACAATTGGTCTGGAAGATCAACGGCATGCTCTTCTGGGCTGATGGGCTTTCCGTCGAGCGAACGGGCGGAATATGGGCGGGTTATGCGATTGATCGGGTAAACTTTGATACCTGGCTCGCATCCGGAGCGGTATCCGCGGGCGCCGAACTGAAGCTCGCGACCGAGTTGATCGATTTGACACTCGAGGATGATAACACCGTTACCCAGGCACTCGTGCGAACCCACGGTGGTGCAGTGCTTGAGATCACACCGCGAGTCGTGATCGCTGCGGACGGCGTGCACTCACGCGTACTCGCCGAATTGGGCTTCATCGAAGTTGAGAATAACTGTGTTGAAGTCCTGAGCTACGAGCTGATGAATCTGGAGTTGTACAAGCCGATGCTGGAACAACTCTATCTCGGCGATTTTTCACCCGGCGCTTACGGCTATATCTTCCCGTTAGCCCGTAATCGCGCGAATGTTGGTGTTGGCTCGCTTTTTGCCACGCGGAAGCTCGAGAGCTGCTATGAGGAGTTTCTGGAGCTATCTGTGGTGAAGAGGCAGCTCAAGCAGGCTGAAACGGTTCGCGAGAAGAGCGGTTGGGCACCCATACAGTATCTCTCGGATCGATGGCAGTACGGAAATATCATATTGACGGGCGATGCGGCAAATCAGAACTTCAAACCGTTTGTTGAGGGCGTTCTGCCGGGTATAATCTGCGGCGATATTGCAGGTCAAACGGCTGCTGAAGCCGTCTTTGGTACTGCCACGCTGGAGGTTTATCCCTCACGCATTGCCGATAAACTCGGTTCGTTCTTCTCAGAATCAGACACGTTTCTGGAGGTTTTGTATGGGCTGAGCACGTCCTCATCCGCCACGCGACACTTATTACGACTCGGCATCTCGGCCGGCATCTTTTCACCTGACGCGCTGGAAAGCCTCGCAGACCTGGACTACGAGAGCATAAAAAATCGGCTTTCTACTGGTTTCTGAGTAGGAGAAAGATGTGAACGAATAGTAATCTTTTTAAAGGTATACGGTGATAACAGAGTAGTATGGTTGCACCTAATTCACGAGACTTCACGGGTAGCATAATGGAGGTCTTTTGGGTGCGTAATGGACGAGCCGTCTTAGGTGCACTTACGGTGCTCATGTTATTCTGCTTACTCAATACCGCTACAGCTACATCGTACCTTGCCTACGCTGAAGATGTGCCGCTCTTCGTCCAATTCTTCGTCATATTCATGGCCCTCTATCATGCAACGATGTTCATCATGCTCAAGGAAATCCAACGAGTATCATCTTCAACTCTATGGAACAGTCTGAGAAATGCTAATTATTTAGGTATTGTACTAACCCTAGTCACAGCCTCACTGCTCTATGAATTAGCCCAAGCCTCGGCCGTAGCACATTATATCCTGGTCTTCGCAGCCGTTTTCGACGTCGCAACCCACTATCTCGCCAACATAGCACTCTATTATTTGATTACCCCCATAATAAAGGAAAAGATAGAGTTGTCCCGTGAAAAGTGCCTCATTTATTATGCCGCTTTTGTAATAGCACTCTATCTTATTTCGAATACAATTTACACAATAAAGTATCCATTATCCCCACATTTTATTGTGCTGTTCTTATTTATTATCTTTTCTATACTCATTGTTTTACATTATTCATCAATCCTACTTTACATTTCAAAAGGCTACATCGAGCTAGGATTTGTACGTAAGCCCTTTTTTATAGGCGGTATTGGGATGATTTCATATCTACTATCAATCAGTTTTATTGTTTATTATATATTTCGTTATCTCGATATAGTAACTCAAAAGAGTTTGTACTACGACATAATGCTCTACCCAATTTTCTTCATTTTTACCATTTTATACTTCATGCAATTTGTCATTGAGTATCCCGCCCTTCTCGAGCCACGATGGAAAGTTTTAATGCCTTTCGACATTGCGAAAGTAACGGCAATCGCCACCTTATTTTTCCTGTCGGTATCAATATACTTCAGTTCACGGGTGCATCCAAATTTCGTCATCTATCAAACAATACCATATTACATTGTCCCCATTTTGTCGCTGCCCATAGCAGTTGCCATTATTTTCATCATTATTTTTATGAGGCTGCTTTATGCCAAGACAAAACTGATCTATTGGCAATTTCTAAGGTTCGGACTGTTTGTCCACTTAGCCGTAACGTTCTACATGGTAAGCCTCATTACCCTCTTATGGGATACTGCAACGGATAGCGCAAGAATGTTAGGTTTGCTTTTCGGATGCGTATCTTTCCTGTTTTACCTTTTCTTTGCCCTTGATTTACGATCAATACTTGTAGAACAAAAAATAAGACCCGTTATCAATAAGATTGATATAGTTCAAGTCAGTATCGCGTTTTACTCGTGTCTATTCATTATATTCTTTGGTGTTTCGTTTATTTATGAGGGTGACCCTTCCTTTGCTAGTCCAGTGATTCTCCCCAATCCGATCTTGCTCTTTCTCGTTGCCTTTTTCCTGATCTCCTTTGGCACGTATTTAAGCATTACACATAAAGGATTTGAGGAAATCATGAAGAAGAACATATGGAGTGAGCTTTCTTACATCTTCGCATTTATTGTTTTTCTTTTGGTTTACCTCATATACTCTGCTGCCGGCATGCAGATGCAGCAATTCCAGTATCACAACATTGCGTTCGTCGGTTATTTTATCGTCCTGATAATCGAGATAGTATCTACATGGACATTAGCAGAGAAATCAAAAATAAGAAAAAAGGAAAAAGTAGACATTGTCGATCTCTTGAATTACCATGCGCGCTCCTTTTTGAGAATAGATTATTTAGAAGATCTCTGGAAAAGAACTGTAGCCCAGTTAGTTAGTAAGACTGAGCAAACAAAAATCAAATTTGATCCCGTACGTCGTTCATTTGATCTTACTGCGCTAGATGACGCGACAAGAGTGACGGTAGCAGTAAATATGCTTTTACAGATGCATAAGCTCAATGTTGAGGAGCGGATATCACTTCAGCGCACGTCCCATGCGGAAATAAAAGAAGAGATAGTAAAGATCCTCAAGGAAAAGATCGTAGAGCTCCCTAAGGAATTAAGCTCAGAATTCGAGGAAGATCTTTACTATCCCTTACTCCTCGAAAAATCCATTAATGATCTCTTCGGACACCTCAGGACCTTCATTCCGACGAGCGAGCAGGAGATGATCTTCGAGGGATTGCGGAGACGGGATGAATTCTTCGCCTGTATCAAGCTTGAAGCGGAAGAGATTCGCGTGATAGAGGGCACACGGTTCGGCCGAGATAAATTCCTGGAAATGTTCAAATTATATCTTGAAGCTATCGGTGAAAAGTTCCCGTTCAAGCGCTGTCTCCTCCGGGGGCTGGTAAAAGACGAAATAAGTACTCATGCCCTATTCGCGGCCAGCGAGGTCTTTGATATTATCTCCACCGGCATCAAAGAACTTAACCTGATCATGGCTGGCGGTTTGGTGAAAGGGAGTAGTACGTTGCTCATCGCCGAAGAAACGAAAGCAAAACAGAAGATGATTCATTCGCTCATGAAGCGAAACCTCCTTGAGGGGACGAGCATCATCTATGCTACTTCGAAACGCCCGTACCGGCAGATACAGGGCGAGTTGCTCATGGAGCTCGATTCGATGGATAGAGTCACCATTCTCGATCTCTATGAGCCACTTTATGAAGAGAAGGGCATCTCCGAACTGATCGAGTATGAGCAGCATATGCTCGTGCCCCTCAATAAAATTTTATTTCAACGGAGCCTGGTGAAGGTGATCAAGAGCCAGTCAAGAACTCTTCCACGAATCGTTATTATTGACGTATATGACGATTTTGCGAAATATTACCAACCGGAAGAGACGCATGGGCTCCTGCAAAATCAGCTCGAGGGCTTGAAACGGTGGAACTGCACAACCGTTTTCGTTCTTGCTCCTCACTCCCATTTACTCAAGAAAGTGGGACGAGTGGAGGTGGAAAAGCATTTTGATAATATCCTCATATTATCGGGCGTTGAGAAGGAGTCTATAGTGCATATAGAGAAGTTATTTCAAGGTACGCCGAGCAGACGTGCTCTTCGTTTGGACTGATGACGGGACACCAATGCTGGGTGGCCACCACGCAGTGTGCACGCGCCTCGCACGACACGACGTCCAGAATCACTTGAATTTACCCAGGAGGATCAGGGCAAGCGGCAATCGCCACACTTTAGTGTCAATAGCGGGCACGCGGAGATAATCGATGAGTTTGATGAGTTCATACGCGGTATCGAAGGCGAGGAACGCAACAAGATAGAGCCAGGGGAGAAATGAGGCGATGCAGAGGCTCAGGGCGCCTAGCTTCATGCTGCAGCGATGCGCGAAGAAGAACTCCCGAAGTCCGCCGGTTTCATGAAGATCGACATAATCATTGCCTTTCTCGTCCGTAACCCCCAGGACGGTGAGAACGGCCAGCGGCACCCACGAGAAGTGCGCATATTGCGTGAGAACCACCCCGGCGATCAGCGCAAGGGCACTGAGCTTAAATATCCGGTTATCCACTTTCCCCGAGAGCAGCACGGCAATAAGTATGGCAAATAAAACGGTCGCGGAGACGGGATCGAAGAGTGAGACGCTGATCCAGAGCAGGACTAAAATAGGTGCGAGGAGTTTTGCAGTCGTCTTACTAAATCGGTCTTCGTCAAAGGCATCGTCGATATACTTCAATCCAAACCCAATCGTAGCGAATGAGACAATAACGAAGAGTGGAGATGCTACGACTGCATAACTAATACAATCACTCCAGAATGCTATTGTGGCGCCCATGTTCGGTACCTCCGGAGATAAATTAGGCTAGAAGTATAATATATTATCAATCCAAACATTTAAAGCTATCTCTCAGCAATATTGCCCAATTCAGCCAATTAATCTCAAAAAGCGCGGACTCGTAATACTATTCCGTCATCAACTTGGCACGCTGTCGATAATGCTCATATAATGACCGCCCCCATCCGAGCGCCCTGGCATCATCACTGATCAATGCACGATTGAAATCATAGAGGCCATCGGGGGCGAATAAGCCGAGATAAAAGACACAATCCGTTAGGGTGAGCGTGAGTTTCAGGGGTCGCTCACTGGTGAAAAGCGTGAGGTTCGGCTCATCAAGAAAGTCGTAAAAGAGCTCTTCCGTCTCGATCATGCCACCTATGCTCTCCAAAACTTCAGTGGTGACGATGAGCTCCACCTCAACCCCCTTTCGCTTCACAAGGTCTCGAATAGTGGTGAGATACTCAAGGTCGAAGATCGGATAGATCCCTTTCACCTCGTGCGCAGTTTCGAGCACCTGGATAAAGGTAGCATGCAACTTGAAGAGATCGGTTGTCGTGCCTAAAAGCGGCATTGATTTGCGGAGATCACCGATCTTATCGAGTAACGGTGGGGGTATATCGGTGAGATCGTGCTCTTGCCAGAACCGCTCGTGTTTCTGGAGCACTTCGACGGCACACAAAAGATCCTCCAATTTCAGGGCCATGATCTCACCGATTTTCGTTAAGGCATAGTTCCGTGCATCGTCCTGAAAAATGAGATTACCCCTTTCAAGGTCTCTCAACGCATGGATCGCTGTGGTGGAGCTCACATTGATTTCGTTGCGGAATTCACTCAGCGGTTTCGGCCCCACCCGCAACGAGAGCAGCAAATCTTTCCGCAGATTGGAACAGGTCACGAGACGAAGCAAATTGTGCATGGTACTGTCGCTATCACTTACTGTCCGTTGGTCTTTCACCTTAAAAGTTTTTCGGTTTTTTGTTTTTTTGGCTTCATCCCCAAAAGGTGACGAGATAAGAGGCCGTGCGGATGCGCATCAAAACGGACGTGCAAAGGCGGAGTCAGTGGGTAAACGGGACCTCTTTGCCGTCCTCGGTGGGAGCGATGCCTTCATTCCGCTTTACCTTTGCCTTTCAAAGGTTGCTGGGGTGCAGGTATCTCCTCACGGTACCGACTTTTGGGATGAAGCCACGGTCTGCAGAAGTATTTTATATGTATACCAACCCTATATTTTTTAGAGATCGGTTTGGAATCGCGATGAACGTGGCGTATCTTGTTGGGGAAGCGCAAGGAAAGGATTCGGGGAAGCGCGATATCGTGACTGATGCGAAGGATGCGGAAAAGCGCGCGACGCGGAAGACGATCCTGCTGGTTGAGGATGACGATTCGCATGCTGAGCTGATCTGCAGGGCTTTCGAGGATATCGGCCCGCTCTGGGATGTGCAGCACGTTTTGAATCTCGGCGATGCCTTTGCCTGGCTGGAGAAGCGGTCTGAATCGCCCGCACTCGTTATCGCGGATTACCTCCTGCCCGATGGCACTGGTCTGGATCTGACGCGGGGTGCGATGAGTCCTGAAGAAGTGGGCTTTCCACTCATTATCATTACCGGCGTGGGTTCCGAGCAGCTGGCGGTGCACGCGATGAAATCCGGTGCCATAGATTATGTGGTGAAGACCCCGGAAGAGCTACACGAGCTGCCCTGGCGCGCGGAACGAGCAATTCGCGAATGTAAGATTCTGGCGCGGCGAAAACGCCTGGAAGACGAAGTGGAGATCTACCTGCGCGAACTCGAACGGGTAACGCGGGATTTGGACGATTCTGCGCTCCTTTTGGGCACGTACAGCGAGCGACTCGATGAGGTGGGTCGTGAGTACCTGGTCAGCGTCCAGAAGGCGGCGGAGAAAACGGTCACGTTGACGGAAGACCTGCTCATGTTGACCCGAGTCGGGCGTCGATTTCATGAGTCTGAGATGGTTGACCTGAACGAGCTACTGGATGAGATTGCAGCTGATCTTGGGGGGCTCATTGAGGGTCGAGGCGCGGAAATCGTGGCTGGGAACTTACCCATGATCTCCACGCAGCGGGTCTGGATTAAAGAACTGTTCATCAATCTCATTGAAACCGGGTTGAGGATCAGCCTCTCCGCGCGACCGCTTGTCATCATTGAAACTCAGGAGCAGGCGGGAGAATCTCTCTTCTCCGTACGAAGTAACGGGAGCGGTCTCAAGGAGCACGATTTGAGCGATATTCTCACCGCGCCCAAGCAATTGTCCCCGTATGATTATGACGGCACCAGTTTGCGCTTGAACCTCTGCAAGAAGATTTTGGATAAATTAGGCGGTAAGATCTGGACGAAGAACGAGAGCGAAGAAACCACGACCATCTACTTCTCGCTCCCGAAGAAGTAGGTAACCGCGCTTTTTGGTGCTCGCTTTTGCTTACATCGCTATAGTGACGACAGGAATGCCAGTATAATCCTGAACGGCAGATTGCCTGCGAAGAAGGCGAAGAAGAACCCTGCCGTGATGAAGAGCATGTAAGGCAATCCCGGCGTGACCCATACGGCGTCCCCGATTTTACCCTGCTCGTGATACGTTTTGAGCTCATGTATCGCGTCCTCATCAATCTCGAGCCCGCGTATGACGAATGCCCGCCTTACCGTTTCACCTCCTGATTCTTCATCCAGCTCATACGAGTGGAGTAGCCGTTGGAAGGTGCGCTTTGCACTCGCGAGTGTATCAATGCTTCGTTTGTACCCGACGAATGCCAGGCCAAGATGCGCCCTGAGCTCTGATGGCGGTAGCTTTACCACGTTATAGAGAAACATGAGCGGGAAGACCAGCACGGAGAGCATTGCACCGTTGAACAGGGTGGTGATGGCAAAGGGGAATGGATCCGGGATCGGAGCAGCGAACAGGGGATTCGTAGGGATGAGCAGGGCGATACCCATGAGGGCTTTGGCGTCCGCACCACCGAAGAGGTTCAGGTAGAAGAAGAGATAGGCGAGTAGAGTCGTGAACCCGATGGAGTACCCGAGACCGATGAGGAACGGCACACCGCTACGATACCCGTTATAGAGCGCAAGAGGGAGACCCACTGCGAGCAGGAGCAGCCAGAGCTTATTGCTCACCGTTCTCGTCTTGAGATCAGAGTAGCAGGCGTAGCAGAGAATAGTCGCGCAGAAGCCCACACTGAAAAGCTCTGTCGGCATCATACAATTGGCGTGATCGCGATGAGGGGAAAGCGGTGCTGATGAGCTGCAGGTACTAGCTCCAGGCCAAAATATTCTGTCCGCGGCATCACACCATAGAGACAGGGCACGCCGGAAATGAACCGGGCTTTGAGATGGGTCGCGGTGATGGAACGCAGATCTTTTCCCTGTCCGCCACCATTACAGCCGTAGCAGAGTACCACGCACCGCCGCTCCTTTATCGGCGTGAGCACCGCCCGTACCGCATGATCGACGTTCGCAACGCCTTCGAGATTGAGGAGAACGAGGGCTCGGTCGCCTCCGATCTTCGCCGGCAAATCCTTCAGGTCCTCGACGAACTTTATCTTCTCTTTATGCGCTGGCTGGACAAAGGGCGCTATTCTGGCGACGAATTCGAACTGCTCGTGTAAGGTGAGCACAAGTTCCCGGCCGAGGTTGAGCGCGTTGACGGAGACGGCACGTGCCAGGAGGTCATAGGGCACATAGTCACCGTCAAAGCGATTGAAACTGCCGTACCCGCCAAGCACCGGGTCAAGATTCGGTATTCCGGTTGAGATCCGCAGCTCATTGAGATCGGGTAGCGGTTCGGGGACAGCAGGATTCTCGCGGTTCACCGGAATGTGCGCCTTAAACTCCGCGAACGCTTTGAAGATACCCTGATCGAGCGTAAAGAGGCGAACGGGATTGGTGATCTGAATCCCCCGGAGCTTCTGCATCACCATCCGTCGCAAACGGCGCTCGCGGTTCATATCGCTCTCAACGAGCACGACACCATCAACGAGGTAATCGAGTGCGGTCTGACCGGAATATTCAGCGAGCAGTATGATCTTCGTTCGCATCTTCCGCGAGAAATCGCAGAGGTTGTGCTCCAGTTTCTCACGCTCACGCGGCTCATAGTACCCGGTGTAGGAAACGATCGCATCCCATGAGTCAATGATAATGATCGGGCTCTCCATCTGCTCCGTCCGCGTATAGACGGCCTTGAGGAAATCGGGGACGTTGCTGTATTTGAGCGGCTTGATCGTTACCCCGGGCGATTTTATCGCGCGCTCGCGCTCCGATTGGGTAGCATCAACGATGTTCTCCGCGGCGATTTTATCTCTGATCCAGGGATGCTGCTGGTATAAGGTCTCGGGGTCAACGCGTGTAGCGAGGTACGCACCGTTTCCCTTGAGCATGCTGAGCAGGGTAAGCGCAAAGGCGGTCTTGCCCGTACCCGGCGGACCCTTGATCAGCAGCGTCTTGCCGTACGCGTCCTCAAAGAACGCCTGTATGTCGCGTGGAATGCCGAAATACTCTTCTGCCATTTTTTACGGTAATAAAACGATGATCAATACAGTTCTATCTCGCCAATCTTATTTAACTTAACGGCGTATCTCACCCTCAGTCGCTCGCGACGCGTGCCGCGCAGAGCGCACCGGTTCATGAAGTTAAAGAACGCGTTGGCAGAAATTCTCGACGAGCGCAGTATCGCGAAGCTGGTCACCTCGTTCGACCGCATTGGTGAGGTCATCGTTATTCGAATCCCGCCGGAACTGCAGGCTGCGCAGTTGCATATCGCGGAAGCGCTTCATACGCGCTATCCAAAGGTTCGCACTATCGCGGCCGTGCCACTCCACGCCCAGACCGATGAGCGCTATCGGACACGGGATCTCACGGTGATCTGGGGTGACCCGAGTCTGGAGACCACGTATTGTGAGAGCGGTTGCCGCTTCAAGGCGGACCTCAAACAGGTCTTTTTATCGCCGCGGCTCTCGTACGAGCGGATGCGTATTGCCCGGAAGGTCGCGCCAGCTGAAACGGTACTCAACCTGTTCGCCGGGGTCGGCTGCTTCTCTATTCTGATCGCGAAGCTGCAACCGCAGGCCACGATCTATTCCGTCGATGTGAATCCGCATGCGTTTGCATACCTGCAGGAGAATGTAGCGTTGAACCGTGTCGAAGGACGCGTGATCCCTATTCTGGGCGATGCCGTGAAAGTGGCTGCTGAGCTGCAGGGCCGGGTAGACCGTGTGCTCATGCCGTTGCCGGAGACCGCCCATGCGTTCTTACCCGCCGCGGTGCGCGCGTTACGGTTGTGGAAAGGAGGGGATGATGAAGAGCGAGAAGCGGGAACGATCCACTATTATGCCGTGGCGCGTGGGCGAAGCACGCGTGATCTGTTTACGGTCCCCTTTGCACGCGCGGAAGAGCTCATCGCCGCTGCTTTCGATGCGTCCCTACGAATAACGAGCGAGGAGCAGCGGATTGTCCGCTCGGTCGGTCCGCGGAAATACCATGTCGTCCTGGATCTGCGGATAACGCGGGAACGCAGATCCTGAACCTGCGGCCGGGCAAATGAAGCCGGACAGAGCGGAAAGTATTTCTCATTGCGGTTCTTTCAACACTTGGTGTGGTAGAGCTGGATGCAGCGAGGTGAGCTGATACTTTCGGGCATTGTGGTGCGCGGCTATGATTTTGACGCGGTAGAGGGCTCTATCGTGGTTGAGCAGGGCGTTATCAAGGAGCTCAGCGAGGAGAACCTGGAATCGGAACTCTCTGGCATTATCCTCCCCGCGTTCGTCAACGCGCACACGCACATCGGTGATACCGTAGCGAAGGAACCACCGGCTCTGCCGCTGGCGCAGCTCGTGGGTCCCGGGGGGTTCAAACACCGGATACTGGCGGAGACGCCTTACGCTGAGCTGGTTACCGCGATGCGTGAGACCCTTGCGGATATGTTCGCTACGGGCACGCAGCTGTTTGCGGACTTCCGCGAGGGCGGCATTCGTGGCGCGAACGCGCTGCGAGCGGCGTTACAGCTCGACACCGGTGGTGTAAAACCGCGTGCTAAGATATTGGGCAGGCCTGCGGATGGTATGAGCGCGGATGAGCTTGACGCGCTTTTCGCACTGGTTGATGGTATGGGGATGTCAAGTGTTGCAGACCATGATCGGGAGGATTTGCAGACGGTAGCTGCAGAAGTGAAGTGCCGGGACAAGCTGTTCGCGCTGCACGCTGGTGAACGGACCGCAGATGATATTGACGGTGCACTCGCGCTCGAGCCGGATTATATCGTGCATTTACTGAAGGCATCGCCTCAGGATTTCAAGCGGATGCAGGAGAAGGGTATAGCTGCTGTGGTTTGCGTTCGGGCTAATCTGGTCAACGGGCTAGGCCTGCCGCCGGTGAAGCAGATGCTTGATGCGGGATTAACCGTTGCTCTCGGCACGGATAACGTCATGCTCAATACGCCCGATATGCTGACGGAGATGGAGTTCATCGCGAAACTCTTTCGACTCGATGACACGGAGGTGTTGCGGATGTGCACGCTCAACGCTGCTCAGGTGTTACATGAAGCAGAAACGGTAGGGGTACTGGCAGAAGGCAAGCGGGCGAATCTCGTGGTGATCAGCACCGAAACGGCGAATATGCGGCATGTTCGGGATCCGGTGAAAGGGGTCGTGCGACGGGCGACGCGGAACGACATCCGGGCGGTGCTGCACGAGGGCACGCTTTATCATTACCAGGAGCCCGTTTTGGAGACTGGATGAACGCAGAGCTCGTTACGGAATTCCTACGGAAAGAGAACGTCTTCGCCGTCGTCGGCGCTTCCGGCAATCCTGAGAAGTTTGGCCATAAAGTCTACAAAGACCTGAAGGAGGCGGGCTACACCGTTTATCCAGTGAATCCGAATCTCGATGAGCTATTGGGCGATCGGTGCTATCCTTCACTGAGCGACCTCCCGGAGAAGCCCGCGGTTGTTGAGACCGTTGTTCCGCCAGAACTAACGGAGAAGGTCGTGCGCGAATGCGAATCACTGGGGATCGATAAGGTGTGGATGCAGCCGGGCTCGGAATCCGAGCAGGCAATCGCGTTCTGCAAACGGAACGGTATCAAATTCGTATATGGCGTTTGCGTGATGGTGCAGCGGCGAACATTCCGCTAGCGTCACCACGCGGTTTCAGTAGTTGTGTCTCGCCAGTCGCCTCGCCAGTGCCAGCTCCTCCCTGGTGTTCACATTGACGGCAAGCAGCGGCTCGTCGAAGATGTACGGTACTGACTCGTGCGTGCTCGTTACCACGTTAAGCCCGCAGGGCACGAGCGGCATGCCGTTATGGGCGAACGCATGTCTGGGCGTTAAGCCCGCAGGTAACAAGGCCACCGGAACGGCACCGGTGATACTGAGCTGATGCACGGCGTACGCGTCGATGAGCGCGTTAATATGCGCGGGTTGCACAAACGGGAGATCGCAGGTAATGGAGATAAATTCGGGATAGCTGCGGAGCAGGAACCATACATCCTCAATATAGCCCGCACCGGGCGTCTCGATTGTGCTATAGCCCCGGTTCTCAGAGTAATTCGCGGTTTTTGGCGTATTCCGGGTGACCGCCACGCAGAATTCGGCTACCCGTGAGCCCTGCACACTGTCCACAACGATATCGATGAGCTTGCGCGCGTTTCCGCTGCTCGAACTACCGATAGTGATGACGCTTTTTCGCGCTCCTCGGCGCGTAACCTCCTACTGTGGCCTCCTGCAAGGATGATCGCGAGCATGGTTCGGTTCTATTCTTCAGGCTGTAAGAGCGTAGCGGTTCTGACTAGAAATTTATGTGCGTAACGCGCTAGTACTAAATGAGGCACGTACGTACGTACGTAGGTACCATGGGAATCCAGACGTCTGCGGAGATCACCCGCAAATTGAAAGAGCACTGGGACAGGAGCAAGCAGAGGGCGGACTGGCGCGTGCTCAGCGGCCGTAATCCAAAGGGGCGACACGATATGTTCGTCTCCAGCTCGGATCATATCTGGCAGCTCAAATTCGAGCAGACCAGCGGTAGCGAGGCGATCGGGTTTGGCCTGGACGTGGGCAAGCTCGATGAGGAGCTCAAAGCGCTCATGGGCCGGGGCTCGCCCGTGCCTTTCGGATTGATCGCGCCTCAGAAAGCTGATCTGTCCATTATTATGGCTGGTGTGCAGCAGTACTCCTCGGATACCACGCACAAACTCTGCAAAGAGTACATCTCGAGCGAGCAGGCGCGGCTTGATGAGAAGCTGGATTACGAGCTCGAGCGACTGCAAGCCGAACCCGGCTTCAGGCGGCGGTACCGCGAGCAAAAAGAGCGGGAGCGCACCCCGTACGTGTAATTCATGCATGGTACTCCATCCGGATAAGAAAGGGATTCGTGTACTGGGCATTGCCGAGAGCTTCCGGCGCGATCATGAGCAGTCGGTGCTCGCCGGCGTTGTGATGCGATCCGATCTGGTCATTGACGGCATGGGCTTCACGCGCATCACCGTCGGGGGCATGGACGCGACAGCAGGGGTAGTGCGCCTCGTTGCTTCGCTCCAGCGCGATGACCTCAATGTGCTCATGCTCAACGGCTGCGTTATCAGCTGGTTCAATATCATTGATCTAACGAACGTCTATGAGCAGCTGCTGATTCCGCTGATCTGCGTGACCTATGATGAATCGGCGGGTCTGGAAGCGCACATCGCCCGGCACTTCGACGCCGCCGATCGGGACGTACGACTCGCCGCCTATCAGCGGCTGGGCGCTCGAACACCCGTGATCATACAGGACGAATATGAGGATCTGATACGGTTCCTGGGTCTGGAGAAGGCCGATGCCGTGCGCCTCCTCAAACGATTCACGACCCACGGCAAGATACCCGAGCCCCTGCGGGTTGCGAAGCTCGCGGCACGAGCGCTCCTTACCAGTGATGAGACGTTTGCGGGAAGCGCTTTCGGTTAATAGATAGGTAGGCTGCGTGTGCCGTGTTAGAGCAGCACGTCGATGTCCAACTGCTCTGACAATTCCTTATATCTGTTCCTGATCGTCACTTCGGTCACGCCGGTAACATCTGAGACCTCTTTCTGGGTGCGGTGCTCGCCGCCGAGTATCGCTGCGATGTAAATAGCAGCCGCGGCAATGCCGATGGGGCCTCGTCCGTTGGTCAGTTCCTCCTCTGTCGCGCGCTTGATGATCTCGATCGCTTTGGACCGGATATCGCCGCTCAAATCGAGCAACGAGCAGAACCGAGGCACGAAATCGACGGGAGAAGCGGGCGATACTTTCAGATCCAGCTCGCGTAAGAGGAACCGATAGGCCCGGCTAATCTCTTTCTGACCCACGCGTGAGATGTCCCGGACCTCCTCCAGGGTGCGCGGTACGCCGTACTGCCGGCAGGTGATGTACAGGATCGCCGTCGCGATGCCCTCAATGCTCCGGCCGCGAATGAGCCGTTTCCGCATCGCTTTCCGATAGAGCATCGATGCCGCTTCCCTAATGTTCATCGGCAGTTTGAGCGCGCAGGCCATTCGATCGATCTCCGAGAGCGCGAAGATGAAACTCCGCTCGGTCGTGTTCGCGATGTGCGTGCGCTGCTGCCATTTCTTTAATTTGTACTGGCCCTGACCCGTTGGCGACCAGGTAACCAGCGTGCTCAAGCCCTTATCATGAATTCGATAGGTCATTGGCGCACCGACTCGCGCTCGTTTTGAGATCTGCTCGAAATCAAAGGCACGCCACTCAGGCCCGAGATCAACGATATTCTCTGCGACTACGAGACCACACTGAGCACAGAAGAGCTCCGCCCTGCCATAATCCCGTATAAGATTCTTTGAGCTGCATTCAGGACATATCTTGACCGTCTCGTTATAATCATCGGTATCTTTTTCTTCCTTCCCCTCGTGATGCTTCCCCTCTTCCGTTTCCGCCTTAGGGGTCACCATTTCATTCTTAAAAGCCGCTGTGAGTATATAAATACTGAACCGTCCGCCACGATCTGCGCACGTAGTGGGGCAGGTCGTCAAAATCATGGTCTTTCTGTAGCGTATGTAGAAATTGGATTGTTTTTGCGTCGGACGGATAGCCACTCCCGATCGTGCACCCGAGTTCCGCTTCGAGCGCGCGTATCGAGCGATCCCGATGCACCTTGGCAACGATCGATGCAGCACTGACGAGCGGATAACGCTCATCCGCCCTGTTCTCTGAGATGAGCGCGATCTCACCGCCGCAGGCATTCCGGTAACACGCACCCAGATTCGCGGCGAACCGCTCGGGCTTCACATCCGCGGCATCCACGATCGCGCGATCCGCGAGAAAATGCGTAAGCACGTCGGCAAACCGCTCGACCATGATCTCATTCATCGTCCGCGCTCTGCGCCGCTCGTCGATCTCATGCGCACGCATCTCCACCACAAACACCTCGGTCGCGGCCTCGATCTGTGCGGCAAGCGCTTCACGCCGGGCAGGAGTTAACCGCTTCGAATCGCGCACACCCAGCAGTTCGAGCCCGTCAAAACACTGGACGCCGGCGATGAACAGCGAGCCAATAACCGGGCCTTTCCCCGCCTCGTCGATTCCGATCTCACGTATCTTTCGATTCCGGGCTCGCATTTTTATTCCGCTCGCTTGCTTGCTCACTCACTAACTCACTCACTCACGCGATCGCTCGCTTGATCGATCGCTTGAGACCGTCATCCGACAAGGTCGTCATGGGCAGAAGAGGCCGCAACCGCGCCTTCGGCACACGCCACCACGATCTGCCGCACACCGCCCGTGACATCGCCGGCCGCATAGATACCTGCCCTGCTCGTCCGCTGCCCCCGGTCGGTGCTGATGTAGCCAGAAGCATCGAGCGTTACCTGCAGTTGCTGAGCCAGGGCATTGGCTGGTTCCTCACCGACATAGATGAAAACGCCATCGACCGGGACTTCCTCTTCTTTATCATGCGCTTTATCGTACCGAAGCACGCTGCGCACAACGTTCTCGCCGCGTATCTCCTTCACGATGGAATCCCAATAGATGTGTATACCTGCCTTCTTCATACTCGTCTGTAAGTACTGCTCAGCCCTGAGCTCCGCGCGCCGGTGTATCAAAGAGACCTCTGCGCCGAGGTTCTGCAGATATAACGCGCCTCTGACCGCCGAGTCGCCGCCACCGACGACCATAACCGCTTTATTTTTGAAGAAGAACCCATCACAGGTCGCGCAGTAAGAAACGCCGCGGCCAAGGAATTCCGCCTCGCCCGTCACACCCAGTTTTCGCTTCTTCGTTCCCGTCGCGAGCACGATCGCGCGCGTGCGATACGCGCCCTTTTCTGTAACGACGCGCACTGCGTGCCCAGCCGGCTCAATCGCTTCGACGCCTTCCAGCTCCTTGATCTCCGTGTAGTCTGCTGTCTGCGCTTTGATCAGCTCCACCAGCTCCATCCCCCCAATGCGCCGGAACCCCGGGTAATTATCGATCAGCGTGGCCTCGTTGGTTAACCCGCCACAGATACCCCGGTCAAGCACGAGCGTCTTCAGACCGCTCCGCGCACCGAATATGCCTGCAGTCAAGCCTGCAGGACCCGCGCCAACAACGATTAAGTCGTAATTTTCTTTATCGTTCTTCATGATCGCGAATCCCCCCACTCTTCACTGATACCGGATAGTATCGGATACCCATAGCATTTAGATTTATAAGCGCGGGGCGCAGATATTAAAAGCGGCTTTGCCGATACGGGGGCCCGTGGTCTAGTTGGTTATGACGTCGCCTTGACAAGGCGGAGGTCGTGCGTTCGAATCGCATCGGGCCCATTCATGCAGGAATCCCGCCCTCGTGCCGCGCCGCAATCGCCGCTTCGAATGGCGATGGCATGGTGGACAGAAGAAGATACTCTGCACCAAAAGCATCACAAGTGCGAAGTATTTTCCAGTAGTTGATATTTTTTTAAAAAAAGGTATCTATTCCCCTTTCTGAGAGAGCTTGTGGAGAATATACGCCTTCCCGTGAATGAAGAAATCCTGTTGCTGCTTCCTCATCGTCTCCAGTGTGCTCATCATAATATCGGCGTTCTCAGCTCCTTGATCGGTTCTGAAGCAGCCCCAGATCTTCCGCTGCCTCACCCATGGTCGGAGTGCGCGCTCTGCGGCGTTATTCGTTGGCTCCACACCGGGACAGAGGATGAACGTGAAGATCCTGCGTGGCGAACTGCTCCAGACGGCCCACGAGTTCAGC
>Ga0209614_1000234_pt1 | contig 51327 bp, 38 predicted proteins | sample BlaSprsedimmetaG_FD_185484 | JGI IMG/M metagenome (GOLD analysis project Ga0209614, IMG submission 185484) | Hot spring sediment bacterial and archeal communities from California, USA to study Microbial Dark Matter (Phase II) - Blank Spring... ...
CATCCCCGCCGACCGCCCCGCCCCATTCACCCCGAACTGGCGACCGAGGGCAACCTGATCTGCCATCACCAGATCCGCAAGGGGGACGTGGAGGCGGCCTGGGCCGAGGCCGACGTGATCGTCGAGGGAGAGTATTACACACCGGCCCAGGAACACGCCTACCTCCAACCCGAGGCCGGCCTAGCCTACGTGGACGATGAGGGCCGGGTGGCGGTGGTGGTGAGCGGACAGTGGACCTGGGAGGACCGAAATCAAATCGCCCACGCGCTCGACCTGCCGCCGGAGCAAGTGCGGGTGATCTATCCGGCCATCGGCGGAGCTTTTGGTGGACGGGAGGACATGTCGGTGCAGATCGTGCTGGCGCTGGCGGCGTACAAGCTGCGCCGCCCGGTCAAGATCGTCTGGAGCCGCGAAGAGTCCATCCGGGGACACTGCAAACGTCACCCGATGTGGCTGCACTGCAAGTGGGGCGCCACTCGGGAGGGCAAGCTGGTAGCGGCAGCGGTGCACGTCATTGCCGATGGTGGCGCCTACTGCTATACCACCAACAAGGTGCTGGGCAACACGGTCATCACCTGCACCGGCCCCTACGAGATCCCCAACGTCCGGGTGGACGCCGATGGCGTGTACACCAACAACCTCCCTAGCGGCGCGTTCCGGGGCTTTGGCGCGCCGCAGGGCATCTTTGCGGCCGAGATGCAGATGAACAAGCTGGCCCACGCGCTGGGAATGGACCCCGTCGAGTTGCGGATGAGGAATTTGCTGCGGGATGAGAGCCTGACCGCTATGGGAACCCCTCTGCCGGGAGGCGTCAGCCTGGTCCAGGTCACCGAGCAGTGCGCCCGCGCCGCCGGCTGGAAGCAGACAGCCGAGGGTTGGCAAAAACCCGTCGTCTCGAACCAGAAACCCGGCTCAGGCTGGGGTCTTGCCGTCGCCCTGAAGAACATTGGCTTTTCCTTCGGCTATCAGGAGAACTGTTGGGTCAGGGTCGAGTTGCGAGGCCAAGCCGAGATCGCGGAGGCGACGGTCTACATCGGCGCTGCCGAGGTGGGCCAGGGAAGCCACACCGTCATCCAGCAGATGACCGCCCAGGCGCTGGATGTGCCCCTGGAGCGAGTGCGGGTGATCGCCTCCGATACCGCTACCAGCCCGGGCAGCGCCGGCTCTGTCTCTGCCTCGCGCATGACCTTTATGGCCGGCAACGCCGTCCGGGGAGCGGCCGCGGCGGCATTGGACCGCTGGCAGGACGAAGAACGGCCCGCCAGCGCCGAGTATACCTACCTAGCCCCGAAAACCACTCCGTTCGATCCCGAGACCGGCCACGGGGTCCCCAATTTTGCCTACGGTTACGTGGCGCAGGCCGTGCAGGTCGAGGTGGACGCCGAGACGGGGCAGCTACACATTCGGCGTGTCGTCTGCGCCGACGACGTGGGCCGGGCGATCAATCCCCAACAGGTGGAGGGGCAGATCGAAGGTGGTGTGGTGCAGGCGGTGGGTTGGGCAACGTGCGAGAATTTCATCGCTGAGGATGGGCGCGTGTTGACTCCCCATCTCAGCACCTACCTGATTCCCACTATCAGCGACGTGCCCGATCAGGTCGAGTCGCTCATCTTCGAGCAGGCCGATCCACGCGGCCCGTGGGGAGCACGCGGAATGGGCGAGATGCCCTTTCTGCCGTTAGCCCCGGCCCTGGTCGCGGCCGTCCACGACGCCACAGGGGTCTGGTTCGACGAGCTGCCGCTGACGCCGGAGCGAGTCTTGAGGGCATTGCAGCGGGCATCTTGAGGTGCATTCACTCTTTGGCCAAAAGTTCGGCTGCTTCGATCTTGGTCGCTGGCGTGGCAGCGACTGAAAAGTCCTCGGTCAAGAAGCGCGAGATGGCCCGCAGAGCGGCCACCAGGATCGTCTCCCCCAGGCCGACCATGTTGATATCAATGAAAAAGTTCTCTTCGGGTATCTCGTCGTCCAGCCGTTGCAGTTCCTCGCGAAAGACGTGCAAGAGTTCGTCCTCGTGATCCTGCAGGAACAGGGCCACATCACGCCGCGCCAACTGGAACGCGCTTTCGCGCATAGATTTGCGTGCTCTACCGAACAAGGGCATACTTTCTCCTCGCGTCATCTTCTCGTGCGCCACACATGTGAATCAAGATTATACGTGCAGTGATGGGGGATGTCAAACCTCGAAGGGCGGCCCTTGGGCAGTCATCATCTCGCCGGAGGGCCGTCGTCGGTATCAAAGACACTCCGGGTATCATCTCTGGTTGCCAAAGCCGCCAGGCAATGCTACAATAACTTTTGAGCAAACAGGAGGGAAGAGAATGAGCGACAAGAGACCCATTCGAGCCGCTGTGATAACCGTCAGTGACAAGGGACACGCCGGTGAACGAGAGGACGTCAGTGGGCCGCTGCTGGCCGACCTGCTGGGCAAATTGGGAGCTAAAGTGGTGAGCCAGACCATCCTGCCGGACGAACGGACCGAGATCGAGCGAGCGCTGGTGAATCTGTCGGACGGCGCCCAGGTGGACCTGGTCGTGACCACCGGCGGCACCGGACCGGCCCCCCGGGACATCACGCCGGAGGCAACGCGAGCCATCATCCAGCGGGAGATGCCGGGCCTGGCCGAACTGCTGCGCTTCGAGGGCGTCCGTCACACCCCGCTGGCGGTCCTCTCGCGAGGCGTGGCCGGTATTCGAGGCAGCACCCTGATCGTCAACCTGCCGGGCAGCCCCAGGGCAGTGCGCGAGGGTATGGAGACCTTGACGCCAGTCCTGCCCCACGCCATCAAGATGCTGCGAGGCGTGGATACCGAGCACCACCACGAGATGGAGACACAGCATGCCTGACACGCGTCGTCCTGTCCTGGGGGTCGAGGAGGCCCGCGAACGCATCCTGGCGACGGTGGACGTGCTGGAAGCGGAGCGGGTACCGGTGCTCGAGGCGTCTGGGCGCGTGCTGGCTGAAGAGATCGCCGCCGATCGGGATATTCCGCCCCTGACCAACGCCGCGATGGATGGGTACGCCGTGCGCGGTGCGGACGTGGTCCCGGCCCCGGCCCGCCTACGGGTCTTGGGAGAAGTCGCTGCCGGGCGCGTGAGCGATGTGCGGGTGGGGCCGGGCACGGCGGTGCGCATCATGACCGGCGCCCCCATCCCGGACGGCGCCGACACCGTCGTGCGTTTCGAGGACACCCAGGCGGATGGCGAGGAGGTCGAGGTGCTGGCATCCTACTCCACCGGTAAGAACGTCCGCCCGGCCGGCGAGGACGTACGCGCGGGACAAGTCGTGCTGCGGGCGGGGCACGTGCTGCGCCCTCAAGAGATCGGTATGCTGGCGGCGGTGGGACGGACGGACGTGACAGTGGTACGCCGCCCTCGGGTGGCGATCCTGGCGACCGGGGACGAGGTCGTGCCGCCCGATCGGGCACCCCGCCCTGGACAGATCCGGGACGCCAACTCTTACACGGTTGCTGCGCAGGTGCAATCCTTCGGCGGCGCGCCGCTCCTGTTGGGAGTCGCCCGCGACCAGGCGACGTCGATTCGGGCCGGTATGCGGGCGGCGTTGGATCAAGAGGCCGATCTGGTGATCACCTCCGGCGGCGTCTCGGTGGGGGATTTCGATTTGGTCAAGCAGGTGTTGGCCGCCGAAGGGGAGATGCACTTTTGGGCGCTGAACATGAAGCCGGGGCGACCGTTGGCTTTTGGCGTACTGGGCGGCGTTCCATTGTTGGGGCTGCCCGGAAACCCGGTGGCAGCGATGGTCAGCACCCTGCTCTTTGTCCGCCCGGCGCTCCTCAAGATGCAGGGGTTCACCGAGTGGTCCCTGCCGACAGTGCGCGCGCGCCTGGCTCAGCCCATCGAGCGCAAGGATGGACGCCGCCATTACCTGCGGGTGCGGCTGCGCACCACCGAGACCGGCCGCGAGGCCATCCTGACCGGCGACCAGGGGTCCGGCATCCTCAAATCCCTGGTGGACGCCGACGGATTGGCCATCATCCCGGAGGACGTGGACCACCTGGCGGCCGGGACAGCCGTCGAAGTGATCTGTCTGCCGTCTGCGCCTCGGGGTATCACTGATTGAGTGGAGGTCACATCAGAATGCCGTTCCAATTTCACAGCATGGAGATTCCCGACGTCATCTTGATCGAACCCCGCACGTTTCACGATCCGCGTGGGTTCTTTATGGAGGTGTACAAGCATTCCGATTTCACGGCCCAGGCCATTCCAGACCAGTTCGTGCAGGTCAACTTTTCCCGTTCGAGGCGTGGTGCGTTGCGGGGACTGCACTATCAGAGCCCCCCACAGGCGCAGGGAAAGCTGGTGATGGCCCTGCGGGGCGAGGTTTTCGACGTGGTGGTGGACATTCGCCAGGGGTCGCCGACTTACGGCCAATGGGTGAGCACCATTCTCTCTGGCGAGAACCGGCGCATGCTCTACGTGCCTGTGGGGTTCGCGCACGGGTTCTGCGTGTTGAGCGAAGAGGCGGACTTTATCTACCAGGTGACGGCCGAGTACGCCCCGCACCTGGAGGCCGGGATCGTGTGGAACGACCCGACCATCGCCGTCGAGTGGCCCATCGCGGAGCCGCTCCTTTCGGACAAAGACGCGGCTCTTCCGCTGTTCCAGGCCGCTGCCGATTTCATGTACCCAGTACACGAGGAGAAAATTTTATGAAATCCGCCTTTCTAATCACCGTGTTTCTCGCCCTCTTCTGGTCACTGCTCGCCCTGGGCGTGCTGCTTCCTCTCTTTGGTATCGCCTGGGTCATTGCCACTCTGACCGATCTTTCGCTGGCCCAAGCCTGTCTGGTCACCTTTGGCCACAGTTTTATCCTGGTCTATTTGTTCCAGTCCTATCTCCCGATCGATAGTCTCTTGGCGTGGATATTGACGGTCTGGCTTGCATGTCTAACACTGGCTGTAGTGATGCTGGGAGCCCATATCGTGCACCGATTTCTAGACCTTTCGCTGTTCCAAGCCGCCATCGCTGTCAGTGGGTCCCAGATGGTGGTGGCTTATCTGTTTGCTCATTCGGTGACAGGTGACATCCCTGCTCCTTTTCGCAGGTGGCTGCTCGAGGAATGGTACGAATATGACGAGCCTTCACCACCTCCACGCAAGTCGCGGCGCAAACGCAAAAAGTGATGGGGGGTAGATGCTGACCGGTTATTCCGGGTGCTGGTCGAAACTCGACGCCTCTGGAATAGCCCGCAGGTGATGGATCTATGATCACGACAGAGCGGGAGGAATTGGAGCGGGCCATCGCAGTGCTCGAAGCCCAGCGCATTATCCTGGGCGACGACGTCGTGAATACCATGATCGCCACTGCGCGTGAAAAACTGGCGGCCATAGAAACACAGCAGGCCATCGAACAGCGCAAGCAGGTCACCGTGCTCTTTGCCGACGTCTCCGATTTCACGGCTATGGCCGAGACGATGGACCCCGAAGAGGTGCGGGACACGATGAACGCCCTCTGGAAGCGCCTGGACCTGGTCATCACATCATACGAGGGGACGATTGACAAGCACATGGGGGACTCGGTGATGGCTATCTTTGGCGCACCGACTGCCCGCGAGGACGATCCGGAGCGCGCCGTCCGGGCCGCGCTGGCGATGCAGCGCGAGGTCAAGGCCTGGGTGGCCGAGATGGGGGGAATGGACCCCCAGATCTCGATTCGCATTGGCATTCATACCGGGCCCGTATTGCTGGGCGCGGTCGGCACGACGGCCGAGTACACGGCCATGGGGGATACGGTCAACGTAGCCAAGCGCTTGCAAGAAGCGGCCCCGGTGGGTGGAATTCTCGTATCCCACGATACCTACCGGCACGTGCGGGGTCTCTTTAGCGTCTGGATGATGGACCCGATCGTCATCAAAGGCAAGGCCGAGCCGGTCCCGGCCTACGTCGTGCTGCGAGCCAGACCTCGCTCGTTTCGTCTCGAGACCCGAGGGGTTGAGGGCGTGGACACCCGCATGATCGGGCGCGAGGAAGAATTGGCCCACCTGCAACAGACACTGCGCACAGTCATCGAGAGGCAGGAGGCTCAAATCGTCACCGTTCTCGGTGAGGCCGGGGTAGGCAAATCCCGCTTACTGTACGAGTTTGACAACTGGATCGCCATGCTGCTGGAAAAGTTCCAGCTCTTCAAGGGCCGCGCGGACGAGAAAACGAGCAATATGCCCTACTTTCTCTTCCGTGATCTTTTTTCGTTCCGGTTTGAAATCCAGGACAACGATCCAGCTGCCATGGCCCGAGAGAAATTGGAGAATGGGATCACCGAGTTTCTGGGAGTCGAAGGCGTGGACAAGACTCACTTTATCGGTCACCTGATCGGCTTTGACTTTTCCACCAGCCCGCACCTGCGAGGCATTATCGGCGATGCCCGCCAGATCCACGATCGGGCCTTTTACTACACCGCCCAGTTCTTTACAGCCGTCGCGCGACAAGGTCCCACAGCTGTCTTCCTGGAGGACGTCCACTGGGCGAGCGAAGGCTCATTGGACTTGATCGAGTACTTGGCCCGAGAGTGCCGCCAAGTACCCCTGCTGATCGTCTGTCTGGCGCGGCCCACCCTGTTTGAGCGCCGGTCATCCTGGGGCGAGAGGCAGGCAGCCCATACACGGCTTGAATTGGGGCCCCTCTCGGAGGAACACAGCCACCAGTTAGTGGCCGAGATTTTGCGCAAAGTGGATCGCATACCGCCTGATCTACTAAACTTGAGTGTCAGTCGGGCCGAGGGGAACCCATTCTATATCGAAGAGTTCATCAAAGTGCTCATCGAGGACGGGGTGATCGTGACCGGGCCGGAACGCTGGCGGGTTGACACCGTTCAACTGACCAAAGTACGGGTTCCTCCGACGATGGTCGGTGTGCTCCAGGCCCGGCTGGACCGGCTGAGCCCGTTGGAGCGGGAGATTCTGCAGCGCGCTGCGGTAGTGGGACGGACATTTTGGGAGGGTGCAGTGGCGCGAATTTGCGAGTCCACTGACGAGGTTGTGGACCGGGGCGAGATTCGTGCTGTCTTGCAAGCCTTGCGGGACAAAGAGTTGATCTTTCGGCGGGACGAATCGGCGTTCGCAGGGGAACGAGAGTACGTGTTCAAGCACGCTATTCTGCACGATGTCACGTACGAGAGTGTCCTCAAGCGGCTACGCCGTTCGTACCACGCGCAGGTAGCGCCGTGGCTGTTCGAGCGCAGCGGTGAGCGAGTGGGAGAATATGCCGGGTTGATCGGTGAGCACTATGAGCAGAGTAGTGATCTGACACAGGCCGCCGGGTGGTATGGTCGAGCCGGATCGCAGGCCCGGAACGCTTACGCGCCCGAGGAAGCGATCGGCTATTATCAAAAAGCATTGGCCCTGCTCCAATCGGACGACGAGATAGATAGGGAGAAAGAAAATCTCGTGCACGCCTACGCCATCCAGCAGGTCGTCTTGTACGAAGGGCTGGGAGAGATGCTGTTGTGGCAGGCCAGGTACGCAGATGCGATGGATGCCTACACAGCGATGCGATTGACGGCCGCAAGGAGCGGTGATGCCGTCGCGCAGGCACGGGCGTGGAATGGGCTCTCTCGCACGCAGGATGCCCACGGGGATTATGCCGTCGCCCTGGAAAGCGCCCAACGAGCTGAGGAAATCGCTCTCGGCGCCGGGGGAGCAGCCAGGATGGAACTGGCCCGGGCTCTGTTCAGGAAAGGATGGGGAGTCTACCGGCTGGGAGATACGGACGCGGCGTTGACGTTAGGCCGCCATGCATTGGCCCTCAGTACAGAATTGGGCGCCCGACGAGAGATAGCCGACAGCCTGAATTTACTTGGCGGTGTGTACAGCATGTTGGGAAATCAAGGGGGGGCCGCCATTTATAATGCCAGGGCCATCGCGTTGTACCAGGAGCTGGGCGACCAGGAAGGGATCGCATCTATGCTGAATCACCAGGGTGACCAAGCTCGCCTGCGTGGGGATTACAATTCGGCCGTGGCGCTCTACCAAGAGGCGCTGAAAATCGCCTACGAAACCGGAAACCGAAATGGCGAAATGGCGTTTCTCAGCAACCTGGGGGGCGCACGGGTTGGACAGGGAGAGTATCGCATCGCCGAACACGATCTGCGGCGGACTATCCGGTGGGCTGAAATTGTTGGACAGGGCGGATGGCTGTCCAACGCATACCGCTTCCTTGCCAAGGCATGCCTGGGGCAGGGCAAAGTGGACGAGGCGCTGGTCGCGACGCGGCGCGCTCTGACCCTTGGAAAAGGGATGGGCTCCCCCACGCTGATCGGGAGCGCGTGGCGCGTCCTGGGGATGGTGCTCACGCTGGCGAACAGATCCATCACCCTCGATGGCGAGACGTACACCGCGCCCGACTGCTTTGCCGAGGCAGTGCGAATTTTCACCACGGTAGGCGCAGAGGGCGAACGGGCCCGCACTCTGAGGGCGTGGGCCCGGTACGAGCTGGATTTTGGGGAGCGGGAGCGAGGCGAAGAGATATGGCGCCAGGCCCGTGCTCTCTTTACGCGACTGGGGATGAAGATGGAAGTGGACAGAATGGAGAATTGGAGTTGCGCTTACCCGGGAGAGGGTCTGGCGCAAAGCTAGGAGGCAGATCGATGAAACCCTATCGGCAGCATTTGAATACATTTGTTTCTGTTTTGGTCATTCTAACCACCCTGGCCATGGCCTGTCGCTGCGGGCCACGACCCACGCCTACCCCCACCCCGGCTGCCACGGCCACTCCCCTGCCGCCACTGCCGCCGCAGGTGATCCAGGTCTCGCCAGCGCCGCGCGAAGAGCAAGCCCTCGCCGCCCCGCTGCAGCTCGTCTTTGACCAGCCGATGGACACAGTCGCGGTGGAAGCGGCCTTTACCATCGAGCCGCACGTGAGGGGGGCCTTCGAGTGGCCCAGCCCCCGGATGGTGCAGTTCAAACCGGCCGGGCGGGGCTTCCAGCGGGCCACCCGCTACACCGTAACCCTCAAGGAGAACGCCCGCAGCGAGGAAGGACTGGCGCTAGAGTCCCCAGTCGAGTTCCACTTTTCCACCGTCGGCTTCCTGGCTGTGTCCGCCGTGCAGCCGGCCGACGGCAGCACCGAGATCGCCATGGATAGTGTCGTCACCGTGCTCTTCAACCGGCCCGTCGTGCCGCTGACCGCCATCGAGGACCAGGCGAATCTGCCGCAACCCCTCACCTTTGTGCCGCCTATGCGCGGTACGGGAGAGTGGCTCAACACCTCCATCTATCTCTTTACGCCAGAGGACGAGTTCGAGCCAGCCACGACCTACACCGCGCGGGTCGCGGCCGGCCTGGAAGACACCACCGGCGGTCTGCTGACCGACGATTACGTCTGGGAGTTTACCACCGTCATGCCGGCCGTCGTCGCCACCAATCCAGACCGGGATACTATCTACGTCAGCCCTGAGCCGACTATCCACGTGGCCTTCAACCAGCCCATGAACCACGCCTCGGCCGAGGCCGCCTTTGAGCTAAAGAACCAGGTCACTGGCGAGTCGATTTCGGGCCGCTTCGAGTGGCACGCCGAGGGCCTGGTCCTTTCACGGGGCTACGCCTATGAACCTTACTACTGGTCGTGGGACCGAGGCGCAGGACCAGAGCGGGTAGGGGTGGAGACAATGAGCTTTATCCCGGATGCGCCCCTCGACTTTGACACGCCGTATCGAGCCAGCGTCGCGGCCGGCGCCCGGGGCGCCAGCGGAGAGGGCAGCACTGCCCGCCCCTACATCTGGACGTTCGACACCATCGCCTACCCCCGCGTGCTAAACACCGACCCCGCCGACGGCGAGCAGCAGGCCCGCCCGTGGGGCGGGCTGGAGATCAACTTTTCCAGCCCGATGGACCCCCAGTCCATCATCGGTAACTTTACCATCCGCCCGACCATCACCGAGACCGAGGTCTATACCTACTGGTGGGACAACAACACCCACCTGGAGATCTCGTTTCCCATCGCGCCGAACACCGATTACGAGGTGACCATCACCGCTGACGTGCGGGGACGGTACGGCCACGAACTGGGCGAGGAGACCATCGTCCGCTGGCGCACCCGCGCCTACGACCCGGAGGTCTATCTACACGCCCCATATCCCGTCGGCACCTACAACGGCTACACCCAGACCCTGGTCTATGTGACCGTCCGCAACGTGGAGCAGGTCAACCTGGCCCTCTACCGGCTGCCCCTGGATGCCTTTTTGCGCACCAACAGCCGCAATTGGTGGAATTACTGGGACAGCTATCGGGGAGAGGAGGAAAACCTCGTCCGGCAGTGGACGTTGGACGTGAACCCGCCCCTCAACCAGAATCGCATCTATCCCATCAACCTTTCTGCCGATGGAGAAGCCCTGTCCCCTGGCTTTTACTATTTGGAGGCCTGGGCCAACCCAGACGCCGTCTATCCGGAATCGCAGCCCTCCCGGTTGAGGGATCCCGAACGCCGGGTGCTGGTCGTCTCCCGCTACAACCTGAATTTCAAGACCACCGCCACCGAATCCCTGCTCTGGGTCACCGACCTACGCTCTGGCGCGGGGGTGCCCGACCTGCCCGTCGTGGTGATGGAGGAGGACGGCAACATACTGGCCGAGGGAACGACCGATCGGCACGGCCTGTTCCTCGGCGACCCCTACCCAGCGCGGGATCAATGGCCGCCCATCTTTGCCTTCGCCGGCCATGCCGACGAACCGGACGAGGACTTGGCCGTTGCCATCAGCCGGTGGAGCAATGGCATCTCCTCCTGGGATTTCGACCTGCCGACCGAGTGGTACCTGAACGATTTTACCGCCTACCTCTTCACCGACCGGCCCATCTATCGGCCCGGACAGACCGTCTATTTCAAGGGGATTTTGAGAAAGGACGACGATGCTCATTACTCACTCCCTTCGGACGACTATATGGTACACCTCGCCATCTCCGATCCCCAGGGAAAGGCCATCTTTGCGGAGGATCTATCTCTCAGCGATATGGGGACGATGGACGGCGAGTTCAAGTTGGACGCCGAGGCAGCGCTGGGAACCTATTCCATCCAGGCCAACTACCTGGAGAATAAAGAGTCCTACTTCTATGCCAGTTTCCAGGTCGCCGAGTATCGAAAGCCCGAATTCCAGGTCGCCGTCGAGGCGGACCGGCCCGAGTACGTCCAGGGCGATCAGGTCAACGTCACCGCGCAGGCCACGTACTATTTTGGCGGGCCGGTGGCCAACGCCGACGTGCGCTACAACATACTCTCGACCGATCATTTCTTCAACTACCAGGGCGCCGGGTGGTGGGACTGGACCGACTATGACTACACCCGCTATTGGGACCGCGACTCGTATGGGGCTTATGGAGAGCTGATCCTCAGCGGCGGCGGCAGCACCGACGAGGAAGGCCGCTTCACCTTTGGCTTTGAGGCCGACATCGCCGAGTACCTTGCCAGCCAGCGGCTCACCCTGGAGGTGACCATCACCGACATCAACGACCAGGAGGTGAGCAACCGGACCGAGGCCATCGTCCACAAGGGGCTGTACTACATCGGCCTGCGCCCGGAGCGGTACGTCGGCCAGGCTGGCCGAGAGAACGGGGTCGAGCTGATCACCGTGGACTGGGAGAGTCAGCCGGCGCCGAACCAGGAGGTGACCGTCGTCTTTGCCGAGCACAATTGGTACAGCGTCCGCAATCAGGGAGAGGACGGTCGCTACTACTGGGAGAGCATCGTCGAGGACGTGCCGGTCTATACCACCACGGTGACCACCGACGGGAAGGGTGAAGCGGCGGTGAGCTTTACGCCGCAGCAAGGCGGCATCTACAAAGCGACTGCCGTCGGGCTGGACCGGGAGCTGAACAAGGTGCGCAGTTCCACGTACATGTGGGTCAGTGGACGGAATTACGTCAGTTGGCGGCAGATGAACAACGACCGCATCGAACTGGTGCCCGATCAGCGCGAGTACCAGGTGGGCGACACCGCCAACGTCCTCGTGCCCCACCCGTACCAGGGGCCGGTCCAGGCCCTGATTACCGTCGAGCGGGGCCACATCTACCGCTACTGGGTGGAGACCTTGGAGACCAACTCGGAGCAGATCCAAATCCCCATCACCGAGGACCTGATCCCCAACGTCTATGTCTCGGTGGTCATTGTAAAAGGCACGGACGAGACCACTCCTCTACCCACCTTCAAGGTCGGCTACATCGAGCTGCCCATCCAGGTCACTGAGAAAGAATTGACCATCGCGATGACCCCCAATCGCCCCTCCGACCAGCATTACCAGCCCGGTGAGACGGTCACTTACGACGTGCGGGTCACCGACAGCGCCGGCGACCCGGTGGAGGCGGAGTTGGCCCTCAACCTGGTGGACCTGGCGGTGCTGGCGCTGGCCGACCAGCCGCCGAGCATCGTGAGTCGCTTCTGGCGTCAGCGGGGGCTGGGGGTGCAGACGGCCAACGGCCTGACCCTCTCGGGAGACCGCATCGCCGAGCAGGTGGCCGCCGAGGTCAAGGGACTGGGCGGCGGCGGCGGTTTCGACGAGGCCGGCGCGGTGCGGCGGGACTTTCCCGACACCGCCTACTGGAACCCCGCCCTGCGCACCGACGAGGACGGACGGGCCACCGTCAGCGTGAAACTGCCCGACAATCTGACGACCTGGCGCATGGGGGCCAGAGGTGTCACCGCCGAGACGCTGGTGGGCCAGGTTGACGTGGATATCATCAGCACCAAGGACCTGCTGGTGCGCCCGGTGGCTCCGCGCTTTTTCGTCGTCGGAGACCAGGCCGAGCTGGCAGCCATAGTCCACAACAACACCGACCGGCTGCTGGAAGTGGACGTGGCTCTGACGGCGCGGAGGCTGCAAATCGAGGGGGAGGTTCACCGGCGTGTCGTCGTGCCGGCCGGAGACAAGGTCCGAGTGACGTGGCCAGTGACGGCGCAGGATACGGACGAGGTCGTGCTGCGCTGGAGCGCGCAGGGCCGGGCCACCGGACAGCAAGGACTGAGCGACGCCGTCGAACTCACGCTGCCGGTCTACCGCTACAGCACGCCGGAGACGGTCGCCACGGCCGGCGTCCTGACTGAAGATGGGCAGCAGTTGGAGGCGGTGGTCCTGCCGCCCAGCTACGATCCCACCCAGGGAGAGCTTTCGATCCACCTGGACCCCTCGCTAGCGGCGGGCATGGTGGATGGACTGCGCTACCTAGAGCACTATCCCTACGAATGTACCGAGCAAACAGTCAGCCGCTTCCTGCCCAACGTGGTCACCTACCGGGCCTTCCGCGACCTGGACCTCGAGGACCTGCGGCCTGACCTGGGAAACCGCCTGCCGGGTCTGGTCAGCACGGCTCTGCAGCGGCTCTACAACCAGCAGCACTATGACGGCGGCTGGGGATGGTGGGTGCTCGATGACTCGGATCCCTACCTGACCGCCTACGTCCTGTTGGGGATGATCGAGGCTCAGCGGGCCGGCTTCACTGTGGATGAGGGGGTCATGGAGCGAGCGGCCGACTTTTTGGAGCAGAACCTGGTGCAGCCCCGGGATGTGAAGCGCCACTGGCAGGCCAACCGGCAGGCCTTTGTCCTGTACGTCCTGGCCGAGGCCGAGCGCGGGGACCTGGCCCGCACCATCACCCTGTTCGAGCAGCGGGACGTGCTGGATACCTTCGGGCGGGCCTACCTGGCGCTGGCCCTGGGCCTGTTGGAGCCGCAAAAGCCGACGCGCGTGAACACACTACTTTCAGACATCACCAGCGCCGCCATCGTCAGCGCCACCGGTGCGCACTGGGAGGAGGAACAGGTGGACTATTACAGCATGAACACCGATACCCGTTCCACCGCCATCGTGCTGGCAGCCCTGGCGCGGCTGGACCCCGAGAACGGGCTGGCTGCCAATGCCGTCCGCTGGCTGATGGTCGCCCGCCAGGATGGTCGCTGGGAAACGACCCAGGAGACCGCCTGGGCCATCATCGGCCTGACCGACTGGATGGTCACCACCGGTGAGTTGGCAGGAGACTACGATTGGCAGGTGGTCGTCAACGGTCGGCCGTTGGGCGCGGGCAGCGTCTCGCGTGAGAGCATTGACGAGACAGTGAAATTGCAGATCGCCGTCGCCGATCTCTTGGCCGACGAGGCGAACCGGGTGATCGTCGAACGCCAGCCCTCGGTGGGGGAGGACGAGGGGCAGGGACGGCTGTACTATAGCATGTACCTCCGTTACTTTAAGCCGGTGGAGCAGGTGACTGCCCTCAACCGGGGCATCATCGTCAGCCGGCAGTACCGGTTGGTGAATTGTGATGCGGAGGAGGGGTCCTGCCCGCCCGTCTCCCAGGCCCAGGTCGGCGACGTGATCCAGGTCAAGTTGACCATCATCGCGCCCAACGATCTGCACTATGTGGTAGTGGAGGATCCGTTCCCTGCCGGCGCCGAGGGAGTGGACCAGAGCCTCAAGACGACCAGCGTCGTCGGGCAACGGCCCGAGTTGATCCGCACCGATCGGCGCAACCCGTGGAGCGGCGGCTGGGGTTGGTGGTGGTTCAGTCACACCGAGCTGCGGGACGAAAAGGCGGTCCTGTTCGCCACCTATCTGCCGCGCGGCACCTACGAATACACCTACCTGATCCGCGCCAGCCTGGTGGGCAAGTACAAGGCTATTCCCACCCACGCCTACGAGATGTACTTTCCCGAGGTGTTTGGACGGAGCGACGGCGGCCTGTTCACCATCTCGGACGAGTAACTTGGCGGCGGACGCATCGTCGTGTATAATCGGACCCGATGCCGATACGCGTTTCCGTCGTCGCCACGGTGCTGAACGAGGCCGCCAGCCTGCGCCGGCTGCTGGACAGCCTGGTCGCGCAGACGCGCCCCCCGGACGAGGTGGTGGTCTGTGACGGCGGATCGACCGATGGCACGGTACAATTGTTGGAGGAGGCCGCCGCTGACTTGAATCTGCGCGTCGTGCAGCGGACCGGCGCCAACATCTCGCAGGGGCGTAACGCGGCGATCGAGGCCGCCACGGGGGAAATTATCGCCGTCACCGATGCCGGGGTGCGCCTGAGTCCCGGCTGGCTGGAAGAGATCGTGGCGCCCTTTGAGCGGGACGAGGGCGCCCAGGCGGTGGCCGGGTTTTTCGTACCCGATCCGCAGACGGTTTTTGAGATGGCGATGGGAGCAACGGTGCTCCCGCAGGTGCAAGAGATCGCCCCGCAGCGCTTTCTCCCGTCCAGCCGCTCCGTCGCGTTCCGCAAGGCGGTGTGGGAGGCGGTGGGGGGCTATCCCGAGTGGCTGGACTATTGCGAGGACCTGATCTTTGACTTTCGAGTACGCGAGCGGTACGGGCCGTTCATCTTTGCTCCCCAGGCAATCGTGCATTTTCGCCCCCGTCCCAACCTGCGCGCCTTTTTCCTCCAGTACTATCGCTACGCGCGGGGGGACGGCAAGGCGGACCTGTGGCGCCGGCGGCACGCCATCCGCTACCTGACCTACCTGGCGGCCGGGCCGCTCATCGCCCTGGCAGGAGCGATGACCAGTCCGTGGTGGTGGGCCCTCTACGTGATCGCCGGGCCGGGGATGTTTGGGGCCGGTTGGAGGCGGCTGGCGACGATGTGGGGAGAGTCGAGTCTCGGACAAAAGTTGGAGGCGGCCCTGTGGGTGCCGGTGATCCGCGTGGTCGGTGACGTGGCCAAGATGATGGGCTATCCGGTGGGGTTGTGGTGGCGCTGGCGGCATCGGGCGCACATCGGCAGCCATACCATTGACGAGAGGAGCGAGCGATAGAGGCATACGCGATTTCAGCCGAGACCAGAGCCCGCATGATGGCGCTGTTGGCGATGGCCTGGGATGGACAGTGGTTTCTCAAGGTGTACGAAGAGTTCGACTGGGAGACCGCGGCTCGACTGAACGCCCGGGTGCGGGCCGCCTTCGGGCGCATCGAGATGCGGCGGATGCTTCGAGCGTTGGGCAAGCCGGCCGCCGATGACGTAGAGGATGGGGTCAGGATCATCCTCACCTATTTTCAGGAGGTACTAGCGGCTGGCTTTGATGCCGATTTCACCGTGGAGGGGGATCGCGTTCAGGTCACCATCATACGGTGTGCGGCTCTTTTGGGCTGCCAGCGGGCGGGTTTAGAGCGGTACGATCAAGCATGCATGGCCTGTCAGGGACTGTGGCAAGCCTACTTTGAGGTGTTACTGCCCCATAGCCCTGTCAGGACGAGAGCACAGGAGATGATGGGACACGGTGCGTCTCGGTGTCACATCTTGATTGATATGGAGGGGAGGGAGAATGACGAAAGACTCGCAGGAGAAAATGGTTTTCAACCCTGAGGGAATCCGCCGGCTGCTGGAGGAGGGTGGAGGAGAGGAATTGAACGATGACGAGCGCGCGCTGCTCGTGGCCCTGGTCAGTGCAGACACCGAGACCGGGACAACTCTGACCGAAAGGGAGCGGGCCGCGCTCGACAAGTTGAGTTCCCAGGTAGAGGGGTACGACGCCGAGGAACTCGTCCAGGCGGTAAAACACATGGTCACGTCTCAACCTCGGGAGGAACGAAAAGTCAAATGGCCCAAGGTACAATGGCCCAGCCTGAAGCGAGGTAAAGGTCAACCAGCAGAGGAGTGACGGGGACTTTTTCGTTATTGGCGGGACGATCCATTTCCAGGGGGGCTTAACAGCGCACGGGCTGCGGCGGGAAAGACCTCGCGCGCTCGCCCTCCTGAAGGCTGCGGTCCGACGACCTGGTGCTCCTCGAGGATATCCATGATTCTCGAGGCCCGCGTGTAGCCAATGCGCAGTTTTCGTTGGAGGAGAGAAATGGATGCCCGCTCCTCCCTCAGTACCAGATCAATCACATCCGGCAGCAGTTCATCCTCGAACTCGACCTTTTCATCCTCGCGCATCTCTTCCCACAGGGGTTGCTGCACGGTCTTCTCGACAGGTATCGCTCCTGGCCTGCCCTGTTCCTTCCAAAAGTGGACCAACCGGCGCAGTTCTTCGTCGGAGACGAACGCACCCTGCAAGCGGAGCGGCATCGGGACATCCGGCGGCAGGAACAACATGTCGCCCTGCCCCAACAATTGCTCGGCGCCGGGCATGTCGAGGATCACCCGCGAGTCGACCGACGAGGCCACGTTGAAGGCGATGCGAGCCGGAAAGTTGGCCTTGATCAGCCCGGTGACCACGTCCACGCTGGGCCGCTGGGTGGCAATCACCAGGTGAATGCCAGTCGCCCGGGCCATCTGGGCGATGCGGCAGATGGAGCGCTCTGTTTCCTGGGGGGCCATCATCATCAAATCCGCCAACTCGTCTATGACGACCACGATGTAGGGCAGCCGCTTTTCCCCCTGCTCCGGTGCGACGCGCCGGTTGTAATCGCGGATATCGGTGGCCCGCATCTTGGCAAACCGGCGATACCGTCCATCCATCTCTCGCGATATCCATTGCAGCGCGCTCGTCACCCGCTCCATCTCCACCACGACTTTGGACAGCAGATGGGGAATGCCTTCATACCCTGTCAGTTCCACGCGCTTTGGGTCCACCATCAGAAATCGAAGCTGGTCAGGGGTCTTTTGGAGGAGCAGCGCAGCGATGACGGCGTTGATGCAGACCGACTTGCCGGAGCCGGTCGTGCCTGCGATGAGCAAGTGCGGCATCATGGTCAGGTCGGCGACCGCTGGTTGGCCAGAGACATCCTGACCCAGGCAGAGCCGCAGCGGCGCATCCAGGCGCCGGAACTGGTCCGATTCCATCACATCTCGCAACGAGACCAGGGCAATCTCGGGATTGGGCACTTCGATGCCAATCAGCTTCTTGCCGGGAATGGGGGCTTCGATGCGCAGCGTCTTGGCTTGCAGCGCCAGCGCCAGGTCATCGGCCAGCGTCTTGATGCGGCTGACCTTGATTTTGGTCTCCTTGACGCTCAACACCTCGGTATCGTCACTCTGACAGTGAGGACAAATGGCGGTCTCGACGTCCGGCAGCGACTCGGGAATATCAAAGCCAAAGCTCTTTTTGCACGCGGGGTTGTAACACTTGCCGCTGACGTGAGTAATCACCCGAGGTTCGACGCCAAATTGGGTCACGACGGGACCTGGATTCATCTCCCGAACCCAGACCGGGGCCCCTAAACTCTCCAGGGTCTCTTCGATCACGCGCGACTGTTGACGCAGTATGCCCACGCCGATGTCGTTTTCACTTCCGGGTTCCAGAATCTCTTCCAACGCCGGAAGCTGCCACTTTTGATCGTCTCCAATCAGCAGTGAATGGCTGGGTGGGGCGGCAGGCGACGGGCTCCGAGAGATGGCGGGCGGAGCAGACGGTGGGGGAGACGGGGATGAAGCAGGCGCGGCGCCAGGAGAACCTCGGGAAGCAGATGCCCGCCCGATCACCGCGCCCGGCGACGCAGGGAGTGAGCCGGGGCGCCCGAGCTGCCCCTTCCCTACCAGGCGGCGGAATGCCTGCGCGCCATCCCGCACGGTGACGCCAAAGATCAGCGCGATGACGATGGACCACCAGGTGATCAGCAGGACGACGACGCCTACTCTCCCTAATCCCCGCAGAAACAGACGGCTCAGAGCTGCTCCCACGTATCCACCGCCGTGCCCGGCATCGGCAGTGGCTGCCACGTCGCCGTCGAACATCAGGGGAGCCGCAATGAGGTGACAGGTGAGGGAGAGAGCCAGAAAGCCGAGCAGCAGTCCGACGCTCTGGAGAAAGGTCAGGCGGGGCAGCTTGTCGCCGAACTCGCGCAGCACGAGCCATAATCCCACCGCACCGACGAACAGCGGCGTCAGGTAGGCCTCCCAGCCGAACGTCCGGCGCAGCAGTTCAACCCACTTACTGGTGATAATTCCCCGGTTGGCCGGCAAAAAGCTGAGGAGCGTCAGGACCGCGATCAGGAGCATCCCATAGCCCAGAATGTCGAGCCACTGATCTTGAGTGAGGTTGATCTTGGGCAGGGATAGGGACTGGCGAGGCCGGCTACTCGTTCGCCGGCCGCTCCGGCGGCTTTTGCTGGTTGAACGTCGAGTTGTACGTTTCTTGGTCATCTCCTTCATCACCCAGGGTTCAGGGTCAACCGGACGGCGTCGCCACGTGCCACATAGATTGGCCTACTCGCCCGGATCGGTCATCGGATCTGGGCGAGGGCAATATTCCAACAGCATCTTGGATGTCAGCGACGTGCTCTTGCGAATGAATCAGCAGCACCAGGTACAGTTATACAGGTCACCATCCAAGGGTCAAGAAACCAGGTTTTTCCAGATTATCGCTCGAGCCGATCAAAAGACTCGCCAGCGACCTGTTCTGATAACACATGCGACCCCAACCGGGTTTCCAATCCCAGGCATGGTTTAATACGTCACTACTCGATCCAGACCCTTGGCCTGTTCAATCCATCCCCGGATCTGTTCCTGGGTGGGTGGCCTGCGGACCAGCCTTTTCTCCTCGTTCACTTCGATCACCTTTTGGTAAAGGTTCTCCGGGTTGCGCTGTGCCAGTTCCGGGACAGTATCTACGCCGGCTACCTCCAACAGGTCGCCATATTCCTCCCCGACCCCCTTGATGCGAAACAGATCGGCTCGGTTGATCCATTTGAGGATCAATTTGTCGCTAATACCGGTTTTCTCGGCGATCTCTTTGCGTCCCCTGGGCGCAGCCCCCTGTTCCAGCAATGCTTCCAACGTCGCAATGCCAGCCTCTCTGAGCTGTTGGGCATACGTCTCACCGATGCCTTCGATTTTCGTCAATTTCGTCATCATGCCTCCTTTTGCGTGATGGTCGCTTGGTGCTGCCGACCCGAGTTGATTCACCCTCTCGTTCTTTTACTGCTGCGTCCTGAACCCTCTACATTATAGCACATCTCTCCACGATGTGCTACACCAGTGCCTTCTCCACTGCCTCCGCCACCGAGCGTACCGGGATCGAAATGATTTCCTCCGGCAGCGGTTCCTGTCCCCGTCGCGCCGACTTGGGCAGCAGGCAGCGGCGGAATCCCAAGCGGGCCGCTTCCCTCAACCGCACCGCTGTCTGGCTGACGGCCCGCACCTCGCCGGAGAGTCCCACCTCCCCGATGATGGCCAGGTCCGCCGCTACAGGCCGATCCCGCACGCTGGAGGCGATGGCTACGGCTACGGCCAGATCGGCGGCCGGCTCTCGCACCTGCAGCCCCCCGATCACGTTGGCGAACACATCCTGATCGAACAGCCGCAGCCCTATACGCCGCGAGAGCACCGCCGTGATCAGCAGTAGCCGGTTGAAATCCACGCCGTTGGCCGTGCGGCGCGGATGACCAAAGCTGGAATGGCTGGCCAGGGCCTGGACCTCGATCAAGAGAGGGCGCGTGCCCTCCATCGTCACGGCGATGGTCGAACCCGGCGCGTTGACCATGCGCTCGGCCAGGAAGACTTCGGAGGGATTCGGCACCTCGATCAATCCCTGTCCCTGCATATCAAACACCCCGATCTCTGAGGTCGCTCCGAAGCGGTTTTTGACCGAGCGCAGCAGGCGATAGGTGTGGAACAGGTCTCCCTCCAGGTAGAGCACAGTATCCACGATATGCTCCAGCACCTTGGGCCCGGCGATGGCCCCAGTCTTGGTCACGTGTCCCACCAGAAAGACGGCCACGCCAGTGTTCTTGGCCCACCACTGAAGCCGAGCCGCCGTCTGGCGCACCTGGCTGATGGAACCGGCCGCCGATGTCAGTTCCTCGAGATAGATGGTCTGGATCGAATCCACGATCATCGTCGCCGGCTGAATCCGATCTGCATGGTGCAGGATGGCCTCCAGGTTGGTCTCGGTGACGACGAACAGATCGGCGCTGCGAACACCAAGCCGGTCGGCGCGCATCTTGATCTGGCGGGCCGACTCTTCGCCAGAGACGTACAGCACGGGCCGGTCGGTCGCTTCGACCATCACGCCGGCGGCCTGGAGCAGCAGCGTGGATTTGCCTATCCCCGGATCGCCGCCCACGAGAATGAGGGAGCCAGGCACGACACCCCCTCCCAGCACGCGAGAGAATTCGCCCAGCGGCAGCGGCAGCCGGACAAGCCCCTCGGCCTGGATCTCGGTCAGGCGCTGAGGCTCGCTGGTAGGTGGGCTGAACGCCCCCCCGGTGGACGGGTCTGGCTGCTCGATGACCTCGATCATCGTGCCCCACTCGCCGCAGCCGGGGCAGCGTCCCATCTCTCGGGGCGTCGTCCGGCCACAGTTCTGGCACACCCAATTGGTATAGGTTTTTGCCATGCTGCCTCCTGATGTCGGGGCTTATCGTATCAGCACCATTCTACCAGAACATTTGTTCGCTGGCAAGTCGCAGCATCAAATCTCGTCTTCCTCCTGCTCCCTCACCCAGGCAAACTTGCGTCGCAAGGCTTTGGGGTAGTATTTTTCCAGGACGTCGTAATCTACCTGTTGGCCCCATTCGTAAAGGACGCGCGGATCAATGTAGGATTTGAGGCTGGTGCCCAGGTTCCACGTGCGCCCCTGGACAGCCACCTCGTCTTTGGTCTTGACCTTGTCGAGGGCTATTTGGGCCCGTTCCAATCTATTCCTGGCGGTCTCGACCTTTTTGTTAGCTCTGGCCAACTTTTTGTCGTAACGGGCCTTGATCCGCTCTCGCTGATCGGCATTCTCGGCGTTTTGCCTCTTTTCCCGCGCCTCCCGCTCCAGTTCGGACAGAACCTCGCGGGCTTGGCGCAGCTTATCGCGGCACGCAATCACCCGCTCCTTCAACTTTGCCTGCCGTTCGAGAGCACGCTGCCGCCGCTCGCGCCATTTAGCCGGGGGAGTCTTGTAGTGGTTGCAGAGAATGGCGGCCTCCAGATTCGCCTGGGTGACGGCCGCCCATTTCTTGTGCTCTGGATCGTCCGGCTCGACGGCCGAATCCCACAGGCTGTCGCGGACGACCTGGGTGGCATGGTGCGTGCGAAAGACCTTGGCCGTCAAGCTGGGAAGAACCTCGGACAGAAAGGCATTGACGTCGCTGCTGCCGATGGTGGGAAAGATCTGCGGCTTATCCCGCGTGGGATGGGACTTGCCGTTCCCGGTCGAGTTGGAGGGCCGGGCATGGCGCAGCAGGTCTTGCAGGTTATCCCACACCACGTCTGGGAGGGGGATCCTCTTGTGCCAGCGCACCGAGTCCTTGCCCAGGAACTCGAACTCGGCCGTTCCGTCGGGATGCAAGGTGACGTGCTCGGGGCGGAGCGTGGTCGCGCCGACGGTGTCGGCCTCACCAGGGTCTTTTTCATCCCCCACCCTCAGACAGAGGGCATCAATCAGATAGCAAGCCGTGGCGACCATACGCCGCTTGGGGTCCGGGGCGACTATGCCCCGCTCGATGTGAGCGCGGACCTGATCCAGATTCTCGTTCAATTCCACCGCCTGATCGAATTTGGCGGCCTCCCGTTCTTGCTTGACCGGCGCGGTGTCGCTCAACCAGACGTACTTGAGTTTGCCGCTCAGCTTGTCCTCCCAGCGGGCCACCCACAACGATTCGGGCTGCCACACGATCTCGGCCCACTCTCCGGGAGGACGGGGCGCGTCGGGACTCAGGTTCAGTGTGATGTCACACTGCTGCGGGCCAGCCTTCCAGCACCCGCGCAGGGGATGATTCCCCCGTCCCATAAAGATGCTGCTCGGCTCGGCGACATAGTTAGCCAGTTCGACCCGCTCGCCGTTCGCCAGGGCGTAGCCATACTGCTCCTTGAGCTGCTCTCGCTCCGCCTTGCGCTGAGCTGCCAACGCCTTCCGTTCCTCCTTCGTCAGACTCTCTTTGGCGGCCCGCTGCTCTCGCACGATAGCCAGAGCCGGGCCGAAATCCACCTCTTCGACCGCCAGCGGCGGGTCCACGCCCAGGGCGGCGCTGAAATCCGCCATAAAGTTGCGGACAAAGACCGCATCCTCGACGTAGGGAGTGCCCTGTTTCCGGGCCCAGGCCAGCGCCATCTCTGCCTGTGGGGAAGATAGGTCTCGCCGCTCGCCCCTGACCGTGATCGTGAGATGCTCCGGCCCGGAACACCCGGATACCACGACACCGTTGTGAACAAGTTGAGTGAACATAATCCTTCCTGTTGACAAGTCTAATAGTTGTGCGCGCCAGAGGATAACGCAAAGCTCCCAAGTTGTCAACTCTCCCTGGAGCGGCCTTTTCTTACCGCAGAGGGTATGGCATCATCGCGATCGAGAGTCGGAACCTTTGCGCCTCACGCGACGTCTTACGAGTAGATACGGGCGCTGGTTGACCCCCGACACCACGAAGGAGGAGGAGAGAGATGAACCGAATCAGAATTGCACTGGGTCGCTGGCTGGCTTGCATGCCGGTGCTGTTCCTCTTGCTGACCGTCGCGCGGCCCGTCCTGGCCGATGGCATCATCATCCCAGACCCTATCCCACTGCCGGAGCCGATTCCGCTGCGGGAGGTCTGGCTCACCATCCGCTACCACCGCGTCACGGTGACCATTGAGAACCAGGTGGCGACCACTCGCGTCGAGCAGGAATTTGTCAACGAGCACAATTGGGAGTGCGAGGGCACCTACATCTTCCCGCTGCCCGACGGCGCGGCGGTCTCCGAGTTCATCATGTGGGTGGACGGCACGCCGGTCGAGGCGAAAATCCTGGAGGCGAACGAGGCCCGTCGGATTTACGAGGATATTGTGCGGCAGCGGCGCGACCCGGCGCTGTTGGAATACGTCGGGCGGGGAGCGGTGCAGGCCCGCATCTTTCCCATCCCCCCAGGCGGCTCCCGCCAGATCGAGCTGGAATACAGCCAGGTGCTGCCAGCCGAGCACGGGATGGTGCGTTACGTCTACCCCCTCAACACCGAAAAGTTCTCCGCCCGTCCGCTGGAGGAGGTGCGGGTGCGGGTCGAGATCCGCTCTCGGGACGCGCTGCACGCCGTCTACTCGCCGACACACCAGGACCGGGCCTATATTGAGCGGGACGGCGACTATCGGGCTGTCGTCGGCTACGAGGAGATGGACGTGCTGCCCGACCAGGATTTCGAGCTAATCTATACGGTGAGCGAGGAGGATCTGGCCCTCAACCTGTTGAGCTATCGGGAACCGCCGGATGACGGGTTTTTCCTGCTGCTGGTCGCGCCGACGGTCGAGGTGGAGGAGGGACGGGTGATCCCCCGCGACGTGATCCTGGTGCTGGATACCTCCGGCTCCATGGAAGGGGAAAAGATCGCGCAGGCCCAGGATGCCCTGATCTATGTTTTGGAGCACCTGAACGCGGAGGATCGCTTCAACGTGATCGCCTTCTCCAGCGGGCTGCAGCAGTATGCCGCAGGACTGCGCCCCAGGTCGGAGGCCGGCGCGGCAGCCGAGTGGGTACGCCGGCGGGAAGCAGTCGGCGGAACGAACATCAACCGGGCGCTGCTGGAAGCGCTGGCGCAGGTGGACTCTGAGAGGCCAACCGTACTCATCTTTCTCACCGACGGCTTGCCCACCGAGGGCGTGACCGAGATCGAACAGATTCTAGCCAACGTACGGGCCGCCGCGCCGGGCAACGTCCGCCTGTTCCCCTTTGGCGTGGGGGACGACGTGAACACGACCCTGCTGGACACGCTGGCCCAGCAGCAACGCGGGACCACCGGCTACGTCCGTCCCCACGAGCGGATTGACGAGGAGGTCTCGGGCTTTTACGCCCAAATCAGCACCCCCGTCCTGGCCGATGTAGCGCTGGACTGGGACGCGCTGGTGGAGGACACCTATCCGCACCCCCTGCCAGACGTGTTCGCCGGCACGCAGCTCATCCTGGTGGGGCGGTATCGGGATGGCAGCCCGACCCGCGTCACCCTCGCGGGGAATGTGAACGGCGAGCGACAAGAGTTCCTCTACGAGGGCAACCTGCGCGCCGAGGGAGGTGACGAGTTCATCCCCCGGCTGTGGGCCACACGCAAGATCGGCCACCTGCTGACCCAGATCCGGCTGCACGGCGAGCGGGAGGAGTGGGTGAACGCGGTCGTCACGCTGAGCGTCCGGTACGGCATCATCACGCCCTACACCTCGTTTCTGATCGAGGAGGACGACATTCTGACGGAACGGGGTCAGGCCGAGGCAGTGGAACGGTTCATGGCGACGCCAGCCCCCCTCCCCTTTGGCGCGCCGGCGGCCGAGGCCGCCGACACGCAGGCCGAGATGGAAAAGGCCTCCTCGGCCGGCAGCGGCGCGCTGCCCGAGGAGGCCGCCCAGGTCGTGCGGCTGGTGGGCAGCAAGACCTTCAAGCTGCAAGATGGGGTGTGGACCGATACGGCCTTTGATCCCTCCCGGATGAGCACTCAAAAAATCGGCTTTGGCTCCGACGACTATTTCGAGCTGCTGGCCTCCCGACCGGCCTGGGGCGCGTACCTGGCCCTGGGCGAGCGGGTGATCTTTGTCTCCGCCGAGGGCGCGGTCTATGAGGTGGTGGAGGGGGAGGGAGAACCGGTGGACATCCCGCCGACCCAGCCGCCCGTGCCAGGACAGCCGACGGTCGCGCCGCCTGCCGATGGTGGGACGCCCACGCCCTCAGAACCGGTGGGCGGGATGTGCACCAGCGCAGCGGTAATCATCGTGGCGCTGCTCGCCGCCGCGCTGTTCCAGCGGATGCGGGGGTAGGACAAGCCGGGGTCAACTTTAGTTGGTGGTGCAAAAAGTCAATTGATTGACCAGGATCAGCGCCAGGTAGTAGGCCGCCAGCTCGCCCCGTGCCAGCCCTCCGACCGCGCCTTCGCCGGCGGCACTGGTCCAGACAAAGAGATAGACCAAAAGCGGGATCATCCACGAAAAGGCGACCAGGTAGAAAAAGCCCCGGTGCTCCATCCAAGAGAGCCAGGTGCTCTTGATCAACGCCCAACCGCCGCGGTGATTCATACCTCTCCCTCCTGGTAGATGCGATCAATGACCGCCTCGACGGGCGGGGCCTGGACGGATAGGTCGGCCACGGGCAGCGTATGGAGCAAGCGAGCGGTGATGGCGGGCGCCTCGGCTCGCTCCACCCGCAGCGTCAGGCGGCCGTTCTCCCGCTCGATGAGCTGCGCTTCGGGGGGCAGATCTGGTTCGAGGGCCGATCCCCGCCACGCCACCTGGATCAGCTTGAACGGAGCCAGCCGCTCCGCCAGCCCGTTCAACGCGCCGTCATAGAGCAGCCGTCCGTGGTGAATCAGGATCACGCGGGGGCAGAGAGCGGTCACGTCGGCCATATAGTGGCTGGTGAGGATCACCGTCACGCCGCGGCGGCGGTTGTACTCGGCCAGGAAGCGCCGCAGCCGGCCCTGCATCGAAACGTCCAACCCCAGGGTCGGCTCGTCGAGGAAGAGCACCTCGGGCTGGTGCAGCAGACCGGCGACCAGCTCGCACTTCATCCGCTCGCCCAGCGAAAAGCTGCGCACCGGTTTGGTCAGCAAATCCTCCATCTCTAGCAGCGGGATCAGTTCGTCCAGAGTGTGCTGAAGCTCGGCCGGCGGCACGCGATAGATCTCGGCCAGCACCTGGAAGGTGTCCAGCGGTGGAATGTCCCACACCATCTGGCTCTTGTTGCCCAGCACCATGCTGATGTGCCGCAGGTAGTCGGGCCGCCGCTCCCACGGGGTAAAGCCCATCACCTGCGCCCGGCCGGCCGTCGGGTAGAGCAGGCCGGCGAGCATCTTGAGGGTGGTGGTCTTGCCGGCGCCGTTGGGGCCGATGAATCCGACCATCTCGCCCGGCTGGATGAGAAAACTGATGCCGCGCACCGCCTCCACCTGGCGGTAGGCACGGCGCTGGGCGATTTCGGAAGTGTGCAGGTAGCGCAGCCTCATCTTTCCGCTCCATCGGGGGCGAGGATGGCGACGGTAAAACCTGTCCTCATGGGCCGCAGACTATTTTCCCCTGCCCCAGTCGAGAATCCAACGCCCAGCGCCGTGCCCAAGCTGACGACCGCCGCGTTACTGGCCTCCGCGTAGACAGCTGCCGCCGCCGTGCCATCGTGGATCAGCAGGATGTTGACCGCCCTCCCAAGCCGGACGCTGATTCGGCGCGTCAATTCCTGCTGCAAGTTGTCCGTCACGCGCCGCAGTTGTACATACGCGCCATCCTGGGCCGGCATGGGGTGTCCGGCGCGGACGTAGGCAGATAGGCTGAGCAGCGTGGGGATAGGACGCGATCCACCGACCCCTCGGCCCACGTCCGCGATCCTGGTGACCATTTCGTTCAGCAGTTGGGCAGCCCACTGATATTGGATCGAATCGTCAGGACTCGGTTCAATCTCGGTCCAGCCAGTGGGCAGGGAGGGCAGCAGACGCATCTCGGTCAAGGCGCCCTCCCGGTACACAGAAATGGCCCGCTTGACCCGCGTGTGACCCAAGTCCACGCTTAGGGCCAGCTCGCAGTTGGGCGGCGCGTGCCGGGCCGCGCCAACCAGTGCCAGAACCGGGGCATACGGCGAGACCTGAATCGAGTATTCGGGAATGCCGGCCTCCTCGAACACTGCCCGCGCGTGCTCCTGGACGAGAGGGCCCAGCCGTCCACCGACCAGCCCGCCGCCCAACCACACCCGCTCGACCCGGCCCCAGTGGCGCCAATAGGACTCGTCCCACTCGGCACGCGCCGCCCGGTTGACCGCGTCGCCACGCTTGAGGGTGAGCAGCAGATACCCCAGGTTGCGCCCGATGCACCGGCCGATGGCCTGAGCAGTGGTCCGCACGCGCGCCTCCGGGCTGCCCAGACACCCGTCGAAAGCCAGCCGCAGTTCGTGGCCATCACAGTCAGGATCGAGCCCCAGTTCGCTGGCCCGCCATCGGATCAGCCCGGTCAGTGCATCCGCCGACGCCAACTGGAAGCCGGTCTTCCCACGCACACCCGCGTCCACAGCAAGGCCCGGCAGGTCAACGAGCATCACCCGGTTCAGGGAGGCGGATGGGGTCAAGCGATGGGGATCGAAATGGGTCACGCGCACTATCTCCGAAAATGAGTCGGCCTCGGACCGCCGGCATCCTGCTGGGCCGCCATAACGAGGCATGAGCACGTAGCTCGGAATCAAGTATACTTCAAGATGCCCTTGTCGTCTAGCCGGGTTTTTCGACTTGCCAGCCCTGCCTCCATCGTGTAGAATGCAGTGCATCAACTGGAAAAGGAGGTCGGTATGACACTGCAAGCGCTGAAAGAACGGATTCTGGCTGAGGGGAGCAACCTGGGGCGAGGGATCCTCAAGGTGGATAGCTTTATCAATCACCAAATTGATACGCACCTGATGTTCAAGGTTGGGGAAGAGTTGGCGAAACATTTCACCGACATGGGGGTGACCAAGGTCATCACGGCCGAGATATCGGGCATCGCGCCGGCGCTGGCGACGGCCCACGCGCTGAATGTGCCGGTCATCTATGCCCGCAAGCACCGCCCTATCACGATGACGGGCCCGGTCTATGTCGAGGTTGCGCCTTCACACACCAAGGGAGGGGACGTGTTCTTGATGGTCTCGGCGGAATTCTTGGGGCCGGAGGACCGGGTGTTGGTGGTGGACGACTTTTTGGCTTCAGGGGCGACGATCGAGGCATTGGTGCGGCTGGTCGAGCACGCTGGCGCGACGCTGGTCGGCATCGGCACGGCGATCGAGAAGCGGTTCGAGGGAGGGCGGGAGGACCTGGCCTATCTCGGCGTGCCCATGGTCTCGCTGGCCGTCATTACCGATATGAGTGGCGGTGAGATCACCGTCGAGTGATGGGAGAGCGATGCAGGGGGGGATCGGTATCCTCAACTTTGGCTCCCAGTACACCCAGTTGATCGCCCGCCGTGTGCGGGAGGCCCACGTCTACTGCGAGCTGTTTCCCTGGGATGCCGCGCCCGCCGAGGTGCTGGCGTCGCATCCCCAGGGATTTATCCTCTCGGGCGGACCGTTCAGCGTCTACGCCTCGGACGCCCCTCACTTGCCCGCCTATGTCCTCGAACAGAACGTGCCGATCCTGGGAATCTGCTACGGCATGCAGCTCCTGGCCCGGCAGTTGGGAGGGCGGGTGACTCCGGCTGCCAGGCGGGAGTACGGCCCGGCCGAGGTCGAGTTGATCGGCCCACCCAACCCGCTGTTCGGGGATCTCCATCCACCGGCGTCTCGCCTCGAGGTCTGGATGTCCCACGGGGATCGCATTGAGGCCCTGCCCCCTGGTTTCGAGGTGCTGGCCCGCAGCGCCAACTCGCCAGTGGCAGCGATGGGGGATCTCGCGCGGGGTCTGTACGGTCTCCAGTTCCACCCCGAAGTGGCGCACACCGACCGGGGGGCCGAGATTCTGCGCCATTTCGCCATCCACGTCTGCGGCTGTACGCCCCATTGGACCCCCGCGGCCTTTATCCAACAGTCGGTGGCAGCGATTCGGGAGCAAGTAGGCGCCGAACGGGTGGTATGTGGTCTCAGTGGGGGCGTGGATTCCTCGGTGACGGCCACGTTGATCCATCGCGCAGTGGGGGAACAACTGGCCTGCGTTTTCGTCAACACCGGCATGCTGCGCCAGGACGAACCAGAGCAGGTGGTCCATACGTTCCGGGAGCAGCTGGGGATGCGGCTGTTGCCGGTGGACGCGACGGAAGAGTTCCTGACCGCGCTCCAGGGCGTGACCGATCCAGAGAGGAAGCGGCACATCGTCGGCGAACGCTTCATCCGCGTCTTTGAGCGGGAGGCAGCCAGGCTGGGCGAGGTGCGTTTTCTAGCCCAGGGCACCCTGTACCCCGACGTGATCGAGAGCCGGGGCCCAGAGCGCCAGGCGGCAGCGCGCATCAAGACCCATCACAACGTCGGAGGCCTGCCCCAGGATATGCAATTCGAACTGGTCGAGCCGCTGCGCTATCTGTTCAAGGACGAAGTTCGAGCCGTGGGCGAGGCACTGGGGTTGCCGGAGGAGATCGTGTGGCGGCAGCCTTTCCCCGGTCCAGGGTTGGCGGTGCGCATTCTGGGAGAGGTGACCTGGGAACGGTTGGAGACGCTGCGGGCGGCCGACGGGATCCTGTTGGAGGAACTGCGGGGGGCGGGATTGCTGCGCGCTGGAACCCAGCAGGCCTTTGCCGTCCTGCTGCCCGTGCGGAGCGTCGGCGTGATGGGAGATGGACGGACCTACCAACACGTCGTCGCCATCCGCGCCGTCACGACCGAGGATTTCATGACCGCCGATTGGGCGCGGCTGGATCACGACTTGTTGGCCCGCATCAGCAACCGCATCGTCAACGAGGTGCCGGGCGTGAACCGGGTCGTGTATGACATCACCTCCAAACCGCCGGCGACCATCGAGTGGGAGTAAAGTCACGGCAGATGGGGTGATGTTGCGTCGGTGTAGAGTTGGCTGTATAATATCAGGGGTAGAGACCACGTGACGTTTGGTGATGAGATGAATATGACCCTTTCTGCCGGTCCCTTGCCCCAGCCAACCATCGGCGCGCTGCGCGTCGTCGCTGGACGGCGCGTCGAGGACACCGCTCCATGTGCAGCCGCGTTGGAACCATCACTCCAGGCAGCCCGCGGTCGAGAGGAAGAGCGCCTGTTCGTGCTGCTGGACCTGACCGGCCCGGTAGCCCCGCATCTATATCGAGAACTGCGCGAGGTAATCACCCAAACCTACTGGTCTTCCACTGGCAGCATCACGGCAGCGCTGCGTCGAGCGGCCGCCGCCGCCAATCGCCGCCTGTTCCAATCCAATCTGCACCATCTTCCCCCTGATCGGAACCATGGCGGGCTGGTGTGCGCCGTCCTCCACGACCAGGACCTGTTCATCGCGCGAGCCGGCTCGACCCACGCCTGTCTCTCCCACACGGAACACTTGGAGCATTTCTCTGATGACAAATCCCTGACCCCTCTGGGCACAGGGCAAGTGACCAACGTGCGTCTGCATCACGCTTTTGCTGTCCCTGGCGACGTGCTGTTATTGTCCAGTTCGGCGCTGCTGCAGGAGGCAGGCGACGAGGGTCTCCGCCGCGCCCTGACGTTCGATCGAGTGGCGGATGTATTGGACGGGCTGGAACAGGTTGGGGGGGAGGCATCGTTTTCCGCCATGGTGGTCCGCTGGCCGATGCCCGGCGAGGTGGAGGATTCACAGATCGTTCAACCGACCGTTGCCCCACAGCAAGAAGCCGTCTTGGGCCCGTCAGTCCCATTGATCCCGTCCATCAAAGACAGGGTCTCCAATCTCCTTTCGAGATTCCACCGACCGGCCCCGCCGCCGGTCGAGTCCCGCCCGGAGCAGGAGGAGGCGGCGGCGGCCCAGGCCGTAGATTGGGACGTCGTCGAGGCCACTGTCGAGACCTATGAGGAGGACTTGCTTTTCCAACCGGTGCCTTCGCCGCCTGTCCCACCGCCTTCTCCGGTCAGCGAATGGGACGAGCCAGAGACAGAAGTCGTCGAGTATACACCCTACCGTCCAGAGGTGCGCCTCTCGGAGTCAGAGCTCGTGGAGCCAGAGCCTGGTCCTGGCCTGGGGGAGCGGCTGGGCGACGGCGTCAGCGCGATGGGGCGCGGTTTTGCAGCCGCGGCTGGTGCGGTGGGCAGCGGCGCGCGCACGTTGGCCCGCCACATTCTCCCCGGCTCCGAACAGGAGGTCCACCGCTCGGCGCGAGCGGTCGGCGCACCTGCGCCGCGCTCCATCCCAGAAGAAAACCGCCCGGCGATGATGGCCCTCGCCATCGGCATCCCCATCCTATTGGCCATCGCCGTGGTGGCGGCGTATCTCACCTTTGGAACGACCTCCCGTCTCCAGAACCTGGTCAGTCAGGCGGAACAGGAGGTCGTGTTGGCCCAGACCGTTGGGAGCAGTTCAGATGCGTCACGGGGCCATTGGGAAGCCGCGCTGGTCCACGCCGACCAAGCTCTGGCCCTCAAGTCCGACGACCAGGTGGCGGCGGCCCTCAAGGCCCAGGCCGAGACTGCTCTCGATCTGCTCGATAGCATTATCCGTTTACAGCCCGTGCTGCTCAAGGATGTGGGGTCCGGGCCGGTCGCGCGCCGCCTGGCGGTTCACGGGACGAGGGTTTTCGTGCTCGATCCCGCCGGGGGATGGGTGTCCGAGTTGACGACGGAGCAAGGCGAGACCGGGATGGCCGACCCGCAAGACATCCCCATTCTCTTCAAGACGAACGATTTCATCGGGGAGGGACGCGTCGGGCGATTAGTGGATTTGGTCTGGATGGATGGCGTTGGCGGCCGGCAGAACAGCGGCCTGGTGATCTTGGAGGAAGATGGCGGCCTGGTCACGTATGACCCGAGCTGGGGGAGTATGTCCCGCTCGTTTCTGGGCGTGCCACCCGAGCAGCCCACCGTCATAGACACGTACGAGGGCCGGTTGTACGTTCTGGACGCGGCGCTCAACCAAATCCGGCGCTACAAACCGTATGGCGACACCTACCCGGACCGGCCAGAGAACTATTTCGTCACCCCGCCGGCCGCGCTGGCCGGCGCCCGTGACATGGCCATAGATGGGCGCATCTATGTGCTCTACAACGACGGAACGATAGCCAAGTTTCTGGGCGGGGATCCCGAACCTTTCAATGTACAGAATGTGCCCGGCGGTCTCGGCCGGCCGGTCGCGCTGGCAGTGGACCCCCATGGCAGCAGCGGGGTGGTCTACCTGGCCGATCAGGGAGAGGCAGGGATGGGACGGGTAGTCGCGCTGGGGTCGGACGGCGCGTTCTGGGCCCAGTTCCGCGCCGACGAGGTGTTCACCGCGCTGGAAACCTTGGCCGTGAATGAGGCGAGCCGGCGGCTCTATGTCATCAGTGCCGGGAAGCTGTACGCCGCATCGCTGCCGCTACCCTAATCAGGGCAATTGTGTTATAATCGCCTCGATTATCTCGAGATTTATTCAAGCACCGCCACGAGTTCTGTCCAGTGCACGGTGCTCTTTCGGGAGGATAGGAGTGCAACGTGGCATGGGAAGGACAAATGGTTCAGGTGGCATCCTGCAGGCGCTGTTCACCGTTGGCCTGGTACTGCTTTTTCTGACCATCACCGGCACGGTGGCGCTGTTTGTTTTCAATCAGGTGTACGATCTCACCCTGGCCTCGGAAATATTGCCCGACTTGACGATAGAGCACAGAGCGACGGAGCCGGGCGAGGTGGTTTACGAGCCGGGACAGGCCCTGCCGCGCTGGGAGAATACCGAGCGGATCAACATCCTGATGATGGGCATTGATCAACGGGAACACGAACAGGGCCCCTGGCGCACGGATACGATGCTGGTGCTAACCCTGGACCCGGTCACCATGAGCGGAGGCATGCTCTCCATTCCCCGCGACCTTTGGGTACCCATCCCTGGATATGCAGAGGGACGCATCAACACAGCCCACTATGTGGGAGAGATCTATGATTATCCCGGCGGCGGGCCGGCGCTGGCAGTCAAGACAGTGCGGTACAACCTCGGCGTTCCCATCCACCACTATGGCCGTGTGAATTTTGGCGCTTTCGAAAAGCTAGTGGACTTGATCGGCGGGATTGACATATACGTCGAGGAAGAGATCAACGATCCGACCTATCCCGATGAGGGATACGGCTACGATCCCCTGTACATCCCGGCCGGATGGCAGCATCTGAACGGCGAACTGGCGCTCAAATATGCCCGCACCCGTCACTCAGCCGGGGGAGATTTTGACCGGGCCAAGCGTCAGCAGCGGGTCGTGATGGCCGTATTTGAACAGGTCACGCGGCTCGATCTACTGCCGCAACTGGCGCCCCGCATCCCAGAGCTGTGGCGCACATTGCAGGACTCGGTAGAGACGGATCTGACTTTGGACGAGATCGTCGCTCTGGCAAACATGGCGAGTGAGATCAAGTCGGAGAACATCCGCTACGGCGTGATTGACGAGCATTACACCCAGTTCTGGACTACTCCCGATGGTCAACAGGTGCTCATCCCACTGCGGGACCGGATGAGAGAACTGCGCGACTATATTTTCACCACCGAGGCGCCCTTGCCCGAGCAGGCCGAGGATCCGGCGACTCGCCTGGCGCAGGAGGCCGCCGTCATCAAGGTGCTGAACGGAACAACGACGGCCGGCTTGGCTTCTCTGACCGCCGAGTATCTCGAGCAACAGGGCTTTCAGGTCCTGGAGCCGGACAACGCCGATCAATCCGACTATGCGGAATGCCTCATCATTGTTTACACGAGCAAGATCTATACCGCTGAATACCTCGCTAGTTTGTTCCATCTCCCGCCGACGGCCGTGATCCATGGCCCCGATCCCAATGCCGAGCACGACATTTCCTTGATCCTGGGGGCCGATTACAAGCCACCGGAACAGACAGAGGAGACAGAGTGAACCGCTGGTAGGCAAGTCGGTAGACCTCTGCCCCTCAATGGAGATGGGTTGAGGCTTACCTATTCTCCAGCCGGAACCCATGTCCCCGCACGGTGACGATGTAGTGATGATCCGGGTCTAGCGCAGAGATGCGATCCCGCAGGCGGCGCACCAGGGCATCGATCGCCTGCTCCGAAACCCCCAGGGCCTCTTCCTCAGACCAGACCGTGGTCACAATTTCATCTCGCGAGATGACCTGTCCCTCGCTATCGAGCAGCAGTTCCAGCAGTCGGTATTGAGCCGGCGAGAGGGGCGGAGTCAGTTCGTGGCCGCCGATAAAGACCTTTTTGGCAGCCCGGTCGATGTGCAGGCCGCGGTTGGGACCCTCCAATTCCAGCGGCAGCGTGGCGTCAGCGCCAACAAAGCCCATCTTGGTGCAGAGCGCGATTTGTATCTCGTCCCCATCCCTCAAGCGGTAGGGAGTGCTGCCCAACTCTTGGCCATTGACATAGGTGCGATTTTTACTTCCCAGATCGCGCAGTAGATACCCGCCATCGTCCCGTTCGATCCGGGCGTGTTGGCGGGAGACCTGGCGATCGGGAACCACGATGTCGCAATCGGTGCCGCGCCCGATGAGTACGCGGTCTTGGTCCAGCATCCACCGCTGGCCCTCCAGCTCGCCTTCATAGACGATGAGCATTGGCATATCCTGACGTGTCATCCCGACCTCCTTGAACACTGGCAAACGATCAGACCCCGGCCCGCGACAAGTTCGTTGAGCTAGCTGCGCTCTATCTGCCCAATCATTGAAAAACCCCAACTGACTGAAGGCCGGTTACCCCAATCTGCGAATCCGCTGAAAGCGGGTTTGGAATTGTATCAGCTTGACAGAATCCTTTTTCTCACGTATGATGAAACTGCCCATACGTATAGTCTCAGTGGATGGAAATTTAGGCTTGTAGCAACGGCTTTAGCCGACAAGACCGCTAAAGCGGTTACTACGAACAGGTTTTTTACCCACCGAGTCTAGGGACCGTAGAGATTCAGCCCTGCGCACCAAATGGTCCGCATTCTTGCTGCGATGCCCAAACTCGTGCAGCGCCGGTCCCGTGGCGGAGAAGAAAAGAACACGTGACTCGTTTGCTGGAACCGGAAACCGTCCTGCGCGGACGGTATAAAATCATCGCGCCTGTTGGCCAAGGTGGCATGGGCGCAGTCTATCAGGCTGAGGACCTGCGCTTGAAGGGCCGTATTTGTGCGGTCAAGGAAATCCGACCAGACCCCGACGCAACCCCAGAAGCCTTGGCCCAGTCCCGCGAACAGTTTCACCGTGAGGCGTCTACTCTGGCCCGCCTGGATCATCCAAATCTCCCCAAAGTTTCGGACACGTTTACCGAGTACCAACGAGAATACCTGGTGATGGATTTTGTCGAAGGGCAGGATCTGCGCCAGATCATGGAGCAGAAACGTGCGCGAGGAGAATTTCTCGACGAGGGGTTGGTACTTGAATGGGTCCATCAACTGTGTGATGCGTTGGAGTATCTCCACAATCAGACTCCGCCGGTGCTCCACCGTGACATCAAGCCAGCCAACATCAAGCTGACCCCGGGCGGATTGATCAAGTTGGTGGACTTTGGATTGGTCAAGTTGCTGGCAGGAGATGACTCCAGTACCGTGACTGTGCTGCAAGGCCGAGGCACCGTCGCCTATACTCCTCTGGAACAGTACGGAGGCGACATGGGGCATACTGACGTCCGATCTGACATCTATTCGCTCGGCGCTACGATTTATCATCTGCTGACCAATCAGCCTCCAGCGGATGCCAAATACCGTTTTCTGAATCCGAATGCGCTGGTGTTTCCCCGAGCCATCAACCCGCGCATTTCCCCTGCCACGGAACGTGCCATTTTGACTGCTATTGCGATGCATCCCGACCCGCGCCCCCATGACGTGGCATCGTTTCGCGAACTGTTGCAGGGCAACTCGCTGCCCTCCCCTCTGTTGCCGCTCGTCCCCGCGCAGGGAGAATGGTACCAAGCCGTGACCGAAAATCGAGGACTGCTGATTCTGGCCGGAACACTGGCCTTCCTCGCGCTGTTGGCAACATTTATCTGAGCTGTAAGAGTGTGGCTTCCCTACGAGGTCTGCCCTCTCTGCCCGGTGAGCCAGGCCAGAATCCATCCTAATCCACTACCAGAAAGCGCTATCCAGCCGGCCGTCCACACACCGCTCCGTTCGCGCAGTTGATTTATCCCTGGAAAATGGAGCGCATAGGCCAGGTACAGCACCAGCCCACCGATCACACACCACAGCGCCAGGCGCAGCGCCCGGCCGACGGATCCATTCTTCATCCGGACAGTAGAATAACCCGCGCCACCGACGAGCAGCAGACTGAACACAGCCAGCATCAGGTCAAGAATGCCGAGCTGCCATAGCTTGGTCGGTTCTTCCTCTGGCTGTGTGGGTTGAGGAGTGGGAGTGGGCGTATCCTCAATCACAGGCTCCGGCTCTGGCGTCGGCGTGAGGGTGGGGGTCGGCGTCGGCGAGGGCAACGGCGTGGGAGTCAGAATGATAGCCGGTTCGCCTTCTGGGATGGTGATTTGCAGGACCAGGGTACGGGGCACAGGATCCGCCTGGAGGGAAATGTCGAGCTGCCCGGTTCGATCCAGGGTGAGGGTGGTTTCGGCCACGCCGTTCCGGGTGGTGGCCACGATGGTGTTTCCCAAACCCTCCCGGGGATAGGCAAAGACGAACTGGACCGGTGTACCGTCGGGTACGGGATGCCCATTGTGGTCCACGATGACACCGGTGCGCAGTTTGATCTCGTCCCCAACCTCCGGCTGGGGGGGGATGGGGGTGGGCTGCCCCTCGGCCGTCGCTTCAGGCGTCACCCCTCCCTCTGCCGTCGCTTCTGGCGTTGGCTCTCCCTCGGGAGAGACCAGGCTGATTTCATAGTGAAGGGCAAGAATCTGGTCGGGATCTGGCGAGGTCTGGAGCAGCAGGTTGTAGTTAATCCCAGGCACACTGACCGGGGACGTTCCCAGCGGCGCAAACTCGCTGAACAACGCTCGGACTAGACTCCTGATACAAGGGTCTGTGCGGCTGTACGCCACGTAATACGCGCTCAATTTGCTGATTTCGGTGGCGTCCAAGTAGTAGGGGGCATCGTAGGCCAGCACGACCAGGTAGGGATTGCGCAGTGCATCGGCCCGCTCGGCCAGAAAGCGCCGCACGACTGTTGATGTGGGAGGTCCCGTGGTGGGATTGAGCATGGCGAATATGATCCAGTCGGCGTCTCGGAGGGTCGTTTCAATGGGATGGGAGGGCGTCGGGGTGCTGGTCTCCTCGGTGACCGGGGATGGGGCCGGGGATGGAGGCGCGGTACCCAGATAGGTCTCCAATTCAGCGTAAGTGAAATTGCTTACCAGCAGGGGGTTGATTTGTCCTGTCGCGTTGGGACCGTAGAGACGGAGGATAGTATTGCGCAGCGCCAGGGGATCAATGTAGGGCATCGGCTCACACGTCGAGCAGGGGCGTCCCTCTCGGCTGTCGGTAAAAATGACAATGGCGTCTCGATAGGTCGGGGGTGGCGGCGCCAAATCCGGTGAGGGCGGGGAAAGCAGTGTGACGGCCTCCCGAGCAATGTTCGAGAGCATCTCGCTGTGGATGCCCACCTGTTCACCGACGACCTCCGCATCCGGCTGAACGGTCTCCAAGTCGAACGAGCCATCGTACAGCGCCAATTTCAGCCGCAGGATACGCGCCACGGCAGCATCCACCAAAGTCTGGAAAGAGGGGTCTGTGGTGTATTTCTCCTGGAAAAAGGTGATGGTGGACTTGATGTTGGCAATTTGATCCTCCCAATCGCCGCTGAGCGCAAATTGAGAGAGATACAACAGGTCGTTGCCGGCCAGAAACGCATCCTGCGCGATGCGCCGGCTGTTAAAGGTTTCCTCATTGGGATCGTAGAAACGGCGCAAGGCTCGCACTCCCAGGCCGTCGGAGACGGTGACGCCACCCTGCCCTCGCCAATTGACCAGTTCAGGCAGTCCCAGCAGCCGCTGGAGTACTTGACTATCTACACTGATGGGACCAGTGGTGGTGAACCGCCCGCCCTCAAATCCTCGAAAACGAATATGAGAGACCATGACACCGTCCGGCCTCTCCAACGGTTCTTCCGCCTGCACCACCGCCGCAAAGGGCAGCAGATCGACTTGACGCAGTTTGTCCAGAGTGCGCTGGACAGTGGAAATCTCTTCGTCGAGGGAACGGTCAGAAGAACCCAGGCCGGGAAAATGCTTGGCGATGACGGCAACCCGTCCCTCTCCGCCCGAGTGAACGCCATGAATGTAGGCCTTGCCCATCTGTCCCACCCAGAACGGTTCACCGCCAAAGGCTCGCACGCCGAGGTCCCCGGTGCTCTCGGGACGTGGGGTTTCGAGAACGTCCAGCAGCGGGCCGAACAGCATGTTGACGCCCATAGCGCTCAGCTCCTGCCCCACAATTTGGCCCACAGTTTCGGCGTAGGCGGGACGCCAGGTCGCCCCCAGCGCCATTTGGGAGGGCAGAGGAGTCGTCCCGCTAAAGATGCTGGTATGGGGCATCCCATTCCCCTCGTGGCTCACGGCGATGAACAATGGGATGAATGGGCCGGGTGAGATCCTTTCTTCCTCTTCCCCGGTCAGTTCCGATGTCACCGTCTCGGTCACTGGCTGTGTCGCGGCCCAGGCCGTCTCCTGAAGTTGGTGGATCAGCGTGCTCACCTGCACCGGCGTGTTCCCCGCGTTGTCAATGTTACCGTTGCCGGGCAAAAGCACCACGCCGCCGACGTGATACTCCCGGATCAACTCTGCAATCGCCGCCTCCGCGACGATCTCGGATCCTGGGAAGGTGACGAGAAAGAGCTGCCCCACCTTGGCCGCGCTGGACATACTTGCCATCATCTGCACGACTGGATCCTCCTCCTGCGCCTCGATGGGCGGGGAGGAGAACAGGGACATCACTATAGCAGCCACCAGGGCCAGGGCTAGACCACGCTTCAATCGCATCATGCGAGACCCGCTTACTCGTCCTCCTGCTCTTCGTCCTCCCACGAAATGATCCAGACGCACAGCCCGGCCAGGCCGATGGTCGCCACGATCAGAGCGATCCATTGGGCTGGCAATAGTCCCACGTCACGGGCGGACCAGATGAGGATGACGACCATCCCCACGGCCAGCACCAGCCAGGCCGCCAACCGGGGGTGCTGGAGGATAAATTGTTTCAAACCGGACATATTGCCTCCATACATGTGCCCGCCGATCGGGTTACATCGGACGGAGCACGCGCTTTTCGCGCAGTTTTCTCAGCATCATCGTTTCGTCGTCCCGCCGCCCGGCTTCACGGGCAGCCTCCAACCAGGCTTTGGGGAGCTCGGCAACAGTTTGGGATTCGTACTCCAGGGTCTGGTAGAACTGGATCAAGGATGGAGGGGTGGGACGCGGCAGAAACAGCAATATGACTTCGCATTCCAACTCGCGCGCCGACCGTTCCATCTCGGAGAGCAACGCCTGGCCAACCTCCTCGCGCTCCGAGATAGAGCTTATCAAAAAGTCGGTCACCCGCACCACGAGATTTTCGGCCTGCCAGCCGAGCATGCCCAGCAACGCGCCGTCTCGTTCGGCCAAAAAGAAACCGACGTTGCCGAAACGGGCGACGATGGCCCCCTCGTCAATCTGCAGACGCCCCTGCGCCGCCTGATTGACAAAGGCAGCGATTTTGCCCGTGTCGCTGGGCTTGGCTCGTCGCACCATAATCCCTCGCTGCTCCATGCTCTCCCTCCTTGCGCGTGCTTACCGAACACCGGGACACAATTGTGCCATCAGTTCAACACCACCATTATACCCCTTTTGTCCCGCTCTTCCAAGGGGCTACCACCCGTTCCCACGCCGCTTCTACTTGGGAGCGGGTGAGGGACAGGGGGCCAGAGTTGTCTATGACGACATCGGCGCAGGCGATCTTGAGTTCTTGCGGCGGCTGCGCTCGCACCCGCTGCTCGGCTTCGGGCTGACTCAACCCGCGCTCGTCTATGATGCGTTGCATCTGCTGCTCTGGCCGACAGGTCGTCACCCACAGGCTGTGACACGTGTCCGCCATACCCGCCTCGATCAGCTTGATGGCTTCGATCACTATGACGTCGGCGGATGTAGCAGCGATGCGCCGCCCCGTCTCCGCGATGACCGCCGGATGGACGAGGGCCTCCAGCCGGGCCAGCGCCGAGGCATCGGCAAAGACCAAATCGCCCAGCCGTGCCCGGTCAATTTCTCCCTCAGAAGTCAACATCTCTGGCCCAAAGGCTTCCACCACTGCCGTGTGAGTCCGAGTCCCGGCCTGCATCACCTGGTGGGCCACCCGGTCCGCGTCGATCACCTCGGCCCCCAGTTGAGCCAGCATCCGCCCGACGGTCGTTTTTCCGGTGCCGATGTTGCCCGTCAATCCGATGAGTAAGGGGCGTCCCTGTTGAGCCTTCATACGCCATCCGCCCAGGCCGCCAGCAGCGAGTCCAAATCGGTCTGCACGCCAGCGTACTCGACGCCCAGTTGGCGCACCCGCTCGACTTCTTGCTGCTCGCTGGCCAGGGTTATTTGGAGCTCCAACTGGGATCGACGAGCCTCCAGCTGGTGGATCGCTCGTTCCAGATCCTCTTGCCGCTGAGCTCGCCGTGCTGCGATCCGCTCGGCCGCTCTGCGGGCATCCCGTTCCCGCTCCTGGGCCGTCTTGACCCGCGCCTCCATCTCCCGAAGCGCCAGGTCCTCGTTCTCTCGCGCGGCCTCCCATTGACGGTAGCCCTCGTATCCGCCGCCGATTTCCCACAGCCGGCCATCCCGAATAGCCCAGATACAGGTGGCCAGGTTGCGAATCAGGTACCGGTCGTGGGTCACCATCAACAGGGTGCCGCCGAAATTGGCCAGCACGTCTTGCAGCACCTCCTGGGAGGGAATGTCGAGGTGATTCGTCGGCTCGTCCAGGATCAGGACATTGGCACCCTGGAACGCGAGAACGGCCAGAGCGACGCGGGCCTGTTCTCCGCCCGAGAGCTCCCCAACGCGCTTGAAGACGTCGTCGCCAGAGAAGCGATACTGCCCCAACCAATTGCGGGCCGCGCTGATTCTCGTCTCGCCGGCGGCGATGATGGTCTCGAGCACCGTTTTGTCTACATCCAGATCGGCGTGTCCCTGAGCAAAATAGCCCAGGGAGACGCTGGCCCCGACCCGCACGCGGCCAGCGAGGGGCGGAACTTGGCCCAGAATGGTGCGCACCAACGTGGTCTTGCCAGAACCATTCGCTCCCAGCAGCGCCACCCGCTGTCCGCGCCGCAGTTCGATCTCTGCGACATCGAAGAGAGGTGGAGCTGCGCGATAGCCCACCGTCAGATCGTAGAGACCGAGCACCAGATCACCGCTGCGGATCACGTCCTGGCCCAGGGAAAAGCTCATCGTCCGGTACTCGCGCGGGCGCTCCAATCGTTCCACCCGCTCCAAGCGCTTGCGCCGGCCCTGAGCCTCGCGAGTCCGCTGCCCCGCCAGATTGCGGCGGATAAAGTCCTCCGTCTGTTCGATAAACTGCTGCTGGCGCTCGTACTCGGCGTATCGAAGAGCGTCGCGCTCCGCTTTCTGGGTGATGTAGGCGCTGTAATTGCCGCGATACTGCTCCAGCCGTCCCCACGCCAGGTCCCACACGTGTTCGACGACAGCGTCGAGGAAGGCGCGGTCGTGGGCTACGACGATCACCGCTCCCCGCCAGGCCGCCAGGTAGCCCTCCAGCCACTCGATGCCAGCCAGGTCCAGATGATTCGTCGGCTCGTCCAGCAGCAACAGGTCCGGCTCCTCTAGCAAGAGACGGGCCAGCAGCGCGCGCGTCTTTTGTCCGCCGCTGAGCTGTGCGACGGGGCGATGGAAATCCACCTCGTCAAAACCCAGACCGGCCAGGACCTGCCGGATGCGCGGCTCGTACGTGTAGCCGCCGGCCAGTTCGAACGTCTCCAACATGGGCCCGTACCGTGCCAACGCCGCCTCGCGGGTGGTCGGCTCGGCCATGGCCTCTTCCAGGCGACGCAGCTCGGCGGCTTGCTCTTGCAAGTCGCCAAAGACATCCAGCATGACATCCCACAGCGTGCCGGCGGCGGCAAAGTCGGCCTGTTGCGGGAGATAGCCCATCAGCAGATCCTTGGCGCGGTGGACCACGCCGGCTGTGGGCTGTTCCATGTTGGCGATCACGTGCAGCAGAGTCGTCTTGCCCGATCCATTGGGTCCCACCAGAGCGATCTTGGCTCCGTGAGGGGCCTCGAGCGAGACGTCGCTGAACACGTCCTGCGCGCCGTATGACATGGCTAATTTGCTGGCGGTCAGAATTGACATAGGATACGAGTCCTCAAACACGCACGGCGGCTGCCCGGCTCCTTGAAGGCCGGCCGGCCCGCTGGGGAGCCGAGTCCCCGTCGGCGGGTATTATACCATGAGCTTGAAGTGTGCCAACCTTGTCACCCAAGTCATTTCATAGTACACTAACACATCGGTCAACATCTCTACAATCAGCGATGAACAGCTAGAAAGGAGAATCGCAATGCCCTCTAAATTAGGTCCCCATGTCTTACGCACAGTCGCAGAGTTAGATGACTATATCAAGGCTGGCCCCGCTGTAGTCAAGCTGGTGGGCGATTGGGGAATCGCCAAGGATATTCCCAAGAGCATTCTGGTGATCGGGCGCAAGTACGAGAAGCAGTACGACGCTCAGCTCCAGAAAAACACGGGCAAGACGCCCCGCCAGGCAGCTCAGCAGTTTATCAGCGATCAGCTAGCGACTTATCAGTCCAATCCCTTCATCACCTACTGGGAAGGGCACAACGAGCCGGTGTGGAACAATGATGAGGAGATGGGATGGTATGCCCAGTTCGAGGTAGAGCGAATACGGCTGATGGCCGATTTGGGGCTGAGGTGTGTGATTGGGAATTTTGCCACCGGGCAGCCGGATCTCGAGCTCTGGCCCACCTTTCTTCCGGCCGTCCGGGCTGCCCAGCAGTACCAGGGCATCCTCGGTCTCCACGAGTACAGCTGTCCCTGGATGTGGTGGATGACGGGCAAACACCAGTTGGACCCCGGCGCGGATCAGGGGGATGAGGGGTGGACCACGCTGCGCTACCGCAAGGTGTACCGTCAGTATTTGATTCCCAACGGACTGGGCAACGTGCCCCTGGTCATCACCGAATGCGGCGTCGATCCCCTGGTAAACCCCAAGCCGCCGAACACAGAGGCCGGGACATGGAGACAGTTGGGCGGGTTCTGGGCCGCTCGCGATAACGAGCCGGACAAGGCCGACTATTATTTCCGCCAGTTGGTCTGGTACGACAAAGAGTTGCAAAAGGACGACTATGTCATCGGCGCGACCATTTTTACCTGGGGCAGTTTTGGCAAGCCTTGGTCGGATTTCGACGTGGCAGGATCGGCAGTAGCCCAAAAGCTGATCACGTATGCCCAGTCGGACCCGGCCAGGCCTTTCGATTATGGAGAGATCGCTCAGCCTGACGATGATGGCCAGGATGGGGACGACAAAGAGCTGAAAGGACGGGGAAAACCCCGCGTTCAGTACGACCGCTCGTACGTACTACTCCCGCCCGGCGCTGACGCCGCCTGGGCGCGGGCCGTGGTGGAGGCCTCGTGGGATGACAAGCGATACACCATCGGCAGCAGCGCCGACGACGCGGGGATCGGTGATTTGGATGTGCGGCGGGTGATCGCGGTCAATCCCCAGCAATGGCCTGGCGACTTGAGCCTGAAGGACTTTTACATCAAGTTCTACCCCGGCATTCACTATCAGGCCGTCACCGCTGCGACCCCCGGCGAGTTGAAACGGAAGCTGTCAGAGATATAGAGGGCCAGAGGAAAAAGAAGCCAGGTTTTTGATGAAACCTGGCTTCTACGAGGTGGGACGCCCTGTTTCCAGGTGCGCCCCACCTCAGCCGAGACTGCTGAGAGGATGATCTCCAGTTCAGCCCTCGTCCAGCAGCACGATCCACCCGTTATCCAACTGCACTTTGCCCTGCTGGCGTAGCCGGACCAGCGCCCGGTTGACGCTCTCCCGGCTGGTTCCAACCAGAGCGGCCAGCTCTTGCTGAGTCATCGGGGGGACGATGCGCACACCACCCGGCACCGGCATCCCCGACCACTCCGCCAACCGCTGCAGCCGGCGCAACAGCCGTTCGGTCACCGTCAGCGAGGCCAACCCCTCCGATTCTTCGGTGGTGTACCGCAGTCGGGCGCTCAGGTAACGCAGCAAACTCAGCGCCAGCTTGGGCGACTCTTGCAGGCAGCGAATCAGCGCATCCCGGTGCAATTCCAGCACCTGGGTCGCCTCCAGGGCCTCCACGTTGGCCGAGCGAGGCAAATCCTCGAACAGGGCCATCTCCCCCACTAACTCGCCCGGGCCAAAGATACGCATAGCCAGCTCGCGCCCATCCTCCCCGGTCACAAAAACCCGCACCCGGCCTCGCACGATGACGTAGCAGTTAGCTCCTGGTTCACCCTGGTAGATGATCGTCTCGCCAGTCCGAAATCGGCGCTCCTGGGATTGGGCCGCCAGGTGCTCTAGCGTATTGCTGTCCAGTCCCTCAAAGAGAGATAGAGACCGAAAAAGGTTTACACGATCCATAGTTAGGGTCCATCCACCGCTATTGTAACGCCATCCTGTCCTTACGTCAACTCTGGTCATCATTTTCCATCTCCTATCCCCTCACGATCCGCAGCACCAATCCCACCGCCAGGGCTAGAACCACACTCAGCAGCGTCTCTGCCCAGTGGGTTTGGGGCTGCACCAGCACGCCCACCCCCATCCCCTGCACGCGGTAGGGCATCAGGCGGCGAGGAATCATCACCCACGGCAGCAAGGCGAATTGGCCGGTGAGCACCAAGGTGGTGATCAGGATTCGCTCCGCCATTGCCCCGTGATGTTCTCCCAGGCCCAGGTGCGGAGCCGCGTCCGCTCCCCACACACCCCGCACGATAAAGCGCAGGGCCACCCACGAGGGATTGAGCAGCAGCAGGTAGCCAATGGCGTAAATCAGGATCCGGGGATCGGCCAGCGCCCGTCCCACACTGGTCAGCCCCACCAGGGCCGGAGGATTGCCCCAGGCCACGATCAGCGCGATGCTCCCCAAGTGAAGGGCCTGGTCGAGCAGGTACAGGGCCAGTTCTCGCCTGGGGTCGGCCCCGGCGCTCAGCCGGGAGCGCGCCAAGTCGATGCTGGTGTGGATGCCCCCGATGAGCAGCGCGTAGGGCCACCAGGAGGGCGCCACCAACACGATGCAGACCAGCGTGGTGAGGGTCACGATGCCGCCGTGGGCTGCCACGCCCCATGGCGAACGAGCCTTCCACATCGCCAGTTCCTTCCATTGGAATAGATAATCCCCCAGTAAATGAGCAAACACGATTACGTATATCATCTCTGCACCTCCTCCCTCGATTTTCGTTTTCAGTATACCCGACTTGATCCGCCTTCGCTATGACGATTGTCACACCGCCGACCAGGTGCAGCACACTTTATCCCGATGAACAACTGCGCCACACCTGAGCAGTGAGGCGGCGAGTTTGACTGGTCGGGGCCGGTTTGCACAGATGGGCGGGCTGGGATAGAATTACCGCGTTCATTCATCCCAGTGTACGCGATAGGAGAAAACCCGTGCGGGATCTCTTTTTGCTCGATCCAGATGTGATTTTCCTCAATCACGGCTCCTTTGGAGCCTGTCCCCGCCCCGTGTTCGAGGCCTACCAGGCCTGGCAGCTCGAGCTAGAGCGTCAGCCGGTCGAGTTCCTGGGCCGGCGGTGCGAGGAGTTGATGCGCGAGGCTCGGACGGTCCTGGCGGATTTCGTCGGTGCGGAGGCCGATGACCTGGTCTATGTCACCAACGCCACCATCGGCTTGAACATCGTCGCTCGCTCGCTGCCGCTGCAGTCTGGGGACGAGGTGTTGAGCACCGATCACGAGTACGGCGCGCTGGACCGCACCTGGCGGTTCGTGTGCCAGAAACGGGGGGCGCGGTACGTCCGTCAACCGCTACCCCTCCCGGCGACCTCGGCGGAGCAGGTGGGGGAGGCGATTTGGGCCGGCGTGACGGAGCGGACGCGGGTGCTCTTTGTGAGCCACATCACATCGCCCACCGCCATCATCCTGCCCGTCGCCGAGTTGGTGCGCCGGGCGCGAGGGGCCGGAATCATCACAGTGGTGGATGGCGCTCACGCGCTGGGCCAGATTCCGCTGGACCTGGCGGCGCTGGGGGCGGATTTCTACGTTGGTAACTGTCACAAGTGGCTGATGGCGCCCAAGGGGGCGGCTTTTCTGTACGCCCGCCGCGAGGTGCAGCCGCTGCTGCACCCACTGGTCGTGAGCTGGGGTTGGATGAGCGAGCGACCTGGCCCATCGCGCTTCGTAGATCACCACGAGTGGCAGGGGACACGGGACATTGCTCCATTTCTGACGGTGCCAGCAGCTATCCAATTCGCAGAGGCGTGGAATTGGCCCCACGTGCGGACAGCGTGCCACGAACTGGTCCGCTGCGCGCGGCATGCCATCACCGCGCGGACCGGGTTGGCCCCCCTCACGCCGGATGGACCGGATTGGTTCGCCCAGATGGCGGCCTTTCCCTTACCCTGCGATGATACCGGGGAGCTACAGCGCCGGCTGTACGACGAGTGGAGGATCGAAATCCCCATTTCCGTCTGGAACGAGCGCCCCTTGATACGCATCTCCATCCAGGGGTACAACACCCCGGCCGACGTGGACGCGCTGATCGAAGCGCTGACCGTGCTGCTCAAGTGACACATAGCGCTCATCTTGACTGTCTGAAACCAAAGTTTTGCTGTATAATAAAGAACCTTTTCGGCGCCAATTCTTTGTGGAGAGGTTTATGATCTGTCCAGTTTGTCAGAGCAAGAACCGCCCGGGGACGTTGTTCTGCAGTGGCTGTGGGGTATACCTGCCCACGGGAGGCCCCCTGCAGACGGCTCAAATTCCAGAGAACGAGCTGCCTATTACGCACGCCAACCCTTGGGCGAGTGGGCTAGCCGGTGAGGATACCGAGCATCCCATCATTCCCCTGCAAGTCAAGGTGATGGCGACCGGGCGGATCATCGCATTGCCGGCGGCCGTCGAGGTAACTGTGGGACGCCAGGATTTGGAGCACGGCATTCTGCCCGACGTCGACCTCACCGCCGATGGCGGCTTGGAGGGAGGAGTTTCGCGTCTCCACTGCAAGATCCACCAACGGACTTTTACCTACCAGATCGAGGACGTCGGCAGCGCCAATGGCACGTTTTTGAATGGCGAGCGCCTGACCCCGTACCTCCCCCAAGCGCTCCAGGATGAGGATAGGGTTCAAGTCGGGCGCGTCGAATTGCAAGTCATCGTTCAAGTGTAGGCTGCATCGGAGGCATTCCTATGGCGACGTGGAACACGGCCGTGATTCGAGAACTGCTCTCCCGCGCGCTGGACCCTGGTGAGCTGAGAACCCTCTGCTTCGATGATCCCGAACTCAGACCGGCCCTGGATCGGTTCAGCGATGGCATGGGCAAAGATCGGATGATCCAGCGGTTGATCGAGTACTGCGCACGGCGTGAATTGATGGACACCCTCTTGCAGCGAGTCCAGGAGATGAACCCCCGCCAGTACGCGAACTATGCCGGTCGGCTGCACCGCGCTGGACCGGGTGATCCCTCCCCGATTCCCCCTGAGGCCACTGCACCGCCCGTTCCCGAGAGCGAGGAGGAGGCCAGCGAATCGTATTTCGACGTTCAAATCCGCATTCAGGGACTCGACGCCGCGACGCGAGCCTACCCGGTCGAGATTCGCCTGGCGAACGGCAGCCATTTCGAGGGAGGAGCACTGCGGTTGGACCGGGACCTGCTCGCGGCAAGCGAACAAGACCCCCAGCGGTACGGACACCTGCTCTTTGAAGCCCTCTTTGACAGCCCGCTGCTGGGGGCATATCACCAGGCCGTGGCATACGCGGATCTGCAGTGCGAGGGACGTCTGCGCATCCGCCTGTGGATCGATCACGCCGCCGCTGAACTGCACGCGGTGGTGTGGGAACGGATCCACCACTCAGTCCAGGGGATGTCCCTACCGGTAGCGGCGGCCGCCAAGACCCCCTTCTCCCGCTACATCGGACTCCAGGCGCGGGACCCCGCGCCCATCGCCGAGCGACCGATCCGGATGCTGTTCGTGGTGTCCAACCCGTCTGATATCGGCGGCGAAGGGGTGGCTCCGCTGGAGGTGGAACAGGAGATCGAGACCCTGGCAGACGCGCTGGGCGATCTCAACGGGACGGATATGCTCCGCGTCACCTGTATGCCGGGGCGGAGCGGGGTATCGGACAGCCTACGACAGAGGTTGGAACGGGAGGGATACCAACTCCGCGACGGCGCTGCCAGCATGGATCACATCCTCAAGACCCTATCGCAGGATGACGGCTGCCACGTGCTCCATTTCCTGGGACACGGACAGTTCAACCCAAGATGGCAGCGGGCCGAGCTGCTGCTCGAAGACGGACAGGGGCAGACCGCGCACGTCACTGACGATCGAGTCGCTGCGCTACTCACGTCCACCGACTCTCCGCTGTCCCTGATCTTTCTGGCGGCCTGCAAGAGCGCCCGCCGGAGCGAGGCGAATCCGAATCCCTTTGTCGGGCTGGCTCCCAAGCTGGTTCAGGTCGGGGTACCGGCCGTCGTGGCGATGCAGGATACCATCCCCATGCCCACGGCCCGCCGACTGACCCGCGAGTTCTACCGCTACCTGCTGGCTCACGGCGTGGTGGATCGGGCGATGAACCAGGCGCGGCTACTGCTGTTCCAATCCAGCGGCGCCGATTGGGCCACGCCAGTGCTCTTTACACGCCTGAAAGAGGGACGGCTCTTTGCTGCATCCAGGTAGCGAGGGGAACACCGTTTGGCAGGGTCACGCTCCATCTGCCTCAGGCGACGTCTTTTAGCAGATTTCGTAGCGCGTCCAGTTCATCGGGGGCGATCTGGACCAATGCCGATTCATCCCCAGTCAGGATCGCCTTCCCCAGGCCCGAGCGCCGGAATGCCGCCAGGTCCTCCTCGAACGGCGTGCCCACGGTGTGCTCGTGGACGATGCCCCCATCTCGCATGATGAGGATCCGGTCGGTCTGGCGGGCCACCGCCGGATCGTGGGTCACGACGATAAAGGTGGTGCCCAGCTCATGGTTGAGTTGATGCATCAGCGCGATCACCTCCGCGCCGCTCTGGGAATCGAGGTTCCCGGTCGGCTCGTCGGCCAGGACGATGGCCGGTCGGTTAGCCAGCGAGCGGGCGATGGCGACTCGCTGCCGCTCCCCGCCGGAGAGTTGGTTGGGCAGATGGTCCATCCGTCCGGCCAGCCCAACCAACTCTAGCAGTTCCTCAGCCCGGCGGCGGCGCTCGCGGGCGCTAAAGGGCTGTCCGCGCATCGGCACCTCGATGTTCTCCCGCGCCGTCAACGTCGGGATCAGGTTGTGCATCTGAAAGATAAAGCCGACAGTTTGAGCGCGGAAAGCATCAATATCCCGAATCCGGCCCACGTCCTGGTTGTTGACGATCACCACGCCGCTGGTGGGCCGGTCGAGGGCGCCGATCATGTTGAGCAGCGTTGATTTGCCGCTGCCGGACGGCCCCATCACGGAGACGAACTCGACGGGCGCGATGCGCAGGCTCACCCCGTCCAACGCCCGCACCTGCGCGCCGTCGCCATACACTTTTACCAGATCGCGCGTTTCTACGATGGCGCCGTTTTCCCGATTCGTCATTCCGCCACCTCGATATCCACGAAAGCCGTCATTCCCCACCGGAGGCGAGGGTCCACCTCGTCCAGTTCGACGATGGCGGTGTAGCTCACCCCGCCCGAACCGGGCGCGGTCATCGGCGAGATGCGGGTGATCCGTCCGGCGAACACCCGCTCCGGGACGCCGTCGAAGGTGACCGTCGCCGCTTGCCCCACGGCGACGCGCGCCACGTCAATCTCGTCCAGGTCTGTCGTCTCCACCCGCAGGGTGTTCAAGTCACCCAGCGTGGCCACGGGTTGACCGGGGGCCAGCAGTTCGCCCGCCCGCGCTCCGACCATGCCGATGGTGCCTGCAAAGGGGGCGCGGACCTCGCAGCGCTCCACGGTCACATAGGCCACCGCCAACGCCGCCTCGGCCTGGGAGACGGCCGCCTGGGCCACGGCGATCTCTTCCGCGGTGGCGCCGGCCCGGAGCGCACGGAGCTGCGCCTGGGCGATGTCCCGCTGCGCTTCCGCCGCCGCTATGCCGGCCTCGGCCACCCGCACCTCTCGGTACGGGCCGGCTTTCAGCCGGGCGAGCTGCGCCTCCGCCGCCCGGAGCGACTCCTCGGCCGCCCGCAGTTGGAGGATCGCCTGTTCTTCGATCCAGCCGTGAACTCGGTCCCGGATCTGGTCGTACTGATCCTCGGCCGCTTTGCGGGCCAGTTCCGCCGCTGCGACGTTGGCCTCGGCGGCCGCGATCTCGGCCGCGGTCACGCCGGCGGCGACCTGATCCCGCTGGGCCTGGGCCTGGCCCACGGCTGCCTCGGCCGCGGCGACCTGGGCTTCGGCCACGGCGACCTGTTCGGCGCGCGGGCTGGCCTGCAGGAGTGCCAGTTGGGCGCGAGCGGCCTCCAGCGCGGCCTCGGCCTGCTGCACCGCCATCTGGGCATCGGTGGAATCGAGCTGCACCAGCACGTCCCCCAAGCTGACCTGGTTGCCGGGCTCCACCAGCACCGCCAGCACCGTCCCGCCGGTCTGGGCGCTGACCGTCGCCCACGCCGCCGGCGTGACTTCTCCGGTGATAGCGACCACCGGCGTATAATCCTCTTCGATCACCGGCATCGGTGTCTCTCGAGACTGCCCGGCGCAGCCAGAGAGCAGCAACGCCAGCACGATCCATCCTGCCACAAGTATTTTCTTCATTGTGTCACCTCCGTCCTATTCATATCGCAGCGCCTCGACCGGCCGCATGCGGGTCGCGCGCCAGGCCGGGTAGAGCCCCCCCGCACCCCCCGCGATCATAGCGACAATCACCGCCTGCACGAACAGCTCCGGCGTAAAGATCAAGTCCATCGAACCGTAAACGCC